>JAABUN010004758.1_pt1 | contig 17861 bp, 14 predicted proteins | sample 5559311 | NCBI WGS metagenome assembly JAABUN01 (sample SAMN10711877, study PRJNA513370) | rock metagenome | isolation source: Antarctica rocks | place: Antarctica: Victoria Land, Siegfried Peak sud | reverse complement strand
CGGTGCCGAGATCGGGAGCCAGCAGGCTCGCCATGATCAGCATCAGTGTTGTCTTGCCGGAGCCGTTCGGACCGATCAGAGCGGTCACTTCCCCGGGCGGAGCCTCGAAACTGATATCGCGGATCGCCTGCACCGAGCCGAAGCTACGGGCAATCCCCCCGACAACAATTCCCCCAAATTCGTTGGTCATGACCTGACACTATGCGATGCCGCCCAGGTCGGACCGCAGGAGGATCGGGTTTCTTCGCCTATCGGCGCTGTTCTTATTCGGACCCACACTTTGGGTGCGCAATTGTCCCGCCGCTACACTGGCACGGGCGCCGGTCTCAAGTCTCCCGTCCTCGAGGCGCCGGTGCCGTTGCCCGTCAGCAGTCACCGCGGCGGGCACCACGCCGCGGCCCTTCATGAGTGAGCGAGTGCATGAGCCTGATAGTGCAGAAATTCGGTGGATCCTCGGTCGCCGACGCCGCGGGCATCAAGCGCGTCGCGCAGCGTGTCATCGACACCCAGACCGCGGGCCACCAGGTGGTGGTCGTTGTCTCAGCCATGGGCGACAGCACGGACGAGCTGCTAGACCTCGCCGCCCAGGTGAGCCCGACGTCGTCGGACGCACGCGAGCTGGACATGCTCCTGAGCGCGGGCGAGCGCATCTCGATGGCCCTGCTCGCCATGGCCATCCATGGCATCGGCGCGTCCGCTCAATCCTTCACCGGCAGCCAGGCCGGCATGATCACGGATGCCATCCACGGCAAGGCCCGCATCATCGCCGTGTCTCCGCACCGCATCCGCACCGCCATCGAGAAGGGGGACGTCGCGATCGTCGCGGGCTTCCAGGGCATGAGCCGCGAAAGCAACGACATCACGACCCTCGGCCGGGGCGGATCCGACACCACCGCCGTCGCCCTCGCGGCAGCGCTCAAGGCTGATGTTTGCGAGATCTACACGGATGTCGACGGCGTTTACACCGCGGATCCGCGCGTCGTCCCGTCCGCCCAGAAGATCGACACGATCTCGAGTGAGGAGATGCTGGAGATGGCGGCGTCGGGAGCCAGGATCCTGCACCTGCGCTGCGTCGAGTACGCCCGGCGCTTCGGCGTCCCGCTGCACGTCCGCTCCTCCTTCAGCCACAACGAGGGTACGTGGGTGCTGCCCAGCCCCGATGACCAGATCACGATTCAAGAGGGAGAACCCTTGGAACAGCCCATCATCTCCGGCGTCGCACACGACCGTTCCGAAGCGAAGGTCACCGTCGTCGGCGTGCCGGACATCCCCGGCAAGGCGGCGGAGATTTTCCGAATTCTCGCCGGAGCCAACACCAATGTCGACATGATCGTGCAGAACGTCTCCACGCACGGCTCGGACCGCACAGACATTTCGTTCACCCTGCCCATCATCGACGGGGACGTAGCGCTCGCCGCACTCCGCGGGGCCCAGACCGGCGTGGGTTTCGAGGGCATCGAGTACAACGAGAAGATCGGCAAGCTGTCCCTGATCGGCGCCGGGATGCGGTCCAATCCCGGCGTCTCCTACCGCTTCTTCCGCGCGCTGTCCGACGCCGGCGTGAACATCGACATGATCTCGACGTCGGAGATCCGCATCTCCGTGGTCACGGGGGCCGACCTCCTGGACACCGCTGTCCGCGCAGTGCACGCGGCCTTCGAGCTCGACGGCGACACCACGGCGACCGTCTACGCCGGAACGGGACGCTAGCCTCGACGGCGATCTTCGGGCGGCCGTGCCGAAACTCCCAGTCACCCGGCTCGGTCAGTGGGCAGGAGCGTCCATTCCCACTTATGGACGGGCGTCAGTGGGATGGAACGCACTGATCGGCGACGCCTCAGGCACATGGAGAAGGCCGGCGGATCGATGATCCACCGGCCTTCTCCGTGTGCTCAGTCAGTCACGGTCTGCTAGTTGTCCCCGGTGGGGGTGGTAGCTTCGACCGGTCCGGTGAGCTTGTCCACCGATTTCCCGGTGGGGAGCTCGGCCGTGGCTTGGCCCTCCTCGTTGACGACGACGGTCACGTACGTGACGGTCGCGGAGCCCGCGTAGGAGATGCGGCCCACGTAGGTACCGGGGGCGAGGCCGGTCCACGCGAGCGTCACCTTGCCCGTGCTGCCGTTCGCCAGGGCGAGCGGGTTCGGGGTCAGCGTCGCGTTGTTCTCGTCACCTTCGAGGATCGCGGCGTCAATGGTGCCTGCGGTCGACACGCTTCCCGGGCTGGAGTACAGGTTGGCGACGATCTTGTAGTCGCCGGGCGCCGGGTTCTCGATCGTGATCGTCTCGCTGGCATCGGACGTCGCCACCGGGGTTTCGATGCCGTTCGGCCTGATCACGAACATGTCGAAGTCCGCTGCCGGGTCACCTGAAAGCACCGAAAACTTTGCGACCGTTGCGCCCTCAGGGACGGTCACGGTCTTGACGGCGTTCGAGGCATCATTCGCAGCGACGTATTCTCCAGGTACCAGTTCGATCGCCGACGAGTCGGCCTTCGACAGACCCTCGAGCGTCATCTGGATCGGGGTGTTGGTTCCCGAGATGACGTCGAAGCTGCCGCTGCCGTCCGAGCCGGCAGAGGTGAACGCCGCGTCCGAAGGAGCGTTGACGGCCTGGGGGCGGACGGCCACCGGCGAGGTGACCTTCTTGCCCTTACCCGACCAGGTCAGCGATCCCTTGGCGAACTCGCCGAACGGAGCGCTCTGGTTCTCGAAGGAGACCTTGAACGTGCGGGTCTCACCCGGCGCGCTGAAGTTCAGCACCGATGGCGTGACTGTGACCTTCACTCCGGGGACATCGGCGGTTGCCCGGTAAAGCCCCGGGGTGACGGCCGTGACCGTGCGTGTCACTTCCGTGCGTCCGGTCAGGTTTCCGAGCGCGAAGGACGGCACATTGGTGTTCTTCGCCTCGACGGGCTCGATGCCGTCGATGCCGAGGTCGAGTCCGGTGCCGGCAATGAAGCGCAGGTAGTCGTCGATGTTCTGGTCATAGACCAGTCCGGGGCTGAGAACAGTTGCCGGGTTGATGTGACCGGCACCTACGGCGAGGACGTCGGTCTCGACGCCGCCACTGGCGGTCTTCAGCGGGTAGGCGGTGGTCATCATCGCTGACTTGACCGCTGCCGAGGACCAGGTGGGATTCTTGCCGAACACCAGCGCGGCGAGCCCTGCTACGTGCGGGGCGGCCATCGAGGTTCCGGAGAGGAAGCCGAACTGTGCGCCCTTGGACCCGACGGTGGAGACGCCCGCGAGCACGGCAACACCGGGAGCGGTGATGTCCGGCTTCAGGAGATCGGAGTCAGTGGCGAGCAGCGGGCCGCGCGATGAGAAACCTGCGACCTGGGGAGTGGGGGGAAGCGGCTTGCCCGTGGTGTCGGTGGGCTGCAGGGCAACCGTGATGGACGGGTCGGCCGCAACCTTCGCCTTCAGCGCAGGACCTTCGGGAGCATTGACGTGCACCGTCGGAACGACGTGCTGGTCGGTGTCCGTCGAGGAATCGACCAGGTTGACCAGGATCATGCCCACGCCGCCGGCGCGCGCAACCTCATCGCTCTTGTCCGTGCGCGCAATGGCGCCACGGTCACAGACCACGATCTTCCCGGCGACCTTCGCCGGATCCAGCGTGTTGACACCGCAGAGGTTCGGGTTCGCCGCGCCCGCCGCGGCAGCGTTCGCAGCGAGGACGACTGGGCTGGCCGGGACGCCGTTGCGCATGATCGACGCGCCGCGGAACTTGGTGCCGTCGGAGAACTCGGCAGTGCCCTGCAGTTCGTAGTTGAACGTGCTGGCCGCGACCGTGGTAAGCCACGGAGCACCGTGGTTGACGGTGCTGGCCGTGGGGCCGGAGTTTCCCGCGGACGCCGCGACGAAGATTCCCGCCGAGGTGGCGGACAGGAAAGCGAGGGACACTGGGTCCGTCGTCGTCGTCGTGCTGCCGGAGATCGAGTAATTCAGGACGTCGACGCCGTCGAGGATGGCCTGGTTGATGGCTGCGATCGATGAGGAGGAGTAGCAGCCGCCGGTGCTGGGGTTCTTGTCCTCCCAGCAGATCTTGTAGACGGAAATCTTGGCGGCGGGCGCAACGCCCGAGGAGACCCCGAAGTCGCGACCGTCCACCTTCTGGGTGACGCCGGCGTTGCCTGCGGCCGTGCTGGCGGTGTGCGTGCCGTGGTTGTCGATGTCGACCGGCGAGAGGACTTCCTCCGGCGCGCGATCACCGACGGCGACATTCGCCACGAAGGTGTCGGCGAAATATCGGGCCGAGATGACCTTGGAGTTGCAGAGCGATCCGTCGAAGTCCTCGCCTACCTGGCAGTCCCCAGCGAACGTCGTACCGTCGGACTTCAACATGGCGATCTCACCTGCGGCGTTGAGATAGGGCTCTCCCACCTTCGGCTTGGCTTTGCCCTTCAGGGGCTTGACCGGCTTGCCCGCGAAGAAAGGGTTGTCGGGCGCGTAGCCGGTGTCGATGACCCCGACCACGGTTCCGGCACCGGCGTTCTTCTCGCCGCCGAACTGCGTCTTGTAGGTTCCCTTTTTGCCACTGAGGCCGAGAAAATCGATGCTCGAGTAGTCCGGGGCGTTCTCGACGTCGGGCGCGACCAGGAGAACCTCGTCGCTCTTGGCGAGCTCGACGGCCTGGTCAGTGCTGAGATCGGCGGCGAAGCCGTTGAGTGCGGCGGTGAAGGTGCGCCTGATCTCGATGTTCTCCTCGGCGGCGACTTCCTCCTGCTTTTGTTCCAGGAACCGGGAATACTGCTGGACGTTTTCCGCCGCGGCGTCGAGCTTGCGGCCCTTCTCCGGCTTCGTCGCCGGAATGCCCTTCACACCGCCCTCATAGGTGGCGATGGGCTTGTCGGCAAGCACGACGATGTACTTGCCATCCGGGTACTGGGCTGGGTCCAGGTCCTTCGTGGGTGCCTTCTGCGGTGTGACCGAGGTGGCAGGAGCGGGATCTGCGTAGGCAACTGGCGCGACGGTTGTCGACGTCACCAGTAACGGCAGGCCCAGAACGATAGCCGCGGCAGTGCGCAGGGTGCTGCTTCCCTGCCCGACTTTTCTCCGTTGTGTCATAGGAAGATGGTGCCTCTCGTGAAAGTGCGGACCGGCAGTGGCCGTTCCCCCTGTGCCGCGGTCTCCCGGATAGGACCCCCAACCTGTGAGCATTCTCACAGACGCCACGGCAAGCCTCAACTTACCCGAGGCAACACTCCCCGGCTATGCGATTCGGTCCGCGTTGCACAGAAATCTCACGGGGTCTTTACCAATCCCCCTCTGGGTGATAATGGTGCAATGGCCACCCTGCTCCTTCCTCGCCTGCAGGAGCCCGAATGGCGGCAGCGGGAGGATCGACACCGACAACGAGTAGCCCGTTTCGCGGAGCCGTACCTCGAACGGCGATCCCGCGGCGCGAAGCACCCCGTCGAGGACTTCCTGTTCACCTACTACAACCAGAAGCCCGGTCAGCTCCTGCGCTGGCATCCCGGCGCCGGCGTTGTGCTGGCGGGATCGTCTGCGGCTCACCGAGCAGACTGGAAGTACTACATCCCGGCCGACGACGGCGTCCACGTGGACACGCGCCGATTCGCCGAGGAGCGGCACCAATCGGTCCACGTCGCCCGGACCATCCTCGCCAGGACGTCCGCCCGCCCCGCCCAGTTCGGCTGTTTCGGCCTGCATGAGTGGGCCATGGCCTACAGGTCCGCAGTGAACGGCGTGCGGCACGAATACCTCCACCTGCGCCTGGGCGCCGCGGGAACGGACGACGTCGTCGAAGCGGCCCGGATCCGGTGCACACACTTCGACGCCTTTCGTTTCTATTCGCCGCAGGCCGTCCCGCTCAACGAGCACGTTCCCACCCGGGAGACGCAGCGGGATTTCGAGCAGCCGGGGTGCCTGCACGCCAACATGGATCTCTACAAGTGGGCGTACAAGCTCAGCCCGCTGCTGCCGAGCGAGATCGTGATGGACTGCTTCGAGCTGTCCTGGCGCATCCGGATCATGGACATGCGCGCATCCCCGTACGATCTGGCCGACTGGGGCTACCAGCCCATTCCGATCGAGACCGCCGAGGGCAAGGCGGAATACGTCCGCCTCCAGCGCGCCTTCGCCGAAGAGTCCCAGGCCCTTCGCGTTCGCCTCCTCGACGACGTCGACCGCGTGCTCGGCTCTTCCTGAGGTCTTCCCGGGACGACCCTCCTCCCTCCTTCGTTGGGACTTGACCAGCCGTTACGCTGGAGGACCAGCCGAAGGGGAACCACCATGACGTCACCGAACCCGCTGTCCGCCTCCCGGCGCCAGAGTCCCCCCGTGCGCGCAGCGGTGGTGCTGGCCACCCTCCTGATCACCCTGTCGGCATGCGCCGGGGATGGGCCGGCGGCCGAATCGACGGGCCAGCCCAGCACGCCGCCCACACAACAGCCGTCCACACAACCCATCCCGCAGGAGACGCCGATGCAGTCGCCCAGTCCCACTCCAGCCCCCGGCTCGCCATCGGGCTCCCCGTCCGGCTCCCCGTCCGGCGCTCCTTCCGGCTCGCCGTCGGGCACTCCGTCGGGCACTCCGTCCGGCGCTCCTTCGTCGGACGCGCCGCCTGCCGCCGACACGACGGCCATGCTCACCATCTCCGTCCAGCAGGACGTCTCCGCGGAGCCGCAGCAGTACATCCTCGAATGCGTCGACGGCGCGGCGGGCCCGGCCAGCACGCTTCCGAACGGCGACGGTGCATGTGCAGCGCTCGCCCGACTCGGCACTGGTTTCTTCACGGCGAGGCCGGACCGAAACGTCATGTGTACGCAGGAGTACGGGGGCCCGCAGACTGCGAGCATCACCGGGACATTGAACGGAACCTCAATCGCGGCGTCCTTCGCGCTGACGGACGGCTGCGAGATCTCGCGGTGGAACAAGGCCAGCGAGATCCTCGGAACACCGGGCGCCCAGTAGAGGCTGGCCGCGTCCTGGCCGTCCTGGACGTCCTGGGCGTTCTGGGCGTCCTGGGCGTTCTGGGCGTCCTGGGCGTCCTGGGCGTCCTGGGCGTCCTGGGCGGAATGTCCCACTGACCGCGCCCGGTCAGTGGGAGGAATGCTCAGCCGGGATCAGCCGCCCGGGCCCACGGCGGATTCCCGGTAGACTCGTGGGGCAAGCTCGCGGAGCGCCAGCATCAGCACCGATGCGGCGTAAGACGGCACTCCCGGGCCCCGGCGTTTAATGCTGGAACATTCAATGCTGGAACTTTCAATGCTGGAACTTTCAATGCTGGAACCGCCAACGGTTGCCGCTCACGCACAGGAGTTGCCGGATGCCCCGGATTGTTGTCGATGTCATGCCCAAACCCGAGATCCTGGACCCGCAGGGCAAGGCGATCTCCGGGGCTCTCCCCCGGATCGGCCTCACCGGTTTCGCCGGCGTCCGCCAGGGCAAGCGCTTCGAACTGAGCGTGGACGGTGATGTCACCGAGGAGATCCTCGAACAGGCCCGCCACGCCGCCGTCACGCTGCTGTCCAATCCCGTCATCGAGGATGTCACGCGCGTGGCGGTCATCGAGGAGGACGCTCCGTGACTGCCGAGACCCCGCTCATCGGCGGCTTCCAGCCCCTCGGCGCCACGACCGGGGACAGCCCGCTCGACGGTGTGACGATCGGCGTCGTCACCTTCCCGGGATCGCTCGATGACCGCGACGCCGTCCGGGCAGTCCGCCTCGCCGGCGGGTCCGCGCTCAACCTCTGGCACGGCAACCACGATCTCCAGGGGGTCGACGCCGTCGTCATCCCCGGCGGCTTCTCCTACGGCGACTACCTCCGTGCCGGCGCGATCTCGCGCTTCGCCCCGCTGATGGAAGAGATCACCGCTGCGGCCTCTGGCGGGGCCGGCGCCCTCCCCGTGCTCGGCATCTGCAACGGGTTCCAGGTCCTTACCGAGGCGCACCTGCTGCCCGGCTCCATGATCAAGAACAACCACCTCCATTTCATCTGCCGCGATCAACGCCTGCGCGTGGAGAATTCGGACACCTACTGGACGTCGGACTACAGGGACGGCGAGGAGATCGTCATACCGCTCAAGAACCAGGACGGTCAGTTCGTCGCCGACAATCGCACGCTCGATGAACTCGAGGGCGCGGGCCGCGTGGTCTTCCGCTACGTCGACGGGAATCCCAACGGCTCACGCCGCGACATCGCCGGCATCTCGAACGCGGCAGGCAACGTCGTCGGACTCATGCCGCACCCCGAGCACGCGGTGGAGGCAGGCTTCGGCCCCGATTCCTCGACGCGTGGCGAGGTCGGGGTCCGAGGTGGAACCGATGGACTCGGAGTTTTCACATCGGTACTCAAGCGACTGGTGGGCTAGGTGACTGCAGAGATGACGTCTGGGAAGTTCACCATCGACACCGTCGCGAACGCCGAGGCCACGCCTGGGCGAGAGCTCCCGTGGGCCGAACTCGGTCTCAAGGACAACGAGTACCAGCGGATCGAGGAGATCCTCGGCCGGCGCCCCACCGGCGCCGAACTCGCCATGTACTCGGTGATGTGGAGCGAACACTGCTCCTACAAGTCCTCGAAAGTGCACCTGCGCCAGTTCGGTGAGAAGGTCACCGGCGCCATGAAGGAGCATCTCCTCGTGGGCATCGGCGAGAACGCCGGCGTCGTTGACATCGGCGATGGCTGGGCCGTGACCTTCAAGGCGGAGAGCCACAACCACCCGTCCTTCGTGGAGCCCTATCAGGGTGCGGCAACCGGCGTCGGCGGGATTGTCCGCGACATCATCTCGATGGGTGCCCGTCCGGTCGCCGTCATGGATTCGCTGCGTTTCGGCGCGATCGATCACCCCGTCACCGCGCGCCTCATGCACGGCATCGTCGCGGGCGTCGGCGGGTACGGGAACTCGCTCGGCCTGCCGAACATCGGCGGCGAAGTGGTTTTCGACGCCGTCTACCAGGGCAACCCGCTGGTCAACGTCCTCGCGGTCGGCGTGTTGCGGCATGAGGACATCCGCCTCGCCAACGCCTCCGGCGCCGGCAACAGGGTGGTGCTGTTCGGTGCCCGCACCGGCGGCGACGGCATCGGCGGCGCGTCCGTGCTCGCCTCCGAATCCTTCGACTCCGCTGGTACCGACGGTGCGCCGGCCAAGCGTCCCGCCGTACAGGTCGGCGATCCCTTCGTCGAGAAGGTGCTGATCGAGTGCTGCCTCGAGCTGTTCAAGGCCTCCGTGGTCGAGGGTATCCAGGACCTCGGCGCCGCGGGCATCTCCTGTGCGACGTCGGAACTGGCGTCCAACGGCGACGGCGGCATGCACGTGGAACTCACCAACGTGCTGCTGCGCGACCCCTCCCTGACACCCGGCGAGATTCTCATGTCGGAGTCGCAGGAACGCATGATGGCGGTCGTCACGCCCTCGAACGTCGCGGCGTTCGAGGCGATCATGGACAAGTGGGCAGTGGAGTACTCCTGGCTCGGCGAGGTCACCGACACCGGGCGGCTGATCATCGAGTGGGACGGCGAGAAGATCGTCGACGTCGACCCCCGCACCGTCGCGCACGAGGGTCCTGTCTACGAGCGGCCTTACCACCGCCCGGCGCGGCTCGACGCCGTGCAGGCGGACGGGTTCGCGTACGAGCAGCCCGCCGACCTCCGCGCGGCGGTCCTCGACCTGATGGCCTCACCCAACATGTGCGCGAAGAACTGGGTGACCGACCAGTACGACCGCTACGTGCAGGGCAACACCGCGCTCGCCATGCCCGACGACGCCGGCGTGGTCCGTGTCGACGAGGAGACCGGGCTCGGCATCGCCATCTCCACGGACGCGAACGGCCGCTACTCCAGCCTCAACCCCTACGAGGGCGCCCGCCTGGCCCTCGCGGAGGCCTACCGCAACGTGGCGACCTCGGGCGCGGAGCCCCTCGCCGTGACCGACTGCCTGAACTTCGGCTCCCCAGAGGACCCCGAGGTCATGTGGCAGTTCGCCGAGACCGTGCGCGGGCTTGCCGACGCATGCCAGGAACTCGGCGTGCCCGTGACCGGCGGCAACGTCTCGCTCTACAACCAGACCGGCGGCGTCGCCATCCACCCCACCCCGGTGGTCGGCGTGCTGGGCGTGTTCGACGACGTCGCCCGCCGCACGCCGTCGGGCTGGCGCGAGGACGGCCAGGCCATCTATCTGCTGGGCACGACGGCGGCCGAACTGGACGGCTCCGAGTGGGCCAACCTGCGCGGACACCTCGGCGGGCAGCCGCCGGCACTGGACCTCGCCGCGGAGAAGACCCTCGCGGCGATCCTCGTCAACTGCTCGCGCGACGGCATGATCGACGCCGCCCACGATCTCTCGGAGGGCGGGCTGGCGGCCGGCCTGAGCGAGATGGCGCTGCGCTTCGGTGTGGGTGCGCGCGTCGGCCTCGACGAGCTGTGTGAGCGTGACGGCGTCGACGCGTTCACCGTGCTGTTCAGCGAAAGCCAGGCCCGCGCCGTCGTCAGCGTCCCCCGGTCGGAAGAGGTGCGCTTCAACGATATGTGCACGGCGCGGAACTTCCCCACGATGCGCATCGGCGTGGTGGACACGGAGAACCGGGCGCTCGACGTGCAGGGCTACTTCAACCTGCCGATCGACCAGCTCCGCGAGGCGCACGAGGGCACCCTGCCCCAGCGATTTTCATCGACTGTGCAGTAGGTTCAGGTCCCAGCGCTGAGACGTGCCGTTAAGTCTTATGTCTTAGTAGACATTTATGTCAAATGACTGTGTAGAAACGTGGCTCCACCCGCCCTCAGATGGATGACCCACGAAACTTGACGAGCGCAAGCTGCGGCCGTCTGCATCACCGGGGTCCGACAAATTCGTCTTCTGGGAGAACCGATTATAGGGTCAATGAGACTAAGGCCTCCCGTTCCAACTGGTCCGACCGGTCACGGCGGGCTTCGAGTCATCGAGCAAGGACGTGACAGATGCGCAACTTCCAACACCGTATGGGCCTATCAGCTGCCGGACTTCTCCTACTCACCGGATGCGCCGTGGGGGAAAATGAAACCGGACCAGCCGCTGACCCGCAACCACCCGAAGCGGATGTAGCCGAGCCGGCAGCGACAGCAACTCTGACCACCGCCGAGGGTGAGGAGGTAGGCACAGTGGTGTTTTCCGAAGCCGACGGAGGGACCGAGGTGCGCGTCGACGCGGAAGGTTTGGAACCGGGCTTCTACGGATTCCACATTCACGGCACGGGTCTGTGCGAGCCCAACAGCGCCGCCCCCGATGATCCCGAGACCACCGGCGCCTTCCTCTCCGCAGGCGGACATCTCGGCGGAGAGGAAGCGGACCACGCCAATCACGCGGGCGATTTGCCCAGCCTCTACGTCACCGAGTCCGGACAAGGGTCACTGATGGTGTTGACTGATGGGTTCACTCCAAGCGAACTTCTCGCAGCTGACGACGGTAACGCAGTGATGATCCACGAGAATCCAGACAACTTCGCTAACATTCCCGAACGGTATGCGGCTGACGGACCTGATCAAGCCACCTTGAACACAGGTGATGCAGGAGCTCGCTTAGCCTGCGGGGTCGTCGAGTAGGGCCGCTGGGTGGCACTCGAACGCGAGTGTTTCCCTCCACCGCGTCGTCTGCGGCCGTATGGTTTTGTGAGACAGCTTGATTTGAGTCTTCGTTTCAGATGACCGTTCGTGACAAGAAGAGTTACGATGCCGATTTCCGTGGTGATTGTGTTCGCCTGGTCCTGAGTTCTGGCCGGCCGGTGAAGCAGGTCTGCGTGGAGGTCGGGTGAAGGAGAGCACTCTGGGTAAGTGGGTGCTGGGGGGTGGGGTGGCGGATCAGCCGGTCTTCGGCACGGCGGTGACCACCACGTTCTTACCCCAGGGATCCTCGGTGTAGCAGCTGATCAGGACCACCCGGTTCGGCACGATGTTCCAGATCTCGCTGTCCTTCAGGGTGTTCTTCTCGTGGGTGACGACCGAATCGACCACATAGGTCATCTCACCCGTGCGCGTGGTCAGGGTGAACTCGGTGCCGACGAGGGCCTCGTCGCTCAGCCGGTTGAAGGGCGCATCGCGGTCTTCCCAGCTGTGCCCGGCGATGTAGGTGGTGTTGTCCGAACCCGCTCCAGGAATGCCGTAGGAGGTCAGCCAGTAGGCGTCGAGGGTGAGCGGCGGGACCAGCGACTGTGTTGCCAGGTCGACGGCCGTGGGCGTCAGCGGCAGGACCGCCATGTCGATCCCGGCGGCGGCGAAGGACAGGCCGATCGGCTCGGACGCAGCCGGTCCCGGATCCACGGCCGGTGCAGACGGCGTGGCAGACGGCGTGGCAGACGCCGTGGCAGAAGCCACAGAGGAAGTATCGGGCGCAGGCGCGACGGCGGTGCTGGGCAGCGGCGCGACAGAGGGAGCGGGCGGCGGTGTTGCGACGGCGGATAGCGTGCTCGACGACGAGGGCGTCAGGGGCGGAGCTCCGGCGGATTCCGGCGGGAGCACCGACACGGCGATCGCGAGCCCGGCGGCCGCCACAAGCGGAAGTGCTAACCAGCGCTTTCCGAGCCGTCTGTTCATCGGCTCATTCGCGGGCGAGTCGGGCTGCTGATCAGCTGGTTCGGCCGAAATCCGAGGGTTCTCCATGGGCTGCACTGTCCTGGGCTAGGAAATAGGTGATCCACTGTCCGAGCCTGGCGCTGTGGTCGTGAAACCACAACGCCGGGCCGGGAACTGCCAGTGTACTATCGCTGTGCGCGCTCGAGACGGCGCATGCGCGCGGCGGTGGCCACTGGCACCGCGACGCCGGCGGTCAGCAGCGCCGCGATGAGGGCCAGCGCCGGGCTGTTGTTCTCTGTTGCGACGGCGGTCTGCACATTCAGCCCTTTGTTCGTGGCGGCAGGCGCAACGACGGAAGCAGGAGCGGAGACGGGAGCAGGGGCGACGACGGGTGCCGGGGCAACCGGGGTCGTAACGGGAGCGACAGGAACGGGAACGGGAGCCACCGGGGTCACAATAGGAGCGACAGGAACGGGAGCAGGAGCAACCGGCACGGGAACGACGACAGGGGTGACGGGGTCGACGCCGATGGCGCCCGCATCGCAGGCCGCGAGGAAGGCTTTGAAGAGCTCAAGGAGTTCGGCCGCGACCGCTTCGTCCACGCTGAGCTGCATCATGAGCACATCGGCGTCGTCGAGCGCCGAGAAGAACGCTGCCTCTGCGTCCTGAACCGCCTGCGTATATGTTGCTTCGTCGAAGGCGACGAAAGCCGCTTCGAGGGCAATGTCGGCCTCATCCAGAATGCCCCCTGCTTCGAGCAGCGCCTGCTGAGCCGAGATGACCGCCTGGTTCTGGTTCGGGTCGGCTTCCGGATTCGCCGCGATCGCATCTTTCAGGGCCTGTGCCAGCACGGCCTCTGCTCCGATCACAGCGTTCTCAGCAGCGAATCGGGCCTCTTCCGCGATCAAGATCTGCGCGTCGGCCGCAAGTGCCGCCTCGGAGGTGAGGGCGGTCTGGAACGCGGCGTCGAGGTTCTCGCTGGCGATAACAACGGCCGCCGTCGCGAGTTCGAGCTGGGTGACGAAGCCGACGTCGATCCCGGCGGCATTCAGTGCCGCTGTGAACTGGACGGATGCCTCGAGGCACGCGGAGTCGCCGGGTGCAGCCGAGGCCAGTGGAGCGCCGAGGAACAGTCCACCGGCGAGAAGGGTTGCCGTCGATCCGGCAGCGACCCATTTTTTGACAACGATCATGATGCGCGTCTCCTGAAACACGTAGTACCCATCGGGCCATTCCCGACGGCGCAGCCTGCAGAGCACCACGCAAGCGGCGTCCTCCGAAGAGGGCGCCGCGAGGGGGAGGACCGCCGATCGCACGATCCAGGGCCCCGGTGTACGGGGCCACGCTGGGCGATCACTGTACTGCTCAACATAGGGGTGAAACGGGGCGCGGGCAATGCGCCGGTCCTGTCCACGGCATAACGCTTTGGCATCGGGGGCCCTCTCCGTTCATCGGACTGCCCGGCCTCGGCCGTCCGCCGGCTCCAGCGGCCCTCGCGGAGCGCTTTGCCAGTGCCGCCAGCTCCCGCGCGGCCCTCACATACCGGGCCAGGACGTACCGCTGGGTCAGTCGGGTCGCCGGCGCGGCCAGCCGGAACAGGGGACTGGCCGGCATGCTGTAGGCCGAGCACCTGAACAGCACACGATTGTCCATTGTCAGCTCGGCGTAGAAGCCTTCCTCGCCGCGCACCGGATGCCCGGGGAGCGTCCCGTACCCGAACCCGCCGCGCTGACCCGGCACCGCCCTGCCGGCGCCGTCGAGCTGTGGGGTCCGTGTCCAGATAACCCGGCAGGGGGCCTTGATCCGAGCGGCGCCCACACCGAAACCGGAGACTACCCGAACCCCCGGTGCAGCCCGGTCGGCGTCGGACTCCATTGTCAGCCCGGCACGCCGGTGCAGTTCCCAGCCGAGAATCCCCTCGGTGAGGGCTGTGTAGGCGACGGCCGGATCATCCGCTGCGATCTCGTGCGACTCCACCATGACGGTGTACCCAGCAGGCCAACCGCCGTCGAGCGATTGGGGGAAGGGCCGGTCCGTCGCCCCACGCTCCGCATAGCTGAACCGCTCCATCCGTAACCTCCTCCTTGACGCGCCGCACCGCAGAACAGTCGTCAGCCGCTTTCCGGGCGATGCCTCATCCCAACCTAGTGGAACCGCCGCACCTCAGGAGGGGCTGCTACGCGACGGGCAGTGGCAGGATGAAGATCTATACCGGCCTGGCCGCCTCTGCGCCCCTTCCGCCGGAGCGATCGGGCAACTGGCGGACAGCCCCGGTGGAACGGTCCTGCTGTGGTTCTGCTTCATCGGCTGCATCGCGCTCGCCCTGTTCCTGCTGAGCGAGGTTTTCTTCGGCCCGCGAGGGCTCAGCGACCGGGACAAGCTCACCTCCCGGGTGAAGAACGGCGCCCAGGCCGTGGTCTACGCCGTCATCGGGACGACCTTCGGACGGTACGCGATGGGCGGCTCGAGTGACAGCAGCGGCAGCACGAGATCGCTGAGCGGTTACCTCATGTCGAACCCGGCCGGTGCGGCCCTCCCTCCTCCTCGCCATCGGGATCGGGGTCCTCGTGGTAGGCGGCTCCTTCATCTGCAGCGGCGCCACCCGCCGGTTCCGCAGAAAGCTGGCGACTATCCCCCCGGGCGGTGTCAGCCGCGCAGTGATCGCCCTTGGCACGACGGGATACATCGCAAAGGGCTTCGCGCTCGGGTCCTCGGCCTCCTCGTCACCGTCATCGTCATCGTCATCGTCATCGTCATCGTCATCGTGATGAACAATCCTGAACAGTCGACAGGACTCGACGGCGCCTTCAAGGCGCTGCGCGAGCAGCCCTTCGGAGCCTGGCTGCTCGGCGCGGTGGCGCTGGGCCTTTAGCCTGCGGTGTGTTCATGGTGGTGCGGTGTTCATGGTGGTGCGGTCGCGATTCCAGCGCATGGAGCGCCTAGATCCCGAGCGCCGGCGCCTCGATCGCCGGGCAGGTGTCCATGACGACGTCGAGCCCCGCCTCCGCCGCGCGGCACGCCGCCTCCTCGTCGATCACCCCGAGCTGCAGCCAGACCGCCTTCGCGCCCACGGCGATCGCCTGGTCGACCACCGCGCCGACGCGGGACGAGTTCACAAAACAGTCGACGACGTCGATGCTGCCGGGTATGTCCGCCAGCTGCGTGTAGCCCTTCTGTCCGTGGACGTCGTCGCCCTTCAGGCTGACCGGGACAACCTCCATCCCGAGCCTGTCCATCAGGAACCGGGACACACCGACGGCGGCGCGGCGCGGGTTGTTGGACAATCCGACCACCACCCAGCGGCCGTGCTCGGTCAGGAGCCTCCTGATGACCCGTGGATCGTTCTGATGCGCCACTGTGCCTCCTGGACAGATTTCAAAGGGTCATTGTTACACCCTTTGTTACACCTCCATTTTGCTCCTCCGGCACGTCGGGCGTTACATAGGAGTGACCATCCCGAGCGGCCGAGAGACCTGGATCGATGAAGCCGCAGCAACCCTGGTTGTCCGCATCCCCCTGATGACGGGCAATATCGAGGTCCGAGCCACGGGAACCACCGCAGTCCGGTGGCGAAGGCTCGAACCGTAGGGTGCTACTGCCAGGACCGATGGAGGCACCATGACCACAGTTCTCGCACCGGCCAGCACCCAGCCCCACCACAAGCACGCCCTCGGGGTCCGTTTCTCCCGCCTGGGCAGGAGCTTCGGCTCGTCCGGCGAGCGCCGCGTCGTCCTGCGCGAGGTCTCCGTGGAGGTCGAGCCGGGAGAGATCCTCGCCATCCTGGGCACCAGTGGATGCGGGAAGTCCACGCTGCTGCGTGCCGCGGCCGGCCTCGACGTCCCTGACAGCGGCCAGGTGCTCATCGACGGCACTCCCGTCCGGGGCGTCGACGACCGTTGCGCCGTCGCGTTCCAGGAGCCACGCTTGTTGCCCTGGCACACCCTGCAGGCCAACGTGGCGATCGGGCTGCCGAAGTCATCCAGCGCCAGCGCCGGCAAGGCAAGAGTCCTCGAACTGTTGAAGCTCGTGGGCCTGGACTCCTTCGCGAAGCATCGCCCGCGGGAAGTATCCGGCGGCATGGCACAGCGCACATCGCTGGCCCGCGCACTTGCGCGCAATCCGGGAGTGCTGCTGCTCGACGAACCGTTCGGCGCGCTCGATGCCCTCACGCGCATCAAGATGCAGGATCTGCTGCTCGACATCCACCGGGCCCAGCCCACCACGGTGCTGCTCGTGACCCACGACGTCGATGAGGCCCTCCAGCTCGCCGACCGCGTCCTCGTCCTCGGACCGGGAACCGATGACGAGCCCGGCTCCACGATCGCGGACCTCGTCACGGTGCCCGGTGAACGTCCGCGGGATCGCAATGCGGCCAGCCTCGGCGCCCTGCGCACCTCGCTGCTGTCGCTGCTCGGCGTCACGGGCCACCTGCCCGACGCCTGACCCCCCGCTGACCCCCCCCCCCCGCACCGCCTGACCTCACCGCCTGACCCCACCCCTGACCCGAACGCCGCACCCGGCGCCGTCGTCGAAACGCGGCCGCCCTCCTGCCTTCCCCTTTCGCTCCCTCAACCAAAGGACCACCATGAATCGCCCCGGCTTTCTGCCCACCCTCGCCCTTGCAGTAGCCGTCTCGACCAGCCTGAGCGGCTGCCTCGCCGGTGAGAACGCTTCCGATCCCCAGCCCGCGGCCGACGGCGTCACGGAGGGCGGCGCGCTCAATATCGACTTCGCCACCTACAACCCGCTGAGCCTCATCATCAGGGAGCAGGGCTGGCTCGAGGACGCGCTCGCCGATCAGGACATCACCGTGAACTGGGTCCAGTCCGCCGGGTCCAACAAGGCCAACGAGGCCCTGCGCGCGGGCGCGATCGATGTCGGCTCCACCGCGGGTTCGGCTGCGCTGCTCGCGCGCTCCAACGGCTCCCCCATCAAGGCGATCGACATCTACTCGCAGCCCGAATGGTCCGCCCTGGTGACGCTCCCCGATTCCGGGATTTCCGGCGTCGAGGACCTCCGCGGTAGATCGGTCGCAGCAACCCGCGGCACCGACCCGTACTTCTTCCTGCTGCAGGCGCTCGAGGCCGCGGGGGTAGACCAGTCGGAGGTCACCATCGAGAACCTCCAGCACGCCGACGGCCGCGCGGCGCTCGAGAGAGGCGCCGTCGACGCGTGGGCCGGCCTCGATCCGATCATGGCGGCCGCGGAGCAGGACGGGGCGCAGCTGTTCTTCCGCGACATCGACTACAACACGTACGGCTTCCTCAACGCCACGGAAGACTTCCTCTCGGAGAAGCCCGACGTCGCGCAGACCGTGGTGAACGCGTATGAGAAGGCCCGGGAATGGGCC
>JAABUN010004757.1_pt1 | contig 17864 bp, 18 predicted proteins | sample 5559311 | NCBI WGS metagenome assembly JAABUN01 (sample SAMN10711877, study PRJNA513370) | rock metagenome | isolation source: Antarctica rocks | place: Antarctica: Victoria Land, Siegfried Peak sud | reverse complement strand
GCAGCTTCGTCGTACGCTTCACCGCGGAGCACGTTGCAGGCGACGTTGACTTTAGCTGGGATGGACGAATTGAGGGAACGGATGCCGGCGTGATCACCTGCACGATGGACGGTGTCGCGCGGAACACGTTCCTCAAGAACCGGATCGGATGGTGCGTGCTTCATCCCGCGGACCTGGCAGGTCAGCCGGCCAGCGTGCGAACCGCGGAAGCGACGCATCGCGGCGTTTTTCCGGCTCAGATCTCGCCGCATCAACCGTTCGTCGAAATGACGGGGATCGCGTACGCGACGCGGCGTGGTGACGACGTGATGGTCCGGTTCGAAGGCGATCTGTTCGAGATGGAGGACCAGCGGAACTGGACCGACGCATCCTATAAGACGTACTCAACGCCGCTACGGCTTCCGTACCCGGCGGAGATTCAGGAGGGCGAGCGGGTCGCGCAAACGGTGACGATCCAGGTGACGAGCGTCGCCGCGGTGACCTCGACTGTCGCGGACAACGCCACTATGGAGGTAAGGGTCGGGATTGAACCGACGGGCGCGTTGCCGCCGATCGGTCTGGGCGCTGCGGCCAGCACACCTACGAGCGAGCATCGACCTTGGCGAAGGTGATTGGGAGGAACGACTCCGGCAGACGGCCGCTGACGTGGAGGCCGTTGGGGCAGGGCTGGAACTGGAGATCAGGGCGGGGGACGATGGGAAGGGGTTGGATGCGCTGGCGAGGACACTGGGTCGCTTAGAGACTCGGGTCGCCCGCATTCTCGTCTTTCCGCGATCAGAACACGTCACGACGGAGCGCGTCATGGCGCGGGCGCGGGAGGAGTTGCGCGGGGTTGCGGCGGGGGCTCATCTCGGAGGAGGGTCGCGGGCGTACTTCACGGAACTCAACCGGGCGACACTGCCGCTCGAATTGATGGAGGTGGTGGGATATACGATCAATCCGCAGGTCCACGCGTTTGACAACGCGTCACTGGTGGAAACGCTGGCGGCGGAAGGGGCCACGGTTCGGAGCGCGAAGGCGATCGTGGGCGATAGGCCGCTGGCGGTAGGACCCGTGACGCTTCGACCGAGGTTCAATCCGAACGCGACCGGGCCGGAACCCCCGACCGCGGCGGGGGCGCTGCCCTCATCGGTGGATTCCCGTCAGCCGTCGTTGATTGGAGCGGGTTGGACGCTCGGCAGCATCAAACATCTCGGGATAGCGGGGGTGGATTCTCTGACGTACTACGAAACGACGGGCTGGCGAGGGGTGATGGAGCGATGCGACCACGCCTTGCGGGTCGAGGCGTTCCGCTCTTCGCCGGGGATGCTGTTTCCTCTCTACCACGTGCTGGCAGACGTCGGAGAGTATGCCGGAGGTGGATTGCTCCCGGTCGAGGTGAGCGATCCGCTCGAGGTGGAGGCGCTGGCACTGAGGTCGGGTTCCAAGATCAGGGTTTTGGTGGCGAGCTTCGACAACGAGCCGCGCCAGGTTCGGCTGGCGTTGTCTGGCTTGACGGAGGCTATCGTCAGGGTTCTCGATGAGACAACGTTCGATCAAGCGACGACCGAGCCTGATGGTTGCCGGAAAGGGGCGATATCGGTTGCCACGCGGGGTGGATCGATCTCGCTCGCTCTACGGCCCTTCGCGGTCGCGACGATCGACGCATTTGGGAACTGGTGAGCATTGGCAGTGCGGCTGATGCGAGCCCCGGGGTCCATCCTGGCGGGATGGACGCGTGGGAGGACATGAACACCAACTGCTAAGGATGCTCGCGACACAGCGGTCGTTTCACGGCGTGCGGGCGTTGAAGAACGTCGCCGGTGACGGTCGGGCGGGGAGGTGTTCGCACGCGGCGGCGAAAACGGCGCTCAAGAGAGCACCCGGATGCACGTGGTAGCCGTGGTTTACCAAGCGGACGACGGGACATCGGCCGCGACCTTCAGGCGAATGGCGCCACACGAGACGACCAGGCAGCGGGGAGTGTGGGCAGCAGGAATGTCTCTCAGGGGCGCAGCATCTACTCGCTGCGCGCCGTAGTCGCGACCATCTTTGCCGTCCGGCAGCGCATAGGAGCGTGGGGAAAAATGGGTCGCCGGCAGGTGGACCGGGATACCAAGGGGGTGGGCGACACTGGACTCGAACCAGTGACCTCCACGATGTCAACGTGGCGCTCTAACCAGCTGAGCTAGCCGCCCCCACGGGCCAGGTTGAACCCGGCTAGGCGAGTATATCGAGCGGCGCAAATTCGTGTCAACCGGCGAGGATAAGGGCTGGGTCGCGAAGGGACGGCAATAAGGCTGCGTGGGCGCGCTGTCGGATACCGTGCTCGCGACGCAATGGGCAAGGGCGTTCAGTGGGGTAGGGGCCGGGTAGAGTGGGTAGGGTGAGCCGGACACATACGGGCGCGGTGACGATGGGCAGGGTTCTATACTCCAAGCATGGGGGACAGAGAACACCAGCATGACAGGGATCCGAATAGGGATTTAATCGACGCCATTCCGCTTGTGGGACGGGCGACGACGCAGTTCGAGCGGTCCTTTGGCCCAAGTTGCCTGCTCAGCCTGATCATCGTCTTGTTGCTTGTTCTCGTCATCAAACGCTTTATGCATCTCTCGTGGACGGGTCTGGGAATCGTCACCATAGGTGTTTGGTTGGGGGTGTTATTGCTCCTGGTGCGGTGGCGACCAGACCGAATCATCGACGAAGAGTGAGAGTTGTCGCGGAAAACAGTCGATCGGCCTGGGTTTTACGGCGGTCGGTCGCCGTTGGCACGTTCGCTGCCGGGTGCTCAACTGAGCGATTGTGAGGCGAGGAGGAGTGCGCCCGGCGTCGGCCGGTCGCGAGTGTGTTCGCCGACATGTGCGAATCGGACCACGCCTTGGCGGTCAATGATGAAGACCGATGGGCGGGCAATTTCCCGGCCTTCGGGTTCGTCAGGATGACGGACGCCGTAGCTGTCAATGACGGTTAGAGTGGGATCGGACACGATGGGATATGGGAGCGACGCGGCCAGCGCCGCCTGCTGAGCTTCAAGCAGCGGCTGGGATGAGAGCGCGATCAGTTCCGCGTCGAGACCTTGAAACTCTGAGTAGGCTGCGCGCAACTGCGCGAGCTGGCAACGACACGTCGCTCACCAATGCCCACGGTAGAAGAGGAGGACGACCGAGCGGCCGCGGTGCGCGTTGAGGGTCGCCTGGCCGCCGGCGGCAAGCGGCAGGGTGGAATCGGGTGCGGCGTCGCCAACGGTGACGATGGAACTTTTCATGTGACGACCTAACCTGGGTCTGGCGACCTCAATGCCCTAAGACGCGAACGCTTTCATCCCGGCGGTGCCACTGGATATCGGCTCGCTCGAAACCATGGAGCAGCTCCACGACTTGAGCGCACAATGGTTGAAGATCGGGATGCTTGACTTTCCAGCGTCCGTTGACTTGCTCAATGACGAGCCGGCTATCGCCGCGGATCGCGACGTGGACGGTTGACGCGGTCTTGCTGAGGCGATCGCGAAGATCTTCGAGGGCGGCGATTAGGGTAAGGTACTCGGCTTGGTTGTTGGTCACCCGGTCGCCGTACTCCAACCGTTCCCCAGACACGACGCCGTCGGCGGTCACGATCTGATAGCTGCCGTACCCTCTGCCGGGATTGCCAAGTGACCCTCCGTCGAAGACGACGGTGAAGTTCGCCTCGGCGACTGCTCGCGCGAGGGGACGGGGTGCGGACGGAGCGATCGCGCCCCCGCGATTGCGCTCGGGCGGAGGTTTGGCGATGCTGGTGGCGGGGGCCCGGTGAAGAGGCGGGGTTGGCCGGTGCGCCATGCCGCCAGTTTGCTGGCGTAGCTCAGAGAGCTCGGTTTGCTGCTCGGCAATCGTCTGTCGCTGCTGGGTGATAATCGAGCGGAGGTGCGAAACCAGGTCGGGCACCTCCGCGGGTTTGGCGTCGTGTTGGAGCCGAGACGTGAGGGGTGAATCGCTACTCAACTGTGCGCGTCCTCCTGATGCTTGGCGGCGGCTTTGACCTGCTCGACAATGTGCGCTGGAACGGGTTGGTAATGGGAGAATTCGGTAGTGAAACTGCCTCGGCCCTGCGTGATCGACCGGAGATCGGTCGCGTATCGTTGAACCTCCGCGGCGGGGACGGTCGCTTCGATGGTGGTTGAACCGTTGGCTCCGGGATTCATGCCGGTGACGTGGGCTCGTTTCGTGTTGAGATCGCTCATCACGTCGCCGGTATGGTTTTCGGGCGTTGACACCTTCACGTTCAACACAGGCTCAAGCAATACCGGCTTGGCCTGGGATACTCCCTTCTTGAAGGCTTCCTTCGAGGCGATTTTGAACGCCATCTCATTTGAATCAACGGCGTGGTAGCTCCCGTCGGTCAAAGTCACTCTCACATTGACAACCGGGAATCCGGAAACGGGGCCAGCGGCAAGACCCTCGCGGACGCCTTTTTCGACCGCTGGGTAGAAGTTGCGGGGTACCGAACCGCCGACGACGCGCTCCTGAAACTCGAAGTCCGCGTCGGGGAGGGGCTCGAGCTCCAAAAAGACGTGCCCGTATTGACCGGCGCCGCCCGTTTGTTTCTTGTGTTTGTATTCGGCGACGGTCCTGCTGGCGATGGTCTCCCGATAGGCGACCTGGGGCAAACCGAGCTCGACGTTGACCCCGAATCGCCGCGTCATCCGGTCGAGCGCAATTTGGACGTGCGGCTCACCAAGGCCGGCGACGATGGTTTCGCCGGTCTGCGGATTGCGGGAAACCTGAAGTGTCGGATCCTCCTCGGTCAGCCGGTGCAATGCCTGGCCCATCTTGTCGAGATCGGCTTTCGTCCGGGGATTGACGGACGCGGCGTACGATGGGGTTGGAAACTCGACCGGTGGCAGTGTCAACGGTTTCCCTTCGGCGGCTAGCGTGTCGCCAGTCATTGTGGTCCCCAACTTACTTGCGGCGCCGATATCTCCGGGGCCAATGGCGTCCGTATTGATGTGCTCCTTGCCCCGGATGAAGAAGAGCTGACCGAGCCGTTCGGGGTCGCCTTTGCTGCCATTCATGGCGTGGGAGTTGGATTTGAGGGTCCCGGCGAACACACGGAAGTACGAGACCCGGCCGACGTGCGGGTCGGCCAACGTCTTGAAGGCGAACGCGGCGAGATCCTTGCTCGTTGCCGGTCCGATGATGGTGGTGTCGCCGTTCGCGGTGGCTTGATCAGTTCGACGATCGGCGGACGGTAGGTAATCGACGATGGCGTCGAGCAACGGCTGAATGCCGCGGTTCGTGATGGCCGAGCCACATAAAACCGGGACAACGGCGCCATCCAAGACGCACGACTTGAGGCCCGCGATCAATTCGTCGGTGGAGATGGGATCGTCCTCAAGATAGCGGATCATGAGTTCTTCATCGTGCTCAGCGATCGCCTCAACGAGTTGCTTGCGGTAGGTCTCGCATTCGGATTGAAGCTCGTCCGGGATCGCGCCGATCTCCACGCCACCGTCACCGTTATCGTGGAAGATCAGGGCCCGCTCAGACAGCAGATCGACTATCCCGGTGAAGTTTTTCTCACTGCCGATGGGAAATTGAATTGGTCCGACTGATTTCCCGAATGCCGTCCGAGCCAGAGTCAGGGATTGGTCGAAGTTCGCGTTTTCACGATCCATCTTGTTCACGAAGAGCAGGCGCGGCATAGCCAGTTCGTCGGTAAGGCGCCAGGCGAGCTCGGTGCCGACCTCGACGCCGGCAGACGCGTCGATGAGGATAACGGCAGCGTCGACGACGCGGAGCGCGGATTTCACCTCTCCGAGAAAATCGGCGTAGCCGGGAGCATCGAGGATGTTTATCTTGGTGTCCCGCCACTCCACTGGAACTACCGCGGTACTGACGGAGATGTGGCGCTTGATCTCGTCTGGGTCGAAGTCGGCGACGGTGTTCCCGTCCTCGACGCGTCCAAGGCGGTTACTGCCGTGGGTGTCAAAGAGGAGGGCTTCGGTAAGGGAGGTCTTACCCGAACCACCATGAGAAAAGAGGCCGATGTTCCGGATGCGATCGGCCGAATACTGCTTCACGGTGTGCCTCCTCCAAATCGACGGCGACGGTGCCGGGACGGTTAGGCTGCGACGGCCGTAGTGAACAGAACGTCTATTAGGAGATGCACCACCCGCGGTTGGTGAGCCGAGGTGGCCCGGTCAGACCGACAATGATCGACCTTGACCCGTCCTGGGTTCGCGACCGTCTGCCGCATGCCGGTCGGCGATGCGGCGACCTGACCGTGATGCGGGGCAAAACGGCGGCGCCGATCATGGGGGCCGGCGGGCGGATTGTGTCGCATTATAAGTATCCTGTCGCGCGGGGCAAGATCGGTTTGATCGAACTCCGCTCGGACAGAGGACGGGTGACAAGCATGCGTCGCTCAGAGTTATCGGGGGACGGGCCAAAGTAGAGTATGCGTAATTGCCAAGATCCTCCGTGCGCTGAGGTGTCCGGGTCTCGTTTATCGGTGCACCTTAGCCGCAGGGTGCACCGGCGCGTGGGGCCGATCCGCGTCGCTACGGGCGACGACGCGCTGGTAAATCAGCCGAAGCCCGTTGAGGGTCAGATCCGGGTCGTAGGCGGAGATGGACGGCGACGCCTCGGCGAAGATTGCGGCAAAGCCGCCGGTGGCGATGACCGAGGCCTTCTCCGCCAGTTCCGCTTGGATGCGAGCGACCAACCCCTCGACCATGAGTAGGTGACCGAGAATGCTTCCTGATTGAATGTTCGTGGTCGTGTTGGTGCCGATAGCGTTTTGCGGCAAGGCGAGATCGACCGAAAAGAGCCTCGCCGCGCGACCCGTGAGGGCGTCGAGGGAGACCATCAGGCCGGGAGCAATCGCTCCGCCGAGGAAGTCTCCGTTGGTTGAGACGACGTCGAAGTTTGTCGCCGTGCCGAAGTCGACAACAATTGCCGGGCCTCCGTAGCGGGTGAAGGCGGCGACCGTGTTAGCGAGACGGTCGGGGCCGACTTCGCGCGGATTATCGACGAGCGCACGAACACCAATATCGAGGTCGGCTCCTACCTCGACCGCCTCGATTGTGAGTCGCCGACGGGCCATCTCGACCAGAGCTCTGCTGGCGCTGGGGACGACGCTACCAATGATGACGGCCTGGATGGAAGCCGTCGCGTAGCCGCCCTCGATGAGGAGCGGAGCGATGAGGGCGAACCATTCGTCGGGCATGCGGTCGCGTTGGGTAGAGACGCGCCAGGACGCGTACAATTTTTCGCCATCGGAGTCGCAGAGACCCAAAACCGTATTAGTGTTGTTTGCATTTATGGTGAGGAGCATCGGCTAGGTTCTCCGGTTGTCGATCGCGTGGAGCGTACCACGATAGATTGAACGCGTTACGTCACAAGCATGGCTGAGGAGAATGGGGAGCATGAGCGATGAGCCTATTGAGTCACGGCGTCGCTTAATCGCGCTCTGGCCGGTATCGCTCGTTGTATCGCTCGGGCTGTTGGTGGCAGTCGTTAGTTTTGGCGGGGGAGTCCTCTCTGAGCGCTATCGGTTCAGCCCGTTTGGAAACGGCACGGTCGATGGCGCCAGCGACACTGCGAGTGCCGACTCCTCGCTGCCCCGGCTGGCCGAAGTTAAGGCACTGATTGAGCAGGAGTATTACTTCCGCCCCGCATCGCCGGTGGCGAAAGCCACATTTGAGGCGGAGCTGGAGCGGAACGCGGTGCGCGGGATGGCAACAGCCGCGGCGGCCGCGATCCCGTACGCGAGTGTCCCCGACTATCTGCGGGCGATGCAATTTGGGGCCATTCAGGGTATGACCGATGGTCTCCCTGATGATTATTCGACATTTCTGGAACCGGCTAGCGAAGCACCAGTCGCGGAGCAGATGACGGGCCAATATGAGGGGATTGGCGTTTGGGTGGAGCGGCGGAGTGACGCTCTGACAATCGTCGGCGTCTTTCCTGGCTCGCCGGCGGCGGAGGTTCGCTTGCAGGCTGGCGACGTCATTGAAGCAGCGAATGGTCAGACGTTAGTGGGCCTCGCGGAGGAGGCGGGCCTGAAACTCATTCGGGGGCCCGTCGGTACGAAGGTGCGGTTGACCGTTCGCCGCGACGGACTGCCAGCGCCTTTCGACGTGAATGTGGAGCGCCGGGGCATTGTTCTCCCGATCGTGAACTACCAGGTGGTCGGAGAGGGACAGGTAGCGTGGATTCAGATCTCCATTTTTAACGACCAGACGACGCGACAGTTAGACGAGGCGTTGAAGCGGGCGAAGGATGAGCACGTTCGCGGAATCGTGCTCGATTTGCGAAATAATGGGGGAGGATGGGTGACGAGTGCACGGGAGGTGATCGGGCGCTTTGTCCCGGCCGATCGGGGTCCGGCATTGTACGAAGACGACAATGCGGCGGAGAGCGGTGGTCTTCGTGGACAGGCGATCTTGAACGGCGGAGAGGAGACGTTCGACACGCCGCTCGTCATCTTGGTCGATGGCGGAACGGCGAGCGCGGCGGAGATCGTGGCGGGAGCGCTCCGGAACTATGGGCGGGCCGAACTCGTCGGGGCACCAACCTTTGGCAAGGGGCTTGTGCAACGCGTGCACGATTTCGATGACGGTTCGTCAGCACGGATAACGTCAGCGGAATGGATGACACCGAAGAAGGAGAGGATTCCGGAGGACGGCCTCAAGCCAGATATCCCAGCGAGAGCCGCTCCAGGGGCGCCGGTAGGGGAGGACGCGCAATTGGATCGGGCCGTCGAGGTGGTCTTGTTAGGGTGAGGCGGACTGGAAATTCCTGAGGCGCCGGGGCCCGAGGAGCCAGGGTAAGTCGGCGGACGCAGGCGCGGATCAACGGGCCACATGGTTCACGAGGGCCGGAAGACGTGGGCGACGCGATCGTTGTTTGGTGGCTTCTCGCTCGACTACGGTCGCTCCGCACTTAGCGCATCGTCGCGATCGAGAGAGGGTTGGGCAACAACCAGGTATTTCGGTTACGAGGTCGCTCACGAGGGCCATCGATCCCGCGGTCCCGCATACGGGGCACAGTTCACCTCGCAACAGCAACAACGCGATGGTAGCCAAGGCGGTGCCAGCAATCGAAAGAATCGCCCCGATCGCCGCAAACATGACGAATACCCCCCGGACGCGGCGTCGTCCCGAACATTCGATCGACACACTGACCTGTCACTACGTTGGGCCGTAGCGGAGAACTATTGGTTAAGGGAGGGTTGAGACAACCTGCAATTACTTTGATTTAACCGCGTGCTTACGCCGTGTTAACCCGATCCGTTTATTCTGCTCTCGATGGATAATCAGTACCAGATTGGCTCCATACGGGTGATTGAGCAGGCGCGGCTTCCCCCACGCTCTAGCGCGTCGGACGAGGACGCGACGGTGCTGGTGGTTGAGGACGACCCGACGCTGCTGAGTACCCTGGTCTACAACCTTTCTCGTGAGGGGTACCGTGTTTTGACGGCAGCGGACGGAGAAACCGCGCTGTCCGTCGCGAGGCGCGAAGTGGCGAGGCTCGACCTTGTCATTCTCGATGTGATGCTGCCTGGTATCAGTGGCCTCCAGGTGCTCCGGCATTTACGACTTGAATCGGATATTCCGATCTTGATGCTTTCGGCTCGGGGTGAGGAGCAAGATAGGGTCGATGGGTTGGAACTGGGAGCGGATGACTACGTCGTTAAGCCTTTCGCATTACGGGAGCTCCTGGCGCGGGTGCGAGCCGGAGTGCGACGTCGGGCAGTGCCGGCTGCGCAGCCTCCTTCGGTGCTGTTCCGAGGGCCGCTTCGCGTCGAGCTCGATCGGCGTCGGGTTCTTGTCGGGGAGCAAGAGATTCAGCTGCGGCCGAAGGAATACGGGCTGCTGACGACGTTGGCGATGGAGCCGGGTCGGGTATTCAGCCGTCAGAATTTGCTTGATGCGGTGTGGGGCGAGGACGTGATCGTCGATGAACGGACTGTCGACGTCCATATCTCGTGGCTCCGCGGGAAGCTGACTGATTCAGGTTTGAGTGCTGACGCTATCCGGACTGTCTACGGAGTCGGTTATCGATTCGTCGTGCCGATCGAGGCCCGCAATGAGATCGGGGACATGCGGAGCTAGAAAAAACCACCGTGAATTTAGGGCGCGACAGGTGATTGACGTCGGGTTTGGTGGATCGAGTCGCTCTCGGCCTGACCGACGGGTCGTGTTTCGTCGCGGGTGCGTTTTGGTCGTCGGGGGCTGAGAATACATTAACTTCTGGTGTCCTCTCGCGAGCGATCGTACCCGCCGGAATCGCTCCGGATCTGGATTTTCAGCGCTGGTGTTCGACAGGATCGATCCCTCGAGGACTGAACGCGTTCGAATGCGTCACTTGCTCCCACGGCGATATGACCCCGCCAATGGAGGGCCTCCAAGATCGACGGCCGGGGGGTTTTTAGGACGCGTCGTCTGCGATTTGGCTGGTGTAGCAAGGCGGTGATGGTATGGCGGTGGAGGCGACGTCCCGTTCTGGGGATTCCACGTTTGCCCGCCCCAGCACGCTCGACGGGGTGATGGCTGACCAAGAAACGGCGTTAACGCAAGTTAGCGCACAGGACGAATCGGTGCTGCTGGTACGGGATCTCAATGTTTATTACGGGAAATTTCACGCGGTTGGAAATGTGAACTTCGATGTTCCTCGGAATCGCGTAACAGCGTTGATCGGACCATCGGGCTGCGGTAAGAGCACCGTTCTCCGCTGCATGAACCGCATGAACGATCTCGTCCCGCAGGCGCGGGTTGAGGGCCAAATCCTGTATCGGGGCCATGATATCTGCTCAGCTAATGTTGACCCTGTTGATGTTCGACGGCGGATCGGGATGGTATTCCAGAAGCCGAATCCCTTCCCTAAGAGCATCTACGACAACATCGCCTGGGGAGCCCGGATCAATGGGGAGAGGGGAAACCTCGACGAGCTGGTTGAAACGTGTTTGCGCCAAGCCGCTCTATGGGACGAAGTAAAGGACAAGCTGCGTGAGAGTGGACTGGCGCTATCGGGTGGACAACAGCAGCGGCTGTGTATCGCGCGGACGCTGGCAATCAACCCAGACATCATCTTGATGGATGAGCCAGCGAGCGCCCTCGACCCGATCTCCACGCTTAAGATCGAGGATTTGATGCGGGAACTGGTCCGACAATACACGATTGTGGTCGTGACCCATAACATGCAGCAGGCGGCGCGCGTTTCCGACCAAACCGTCTTTTTTTCGTTGAACGATCAACGGCAGGGTATTTTGGTGGAGGCAAGTCCGACGCGTGATCTGTTTACAAATCCTCGCGACCAGCGAACCGAGGACTACATCACCGGTCGATTCGGTTGAGGCCGACGTCGATCATGACGAAGAGGCGCACGGATCACTGCTCAAACGACAAGAAAGGGACCCTGCTGTGACCATCCGGGTGGAGTATTCACATCAGATCCAGACCTTGCGTGACGATGTCGTCGCAATGGCGAGCATGGTCGACAAGGCCATCTCGAGAGCGATCGACGCCCTGCAACGTCAGGACGTACAGGCGGCTCGGCAAATCATCGCGGCGGACAGCGCGATCAATCAGCAACGGTGGGGGACCGAGGAGAGGGCGCTGCTGATTATCGCGACGCAGGCGCCGATGGCGGGGGACCTGCGGACTATCGCGGCCGCAATCCATATCGTGACCGATCTCGAGCGGATGGCGGATCACGCGGCGGGGATCGCGAAGATCGCAGTAGAGACGGCCAATGAGCCGTTTCTCAAGCCACTCGTCGATCTGCCCCGGATGAGCGACCTGGCACGGGCGATGCTGGCCGACAGTATCACGGCGTTCATCGATCAGGACTCGCTGGCGGCGCGGGAGATCGCTGGTCGAGACGATGACGTCGATGATCTCTACGATCAAATCTATCGGGAATTGCTTACGTTCATGCTTGCCGATCCGACAACGATTAACCGGGCGACCCGACTGCTCTGGGCGGCACACAATCTGGAACGAATCGCGGATAGAGTGACGAACGTGTGTGAGCGGGTCGTCTTCGCGGTCACCGGTGAGATGGAAGAGATCAACGTCTCGACCTACTAGGGGAAGTCGTCTCGATGGGCGGCAAGGCGGAACCCGAGCATATGCCGACATGCAATCGGTCACTCAGGCGCTGATGGTTCAAATGCCCAGGTTGAGCCTAGGGGCGGTGGAAACGTACTGTTAATCCAAATATCGCGAAGACCCCGAGGGCCAACAGTTCGAGGGCAATCACGCTCGCGGTTTGAGATGCACGTGGCGCCATGCCGACGCCGGTTTTGGGCATGGTCGTGACGCGGACCTGACCGTCCGCCGAGGGAAGCTCCGAACAGGCGAAGCCGTCGCCATTCGGGTCAAGGTTGTTTGGATCGCTCGGGTCGGCTTCGAGCACCGCCTGAGCTTCTTCCTGCGTTTGAAAATCGATGCAGTCTTTATCCTGAGTCGCGGCCGGTTTCTTTCCCTGGCTTTGGTCGCCGGTTTTGGTGCCGGCGCTATTGCCGCTGTCGGCTCCCTTTTTGCCCTGTGTCGTGTCGCCAGCGGCGGAATTATCGGCCTTATTCCCGGTGCCGGTTTTGTCGGTCTTGTTGCCGGTGTTGCCGCTCTTGTTCGTCGTATCGGTGTTCGTTGTTTTGTCGGATTTTTTGGCTTTGCCGGACTTTGAGGTATCCCCTGACGCGCTCGGCGTAGCGGTCGAGCCAGCGTCGGCGAATTTGTTCGACTTTGCGGAATCCGACGTCGTACCGGCTTTAGGCGTGTTGGCGTCGAGGGACTCCTGGTCCTTTGATGGCGCAACGTCGCCGGGGTCGGCACCTTCCTGCGTCTTTGCTGAAGGCAGGAGAGCGCAGGCTATACCGTCACCGTTCGGATCCAAGTTATTGGGATCGCTGGGGTCAGCATCGAGGACGGCCTGCGCCTCCTCTTGGGTCGCTAAATCGACGCAATCGAGATCTCTGCCCTGAGCAGAGGCTGGCAGCGTCAGCCCGAAACCGAGTTGGACCGCCAGCACGACGGCGACGAATGCGCCCAGATAGCGGTGCATCATCATTTCTCCCCTTCTATCGCGAACGCCGGTGGTGGGAAGCCGCATCGGCGCGTCCGCGGTCGTCCGCCTGATCCCTCCCGCGAGGGACGATCGCGTCGCGATTAGGATACCCTGTTCGTACGACTCATGACGGTTCGACGAAGGCGCTGAGGAACCAACCACGCGTCGTGGCACTTGCCGGCAGGCGATCGATCGGTCGTCGGGCGAATGGCAATACAGGTGGGTCGTGGGTCGGTCGCTGATGACTGGGACTGCTATTACAGTGTCACGTTATGGCGCATCGCTGGCCTTTGGGTCTGGGAGAGCGGAATCGCGGTAATGAGGGTCGGTGAAGCGCGGCCGGAGCGCGATCAGCCGAGCTCGGGGCTGTGGGGGCGCCCGAGCGTGGCATTCATTTGGGAAAGTAACTCCCCAAGCTCGAACGGGGCGGCGCGCATTTCGTTGATTCCAGCGGCGGCGACGTCGACGGCATCGGGTGGAGCTGTTTGACCGACGATAAGAAGGATTGGGACCGTGGTTCTCGGGGTCGCGGAGGAATCGCTGGGAGAATCGTGGCGGAGCCTTCTCGCGAGTTCAAGCGCACCCAGGCCGGCGAGTCCATCGTCGAGCAGAATGAGATCAAACGAGCGAAGGCGGAATAACTCAAGGGTTTGGATGGCGCTAGCGACGGTACTGGTCCAAAAACCACCAAGGGTCAGCCCCTCGGAGAGGAAGGTGACCAAATCGAGATCGTCCGAGACGATCAGGACATGGGGGCGGCTGAACGACGAAGGCGATGGCGGGATTGTCACCGTGACACCCCTCAATGATGAACGACTGCGCCGTCGCGGTTGCCCCCATCACAACCGAAAGGCCCGAGACGAGACATCGGTCATATCAGCCACGTGATGGAATCACTCATCGATCACATGATCAGCGATGGTTAGTAGTGGCAGGAGTGACTTCATTGAGTAAAGCATTTCGGGACCCACGACGTCGAACGTACGAGAAGCGCCGCTAGTACGTTTGATCCCGGCGTCGGCGTTCCCGGAGGCGATGGCTCAAACTTCTGGTGACCGATCATCGGCTTTTGTCCACACGACCGGGTCTTTGGGGCCAGTGATGGGGGCGATACTCCCTGTTCGGGGATGCGACCATGTAGCGGTTCCGGTGGATCGGAGCGGGAGCTGGACATGTGGTGTGAGATTGATGATGAGGAGACGGTGGACCTGCTCCAGCGCTACCTCGTGTTCCTCGACCTGCCGGCGGAGCAGCTTCGGGTGACGACCGACCGACGGGTCTTCGCCGCCTGGTTGGGACGACGGGTTCGTTACGAGATTGGCGGTGCGTATGTGTTCCTGCCGCGCCTTCAAGAGCACGCCATTCTGATCAACTTGGAGCGGATCGACCGGTCGCGGAAGCGCGCGGTCGAGATCGTCGTCGCGGAAGAATTGATTCACATGCGCGACCATCTCGACGGGGACCACCGCCGGCACGCCAAACATGGTCACGATCGGATCGCCATCCGCGTCGCGAGTCTGACCGGTGTATCGCTTGACGAGGTGCGACGTTCTCTTGTACCGAGGCAGCGCCGTCCGATGCGGTATGTATACGCTTGCCCGGCGTGCGGATTGCGAGTGCAACGTCGCTTGCGCGGTACATGGTCGTGCGGGCGCTGCGCCACCACGTTCGATCGCCGGTTTCGCTTGCAGCTGGTACTGGAGCTTCGTTCCGAGCGCACTTCATTCGAACAAGGAGAAAATGAGACTACCGCTTGTTGGGGGGAAATATAAGCGAATAACTAGTTGGACTAACGTCGCATTTTGTTGTACGATGACCAATAAAGCATAAAATTTGAATATTCAAGAATCCAATCGAGAGTTGTTATTATGGAATGGGACGGTGACCGTTGAATGCACGAGATGGCCGACGGGAGTATCGATTGCGTGACACGCCGCCTGTTCCGGTCGGTTCCATGAAATGCTTTACTGGTGGACATTAGATCCGTCCTCCAGGTGGTTTCAACGGCCCTGGCCCTCCTCTTAGGTTGGGTTTCGCCGTCAACCGTCATAGGTATGCCTGGTCCGGTCGGGAGGGTGGTTTCCGCGTCGATCGGCGATCTCCTCGTCACCCTTGGTGCCGACCCCGAAAGCATGGACGATCTCTATCGCGGCGAGAGTTCGACTGATCGGGGGTTAACCGATCCCGAATCGATGGACGATCTGAGCTTTGATCCTGAAACGCTTGACGACCTGAGGTTGAGCGCGGGTGACCCCGAAAACCTTGATGATCTTGCCGTAGGCGGCTTACTCGACATCGAAAATCTCGACGACGCAACGCCTACCGGTCTCGTGGCCGCAAACGATGGTACGAGCCGGCGGGACGGGTTTAGCTCTGACTCGGCCGGTGCTCCCTCGGCACAGGATCGAAATTGCGCCGATTTTGGTACGCAAGTTGATGCGCAGACATTTTTTGAAGGGAGCGGCGGTACCGCCGTTAACAACGTTGACGGACTGGACGCGAACGGAAATGGAGTGGCGTGCGAAGATTTTGCCTATGGTGGATCAACCGCTCCATCCACATCCCGTACTGACCGCACGGGTGGCGCCAGTGGTTCGGCCGGCGGGGGGTCGGGCGGGGGCGGTGGACGGGCCGATACCGGCACGGGGGGGGCTGGGAGGAGCGATCCTGCGGGCGCGACAAACGGGTCGGCTCGATCCAACGACACTGGCGGCGGTGCGACCGGAGCTGATAACCGAGTGCCAGGAAGTAACGGGCATGTCGGTGGGGGGGCGGGATCTCACGGCAGCACCGACGCTGGCGCCGTGCCGGTGGTTGGCAACAAAGCGGCGGCCGGGGGCGCTGGTATCCCGGCCGATTGCAAGGTTGTCGCCGTCAGTGGAAGCATCGTGGCGGCTAGTGGGTGCGGGTCCGGCGCAAGTCAAGGTTCGGCCCCCGCTGGTCACGTTGGCGCCGGTGGTACGAGCGGGTCGGGTCAGACTCATGAGCGTGTGACGCAGCCTCCCGTGACATCGACGACCACGATCGAGCGACACGCTGATAGCGGAACCGAGATTGAGATAGATCGAGGCGGGAATAGCCAAGGTTTAGGCACCAAGTCGCTAGCGGGGCGATCGGCTGACGCGGGAGTAAGTAAGTCCCAAGCGGCCGCAGGCAATTCGATCGAAGGTGCAGCCCAAAAGACGCCTTCGCCGAGTGGAGACGAATTGGGCAAGGATGGCGCGCAGGCGTCGACGCGGGACTGCGCGACCGACCATGGATCGGGCCGCTCCAGCCGAAAGGCGCCAGACGTGCGAGACGGCGATCAGAAGGACCAACGGAAGAAGGCGTCCCACGCCGATAAGAAAGATGGGAAGAAGGCAGACGAGTGCAGGAAAGCGGATAGTACTGGCGATAAGAAGCCCGCCGTTTCATCGGACCAACGCCAGACTGCCAAATGAGTGGCGTGAAGGAAATCAACGCTCGGCTTGGAGTGAGCGTGGTCCAGTTATCGCGTGTGCCATGGCGCCGTGGTGGGTGATGGGACGGCAGCACGCGCCGAGTCCTGAAGCGGAGGCAATTTAGAGAGTCTATGGTTCTTCGAGGCTATCACGAAGAATGTCCATATGCTCGAGGGCAAGGCCAGTCCCTATGGCAACACATGAGAGGGGGTCATCGGCGACATAGCAGGGCACGCCGGTGACCTCCATGAGGAGATCAGGCAGGTGGCGCAGCATAGCGCCGCCACCGGTGAGGATCATGCCTTTGTCGATAATGTCGGATGAGAGTTCGGGCGGCGTCTCTTCCAACACGGCGCGGACGGCGCCGATAATGGCCTCCAGAGGCTCCGTAATGGCGTCGGTAACTTCGTTGGCGTGAATTTGGATGGTGCGAGGGAGGCCGGCGACCTCATCGCGACCGCGGACTTCCATCTTCACGTCCTCTTCGACCGGCATTGCGCTGCCAATCGCGATTTTTACTTCCTCCGCGGTTCTTTCGCCAATGCGGAGGTTGTACTTGCGCTTGATAAAGTTGGCGATTGCCTCGTCGAACCGGTTTCCACCGACGCGAAGCGAGCGAGCGACGACGATGCCATTGAGAGAGATGACAGCGACTTCAGTCGTGCCGCCGCCAATGTCAATAATCATGTTACCGGAGGGATCAGCAACTGGAACCCTGGCTCCGATAGCCGCAGCGAGGGGCTCGCTAATCAGGTAGGCGCGGCGGGCGCCGGCATTGAGCGCGGCGTCGCGGACCGCGCGTCGTTCCACGCCTGTGACGCCCGCCGGCACGCAGATCATCACCTCAGGACGGACGAGAGAAAAACGGCCGCAACTCTTGTTGATGAAGTAGCGGAGCATTTCTTGCGTGACGACGTAATCGGCAATGACGCCGTCGCGCATCGGTCGGACGACCTCGATGGTTTCCCTCGGTTCCCGGCCCAACATATTGCGGGCTTCGAGCCCAACCGCCTTGACCTTGCCATCCTTGGCGGAGATGGCAACGACTGAAGGCTCATTGATGACAATGCCACGGCCGCGAAGGAAAACGAGAACGTTCGCCGTTCCCAGATCAATACCGATTTGTTTTGCCACGCGGTCGCGCTCCGGGCCGTGGTTCTCCACACAGAACGCCCACGGTTGGCTCGTAGGGGTCCTAACGGCGATGCCGAACGACTCGGCATAATACCATAGGCGTCGCGACACTCTGGGCGAGACATGATAGCGCGCCAGGGCAATCGCATCTTAGAGGTTGTCTGCGGCGGGCGAGAGCGGGAGGATAGCGACGCTGGATTCGCTCGCATCATCCGGAGGCTCCGCATGGACCCGCTCGCTGGCTGTGCCATCCGTACGC
>JAABUN010004756.1_pt1 | contig 17864 bp, 16 predicted proteins | sample 5559311 | NCBI WGS metagenome assembly JAABUN01 (sample SAMN10711877, study PRJNA513370) | rock metagenome | isolation source: Antarctica rocks | place: Antarctica: Victoria Land, Siegfried Peak sud | reverse complement strand
AGGTGACGCCACCGATGGGCTTGGACCGTTGGTAGTCATGGTCATGGCCGGCGAGCACCAGCGGGACGTCGTACTGCTCGAACAGCGGCACCCACTGTTGCTGGATCTCTTCGTCTGAGCCGTGAACTCCGGCGGAGTAGGCCGGCTTGTGCATCGCGACGATGGTCCAGGCAGCATCGGTCGGCGAGGCGAGCGTTTCCTGCAGCCAGGTGGTCTGCTCGGGGTCGTCGACCTGCTCAGTGTCAAGCACGACGATGCGGACAATGCCGACCTGGTCGACGTACCACGTCTGCCCGGGGCGCCCGACCTTGGTGAGGATGACGGACTGCTCGCCGCTCATGTAGTCGTGGTTGCCCAGCACCGGCACCAGGGGTGTCCCTCGACTGGTGAGTGGCGTGAAGACGCCGGTGATCCTGGCGGCGACCTGGTCCGCGTCACCCTCGGGGTAGATCAGGTCCCCCAGCAGGACGAGCCCGTCGTAGTCGCGCCCCCGCCCTTGGTCGACCATGGCTTTGACGGTCTCCTGGATGGCACTGCCCGGCCCGGTACCGGTGTCGCCCGCCACGGCGAGGCGGGTGACCGTCGCTGGAGAAACCGCGGGGACCGAGGTCCTCGGAGGTTCCTCGGCTGGCGTCGTGCTGCCCACGATCCCGAAACCCAGCAAGGCGGCGACACCAGCCGCGGCGGCCCCAGCACCGGTGAGGGCAGTGACGGCTCGTCTGTTCACGTGCGTGGGCCTTTCGCTGGACTGTGTTCGGCCGCACCGGCCGCTGGGTGCAGGTGCAGCCGTTGGCACGGGGGGAAGCCTTGCCTCCAGTGTGCGCCTCGCCGGCTGTGAGGAGCCTGAGAAACCCGTGCTCGAGGTGTCTTCTCAGCGTGTCCTCAGTGGCGGCCCGCCAAGATGGGAGCTGACAAGGAAGGCAGGTCGCCCGGTGCGGGTACTGATGGTGGAGGACGAGGTGCGTCTCGCCGCGACGGTGAGTCGAGGCTTGGTCGCCGAGGGCTTCGTCGTCGACGTCGTTCACGATGGGGCAGAGGGGCTCGCGCAAGCGCAGTCGCGGGACTACGACGTGATCATTCTTGACATCATGCTGCCCTCCTTGAACGGGTACGACGTGTGCCGGGGGCTTCGCGAGGCCGACGTGTGGACTCCGGTGCTGATGTTGACGGCCAAGGACGGCGAGTACGACCAGGTCGATGCCTTTGATCTCGGTGCAGACGACTACCTGACGAAACCGTTCTCCTTCGTCGTCCTGGTGGCCCGGCTCCGGGCGCTGGTGCGACGTGGCGCGCCTGAGCGTCCCACGGTCCTGAGAGTGGAAGACCTGACGCTCGACCCGGCGACCAGGGTGGTTCAGCGCGGCGAGGCTGACATCGGCCTGACTCCAAGGGAGTTCGGGGTGCTGCAATTCCTGATGCGCCATCGCGGGGAAGTGGTCTCGAAGCTGGAGATTCTCCAGGCGGTGTGGGACTTGAACTACGAGGGTGATGAGAACGTGGTCGAGGTGTACGTCGGCTACCTGCGCCGCAAGGTCGATCAGCCCTTCGGCCGGCAGTCGATCCAGACGGTCCGTGGGGTTGGCTACCGCTTGTCGGGGGCGGGGAGCTGACCGGCCGATGCGAACGAGATTCCATGGTGTGCGGTGGCGGACCACCGTGGCGGCCACCTTGGCTGTGGCGGTGTTCCTCGCCGTTGCCGCGCTGGTCTTCGCGTTCGCGCAACGCCAGCAGCTCGAAGGTTCCATCACAGAGGCCGCCCGAGACCAGGCCAGCGATATCGCTGCGCAAGTCGCCCAGGATGGGGCCGGCGCCGGTCTTGCCACCGGTGCGGGAGATCAGTCCTTGGTGCAGATCGTCGACGCGGCCGGGAACGTGCTCGCCGCTAGTCCCTCGGTGCAGGGAGAGCCGCCGGTGGTGGACGCCCGCCCCGGACCGGGGGCCACCAGAACGGTCCGTTCACGCGCCCTGCCGATCGGTGAGGGTGAGGAGTTCGTGGTGGTCGCCCGGGGAGTTTCGGGGCCCGACGGGCCCGTGGTGGTCCTGGTTGCGGAAAGCCTCGAGCTGGTGGGGGAGTCCACCGCGGTGGTGGCCAACCTGTTGCTGATCGGCTATCCCGTGGTCCTGCTGGGGGTCGCGCTGACCTCGTACTGGCTTGCGGGTCGGGCTCTCGCTCCGGTCGAGGCCATCCGTACCAGGGTCGCGCAGGTCCAGGGAACCTCGGAGCTGGATGCGCGGGTGCCCGTGGCCCGAGGGGGTGTCCCCGTCTTGACGGCGCGGACAGCCTGGGCACGGGCCGGGCCGGCGCCCACCGGGATCGGTACCCCGAAGCCGCGGAACTCACCAGGGTCATCGGCGGCGGCGGGCCCTTGCCCGAAGAATGTGTCCGCGTGCAGCACCAGCCCAGCTCACGAGAACGCACAGGCACCGGCCGGGAGGGCCGGCCCGGCGCGACACCTGCGGCGCCGGAGCCGCCTGCGCCGTCGCCCGCGGTGGAGCCAGCTGCCTCGTAGCCGGCGGCGTCCTCGCCCAGGACGGCGCGTTCGACCAGGTCGAACAACGCAGCCACCTCACGGCGACCGGAGCTGATGTGCTGCCCGCGCGGGTCGGTGCTGGGGCGCGTCTCGGCCAGATCGGCCAGGGTCCGGCTCAGCCACATGATGTCCTGCGTCGGGCCGCACACCTTCAGCATGGCCAGCCCGGCCTGGTGGCGGTCCAGCTCCACCCCCACCCTGGTCTGCTCGGCCACCGACGCCGCGTCCTGCTCCACGGTGGCGGTCTGGACCCGCTGCACCGCCCGGCGCACCCGGGCCTTGAACGTCTGGAACGTCGGACCCTCCCACGGGCCTTCACCCGTCTCGGTCAGAGCGGCGTCCTCCACCCCCCGCAGTGCCTCGGCGGTCAGGTTCAGGGTCGCATCGATCACGACCCTGACCCGGGCCATGTCCAACGTCCCTGCCGCCAGCGCCGCCAACGTCCGGGGCAGGATCTCCACAAGCATCACCGCCTGCTCCACCATGACACCGGCCGAGAACCGACTCACCCCCAACGCCGCGGCGACCTCCTGGTTCTCCAAGGAGGACACCTCTTCCGGGCCTATACGCGCCCACGCGGAGTTCCCGCCGCCAGCAGCGAAGGTGGGCGAAAAGGCGGTGATCTCCTCCCGCAGCTCCTGGACCAACCCGTACACCTCACGCCGCTGCACCGCCTGAGCGGCACCCACCTGCGCCGCAGCCGACCGCACCACACCCACCCTGGGGGTGATGCGGTCGCCCGATGCCATACCAACGACGGTAGCCGCGACCACCGACAACACCTCGGAGCCGACGATCCCGAAATGCGTTGACTGACAACTCGTCTCGAATCGCCCGACCGAAGGCAGTGCGTCGTGGTTGCCGTCCGGAAGAGCGCAGCATCCTTGCCCCTCCGGGGGCGACAATGCTGCACCCTTCGAGGGCTGTCCCCGCGGCAGAGCCCTCTAGCTCGCCGGCACCCGGCTCAGCAGCTGTCCGGCGGCCGCCAGGAGCTCAACCGACTGTGGCCGCGAGGTGACCATCCAGCCGCCTGGCTGCGGCACGTCGTCTGGCAGTGTGGCTCCCATGTCTGCTGGCAGGGGAGCGCTGCACCACGTCGAGATCTGGGTGGGCGACATCCACGCTGCCGAGGCGTCCTGGGGCTGGCTCCTCGCAGCCCTGGGCTACCAGTGCTCCGAGCGGTGGCCGCAAGGTCAGAGCTGGCGGCTGGACCAGACGTACATCGTGCTGGAGAAGGGCCCGGACGTCACGGCCGTACCCCACGACCGGCTGCGGCCAGGGGTGAATCACATCGCCTTCTCGGCCGGGAGCAGGGGCGAGGTCGACGCACTCGTCGCTGAGGCGCCGTCGCACGGATGGACGCTGATGTTCGCCGACCGGCACCCCTTCGCGGGTGGGCCGGACACCTACGCCGCCTACCTCGAGGACCCTGCCGGCTTCGAGGTCGAGCTCGTCGCTGACGCCGTGCAGGCCACCGACGCGCCCCGCGTCGTGCCCACGAGGGCGGGCGGATGACAGCTGCGCCCGCACCAGACGGCGTGCAGACGCTGGTCGAGGTGGTGGCGCGCGGGCGAGCCGTGGTGCTCTCTGGTGCGGGGTTGTCGACGGAGTCGGGAATCCCCGACTACCGCGGACCCACCGGGATGGCACGCGGGGCGACCCCGATGACCTACCAGGAGCTGCTCGGGTCGCAGGCCGCGCAACGGCGCTACTGGGCCCGCAGCTTCGCCGGCTGGCCGGTGATGAGCCGGGCGCGGCCCAACGACGGCCATCGGGCGGTCGCCCGGCTGCAGGGGATGGGCATGGTGGACGCGGTCATCACCCAGAACGTCGATCGGCTGCACCACGCTGCGGGCAGCGACCGCGTGGTGGAGCTGCACGGGTCCTTGGCCAGGGTGGTCTGCCTGGGCTGCCGGGCGGTCAGCGACCGGTCGGTGCTGCAGGAGCGCCTGACTGCCGCGAACCCCGACTTCGACGCAGCCGTCTTCGTGGGTGGAGACGGGGACACCGCCCAGGTCCGGCCGGACGGGGACCTCGACCTGGTGCAGGAGATGGTGGACCGCTTCGAGCCCGTGCCGTGCGCTGCCTGCGGCGAAGGACCCCTCAAGCCGGACGTGGTGTTCTTCGGCGAGAACGTCCCGCGCGACCGGGTGGCGCGGTGCTACGAGCTGGTGGATGCCGCTCGCGCCCTGGTGGTGCTCGGTTCGTCGCTGACCGTCATGTCCGGCTACCGGTTCGTGCGGCACGCGGCCAAGCGCGGGATCGACGTCGTGATCGTCAACCAGGGCGTGACCCGGGGGGACGGCCAGGCCACCCTGAAGATCGAGCAGCCGCTGGGGGCGATCCTGCCGGAGCTGGTGTTCCGCCTTGGCTGAGCGACGGGAGGCACCTGCGGTGGACAGACACGCCGTCGCTGTGCTCCTCGGTGCCGGCGTGCTGGGCCTGGTGCTGCTGTGCCTGGTGGGGACCGTCCTCGCACTGGGTGGGTCGTCGGGACCCGGGCTCTCCGCGTCGACCTCCGTGCGCAGCTCGACACCGGCTCCGGCGCCGACCTCGACACTGACTGCGGCGCCGACCTCGACACTGACTGCGGCGCCGACCTCGACGCCGGCCCAGGTGCCGACCACGACGCCCGTCGACACGCCCGCAGACAGCGCGGCTGCCCTGCTGGCGGCCCTGCCGGTCAAGGGCCGCGCGCCTCGGACCGGCTTCGACCGCGCCCTCTTCGGCCCCGCCTGGGCCGACGCCGACAGGAACGGCTGCGACACCCGCAACGACATCCTCCGGCGTGACCTCAGGACCATCACCCTCGAGGAGGGCACCAACGGCTGCGTGGTGCTGACGGGCATCCTGGACGACCCGTTCTCAGGCCAGAGCCTGCCCTTCACGCGGGGCGCTGACAGCAGCGCCATCCAGATCGACCACGTGGTGGCGCTGTCGGATGCCTGGCAGAAGGGCGCTCAGCAGTGGAGTCCGGGGCGTCGGCTCGCGTTCGCCAACGACCCGGTCAACCTGCTGGCCGTGGACGGCCCGCTGAACATGGCCAAGTCCGACGGCGACGCGGCCACCTGGCTGCCCCCGGACCGTGCGTACTGGTGCCCCTTCGCCGCCCGGCAGGTGGCCGTCAAGGTCAAGTACGGTGCCTGGGTCACCCAGGCCGAGCACGACGCCCTCGTGGGCATCCTCTCGACGTGCCCCGCCGAACCTGCTCCCAGCAGCGACGCCCCGCCTGAGTCCGACCTCGGGGCGGCCCAGGAGCCGGCTCCCGCGTCGCCCGCAGTCCCCGTACCGGTGCCTGTGACTCCCTCGCCCGCCCAGGGCGCCGGCTGCGACCCCGCGTACCCGGACGTGTGCATCCCCCCGTACTCCGCGGGGGACCTAGACTGCGGCGAGATCGAAGCACGCATGTTCCGCGTCCTTGCCCCGGATCCGCACCGGCTCGACGGTCAGGACGGCGACGGGTGGGGCTGCGAGAGCGGCTGAGGGGAGGGGGAGCACATGGATGAGGGATTCCGGTACATGCTGTTCCCGGGCCGGCACCACCTGCTGACCCGAGCCCAGGCGACCTTCCTGCACGAGCTGCTCGCGAGCCGCACCCAGGACGGCTCCGGCCACCCTGTCCGGGTCTCCCCTCAGGCGGCGCTCGTGTGGGCGGTCACCAGCGCCAACCACCAGAACACGCGACGGAACCCGGTGCCCTACTCCCGGCGCGAGGCAGCGATCGAGCGATTCTCGTTGCTGGAGAGCCTGGCGTCCCTGGTGATCCCGGTGGTCGATGCCCGTCCCACGGACAGGTTCGCGCACGTCACCCTCACGGCGGTGGAGATCGCCACGGCCGGTCGGGCGCTGCTGACCCCGCAGAACACGGTCCTGGCCTGCTCGACCCCCGAGGTGGCCGCCCTGTACACCGACCTCGGGTTCCGCGTCGTCTGCGTCGAGGCCGACGCCTCGGTCTTCGGCCAGCCGCCGGCCAGGCCGTGGGACGTCCTCGAGCAGCTGGTAAGGGGCCACGCGGGGTGGCGCGAGCTGGCCCACCCGGCGAGCGTGGACGTGCTGGAGCGCTACGCGCTGGACGAGCACATCCGGATGGTGTGCACCGACCCCATCGTCGGCGACGAGGGCGCACTGACCCAGACGCGGGAGTACGGCAGCTACCAGCGCAGCTTCGAGGACGGCTCACCCCGCAAGTGGGAGCAGGTGGGACCGCACGTACGACCCGGCCGGATCGTCGACATCGGCTGTGCCAGTGGCGGACTGCTGGTGCAGGCAGGGCAGGACCCGCGCCTGCACGAGAGCGACCTGATCGGGGTGGAGGCGGCCAGGCACCTCTTCGCCGAGGCCCAGCACCGCAAGGAGCAGAAGGGCTTCCCCAACCCCAACACGTGGGTCTACCAGCGCAACATCCTCGCGCAGGGGCCTGGGATCTTTCCCGACCGCAGCATCGACAGCACGCTCACCGTCGCCCTGACGCACGAGATCTCCTCGTACGGCGAGGGTGTGGCCGACCTGGAGCGCCTCTCCCGGCGCATCTTCGAGCACACCGCTCCTGAGGGGGTATGGGTCAACTCCGACGTCTGCGGCCCGGCGGAACCGCAGCGCGTCGTGCGCCTGACCCTGTGCCGGACCGACGGTCAGAATCCCCCGCAGGTGCGCGTTGATCTCGCAGCCCTCGACGCGGGGGAGTGCGCGAGCTACGTCGGCGCGCTGTCCACCCGCGCGCGGCTGGACCAGTTCGCCCACGACTTCGCACAGCACGCGTGCCCGGGGTACGGCTTCGCGCCGGGAACCGACGAGGACCCCGAGGCGGCTGCATCCACCGTCGTGTGCACGCTCGCCGCGGCGATGGAGTTCCTGACCCGCAAGGACTACACGGACAACTGGGTGTCCGAGTGCCACGAGCGCTTCACGGACATGAACCTGCCGTCGTGGACGGGGCTGCTCGCCCGGATCGGGTTCGAGCTGGACCCGGCCACCCACGCGTGGACGAACGGCTGGATCGTCCAGCACCGCTTCGAGCCCGTCGCCTCGCTCGCGGACGAGCACGGTCGCGCCCTGGCGTGGCCGGCCACGCACGTGCTCGTGGTGGCCCGTCGTCCTCCCGTCGTGCTCGCCGCCTGAGACCAACATCACGGGCAGCGAAGTCCTCTTCGGGACGTTCCCCGGCTCGGTGTGCGTTAGAACTGAGACACACCATTGCACGACGAGGGGACCAGACCCGATGAGCGCCAACGAGACCCGCACGGACGACCGCCTCAACGACACGCGCCGCGACATCGAGGCCACTGCGGTCGCCAACCCTCGCCGTGTGCGCTGGACCGAGATCCGCCAGGACTGACGCCAGACAGCCCGGGCGGACTCAGTCAGGTCCCGTCGCCGGTCGCCGTCAGCAGCGCCAGCCGGACGAGGTCGTCTCCGCGCAGACCGGGCCAGCCGTGGACGGCTCCGCGCCAGTGCTGCGGCACGGCGCTGGCACCCCATCGCGCTCCCAGCAGTCCACCCGCGATGGCGGCGACCGTGTCCGTGTCGTTGCCGGCGCGGACCGCGGCCTGCAGGGCCCCCTGCAGGTGCTCGCACGGGTGAGTGCCGAAGATGTCGCCGCAGGCCTGCGGCACGGGCGTCCCGCTGATGGCCGCCCACGCCGCCTGCAGGGCCGTGACGGTGTACCCGTTGTTGCCGAACGAGGCCGGCTCCGCGCCGGTGGCCTCGTCGATCCACCTGCGCCAGTGCCCACGACGGGCCGCCGGAAGCAGGTCCAGACCGGAGACCAGGTCGAAGCGGTCCTGCGTCACCGCGACCCGGACCGCCTCGGACCACAGCACACAGCTGTCAGCAGCGAGCGGGTCGGCGTGGGTGAGCCCGGCCACTGCTGCGGCTGCGCGGGCGGTCGCCTCCCGGTCGTCGAGGTGGGTCAGCCCCAGCACTGACGTCCGCATCAGCGCTCCGTTGCCTGCGGTGTGCCCGGTGTCTGCGTGCAGGGCCCTGGAGGCCGCTGTCAGCCGCGCAGCGGGACGTCCCCGCCCGGAGGCGGCCTGACGCAGCAGCCTGCGGGTGTGCGTGCCGACATCGCTGGCTCCGCCGGCCAGCCACCGCTCGAAGCCGTCCGCCACCTCGTCGAGCCCCTGGGTGGAGCGTTCTGCGGGGTTCGGGCCGTCCTGTGGGCCTGGCACGAGGCTCAGCCCCTGTGCCGTGACCTCGGCGATGACGACGGCCATCTGGGTGTCGTCGCTCCACTCGCCGGGGGCGTAGGGACCCAGCCCGCCGCCGAGCATCTGCGCCTTCCCGACAGGTGGTGCCGCGAACTCGTACGGGACGCCGAGCGCGTCACCGCACGCCTGGCCCAGCAGCACGCCGGACGCGCGCTGCTCCCAACCCCTGGTTCTCGTCATCCCGCTCCTCGGCAGTAGTTCTCATGACAATAATAGGGAAGATGACAATTGTCAACACGACCAATACACTGGTCCCATGAGCCCACGTTACGACCCGGCGTCCTTCCCGCCCTTCGCCGTCACCGTCGACCTGGTCGTGCTGACGATCCGAGAGCAGGCACCGCAGGGGCTCTGCGTCCTCCTGGTCAAGCGGGGAACGTCCCCGCACAAGGGACGTTGGGCCCTGCCCGGCGGGTTCACAGGTGCGCTGGAGGACCTCGAGGACGCCGCGTACCGAGAGCTGGCCGAGGAGGCGGGCCTGCTGCGCGAGGACGTGCACCTGGAACAGCTGCGGACCTACGGGGCTCCGCGACGCGATCCGCGCATGCGTGTGGTCAGCGTCGCGTGGCTCGCCCTGGGAGACGCGCTGCCGGAACCTCGGCACGGTAGCGACGCCGCCGACGCACGATGGGTTCCGGTGGACGTGGCTCTCGGGAGATCGAAGCTGGCCTTCGACCACGCCTCCATCCTCGGCGACGGGCTCGAACGGGCTCGGGCCAAGCTCGAGTACACCGACCTGGGGACGGCGTTCTGTCCACCGGTCTTCACCGTCGCCGAGCTGCGAGCCGTCTACGAGGCGGTCTGGGGCACCCGGCTCGACCCCGGCAACTTCCATCGCAAGGTGACCGGGACAGCGGGTCTGCTGGAACCGACCGGCGACAGGACCGCGGGGAGCCGGGGCCGCCCGGCGGCGCTGTACCGCCGTGGCGGCACCCGCACGCTGAATCCCCCGGTGATGCGTCCCTGAAGGCCGCGGCGATCAGGCCTTGACCTCAGGCCGTGGCAGGGTGAAGACCTCTCCCAGGTGGCTCCACTCGTCGCGTCCCAGTCGTGCGACGGGAGCCATCAGCGCCGCATCCGGAAGGCCGTCCTCGGCCAGCACTTCGGGGCGGGCCGACACGTGCACCACCCGACCGAAGACCATCACCGAGGCACCGGGGTCCGAGCCGAAGGACCGCTCGCCCTCCAGCACGCACTCGAGCGCGACAGGGGAGTTCGCCACCCTGGCAGGGCGGACGGCGACCGAGGGCTCGGCTGCCAGTCCCACGTGCGCGAGCTCGTCGACCTCGGGAGGAAAGCGGGCGCCGGTCTCGTTGACCTGGCGGTGCAGCGCCGCGGTGGCGACGCAGACGACGAACTCCCCGGTGGCGCGGATGTTGCGCAGGCTGTCCTTGGTGCCCACGGACGTGAAGGCGATCACCGGGGGTGCGGCCGAGGCCACCGTGAAGAAGGAGTGCGGCGCCAGGTTCGCCACCCCCTCGGCCGAGAGCGTGCTCACCCAGGCGATGGGCCGCGGCACGACCGAGGCGGTCAACCACCGGTACGCCTGCGCAGGTGCCAGCGTGGCGACCTCGAGCTCGACCCGGGGTTCGGTCACAAGGTCGCGCCACCGTCCACGTACAGCGTCTGCCCCGTGACGAACGAGGCCTGCTCGCTCGCCAAGAAGGCGATGGCTGCCGCGATGTCCTCGGGGCGCCCGACCCGGCGGACGGGGGTCTGCGCCGCTGCAGCCTCCTGGTAGGCCTGCGGCTCCATGCCCACCCGCCGAGCCGTCGCGTCCGTCATGGCGGTGACGATGAAACCGGGCGCCACGGCGTTGACGGTGATCCCGAAGGGGCCGAGCTCGATGGCGAGCGTGCGGGTGAAGCCCTGCAGGCCCATCTTGGCGGCGGAGTAGTTGGCCTGCCCGCGGTTGCCGAGAGCCGAGACGCTGGAGAGGTTGATGATGCGGCCCCACTTCTGCGGTACGAAGTGCGCCTGCACCGCCTTGGAGACCAGAAAGGCCCCCCGCAGGTGCACAGCCATCACGGTGTCCCAGTCGTCCTCGGTCAGCTTGAACAGCAGGTTGTCCCGGGTGACTCCGGCGTTGTTCACGGCGATGTGCAGGCCACCCAGCTCGGAGACGGTGCGCTGCACCGCAGCCTGCACGCCGGCCGCGTCGGTGACGTCGCAGCCGATGCCCAGTGCAGGGGCTCCACCCCGCGAGGAGATCTGCTGCGCTGCGGCCTCAGCCGCACCCTGGTCCAGGTCCAGCAGGGCAACCGCCGCGCCGGCGGCGCTGAGCCGCTGGGCGGTCGCCGCCCCGATCCCGCCGGCGCCGCCGGTCACCAGTGCCACCTTGCCGCTGAGGTCAGTGCCGCTGAGGTTGGTGCCGCTGAGGTCGGTGCCGCTGGAGTCGGTGCTGCTGGAGTCGGTGCTGCTGAGGTCGGTCATGCCGGGAGGCTACCGGGGCTCGCGCGCGCACCCCAGGGGGAGGCGCTGCATGCGCCCCGGCTCAGCCGGCGACGGCCAGCGTCAGCGGCAGCACGGGGCCTGAGCCAGCCTGCCGTAGCGCCCTCCCGGCGACCGTCATGGTCCACCGTGAGTCGGCCAGGTCGTCGACGAGAAGCACCGGAGCACCGTCGAGCCGCGACAGCGCACCGGCCAGCTCCGGCCCCACCGCCAACCTGTCCCACACGCCTGCGAGCCGGTAGGCGCTGTTGCCGCCGGGGTCGCCCTGCGGACCCGGGCCGACGGGCTGGACGCTGCCGAGCAGCGGCAGCCGGCCGATCTCGCTGATGCGCTCCGCGATGGACGCCACCAGCACAGGGCGCCTGCGCGAGGCGATGCTCACCACACCTGCCGGCCGGGTCTGCCATCCCCACTCGGCAAGCACCTGGACGCAGGCCTTGACCAAACCTTCCGGAACCTGGCCGTCCGGCGTCGAGGCCGCCAGCAGGTCGCGCAGCGTCCCGCCCCACCCGAGATCGGTCAGCCGGGCGACGGCCCGGCCGGGCTCCAGCTGCTCGGCCGGGGGGATCTTTCCCTTCGCCGGGACGCCCAGGCGGTCCATGCCGGTCGGCCACAGCCGCCTCGGCTCGACCACCACTCCCGGGCGGTGCAGCACCTCGTCTGCCAGCCCACGGGCGCCCGCCGGAACCTCGGTGGGGAACCACACGCCGGCGCACAGGTCGCAGCGGCCGCACGGTGAGGCGGTCGGGTCGTCCAGGCTGCGCTGCAGAAAGGCCATCCGGCAGTCCGGCGCCTGCAGCCGCTGGTAGCTGAGCATCGAGGCCTGCTCGTCCTCGCGTGCGGCGGCGACGCGCTCGTAGCGGTCGGCGTCGTACGTCCACGGCTGGCCGGTGCCGACCCAGCCGCTGCCTTCGCGGCGTACCGCTCCGTCTACCGCCAGCACCTTCAGCAGCAGCTCCAGCTTGCTCCGGCGCACGTTCGCAGCCGTCTCCAGCACGGCCACCGACAACGGGCCGCGGGCAGCGGCCAGGGTGTCCAGGACGGCGTCGGCATCGAGCTCGCGCGGCATGGACGAGGTGGCGAACCAGTGCCAGATGGCTGCGTCCTCCGGCCCGGGCAGCAGCAGCACGTCGGCACGCTCCACCGCCCGTCCGGCGCGGCCGACCTGCTGGTAGTAGCTGACGGGGGAGGAGGGGGAGCCCAGGTGCACCACGAAGCCGAGGTCGGGCTTGTCGAAGCCCATGCCCAGCGCCGAGGTCGCCACCAGCGCCTTGACCTCGTTCGCACGCAGCAGCTGCTCCGCCTCGCGCCTCTCGGCGTCGTCGGTACGCCCGGTGTAGGCCAGCACCTGGTGCCCTGACCGGCGCAGCAGGTCGGCAGCCTGCTCGGCTGCGCTGACCGTCAGCGCGTAGACGATGCCGCTTCCCGGCAGGGACCCCAGGTGAGCGTCGAGCCAGGCCAGCCGCGAGGCGGCATCGGGCAGTGCCAGCACGCCCAGCCGCAGCGACTCCCGGGCCAGCGGCCCCCGCACCGTGGTCACCGGCACGGGCCGTCCACCCGGTCCTGCCGTCAGCTGGGCGGCCACGTCCTGCACCACCCGGCTGTTCGCGGTCGCCGTGGTCGCCAGCACCGGCGTCCCCGGCGGCAGCTCACCCAGCAGCTCGCGGATCCGGCGGTAGTCGGGACGGAAGTCGTGCCCCCAGTCGGAGATGCAGTGAGCCTCGTCGACCACCAGCAGGCCGCACGCCTGGACCAGGCCCGGCAGCACCTCGTCCCGGAAGCGTGGGTTCGTCAGCCGCTCGGGGGAGATGAGCAGCACGTCGACCTCCCCGCGCTGCACCTGCGCGGTGACCTCACCCCATTCCGTCGCGTTCGCCGAGCTCACCTGCGCAGCGCGCACCCCCGCCCGCTCGGCCGCCGCGATCTGGTCGCGCATCAGGGCCAGCAGGGGTGAGACCAGCAGCGTGGGTCCTGCGCCCGCCCGCCGGCGCAGGGCCGTCGCGACGAAGTACACGGCGGACTTCCCCCATCCGGTGCGCTGGACGACCAGTGCCCGTTCCCCGCGCGCCACCAGCGCCTCGACGGCCTCCCACTGACCCGCACGGAAGGTGACGTCGGTGCGGCCGGTCAGGGCGTGCAGCACCTCGTCAGCAGCGGCCCGCAACTCGGCGGGCGTCGTGGTGAGCGTCGGGGCGGCGGAGAAGTCCATGCCCGCGAACGTAACTGGTGGCAGCGACAGCGGCGGCAGCCCCGGGGTCAGCCCTTGACGGACCCGGCCAGCAGACCTCGCACGAAGTAGCGCTGCAGCGACAGGAACACGACCAGCGGCAGGACGAAGGAGACAAAGGCTCCGGCGGTCAGCCGCTGCCACTCGTTGCCGCGGCTACCTGCCAGCTCCGCCAGCCGCACGGTGATCGGCGCGACGTCGTCGGTGCCGCCGGCGAAGATCAGGCCCACCAGCAGGTCGTTCCATACCCAGATGAACTGGAAGATGACGATCGAGGCGATGGCCGGGACCAGCAGGGGCAGCATGATCCGCCGGAAGATCGTGACGTGGCCGGCGCCGTCCACCCGGGCCGCCTCGATCAGCTCGCCGGGCACCTCGGAGATGAAGTTGTGCAGCAGAAAGATGGCCAGCGGCAGGGCGAAGGCCGTGTGTGCCAGCCACAAGCTCATGTACGGCACGTACTCCAGCACGGGGTCGAACGCGTCGCTGCTGAAGATCCTCAGCAGCGGGATCAGCGCCATCTGCAGCGGCACGATCTGCAGCGCGAAGACGACGATGAACAGCCAGTCGCGGCCGCGGAACGTCATCCACGAGAAGGCGTACGCAGCCAGGGTGGCCAGCGTGACCGGCAGGATCACGCTCGGGATGACGATCATCAGGGAGTTGACGAAGAAGCCTGCGAGCTGGCCGTTGGAGGAGCTGCCGAACAGCACCTCCTGGTAGTTGTCCAGCGTCACCTCGGGGTTGCGGAAGAACGTCCACCATCCGGTCGTCTTGATCGACTGCTCGGGCCGGAAGCTGGACAGGAACAGGCCGAACGTCGGCAGCGTCCACAGCAGGGCGATGACCACGGCGATGGCCGAGCCGGTGCGCGAGGCCAGGGACTTCTTGGCAGCGGCGGCCAGGGTGCGCGGCCGCTCGGGCCGCGTCTTGGAAGGGTCGACGACCGGGAGGGTGGTGACCGGGGTGCCGGTGCTCATCGGATGCTCCGGGTCTCGTTGAGCTGGCGGATGTTGTACAGGACGACCGGGATCACGAGAGCGAAGATCAGCACGGCCAGTGCGCCACCGCGACCGGGCTCACCGAACCGGAAGGACTGCTCGTACATGGCGTTCGCGACCACCGAGGTGTCGAACTGACCGCCGGTCATGGTCCGGACGATGTCGAACACCTTGAGCACGCCGATGGTGATGGTCGTCAGGACCACCACCAACGCCGGCCGGATGGCCGGGACCGTCACGTTGCGGAACATCTGCCAGGCGTTGGCACCGTCGAGCTTGGCCGCCTCGACCTGGTCGGTGGGGATCCCCTTGATCGCCGCGGACAGCACCACCATCGCGAAACCCGTCTGGATCCAGACCATCACGACGATGAGGAAGAAGGTGTTGAGCGGGGCGTTGTTGAGGAAGTTCATCGGCTCGAGCCCCACCCAGATGCGCACCTGGTTGGCCAGGCCGATCTGTTCCGAGGTCTCGGGACGCTGTGCGTAGACGAACTTCCAGATGATGCCGGCGCCGACGAAGCTGATCGCGACCGGCGCGAACAGCAGGCTCTTGGCCAGCGACTCGAACCGGGACCTGTCGATGAGGATGGCGTAGACCAGGCCGATGCTGGTCGAGAGCAGCGGGGTGAGCACCACCCAGATGAGGGTGTTGCGCACGGTGACGAAGGACTGCGGGTCCGCGAACACCCACGCGTAGTTGGCCAGCCCCACGAACGTCTCGCCGGTCCTGTCGAACAACGAGAGCCAGAGCGTGCGCAGCGCCGGGTAGACCAGGAAGATCGAGAGCAGCAGCAGCGCCGGGCCGGCGAAGACAGCGATCTGCACGCGCTCCCGGATCGACTTCGGGCTGCGCTCGGCAAGCAGCAGCACCGCGGCGATGACGGCGAGGAAGACGACCACCGCGATGCTCATCGTCCCGAACTTGGGGGCCAGGTCCTGCAAGAAGTCGTCCACCACACCTCCGGTGCGCCGAAGGGGGCCGGGCCGCTCGGAGTGCTCCGAGCGGCCCGGCCCACCTGGCTGGGTCGCGGTCAGGTGGGGATCAGGAAGGCCAGGACTCCTCGACCTGGTCGAGCACGCTCTCGGTCTCCGCGCCGTTGATCCAGTCGGTCATGGCCCTCCAGAACGAGCCGGCACCGACCGAGGCCGGCATCAGGTCGGACCCGTCGAAGCGGACGACAGCCTCGGGGTCCTGCAGGACCTCGTACGACAGCTCGTTGATGGGGTTCGACGAGAAGTCGGCCGCTGACATGTTCTTGTTCGCGCTCAGCCAGTTCCCGAGCTCGGCGCGGGACTGGGCGTACTCGGTGGTGGACAGGTAGTTCTGCACCGCCTGCACCTCCTCGCGGTCCTCAAAGGCCCCGACGAACTCGCCGGCCACCAGGGTGGGCCTGGTGTCGTCGGCGGAGGGCAGGTAGAAGGCGAAGATGTCACCGTCCTCACCCACCTCCACGTCCTCGCCCAGCTGCGCACCGTAGAAGGACGCCTGCCGGTGCATGTAGCACTCACCCTCGGTGATCGGCAGCCCACCCTCCTGGAACGCCGTGGTGGTGATGGACTGGACGTCGCCCAGCCCGGCGTTCATGTAGTCCTCGTTCTTGAGGAAGGATCCGGCCAGCTCTGCCGCCTCGACGACCGCCGGGTCGTTGAAGGGGATCTCGTGGGCGACCCACTCGTCGTAGGTCTCCGGGCCAGCGGTGCGGAGCATGAAGTCCTCCAACCAGTCGGTGGCCGGCCAGCCGGTGGCGTCCCCGGACTCGATCCCGGCGCACCACGGCTTCACGTCTCCCGCCGCGACGATCTCGTCGCTCAGCGCGGTGAGCTCGTCCAGGGTGGTGGGCACCTCGTAGCCGCCCTCCTCGAACATCGTGGGCGAGTACCACACGAAGGACTTGACGTTCGAGCCCAGCGGAGCGCCGTAGAACTCGCCGTCGGCGGTGCCGTAGGCCTTCCAGTCCTCGGTCCAGCCGTCGTCGACGTTGGTCTCGGTCTGGTCCGGAGCCGGTTTCAGGTCACCGCTGGCGGCGAACCGCTGCAGCAGGCCGGGCTGCGGGAAGAAGGCGATGTCGGGAGCGTTGCCGCCCTCGACGCGCACGTTGAGCTGCGCCTCGAACTCCCCTGAGCCCTCGTAGGAGATGTCGATGCCGGTGCAGTCGGTGAACCCGGCCCAAGACTCCTCGAGCAGGTCCGCCTCGGCGTCACGGATGGGGGAATAGATCGAGACCTCGGCGTCCTCGAACGTGCCGTAGTCCTCAAAAGCCGTGCAGTCGCCGTCGGCGTTGCCGCCTCCGCCTCCGCCTCCGCCTCCGCCTCCGGTTCCCGGTTCGCTGTCGCCGCCGGCTCCGCAGGCAGTCAGGGCCAGCGCCAGTCCGAGGCCGCCGGCCAGGGCCGCGCTGCGGCGGGTGGTCGAGAGGAATCGCATCCGTGCTCCTAGGATCGTGTCGGGGCGAGCGCCGGACGCTGCCGGCTTGCGCGATACAACTCCTAGGAAAGGTCCGTCGACAAGGGCAAGGCGGGTGTCTCGCAGTAACGATCCTGTCACGTCTTGGACATCCGCTCCCCAGCAGCGTCTCGATAGTATTCAGATCGAACACAAAGAATCTCCTGGTGTGCATCTCCCTCCTGGTTGTGCCCAGGATGTTGCTGTGACCGACACCCAGACCCCCCGCCAGCTGGCCGACCGGTACGTCCACGCCTATGCAGAGCTCGACACGTCCGTGTCCAGCGCGCTGGGGCTGCGCCCGCACGACGACCGGGTGCCCGACCTCTCGCCCGAGCACCAGCAGGCCGTAGATGACCTTGCGACCAGCGTCCTGCGCCAGCTCGACGACGTCGAGGCCGCTGCCGGGCCGCAGGGCCTCGACGTGGCGGAGCGGCGCTGCGCCCGGCTGCTGCGCGAGCGGCTGGGGGCCGAGCTCGCGATGTCTCAGGCGGGGGAGCCGCTGCGCAGCATCCGGAACATCTTCGGACCGGCCCAGCAGGTGCGGCACCTCTTCACCCTGATGCCTACCGCCACCGAGGAGGACTGGGCCTGCGTCGCCCGGCGGATGGCAAAGGTGCCGCAGGCCTACAGCTCCCACATCGCGAGCCTGGAGCTCGGGCGCGAGCGCGGGCTCTTCAGCGCGCCCCGCCAGGTGGAGACGCTGGTCGGCCAGCTGGACGACTGGCTCGGCGGCGAGAGCTCCTGGTTCCACCAGTTCGTCTCGACCGGGCCGCAGGCCCAGCAGGCAGCGCTGGAGGAGGCGGCCGACGCTGCGGAAGAGGGCGTCTCACAGCTGCGGGACTACCTGTCGGGCACGTACCTGCCGGCCGCCCAGGGTACCCCGGACGCGGTCGGGGCCGATCGCTACCGGCTGGGCGCGCGCCGCATGACCGGGGCCGACCTCGACCTCGACGAGGCCTACGCCTGGGGATGGCAGGAGTACCTGCGCCTGGCCGAGCAGATG
>JAABUN010004755.1_pt1 | contig 17864 bp, 18 predicted proteins | sample 5559311 | NCBI WGS metagenome assembly JAABUN01 (sample SAMN10711877, study PRJNA513370) | rock metagenome | isolation source: Antarctica rocks | place: Antarctica: Victoria Land, Siegfried Peak sud | reverse complement strand
AACGAAGTCAAATGGAAGAAATCGCGCAATTTACCTTAAGTAAGTTCGGTCACGTGGATGTGCTAATTAACAATGCTGGAGTCATGCCCTTATCAACTCTTGACCGATTGAAAGTTGAGGAATGGGAGCGCACGATCGATGTCAATATCAAAGGTGTTTTGTACGGCATCGCGGCGGTACTTCCGATTATGAAAGCCCAAAAATCAGGTCAAATTATTAATCTTTCCTCCATTGGCGGACATGCTGTATATCCAACGGCGGCGGTTTACTGCGCTACCAAGTTCGCGGTTGGTGCGATCTCTGAAGGATTGAGGCAAGAAGTCAGCGGCGATATTCGGGTGACGGTGATTTCTCCTGGTACCACAGAATCAGAGTTAGCCGATAGCATCAGCGATGAAGCGGCTAAAAAAGGAATGCAAGAATTTAGACGAATATATATTCCAGCTACCGCGATCGCTCAGTCAATTTTATTTGCGATCGCGCAACCTAAAGATGTTGATATCAGCGAAATTATAGTTAGACCAACAGCCAGTCCTTATTAAGCAGTTACATATAAGTTGCTAAAGAGAATTTGCTTTTCCAAAACGATTGAAAACTGTAAGGAGAGATCCAAGTGAACTACGACATCAAAGATAAAATTATTCTGGTTACGGGCGCAAATCGCGGCATTGGTAAAGCGATAGTTGAGTCCTTCATTAAACACGGGGCCGCCAAAGTCTATGGGGCGGTTCGCAATCTGGACAGTATTTCCCCATTAGTTGAACAATACGGCGATCGGGTAGTGCCGATTCAGATTGATTTAAGCGATCCTCAATCTATTGTTGCTGCCGCTCAAACTGCTAAAGATGTGCAAGTAGTGGTTAATAACGCGGGAGTCGCCCAAGCCAGTACTCCCCTAGCTGAGGATGCGATCGCCTCTCTTGAATCTCATATGAACATCAACGTATATGGACTGATCTACATGGCTCAGGCGTTTGCCCCAGTTCTCAAAGCCAATGGAGGGGGTGTCTTTGCTCAGATCAATTCTGTTGTTTCATTGAAGAGTTTTTCTAACTTTGCCAGCTACTCTGCCTCAAAAGCTGCGGCTTATTCAGTTACCCAAGCATTAAGAGAACTACTGAGCAAGCAGGGCACGTTTGTGTTAAGCGTTCACCCTGGACCGATTGCTACAGATATGAGCGATGCAGCAGGGCTGACGGAGGTTGCGGAACCCCCTGAACTTGTGGCAGACGGGATAATAGAAGCTCTGAAAACTTGTAATTTTCATGTCTTTCCTGATTCGATGGCTAAACAAATGGGCAGCGCTTACAAGAGCTTTGCGGAAAATGTCGTTGAGGTTGCATCTAGTTAACAATATTGCAACGATTGCTAGGAACGGCAAACCTTACCGAAACACTTACCTCTGGTAGTTCCGCATAAAGGACGATAAAGCGATCGCCCTTCTGGATATACGCAAGTTGGATTGCTATCAGTTAAACCGGATGTGCCGATATAGAAGTCATAGAGAAATCAGTTGGTTGGACTATCTACTTAAACACAGGAGCAAAAATGAAAGCAGTAGTGATAAACGAATACGGCAATGAGAACGTTTTGAATTACACCGATGTCGAACGTCCAAAACCAGAAGAAGGAGAGGTTTTGGTGAAAGTTCACGCCGCAGCGGTCAATCCGGCGGACTGGAAAATCCGCGATGGGATGGGCAAAAGCTTCGGTCTCCAACTTCCGCTTATTCTTGGCGGCGACATCGCCGGAACCATCGAAGATGTTGGCGTTGGCGTTAAAAATTTCAAGCAGGGCAATGCGGTTTATGGGATGACCGTGTCCGGCGGCTTCTCCGGCGGCTATGCCGAATACGCGCTTGCCAAAGCAGATGCCATCGCGCCCAAACCGGAAAGCCTCGATTTTGAAAAGGCGGCGGCGATTCCAATCGGCGCGTTGACTGCGTGGCAAGCAATGTTTGATTTAGCGAATTTGAGCAGCGGGCAAAGTGTCTTGATAACCGGAGCGTCGGGCGGAGTCGGCTCAATGGCGGTTCAGCTTGCCAAAGCCAAAGGTGCGTTCGTTATCGGCACGGCTTCGGGCAAAAACGAACAGTTCGTCCGCGATTTGGGCGCTGATGAATTCGTTGATTACACGCGGCAACCTTTTGAAGAAGTCGTCAAAGACGTGGATGTTGTTTTCGATACGATCGGCGGCGACACCCAGGAGCGAGCCTTTCAAACTCTGAAAAAGGGCGGCTTTCTGGTAACATCGTCGCAGACTCCGTCCGAAGAAAAAGCAAAAGAATTCGGCGTAGAAGCCGCGTTTGTCTTTTGTAAGCCGAACGCGGGGCAATTAACCGAAATCAATCAGCTGATTGAAGAAGGCAAATTAAAAATACACATCGAAACAATTCTGCCGCTCACGGAAGTAAAAAAGGCACATCAACTTTCCCAAAGCGGGCGCACACGCGGCAAAATCGTTTTGCAAGTCGGGACATAGCTTTAAAGCGTGAATTAATCTAATCTGTGAACGAATCAATATTTGTTACGTAACATTTTGACCTACGTATTTTGTATTGCAGAGTCTTGTGGGCTTCCTCGTATATTGTTAACTTAAGCATAGATAAGTAGCTAGGCACAATTAAATATAAAACGCTCAAGGGCATAGCCACCCTTTAAACTTCTAGCTTCCATACCATCAATAATTGCCATAGCTAAATCATAGTTATTATCAAACATCTGTCCAGCAATCTCATGAGTTTTCAGTTGATGCCACTGTTCCTCAATGCGATTCATTTGGGAACAATAGGGTGGTAAGAAGAACAGATATAGTCCTTTTTCCTGCCACTGTTGCCATCGTTGTTTTGCTTTGTTACTGGTATGCAAAGAGCCATCGCCCTGGAATAACCACAGTGATACGACCAGTTTGATTTAAAGTCTGTCGCGTAATAGCAGCAACCCAATCCATTACCTCAATGTAACGTTGTGTTTTAAACCCACCTTGAATCAAAGCATACTCAAACTGGCTGTTGGGTGGTTGTGTTGCAAAAAATTTGATGCACACTAAATATAGTAGGTTAAGTAGTAAAATTTTTCTAGTAAGTCACTATACATAGCGGGTACAAAAATTTTTTCAACACAATCTTATACAAAGCCATAAATAATAATTTACAAATACTAGAGACAAAATTATGCCTATCAAGAGTAAGAAATAATATTATTTCAATTCTTAACAATATGTACAGTTTTGCGGTAGTTTCTAATGAGTTTATACAACTCCACCGTATACGCGGTACAATCACAAGTTAGGTGTCGCACCTCACATCGCTAGCGGATTGCAACGAGCAGAACCTATCAAAATCCTAGAAAAGGACACGTACCATGAGTGATCGCAAAGCAATCTTCCCGAGAAACCCCCACGCCCTCTACAAAGAGCACGGCTACTCTCCCGCCATTCTGTCCGGCGATCTGCTGTTTGTCTCTGGAATGGTAGGAGCACAAGAAGACGGCACCCCCGATCCCGACCTTGACACCCAAATTCGGCTTGCGTTCGACAACCTACATGCAGTGCTTCAAGCGGCTAGCTGCACGTTCAATGACGTGATCGATGTCACCATCTTTCTCGTCGATCCCGAGGCGAGTGTCGGCCTAATGCTGACTGCGATGAAGAAATCATTTACTGTTGAACCGCCGCCAAACATAACGGCTGTTGGTGTTAATTGGTTAGCGGGGTTTCAATTCGAGATCAAAGTTGTCGCCCGCATCCCGAAGAATTAAGAGTGATGCCAACACTCTCTTAATCGCCGCAGTGAGATTCGGCGTGCCACTCATGCAACCGACGACGCCTAACAATTCATTCAAGCCGAAGCCGCTTCGCGGCTCTGCTCCGTCCTTAGTGGAAGCAGTTCACTACCTAGGTGATATTCTGTTGCCTGTTGAGAGCAGGGTAAAGAAACAATTGCATTAACCTCATGACAATCCAAATTGAGCAGTGGTCTCGACTGGCGCATTAAGCGTGGACATGTCAAGCACGGGGTTTGAGTAGCAACGGATACTGTTGGTTAACTTAACAATCCATTGTTAAGACGAAGAAGGGCGAATCGGGATATTCGTGTCTGAGCAAAAGGTATATCATCAAGCCAAGCTACCATCCGCACAAAATTAATAGCCGTTGCTGTAAGAATATGCTGTAGTTGAACTTTGTCTAAACCTTGATAACGGGCTTTTCGTAAACCGAAGGCTCTAACCCCCTGAGAAATAGTTCCTTCTACTCCTGCCCTCCTCTGATAAATTTCCTTCCAGACGGGAGTTTCTTGTTGAATTCTTTGGGATTGAAGAAGTTCATGCTCGTTCTTTTGGCGTAGAGTTAGCCTTCGGGCTTCCGTCTTTGAGTGAGTACATAAAGCCCGACTTGGACAGAGTAAGCAAGTCTTTCTAGGAAAAGAAACCCGAATCACGGAATTGCCCCATTGATCTTGATAAGGAATCCATTTTTTGAGGCTTTTTTTCCCTTGAGGACAGGTCACTCGTTTGGTGTTCCAATTAATTTGGAATTGGCTAATGTCATAGGCCTCTGAGGTTTTGGACTGCCAACTCGCATTAGGACGCATCGGACCAATAATTGTCACCCCGTAATGCTTCTGACTCTTGAGAAATAGAGTTGCATCAACATAACCAGCATCCACAAGATGCTCGTCAGGAAGTAAAGCTTTCGCCTTTAAGGATTGATGAATAAGTTCTGTCTGGTCAACATCGGCGCGATTAGCTGGGGTTGTCTCTACATTAGTGATGAGATGAACTCGATCTTGATCGCAGGTTTCTGTAAGATGAACTTTGTAGCCAGTCCAAGTCGTAGTGCGTTTGTTGCCATAACGAGCATCTGGGTCGTAGGGCGAGTCAAAACGTTTTCCCGAAGGCGCTAAGTCTTTTGCCTGCCGCCAGTGCAGGTGTCCGTTTTCCACAAAATATTGAGCAATCCATGTTTGACGCAGAATTTCAACTAATTCCAACTGGCGCAGCCATTCGGGAGTGGTCGGGTCATCATAAATGGCATCAAGCAAGCGCATTCCATCCACACCGATTTTTTCGGCATAAGCATTACGAGCTTCAATCCCTTTTGGCAGACGTTCCTCGCAGGCCGGACGACTGTAGCGGTCAAACCAATCTTTTTCTATTTGAGATTTCAGCCAACTTGGGGCAACAACTGCCAGAGTGTTGAGAGCAGCTCTCAAGGTTTCCCCAACACATTCCAGGCGATTGAGAGTCCGAATTGCTCCCAGAATATGAGTTGAGTCTGTTCGTTGTTTACCCTTGTTCTTCAACCAGCCTTTTCTCTGGCATTGTTCTAAGAACTTATCTAAAAGAAGGTCTACAACTCCTCCCTCAATGAGGCGTGAACGGAACTCACTTGGAACGGAAAAGTCAAATCCTGAGTCGGTTAATTCTAGTCCTAACGCATATTTCCAGTCAATACGACCTCTCACTGCTTCGGCTGCTTGTCTGTCTGCTAACCCTTCTATATATTGCATGACGCAGATCAAGACTAACTGCCAAGGAGCGATCGCTGGATGCCCCTCTAAAGAAAATAAAGCTTCAAAATCTTTATCTGTGTAAATTGTCCCTAATTCATCCCTGATGGTTAGATATAGATTCCCTTTTGGGAATACTGCTTTTGCCACTTGCTTTGTTTCTTTTGGGACTGGCTTGATAAGTTTTGGATGTAGGGACATACCCTGACTCCTTTACCTGACTTGGTTACTCGAATAATTTCTAGGATATCTCTTGCTGTTCTTTCTATAGTCCTCTTTTTTTTGGTTTTGTTAAGTTGACCAACAGTATCAGCAACGAAACAGAAAACAACGCTAAACCTGAAACTCAGTCATAACAGGACTTTTAGCTGAGTATATAATTACTGAGCAGGCGGGTACTCTTGAAATCTGAATAAGGTCTTGAAGACTGAAACCCTACTAAATTCGTTACCTCAACTCAGTAGAAAGTCTTTAACGTTGTTTCTTGCTCCGTCGCTACTCAAACCCCGTTAAGCCCAGTGCGAAAAATACTCTTAGCTTTGCGACCATGCTTTTCAACGGGGATAGCAGCCTGCGTTTTGCAGTTACTCCACAGAGCTACCAATAGTGATGCGGAGAGGGTTTGTGAGCAAACACATTACAATCCTGTCTCTGGATAGGTTTAAAGGGCAGGATGAAGTGCTATAAATGAAGGCACTTTTACGCTCAAGTCTTTGTTCAATCCGGTACGGGTAGATTCCCCGCCGCTTTGCGGCGAAGCGGACAAGCTTCAATTCGGTAAGACTTCAACAGCCGGGATAAGAACCATGACTAGAGAACAGCCCTTAACGATTGATGCTACCAGCAACGAATCTATTTCAAGAATTATTCCCAATGCGCCAATACTCTCTAGTCAAAAAGCACTCTGGAACGGAGTCAACGTTACCTATTACAACTTCCCAACTGCCGTTGAAACCCCTCATCACTGTTTTTTGCAGCATCTAATTACAATTCATCTCAATCACGCCATAGTGATGAAAGAGCAATTGTTGAATGGTCATCTACAATGCGATCGCTTCAGAAACGGAGACCTTTGCTTAATCCCTGCGACTGCTCCTGTATCGGCCCGTTTACAAGATGCAAGTGAGTTTATTGCGCTATATCTTGATCCAACCTTTATGAGGCAGATCGCGGCTGAAGTGGTTAATCCTGATCGAGTTGAGGTTGTCCCCCAATTCAAGTTGAACGATCCGCTAATTTATCAAATTGGGATGGCGCTGAAAGCAAATCTTGAATCTGAGAGCTTATGCAATCGCCTCTATACCGAATCAATGGCAACCGCACTTTCTGCTCATTTGCTCCAGCACTACTCGATCCAAAAGCCCAAAATTAAAAGCTATTCTGATGGATTATCGCAGGTTCAATTACGACAAGTGACTGACTATATTCATCAGCATTCAGCGCAGAATCCTAGCCTCATTATTATGGCTGAAATTGTGCATATGAGTCCTTATTACTTTAGCCGCTTGTTTAAACAATCGACAGGATTCACTCCACATCAGTATTTACTCAAATGCCGGACTAATCAGGCGAAACAGCTACTCAAGACGACAAATCTGTCGATCGCTGATATTGCAGATCAGGTCGGCTTTGTCGATCAAAGTCACCTCAACCGCCATTTCAAGCGTCATTTTGGAATTTCGCCCAGTCATCTCCGCTAGATGACAAGAATTATTCGGCGACATTTTAATTCGTTCAAGGGGCGTTTCGCGACAGATTTAAACAGATTTAAGATACGCGAAAATTACCTGCGGTTCACCGTCTTGCTGTTCATACTTACCCCAGCCTTTACGAATAATTTCAGGCGGCAGATTTTGAATGGGGTTGTTTTTTAGGACAAGCCTTGTGAGATTGGTGAGTTGTGTGATCGCGTCCGGCACAACGGCGATTTGGTTATAAGAGAGGACAAGCTCTGTGAGATTAGTGAGTTGTGCGATCGCATCCGGCACAACGGCGATTTGGTTGTTATCGAGGTCGAGTCTTGTGAGATTGGTGAGTTGTGCGATCGCGTCCGGCACAACGGCGATTTGGTTATAAGAGAGGACAAGCTCTGTGAGATTAGTGAGTTGTGCGATCGCGTCCGGCACAACGGCGATTTGGTTGTTATCGAGGTCGAGTCTTGTGAGATTGGTGAGTTGTGCGATCGCATCCGGTACAACGGCAATTTGGTTATAAGAGAGGACAAGCTCTGTGAGATTAGTGAGTTGTGCGATCGCATCCGGCACAATTTCGATTTGGTTGCCAGCGAGGCGAAGCGTTGTGAGATTAGTGAGTTGTGTGATCGCGTCCGGCACAACGGCGATTTGGTTGCTAGTGAGGTCGAGCTTTGTAAGATTAGTGAGTTGTGTAATCGCATCCGGCACAACGGCGATTTGGTTGGCATAGAGGACAAGCTCTGTGAGATTGGTGAGTTGTGCGATCGCATCCGGCACAATTTCGATTTGGTTTTCAAAGAGGCGAAGCTCTGTGAGATTAGTGAGTTGTGCGATCACGTCCGGCACAATGGCGATTTGGTTATCCGAGAGGGAAAGCGTTGTGAGATTAGTGAGTTGTGCGATCGCGTCCGACACAATTGCGACATCGCAACTATCGACGCGAAGCTCTGTGAGATTGGTGAGTTGTGCGATCGCCTCTGGAATCACTGTAATTGGGTTGAAAGAGAGGTCAAGCGCTTCCAACTGGGTCAACCGCCCGATCTCTGGTGGGATTTCCGTGAGTTCCTTCCCCATTAGGTCAAGTATTTCCCAGCTTTCAGTGTGAGCGCGATCAATCAGGGCAAGGATGGAGGGGGGAGTCATAGGAATTGAGCATAGGGAATTGAGACAAGTTACCACTACTTGTTGGTATAGCCTCTCTAAGAGATCATTGCTAGCTCGAACCAGCAATACAGCAAGAATGTACTGGCAAAACGCAAGATCGTCCAAGATAATCTAGCTTCATTTCTCTTAAAATTCACATAGATTGATCGATCAAGATATTCATCTTTTTTCACTTCAACTATGAATCCTCCAAACGCACCCATTCCTTTTCTATCAAATCGTGAAGATGCTCCTGCATACTGGCAGGTGGACATTCTGTGGCTCATTCATGCCAGCGGTCAGCAAACCGGAGGCGCTTACAGCTTGCTAGAAGAATTTTGTCCTAAAAATTCAGGTCCGCCACCGCATTATCACGATCAAGATGAGGTGTTTTATCTCCTAGAAGGAGAAATCACCTTTCAAGCAGGCGATGAAATTTTGAAGGCTCAGGATGGCTTTTCTGTCTCAATTCCGCGCGGTACAGTTCATTCATTTCGGGTCGATAGTGAAGTTGCTCATATTCTCAACTTCTATACACCTGGTGGATTCGAGCAAATAATAGTCGAATTGGGGCAGCCTGCGCTGACTCGTACTCTGCCACCACCAGGAATTGACAAACCCATTTCTCCAGATCAAATGAAGTCAGTATTGCAGAAGGTCGGGATGCACGCCGTTGCTCTGCCAGATTCGCTCCGGATGTGAGCAAACTTCGATCGACATCTACTAACACCGCACAACCGTTAAATTTTGGAGAAAATAACATGCCACAAAAAAATTTAGTCGCAGGCGCAACCGGGAATCTAGGCGAACGAATCGTCAAAGCGTTGATCAGAAGAGGGGCGGAAGTCCGTGTCCTGAACCGTAAAGAAACCGACCCAGCGAAAATCAAGAAACTGACCGAGCTTGGTGCTGAAGTAGTTTCAGTCGATATGTCAGATGCTGAAGAACTCAAACGTGCCTGTCAAGACGTGTCTTGTGTTGTCTCTGCGTTGGCAGGGCTACATGAGGTCATCGTAGAGTCCCAAACTCGATTACTGGATGCAGCGATCGCGGCGGGCGTACCCCGCTTCATTCCGTCCGATTTTGCCTCTGACTTCACCAAACTGCCTGAAGGTGAAAACAGAAACTTTGATTTAAGAAAGGAGTTCCATCAATCCCTGGACAAATCCCCAATTGCTGCAACCTCGATCCTGAATGGTGCTTTCGCAGATATATTGGGCTATGGTACGCCGCTTTACGCTCCAAACAACCAGAGTGTCGCCTATTGGGGAGATGACCCAGACTGGAAGATAGATATTTCGACGATGGACGACACGGCAGACTACACAGCCGCCGCCGCATTAGACTCGGCAACTCCAAGAATTCTCCGGATTGCTAGTTTTCAGATTAGTCCAAACGACTTGATTGCTCTTGGCGAAGACGTTAAAAAGACCAAGTTTAAACTTATCCCAATGGGAAGCTTGGAAGAGTTTTCTGCCTCAAACAAACGGGAGCGGGCGGCACATCCCGAAGGGGAACAAGAGATGTATCCGCAGTGGCAAGCGATGCAGTATTTGTACAGTATGTTCATCGTCCAAAATCAACCACTGGATAACGATCGCTATCCTGATGTCCAGTGGACAAGTGCTAGTGATGTAATTTCAAAAATCTAAAAGACTGACGCAACTGGCACAATGCGATCGCTACCTAAGCGTAAGTAGCACAACGGTTCAAATCAGCGGCGGCAGACAAACTCGAATTCGGCATCAGCAGCTTTCAACCGTCCGCTGCATTTGAATTGCTAGATGGCTTGTCTGCGGTAAGACTTCTGTGGTGACAACTAGAACGAGGAGAAATAACGTAAGTGACAAACAGCGATGCGGCAGCTTTTGATAAACAATTTAAACATCAGACGGCTGAGGTCAACGGCGTTCGTATTCATTATGTGATTGGCGGCACAGGCGAAGCCGTCGTGCTTTTGCACGGCTTTCCGCAGACTTGGTACGAGTGGCATAAAGTGATGCCCGCGCTCGCTGCAAAATACACGGTGATTGCGCCAGACCTGCGTGGTTTGGACGAGTCTTCACGTCCCGCGCCAAATTACGAAGCGCAAAGTATTGCTAAAGACGTTCATCAGTTAGTTCAGAAACTGGGCTTTCAACAAATCAATCTTGTCGCTCACGACATTGCCGGCGCGCCCGCTTATTCTTACGCCGTGCAGTATCCGCAAGAAATCCGTCGCCTTGTTATGATTGAAACCTTGGCTCCCGGTTTCGTGGCTGACACGACCGGAGAATCAGGAAAGTATTGGCACATGGGTTTTCATATGACACCCGATTTACCCGAACAACTTGTCATGGGCAAAGAGCGCGAATACCTGACTTATTTTTTCAGAAATTTCGCTTATAGCAAGGATACAATTGCCGAAGACGAGATTAGTCAATATGTCCGCGCTTATTCTGCGCCCGGCGCGCTGCACGCGGCTTTTGAGCATTACCGCGCTATGCCGAAAGCTGCTCAACAAAATATACAAGACTTTAAGGCGAAACTTAAAATGCCGGTGGAGGCGAAAATGTTATGCGAGATATGCCGCTCAAATCAATGTATCTGGTTGCAGAAAACGGGCGCGGTGGTATAGTCGCGGGTTGTGGTCATTGGATAGCTTCGGAATGTTCGGAAGATTTAGTTCAACAATTGTTAATTTTCTTTAGGGAAAAAGATTAGCGGTAATAAAGCCGCTATATAACAAGTCATTGGACGTGAGGGCGAAACAGCTACTTTGTTATCGCGTTGTCTTTTAATCCTGACGTTGCGTGTATTCAGTTTTGCCCTACTTCAATTCGGTCGTTAGCCCTCATCCTCATCGGTGATGAGTGGTTGAGAAATGCTCTGTTGGCATTCATAATCAAGTTGCTTTGAGATTATCGATGAGTCGAGTTATTTGAATGTTGGTGATGGCGACCAATCCTCAGCCTTAGACAAATCCTTATTTCAAGAGAGTTGCTTCTCTGAGTGAAAGTTTGACTAATTCTACACTAGCCTCCCAAAGTTCGATTGATTTCTTCTCATCGTAGGATTCCTCAGAAGATTGGCTTTCCTCCATTCCATCAAAATATTTACCTGTAACATCATTCAGTGAGCGATCAAGAATCAGCCTAGCAAGAGCGCCACCCATCGCTTTAGAGTCTCTACCTTGCTCTAGAGCTGACGGAGACATACCTGCCATCAAAGTAGACATTTCGGCTTGGCTGTAATCTCGTGCCAACTGTGTATCGCTCAACAGTCCTGGGTTAAAAGCATTCACCGTAATCTTTGATTGTTGCTGTTTTAATCGACGTGAAAGCTCATAAGCACAGAGAATGTTGCAGAGTTTGGACGTGGTGTAACGCACTCGCCCGGTGTTTCCAATGTTCATCTGATTGTCGTCGCCCGTTGGAAACGCAAGGGCTTTAGCATTCTGGTAGTGGGGATGAGGCATTCCAGTATCCAGGTCTGGATTATGGACATCGCTACTCACAAAGACGATGCGAGAGAGATCGCTTAACTGTGGCAGCAGCAGGTTGACGAGTAAAAAGTGTCCCAGATGATTAACTCCAAAGGTCATCTCAAACCCATCTTCTGTGTAGAGCGTGTCTGAGACGACTTGAATTCCTGCATTGCAAATGATCGCCTGCAAAGCCGGACGCTCTCCAGCGATGAAGTCCTGCGCGAACTTATGAATAGATGTCAGAGATGCTAAATCAAGAGCCATGCCTTCGATGTGCAGATAGCCAGTTTCAGCCATCAATTTACGAATGGCTTCCTCGACTCTAGAGAGATTTCGACTCGCGATAATGATGTGCCAATCTTGTCCAGATTGGGCGATCGCCTCGGCACAATAGTAGCCAAGACCACTGTTTCCGCCTGTAATAATGACTGATTTGATGGGTTTGGTTGAAACTTGCATGGTTTTTGTTCTGTGAGATAAGTTTGAATTAGCGGGACTGACTGCTAGAGACTTCAATTGGGATGCTCCCTCGGCAACTCTCTAATGCATTTGCCCATAGAGCATTTTATTCAGCGCATCACTATATTTTTCAGTCCAAAACGGCTGGTTTGAACACATCTTCACACCACTGGCGAAAGCTGGTAGAGGTGGTAGATTGCGACGGGCGCGGGTCGATGTCGTAAATGCCCTGATCCTGAGCCGCTGCCATATCAATCATGCCCTGCACCCATGCCTCAGTCATCCCGCGCTGCATCATCGTCGCTTTGTAGTCCTCGCTATTGACCTGCTGGAAGCGAACCGGACGCTCCAGAACCTCAGACATAACCTGTGCCATTTCGTTGGGCGATAGCTCGTCGGGAGAGACAACTAGCACGCTATCCTGCCTGCTCCAAGATCCGTCGAGCAGCAGCTTGACGGCTGCCTCGGCGATATCGGAGGTAGCGACGGTCGAGAGCTTGCGATCTCCAGAGTTCGGTAGAAAGAACATCCCCTGATTTGCGATCGCTTTGGACTGGTTGAGCAAGTTCTCCAAAAAGAATGGCATTCGCAGCGCCCGATAGCTCACGCCCGTATTCTCGATCAGATCCTCCATCGCGAATGCCGCCGACAGCAGCCCAGCGTTCTTGCCAAACTCACGACCCAAACTCGTAACACCCACCACGCGCTTGACACCTTGGAGCTTGATCGCCTCGCACGCGGGTCGGGTGAAGTCCAGGTAGTATTCTGTGGAGTTGTTGGTGCTGGGATTCGAGGGCACCAGCCAGAACACGCAGTCAGCGCCCCCGAACGCCTTATTGACAACATCAATCTCGTCATGCGATCCTTGCACGACCTCAACGCGATCGCGTATCTTCGGATCGAGACGTGAGGGGTCACGCGCGATTACACGAATCGGCTCGCCGCTATCGAGGATTTTAGCGAGGATTTGGTGTCCGATCTGTCCGGTAGGAGTGGTAATAACAATCATAAAAACCTCCGAAATAGTTTGTTTGAGAGAGTATAAAATAGGCAAATCAGACACTTAGTAAAGTCTATGTCTGATGAAAGTCGAGATGTGGTTCATCAATCTGAGTAGGAATCACTGAGAGCTACGCCATTTTGTAAAACAATGAGATTTTTAAAAGGACAGTTCACCTTTGTGATCTGCACGACACGACACTTCCCACCAGGCTACTAGACCTTTGCATTCACCGAAGCGTTCATAGTAAGCGTTGATGTCATCATCGGTAGCGTTCTCTTGTCCGGTAATCTCTTTAAAATAACGCCGAATCACTGTGTCCATACTGATGCGCTCGAAGCGTCCCAAAAGTTTGAGGACGTAGCTGGCACTGTATGGGCCAAAACCGCGAAGTGTCCTGACCTGATCATATATATCCTCATAACTGAGAGCGGGGTTCTGCAAAGATTCTGGGTTGAAGCCTGATGCGATCGCTTCTGCCAAACTGCGAATGTACGTGGCGCGGTAGCCTGTGCCTGTTTGCTTTTCCAATTCATCCACGCTCTTAGCGAGTACCTGTTCGGGCGTTGGAAAGGCGTACTTTTCACCGCAGGGGTCGCCTAGGGTACAGAATTTCGCAGCCATCGCCGTGGTATGTGTGGCATGGGTGTTGGTCAGGAACTGCGTTTTAACCAGGTTCTCCCACATATTAGGGGCAAGGAATAATCTACCCAATCGCTCCGCTTTGATAAAGCTGTAGGTAGGGTCGTCCGCAACTTTCGCATAACATCTGCTCATGTCCCAAGTGAAGGAAAAGCAGTGCGCGATAAACTCAGCGACGTAGGCTTTATCTTCTTGGTTGAGTTGGTTCTCGCTGTGAACCGTGACATTGATTTTGTCATCATGAGTTATCTCCAGACGCGAGAGTTGTGAGGGTAAACGCTCGATTCGCGTCAACACCTGATGTTCTCGGTTCAGTGCGAAAGGCTCAAGTCTTTCCCAACCGTGACTGTTGACAGTAGAGCCAAAATTAAAGTCTGCGGGGGTAGTGAGGCTTATCTGAGTTTGCATAAGTTCCTCCTTTTTGTTAGTCATGACGTTAAGGGGATACGGAGAAATTGCCAATAATTTTGACTTTTTAGATTTCTGCATCATGTTGAATTTCCTCAGTTGATGAAGGTCATTCTTTTCAGTTCTCAACCAGAGGATTTTAATACGTCACCCCATAGAAGAACAATCTCTAAAAAACAGCAGCAAATTCCTTGGCAAAATCTTCCAACTTTACTTTGCCCATCGCCATTGGCTGATGCAGTTCGTAATCCTCCTGCAATACACCACTGTGAATGCTAGCACCCAGATCGACAAAGTTGGCGGCAATATGTGGCAGCATTCCGCTCTCTTCCAAACCGCGTTGTGTTTGCTCATCGGTAAAGGTTACCCATTTTAAATCTGGTTTGCCAATGGCGGTACCTAAAATGTGTGCGATCTCGCTAGCCGTACGCTCGTCGCTTCCCACATATCGCACTTTCAGTCCAGTAGTAGATGTTTCTATTTCTTCGGTAGCGGCGGCGGCAATATCACTTGGGGCAACCATGATAATTTTATCGTCGCCCCCATAGTTTGCGCCGATAAAGCCCGCCCCTTTGATCGTGTCTACAAAGTTGTAAAGATTGGTGTAAAAGTAAGTCGGTCGCAGATGAGTAATCGCTACGCCTGACATATCATTCAGAATCCCTTCGATGTCGTGAGAACCGAGGATGAATCCGGTGCCTTTATCTAAATGCGTACCAAAACTACTGAGATGAACCACACGTTTTACACCCGATTGTTGAATGGCTTGTGCATAGTTGTTGCCAATGCTCCGGTAATACGCTCTCATATCGGGTACGGTATAGTTTGGCGGCACCATCGCAAACACGGCATCGGCATCGGTGAAGGTAGATACCAGAAAATCAATGTCTTCCAGAGAGCCGATGGCGGTGCTCGCACCCAAAGCTTCAATGTCTTTTTGCTTTTCCGGCTTGCTGCTGATCACCGTAACCGTATGACCTTTTTGCACTAACTCTGTTGTCAGTGGCTTGCCGATGTTTCCTAACGAACCTGTTACTATCACTTTCATAAATATTTCCTTTCGCGTGGTTTGATTGGGTGGAAGTAAGAAGGTAAGCCTCAAGCGGCATAAAGTGGACTATGACTTGCCACACATGGCTTTTGCCCTAAAGATAGTGGGGAAGATCGTCAGGTTTTTGCTCACCCGAACCTTTCGCCTCCACATGGGGTCTAAACGTCCAGTTGATTCGTTCGCCAACTGGACGAGCGGTTTTTGGAACCGCGTGAACCCAGTCTTCTTGACAGCCAGGGAGCATGATCAATAAAGACCCGCTCTCTAGATGGTAGTCAACCGTTTCACCTCTGTCCTTGTGCCGCAGCTTAAATTTGCGAGTGCTACCTAAGCTTAAAGAGGCGATCGCAGGTCTTTTACCGATCTGTGGGAAATCATCGGAATGCCAGCCGATCGAGTCTTTGCCTGTTAGATAGCGATTACCGACCGCAAAATTGAAGTGATATCCACTCAATGCGTAAATGCGATCGCGTGCCTCTAGCAAGAAGTCCGGCCAAGGAGCGGCCTTAATTTGGGTGCCACGATATGCGTATTGCAAGTCGTCGCCAAATAATGACTCCTCACGCGGTACGGGAATTAATTTCCCGTACATATTGATTTCGCCCCGCGTCCATTCCAGTCGCTGAGACTTTTGAAACCAATCGAGATCGTCTATGGAGTTGAGAAAATTTGGCTAAAACAGAACTGGCGGCTCGATCTTGGTTAGCAAACTACTCATGTTGCGTTTTCCTCGATTGTTAATCCCTGATGAATATGAAGCGGTACCAATCTTTCTATAGAACCCAAGTGATATCTTTTAGGGCGATCACTAAAACTTGCGATAAATTTAGCTGCATGACAGACTCAAGCTCAGCGACCGGAGCGCAGTGTTGGGCGACCTAGCCAGACGATGGAAGTGAACAGACCTCCATGACTTGAATCAAGCCACAATCGGTGGTGAAGCGATGACCAACATGCTCATCAGCAACCACGCTTCCAGCTAGATCGCGCACGACTTGGTGCACGTCGACCAAAATCCGCCCGCCCTCCTCTGGGTGAAAGGCACTCGGCTCCACATGCGGATCGATCTCGCTCCATTGCTCCGTCCAGTAAGCGCGGACTTCTTCATGTCCACGGACAAAACCGCCTTTGAACGCTCGCGGCCAAGCCACGTCCGCAGTCATGAGGGCGAGGGCGGCGTTGATGTCTCGCGCGTTGAAAGCAGCGTATGCCGCGCGTAACAATTCGATTTCTGATGCAGGTTGATTTAACATAAAAGATCTCAAATGGATTCTATAAATTTAACAGCACTTTTAACCCTTCTTTAAGCGATGCTGGCTTTCGTCCAAGCAGGTTTTCCATGTCGGAGCTTACTTCTTCTTCCTGCCCGTTTTTAATATCCGTTAGAAAACCCATGACCCGCTGAACCATCATTTCTGGTACGCCACGTTCCTTCATTTGTGCCTCAAATACCGATTTCTGGGCAGGTGTGTAACCTATATCCTTACCTGATAAGTCGGAAAGGGTAGCCGCAACATCTTCAAAGGAGTAGGACTCGCTGCCTGTGAGTTGGTAGGTTTGACGATCGCAACCGTTTTCTAACAGTGCATTTGCAATAGCTTCTGCCATGTCGCTTCTCAAGGCGAAGGATGTTCTTCCCTGACCAGTCGGTAAGTCGATACCCGTATCAAAAACTCTTTCCCCGACGAACTGCGGAATGGTGTCCATATACAAGACATTGCGAAATATGACGTAATTTAACCCACACTCCTTGATGTAATCTTCCGTCTGAAAATGACCCTCCATCAATTTGTTTACCAAAGTGTTTCGGTCTTTCAATGCTCGACTAGTATAGGCGATACATTGAACCCCGGCCTTTTTGGCGGCATCCACGACATTTTGGTGTTGCCGCAGGCGGTTATTTTCATCTGTTCCAGCTATCAGCAACACTTTTTCGATGCCCTGCATCGCCTTGTCTAGTGAAGCAGGATCGTCGTAGTTGCCGATACGGATGTCTACTCCTGTTTCTTTCAAGGCAGAGGCTTTACTTTCATCACGCACGAGTGCGGCAATTTGATTGGCGGATGTGTTTTTTAGTAGATTTTTGACTACTGCTGTCCCTAGCTTTCCGGTAGCTCCTGTTATCAAAATCATGGTAGCTCTCTTTTTTTAGTTTTGCTTGTAGTTAGTCAGAATCGGTGGAGGTATCTTCTCAGATACCGTCTGGTGCTATTTTTGTACTGTTCTCGTACAAGAACAGCTAATCTTTCTATTTCAGCAACACCGGAAGCGCGATCAGGGCGCGAAGGCCATGATGCGGGATTTCCGGTACCACTACACCTGGTACGAGGTGCATCTGGGGAAAACGCTTTGCCACACGGGTGACGGTTGTGTTGCAAAAAATGGTAGGCTAAAATCATTCATGGAGAGAAAATCTTTCTGCCTGCATCTGATGAATCCCAAAACCCCGTTCAAGTGGCGACATTATCAACCGGAAATCATCCTGCTATGCG
>JAABUN010004754.1_pt1 | contig 17866 bp, 13 predicted proteins | sample 5559311 | NCBI WGS metagenome assembly JAABUN01 (sample SAMN10711877, study PRJNA513370) | rock metagenome | isolation source: Antarctica rocks | place: Antarctica: Victoria Land, Siegfried Peak sud | reverse complement strand
GTTGGTCCTGCGCAGGAGACTGGATCCAACGCTTCCGTAGCGCTTAGCGTCATCGAATCAGTTCAGTACGGCGCTTTTTCAGACTGGCGGGAACCACTGGCTACGGACGGCTTGATCTGATGAGAGGTTGGGACCAACGATGAACGCAACCGCACGAGCTTTCAGGTGGTTCACACCGAACGAGGCATTCCGGACCCTGCTGGTCCTGATGATCTCCCTTGCGATCCTGCCCACCGCCGTCCTCGCCCAGGATGACGACAACGGCGCGGCGACCCTGACGGGTGGAATCTCGCTCTCCGCCGACGATCTCGCGATCTACAGCGAGCCGTTCATCGTCCTGAGCGATGTCTCGGTGCTCGACCCCGAAACCGACGTGATCGCTGGCGGATCGACGCTTCCGTCGATCGCATCCCAGATCGCGACCGGTCTCGTCGAAGAGGGCAACGACGAGTACAGCTTCTCGCTTTCGCTGCCGATCTTGCCACAGGGTGAGCCGACGAGCATTACCGGCGCTGACGCCGATGCCGACGAGCTTCCGCAGGTCTTCTCCCTGGACCTCGTGTCGAACACCGCCGGGACGCCGTTCCTGACCGACGTCGATGGGTATGACGGCTCTGCCTCCCTGATCTCGTCGGTCGACCTGAATGACGCTGGCGGGGCTACTGGCCAGTTGGTGGTCTGGTCCGACGGCTCCGGGGCGCAGTTCCCCAGTGAGGTTGGCGACGACGGCGAGGCGCTAACTCGGGACGACCCGCTGGCCGACCTCGAGGCTGGCTGGACGATCGTCGACATCAGCTCGGATACGTACGACTTCAACCGCGATGCCAAGGTCCAGGTCGGATTCCCCGGCTCCACATCCGACCCGAACAACTTCTCCAACCAGAGTTGGGCCGAAGCCTTCGACTCGCTGATTGACCAACTGGAACGCGAGTACCCCTTCGATGATCTCAAGGAGATCGACTTCGACCGTCTCCGCGACACGTATGGGCCGCTCGTGGAGCAGGCTGAGCAGGACGACGATCTCGACGCCTACACCCTCGCCATCTATCAGTTCAGTCTGGAGTTCAACGACGGGCACGTCTCCTCCAGCCAACCGATCGAGTGGTTCCAGGACACCTATGGCAGCGGCTTCGGTCTGACGCTCGGGCAGGCTGACGATGGGACGGTCTTCGTCGTCAGCGTCCTCAGGCGCGGCAGCGCCGACGACGCCGGAATCGAGGTCGGGGACACGATCGAGGATTGGGGCGGCGATGACATCGAGACGGCTCTCGCCGATACCCCGCTGGCGTTCTCGGCCTCGTCGGATTACGCGCGCGACAACCAGCGAGTCACGCTCATCGGCCGGGCACCGGATGGCGATACGGTCGAGGTTGGCTACACCAACGGGGATGGCGACAGCGACACCGTCGAACTGGAATCGTCCACTGACTTCTCCGGCTTCCTCGCGGCGCTGACGCCGGAGAATGCCGCCCCTGACGCCTCGATGCCAATCGAGAGCCGTGTCCTCGACTCTGGCGTTGGCTACATCCGGATCAACACCTTCAGCACGGATGTCGTTCTGTTCTCTCACCAGTGGGACTACGCGATCCGGACCTTCCAGGATTTCGGCGTGACCGAGCTGGTGGTGGATGTCCGGGCCAACGGTGGCGGGCTCGCCAGTCTCGCCTTCTACGCGACGTCGGCGTTCGCCGACGAGACGTTCACGCTCGATACCGCCTACATCGCCAACGAGGACGGTGAGTTCATCGATTCTGGCAACGAGGTCGTCCCCGTCTCGGACGTGCAGTGGGATGGTGGCGTCGCGGTCCTCGTCGACGACAACTGCGCCAGCTCGTGCGAGCAGTTCGCGGCGACGATGGCCGCCATCGAGCGAGACGACATCACGATCGTGGGCAACACGCCGTCGGCGGGCATCTACGCCGCGGTCACTGGCTGGACCCTCCCGGAGGGGATCTTCTTTCAGGCGCCGTTCGTCCGGTACGAGAACGACGGGGAGATCTTCCTCGAAGGGACAGGCGTCCCGCCGGACGTGCTGGTGCCGGTGACGGAGGACTCGCTGCTCTCCCCCGAGGACGAGGTCCTCGAGGCGGGAGAGGAGGCGGCCTAGGGCTAGAGCAACGTGCTGAGGTGGCGCTCAGGTGGCGGACCGGTTTACTCCCCTGAACCCTTTCCGGCCTCGTTCGCACCGCAGCGATCACGACCGCACTTGGCAGTTGCATCCGAGTGGAGTACCTCGCCCGAAGACCGTTGTTACCGATCGCACGAGCTATCTTCGGTTGGCGGGCTTAGGGCGTGTCTGGTAATTGCTGGTCGGTCTCTGGTAGCGTCTCCGTTTTGCCACTGGGACGGGAGGAGCATCAATGGGCGGACGCGGCGAACTGACGGATGCGGCCAGGGCGGAACTGGCCCCCCTCCTGCCCCAAGGTGGGGGACGCGGCAAGCCATGGGCCGACCATCGCCGCGTCCTCGACGGCATCCTCTGGAAGCTGCGGACCGGTGCTCCCTGGCGCGACCTGCCCGAGCGGTACGGTCCCTGGTCGACCTGTCACGCCCGGCTGGTGCGCTGGCAACGCGACGGCACCTGGGATCGGCTCCTGACCCATGTCCAGACGAAATCGGACGCCGTGGGCGAGGTGATCTGGGAGGTCCGTATCGACAGCACCGTGCTCCGGGCGCATCAGCACGCCGCCGGGGCGCGGAAAGGGGGGGCGGCGTGGGGGCGGCCGACCCGCCGACCACTGCGGTCGCCCAGGCCCAAGAGGCGCTCGGACGGAGTCGGGGCGGGCTGACAACCAAGCTGCATCTGGCCTGCGATGGCCGGGGCTGGCCGCTGTCGGTGGTCCTGACGCCGGGACAGCGCCACGACAGCACCCAGCTAGAGCCGGTGCTCGACGGCATCCGGGTGCCGCGACCGGCGGGAACAGGGCGTCCCCGCACCCGGCCCGCTCGTCTGATCGCGGACAAGGGGTACAGCTACGAGCGGTGCCGACGAGTCCTGCGCCGCCGGCGGATCCCGCACACGATCCCCGAGCGCAGCGACCAGCGCAAGCGGCGGGCGACGCGACCAGGCCGCAAGCCGGCGTTCGACCGGGAGACGTACCAGCGGCGCAACGTGGTCGAGCGGTGCGTGAACCGGCTCAAGCAGTGGCGCGGGATCGCGACGCGGTTCGAGAAGCGAGCGGCGAACTTCCGGGCGATGGTGGTCATTGCCTCCACCGTCATCTGGCTCGACTCGTGATTTATCAGACACGCCCTAGGACATCTATGTCCCGAGCTTGCCCGTTGCCAAACATTTCCTACTAGATCGCGCTAGCAACGGGCTCTCACCGACATCCGATACACGAAGGTTCAATAGTGCAGCCGAAATCTCGTGACTGCTTTGCGGGTGCGGACCTGGCCAACGAACGACACGTCCCCCTGCCTGCCTGTCGGAGGACAGTTTGTCAGGCAAACCAGCTGATGACCGCGAAGCCGTCCCGCCACCGGAACAGCCGAGGCACCGTCCGCCCCGTGGACAGCCGCTCCGCGACCTCCCGTCGTCGCGGCCCCCCGACGCTCACCGACTGCTGCCGGCTGGCGTCATAGCGCCGCCGGCCCGCCAGGCTCCCGCGCTGGCCCAGTTGCTTCAACCACCACTGCGTCAGGACCAGCCCGATCAGCAGCCGGTCCAGCCGCTCCGGGCTCAGCCGGTTGCCCTCCAGTTGCCAGCTCCGGCGCTTCCACTCGACGAACTTCGCCTCGATCCGCAGGGGGTGGACGTACCGCTTCACCCCCACACGCCCCGGCAACGGCCTGCTCGACTCCACCACCCAGGGCATCCCGTGGGGCTGCGGCCACCCGATCGTCACCTGCCCCCAGCGGCCGCCGTGCCCCAGGAAGATCGCCGCCGGATGGATCTGTGGACAGGTCATGCCCGGCGTGGCGGGACTGGGTACCGCAAGGGCAAGGGTGGTCAGGGTGCAGGTGGCGTGGGCGACCACGGCGGCGGTGAGGTGGTCGAGTCCAGCGCTTACCGGCCGGATGGTGTGGTCGGCAAGCAGGTGGGGCAGCTCGTAGCACCAGCGGTGCAGCGAACGGGGCGGGACCGACCTGGCAGGTTCCTCGGGCAAAGCGGGTGGGTCAGCACCTTCGCCCCCTCAGGGTCCTGGCCATGCCGGTTCCATCGTCCGTCCCCACCGACCGCCGCTGAGAATCTGTCCTCCGGCAAGCGAATCAGGGGAGGGGTGGTCCGTCAGCCAGCCCGGTGACCCCGGAGCAATCACCCAGACTCCTACATGTCAGGTTGCTGGTTGCTCACGGAAGTTATGCTGGCTCAGGTCGTACCCCTGCGCCGCCACCCAGTCGTCGTCGTAGTAGGTATCGAGGTAGCGGTCACCTGGGTCGCAGGCCAGCGTGACGACCGATCCGGACTCGCCGGCCGCCTCCATCTCTGCTATCAGCTGAAGCGCACCGAACACGTTCGTCCCGGTGGACCCGCCGTAGCGCCGCCCGAGCAGACGCTCGAGGTAACGCATGGCGGCCAGCGAGGCGGCGTTCGGGACTTGAATCATTCGCTCGATCACCTCGGGGACGAAGGACGGTTCGACCCGGGGCCGGCCAATCCCTTCGATCCCGGAGCTGCAGCCGATACAGCTGTCAGCTGGCCGGCCATAGAAATGATCCGCGAACACCGAGTTCTCGGGATCGACCACGCAAAGCTGGGTCGGGACCCCGGTGTAGCGGAGATAGCGACCAATTGTGGCTGATGTCCCGCCTGTGCCGGCGCCGACGACGATCCAGGCCGGGATGGGATGGCGCTCGCGCTGAAGTTGGCAGAAGATCGACTCAGCAATGTTGTTGTTGCCTCGCCAGTCCGTCGCGCGCTCGGCATAGGTGAACTGGTCGAGGTAATGCCCATCGAGCGACCTGGTCAGCCGCTCGGCCTCGGCATAAACGGCACCGGCATCGTCGACGAAGTGGCATTCGCCGCCGTACTGGGCGATCTGCTCGATCTTGGCTCGCGACGTGGCGCGGGGCATGACGGCGGTGAACGGGACACCGATCAGCCGGGCGAAGTACGCCTCGGAGACGGCGGTACTGCCCGAGGATGCCTCGACCAGCGGCTTGCCCTCAGTGATCCAGCCGTTGCAGAGCCCGTAGAAGAACAATGACCGAGCCAACCGGTGCTTGAGGCTGCCGGTCGGGTGCGTCGACTCATCCTTGAGATAAAGATGGACTGAGGCGCACCACGGCAGGTCGACCTTGATCATGTGCGTATCGGCGGACCGCTGGAAGTCTGACTCGATCAGCTCCACAGCCTGGGCGACCCACGCTCTTTGCACGTGTTCCTCTTCTCTGGCAAACAGGCAGGGTGGTCTTGACGGACCGCCCTGCCCGTCTCTGTGCTGTTTGGATGACCTGCTCGAATGTCATGTCATGCCGATAGTTCCTGTGGACAGCTTTCCGACGTTTAGACCAGCCGATCGCGGAGGTAGTTCGGCACGTCGGCGAGGGCGATCCGTTCCTGGGCGGTCGTGTCGCGATCACGGACAGTGACGGCCTGGTCCTCCAGCGTATCAAAATCCACGGTGAAACAGAACGGCGTCCCGATCTCATCCTGACGGCGGTAGCGCTTCCCGATGTTGCCGGTCTCGTCGTAGTCGATCACACCGGGAATGACGTCTTCGATCCGCTGACGAAGTTCGCGGGCGACGGATGTCAGTTCCGGCTTCTTCGCCAACGGCAGGATCGCGGCCTTGACCGGAGCGACCCGCGGGTGCAGCCGGAGCAGGACGCGCGTGTCGGCCTTGCCATTGACGTCTGTCGTCTCTTCCTCGTCGTAGGCGTCGAGGAGCAGGACCAGGATCGTCCGGTCGACACCGAACGTCGGCTCGATCACATGCGGCAGGAAGCGGCTACTGTCAGTCTGGTCGAAGTACCGCAGGTCCTCGCCACTGTGTTCCTGGTGCTGGCGTAGGTCGTAGTCCGAGCGGTTGGCGAGCCCGTAGAGCTCCTTCCACCCCATCGAGCCAGGGAACAGGTACTCGAAGTCCACGGTGCGGGAGGAGTAGTGCGACAACTCCTCCTTGTCGTGCTCGCGGACGCGGACGTTCTGGTCCCGGACGCCGATCGCCTTCAGCCAGGCGGCCATCGACGCCAGCCACTCCTCGTAGCGGGACGGAGCGTCCTCCGGGCGGACGAAGTACTCGATCTCCATCTGCTCGAACTCGAGCTGACGGAAGATGAAGTTGCCCGGGGTGATCTCGTTGCGGAAGGCCTTGCCAATCTGCCCGACGCCGAACGGAAGCTTGACCCGCGCTGTGGCCAGGATGTTCTTGTACTGAATGAAGATCGCCTGAGCGGTCTCCGGCCGGAGGTAGACCTTCGTGCCTGTCTCCTCGACCGGGCCGATCGTCGTGCTGAACATCATGTTGAACTGGCGGGCCTCGGTCAGCGTGCGGTTGCCACAGACGGGACAGGCGAGGTTAGCCAAGGCGAGGATCGCCGTCAGATCCTCCGGGGATTTACCGTCGACATGCTGGCCGAGTCTGTCCTCGATCAGGTGGTCGGCCCGAAACCGGGACTTGCAGGTCCGGCAGTCGACCAGCGGGTCATTGAAGTTCCCGACGTGGCCAGACGCCTCCCAGACGCGCGGGTTCATCAGGATGGCGCCATCGAGCCCCACCATGTCCGGCCGGCGCTGGACGAAGGTCCGCCACCAGAGCTGCTTGACGTTGTTCTTCAACTCGATCCCGAGCGGCCCGTAGTCCCAGGTATTGGCGAGGCCACCGTAGATGTCCGAGCCGGGGAAGACGAAGCCGCGCCGCTTGGCCAGGGCGGTGATCTTCTCCATCGTCGCCGCGCGCTTCCGCGACTCGGTCTCCGTGGGTGTGTCGGTCTCGGGGCGGGTCTCGGTGGTCATGGGGTCCAGCGTCCTCTCTCGGTGTGGGTGGTCTAGCGGTGGGTGGCGGCGTCGCTCGAGACCAGCTCGCGAGCTGGCTCGAGCCCGGTACCGTTCTCGCTGGAGGAGTCGTCCACACCGTCCGAGGGGAGCGCCGTGTAGACCTTTTCGGACGCCCCGTTGATCACCGCGTCAACCTGCGCCGGGTTGTGCGTCATCTGCTGATAGATTTGCGTGGTGGAGATGCTGACGTGGCCCAGTCGCTCCTGGACGTCCCGTAGCGTCGCGCCTCGGGTCAGGGCGTGCGTCGCGAAGGAGTGCCGGAGGGTGTGCGGGGTGACGTTCTCGACCCCGGCCTGCTCGGCGTAGGTCTTGAGGATTAGCCAGAAGCCCTGCCGGGTCAGGCGCTGTCCGCGGTGGTTGAGAAACAGGGCGTCCTGCTCACCGGTCGCGAGCCGGGGACGGGCATCGACCAGGTACTGCCGAATGGGCTCGGCGACCGGCTGCGGCAGCGGCAGGGAGCGATGGCGGTCGGTCCGGCTGAGGCAGGTCAGACGATTGGCACCGGGATCGAAGTGCTCTGTGTCGAGTGCGACGAGCTCGCTGACACGCATCCCGGTGGCGTAGAGCACCTCGAGCATGGCCCAGTCCCGGATCGCTTCCGGTCGCGCCATGCCGGGCTCGGACGCGGAGACGACCTGTCGTGGGCAGGCAACGAGGCGCTCGACATCCTCCGGGGAGATCGCCTTCGGGGTGTAACGGTCCACCCGCGGGGCGGCCATGCGAAGCGACTGGTCGGCGCGGTGGATGCCTTCGGCGACCAGGAAGGCGGAGAACGATTTGATCGCGGCCGTCTTCCGGGCCACGGTCGACGCCGCGTAGGAGCGGCCGCGGAGGTGGATCAGATACGTCATGAAGTGGTCTTCGGTGGTCTGCTCCCAGGCATCGACCGGCGGGCAGTGGTCCGCGGCGGGTGGTGCAGCCAGATACCCGGCGAACTGGGTCAGGTCGTTCCGGTAGGCCGACACGGTGTTGGGCGAGCACCCCCGCTCGGCGGTCAACGTCTCAAGGAACCGGTCTACGCGCTGCTGCATTGCGACATCCTCATAGGGGAAACTGGCTAAATCCTTAGGCAGGCCGACCGAGAGGCTGGTCTAGCCTGAGAGGCCACTGTGGAGCTGCTCAGGCCGACAGGACGGTCTCCAATGGAGCGAACGGCATCCCGAACGCCCCGGCCACCGCTGGGTGGGTGACCTGCCCATCGAAAACGTTGACACCGTGCGCCAGCGACGGGTCCCGGGCGACGGCGGCAACAATCCCCTGATCGGCGAGGGCCAAACCGTACGGGAGCGTGACGTTGCTCAGCGCAAGGGTGCTCGTACGGGGGACAGCGCCGGGGATGTTCGTCACGCAGTAGTGCAGCACGCCGCCGACCTCATAGGTCGGCGCACTGTGCGAGGTCGGATGGGCGGTCTCGATGCAGCCTCCCTGGTCGATCGCGACATCGACGATGACGGAGCCGGCGCGCATCGCCCGGACCATCGCCTCAGTCACCAGGCGGGGCGCCTTGGAGCCGGCGACGAGGACCGCGCCGATCAGGAGGTCGGCTTCACGGACGGCGTCACCGATCACGGCCGCGTTCGAAGCAAGCAGCGTCAGGCGACCCGAGAGCATGTGTTCGAGCTGGCGAAGGCGGTCGACGTTTCGGTCCAGGATCGTCACCGCCGCACCCATTCCAAGCGCAATGGCGGCCGCATTGAGTCCGACGACACCACCGCCGACGATGACGACCCGGGCCGGTGAGACGCCTGGCACTCCGCCGAGCAGCAGCCCACTGCCGCCGTTGGGCCGCTCGAGGTAGTGCGCCCCAATCTGGACGGCCATTCGCCCCGCGACCTCGCTCATCGGGGTCAGGAGTGGCAGGGACATCGCCCCATCGGTGCCCGTCTGGACAGTCTCATACGCGATCGCACGGACCTTCTGCCGGCGGAGCGCTTCGGTCAGCTCAAGGTCGGCGGCGAGGTGGAGGTAGGTAAAGAGGATCTGGCCCGACCGGAGAAGGTCGTACTCGCTAGCGACGGGCTCCTTCACCTTCAGCAGCAGATCGGCCCGGCCGAAGACGTCAGCGTGCTCGACGACCATCGTGGCACCGGCCGCGACATATTCGCTGTCGGCGAAGCCACTTCCCGCGCCCGCTCCTGCTTCAACGAGGACCTCGTGACCGTGGGCAACGTACTCGCCTACGCCGCCTGGGGTCGCCGCGACGCGTGATTCCCGGTCTTTGATCTCTCGTGCGACTCCGACAATCATGGCCTGTCTTCTCCAGCTCATCAGATTGAATGGTCCGGGTCGAAGGTCCAGCCCGCGCCGTGAGCGGGCATGGAATGGCTGACGTGCTCCCCAACGGCTGAGGGCGGGTTCCTCAGCACTCCGGTGGAGACACGGTTGCTCTGGTTCGGGACGGGACCTGTTCGGGACGCGATACTAACATAATACTTTGGCGGCAAGCGACTCGATGCCGCTTACTGACCCGTCATGTGGTTGTAGAGGGGGTGGAAGAGACCGAACGTTCGACGTCACACCTGCTCCGGCAATGTCCTAAGCCCGTCGTGGAATCAGCAGGTTCGGTTGCGATCGCTCAGGAGAGAAGCGTCCGGAGTTGTCGCGCGCCCTGCTCGAAGGAGCCTCGCAGGCCCTCCGGTGTGGCATCGTCGACGGACCAGCAAACCGAGAGCACGGCGCCGACGAACGCCCAGCCGACGAGATCCTTTCGATCGATTCCCCAGACGTTCGAGCAGATCTCGATGCGTCGCCTCACCAGGTCGAGGTAGTCGTCCCGCTCGACCACGCCGGGTGGGTTGTACATCCAGGCGGCGACCTCGAAGCCTGGGTCACCGATGAGTCCTTTGGGGTCGATGATGGCCCAGGCGCCGGAGTTCCGACGCAGCAGGTTGTGATGCTGGAAGTCGCCATGGAGGAGACAGGTACGGGTCGATCGAGCGAGGAGTATCGTGGCCACAGCCTGCGCTTCCTCGATCAGTTCCGTCGCGATCTGCGCTCGCCGCGGCGACCAGTCGAACAGCGCTCGCATCCAGTGACGCAGTGGATAGAGCCCCGACGGGTCCGGCACCGGGCGCCACATCGTTGCGACCGTCTCGGCGGCGAGGCGCGTCGCGTCGTCGTCGGACATCGCAACGTGTCGGAGCTGTGTCCCAGGCACGATTTGCTCGATGACCATGACGCTGCGCTCCAGATCGACATCGTACTGCCGGGCGACGTCTTCGCTCGCCGCGAGCCGAAGGGCCGTCGCCTCAGCGCGAAACTCATCGGCCAGCGGCGAGGACTTGATCACGACCGGGCCGAGCTGGGCCGAGTGACCGAGCAGGACGAGCGTGATGAACGTCTCGGGGATGACCGGCGCGAGTGCGATGTCCCAGCGTACGCAGAGCTCGGCCACGGCCTCCGGTACAGAGGCGAGCCAGCCTGGGGTCAGGCCTTCCTGTTTCGGCCATCCGGCGACGCTGGCGACGAGTCGAGGAGGAATCGGTGTGCCGGTGTGAAGCCGTGGTCCGTCGTCACTCATCAATGGTCCTCATGGTCGCTTCTTGCCGGTGTTCGACGCCCGGATTCTCTCATAGGGGTTTCGGTCAATTGCCGTTCCGCCCGCCCCTGGCGGTGTGATCACTGGAGAGCGCCGGCCTCTGACCTAGCTCTTGGGCGGCAAGGATCGGGCGGCGTTGCGTCCATCGTGGTACCCACCTACCATTGAGCGGCTTTCGTTGCTTCCGCGAAACCAGAAGACTGCCCAGCCGATGCTGTCGGCCGCCACAACCAGCACCGGTCGGGCAGACGATGCCGCCGGTCGAACACCACAAGCCAGGGGACTTCATTGGACGGTTTGCTCATCATCCCCATCCTCGCGATCCTGATCATCGCCCATGAGCTCGGTCACTACTGGGCCGCGCGCTCGGTTGGCGTCAAGGTCGAGGAGTTCGGTATCGGCATCCCACCCCGCGCCAAGGGTTGGGAGCGGAACGGCGTGATCTGGTCCCTGAACTGGATCCCGTTCGGTGGGTTCGTCCGGGTCAAGGGCGAGGACGCCGGCGACATGAGTGCCGACTCGATGAACTCGAAGCCGCCCCTCCAACGAGCGTTGTTCCTGATCGCCGGCTCGTTCATGAACGTCTTCCTCGCGCTGGCCCTGATCATCGCGCTAGTCGGCTTCCTCGGGGTGACCCAGGAGCGGGTCTACGTTGGCTCGGTCGTGCCGGGCGCGCCGGCCGCGGCGGCGGGGCTGCTGCCCGACGACCGGATCGCTCGAGCCAACGGTGAGGAGATCGATGACAGTTCACAACTCACCTCGATCATCAATGACAACCGCGGGCAGCCCGTTGACCTGACGCTTCAGCGTGGCACCCAGAACATTGAGGTGTCCGTCACCCCACGAGAAAACCCACCGGCGGGCGAGGGTGCGACCGGTGTCGAGTTGTTGCCGATCACCGAGGCGACGATCGACATCGGGACGGTCGTCCCCGGTGGGGCGGCCGAAGCGGCTGGCGTCCAGATCGGTGACCGGGTCGTTGCGATAAATGGCGTCGCGATGACCGATTCCGTGGTCTTCAACCGGACGCTGCTGGCGGCGCAGGGCCAGCCGGTCACGCTCACGGTTGAGCGGGACGGACAGCAACTCGTTCTCCCGCTGAGCGTCCCGCTGGCTGGGATCGACGTCACCCAGGTTACCGTCGGCTCCGCGACCTCGGTGGGTGGCCTGCTGCCAGGCGACGCGATCCTGTCCTTCAACGGCACCCCGCTGCGGGATGCCGAGTCGTTCGGAGAGGCGTTGCGCGAGGCCCGAGGTACCACGGCGAGTGTAGTTGTCAGCCGTCCTCTGCTAGGCTCGGTCGCCGGGTCGCCAGCCGCTTCGACGACGCTTGCTCTCTCCGTCCCAGTCCCAGCCTTCGCGGACGATGCCGATTACCTGGCGGCGCTCGGGATGGCGGCCGAGCAGAAGCCGGTCGACGCGCTCATCGGGACCTCTGCTGACCTCGCCCCCCGCTACACCGACGTCCCGTTTGCCGATGTCATTCCCACTGGTCTGGCCGATGCTTGGGACCAGACGACGGCCATGGTCGGTGGCATCCGCCAGCTGGTGACCGGCGAGCAACCGCTCAGCGGTCTCGCGGGGCCGGTCGGCATGGGGCAGCTCACCGGCGAACTGATCGATGCGTCCGGAGAAGCGCCCTGGGTCGCGATTACGCGGCTGATGATCCTGCTCTCGCTCAACCTCGCCGTTCTGAACCTGCTGCCCTTCCCGGCGCTCGACGGTGGCCGTCTGCTATTCGTCATCATCGAGATGGTTCGCGGTGGCCGGAAGATCGCGCCAGAGAAGGAAGGCATCGTCCACTTCGCCGGCCTGGTGATCCTTCTCGGCGTGATGTTCGTGGTCGCGTTCAACGACATCCGGCGGATCGTCGGCGGAGACACGTTCTTCTAAATCTCCCCCGAACACGACACAGCTCTATCGAACACGACACAGCTCTATCACTGGCGCCCAGTCACGCTCGACCGGGCGCCAGCGTTTCCCGCTGCACGGCGCCTATCCGGTCAGGAGTACTTCCCCATGCGTCGGGCCTCGCCCTGGGTCGTCACCACGATTGCGTTCATCGCATTCATCAGCCTTGGTGCTCCAGACGCGATCCTCGGAGTCGCCTGGCCGGACATTCAGCTCGCGTTCGACCTGCCCTCGGCCGGGATCGGGTTCATCCTGTTCTCGTCGGCGACCGGGTACTTCCTCTCCAGTACCTTCGCCGGGACGATCATACGGTTCATCCCGCTGGGCTGGCTGCTTGCGATCAGTACCGGGCTGGTCGCGGTCGGGCTGTTCGGATACAGCGTCGTGCCGTTCGTGCCGTGGTTCATGGTGCTCGCCTTTGGAATCGGCGCCGGCTCCGGAGCGATCGATACTGGCCTGAATGCCTATGCCTCTGGTCACTTCTCAGCGCGGGTGATGAACTGGCTCCACGGCTTCTTCGGCATCGGCGCGATGGTCGGTCCGCTGGTCATGACGTCGGTTCTGATCAGTGGCGCGAGCTGGCAGGTGGGGTACATCATTGTCGCCATATTCGTGCTGGCGATGACGATCCTGTTCGTGGTGTCCCATCGAATCTGGGACGATCCGAGGGCGAACTGGCCGGAGCACCGCGAGGAGTCGGTTGGCCTGACCGTAGCGTTGCGGCAGCGGTCGGCTTCCGTACAGTTGGCATTGTTCTTCGTCTATTGTGGCGTAGAGGTCGTCGCTGGCCAGTGGGGGTTCACGGTCCTGAGGGAGCGGTTCGACGCGTCGCAGGGGATGGCCGGGTTCTGGATCGGAATGTACTGGGGCTCGATCGCGGCTGGTCGCCTCCTGATTGGTGCCGCGGTCGATCGAGTCGGTGCTACTCGGCTCGTCCGGCTCTCGCTTGCCGCGACCATCCTCGGCACGTTCCTCTTCCTTTTGCCACGGTACGAAGTAGCGGTAGCCGGGCTGATCGTCACCGGTCTCGGTCTGGCGATCGTCTTTCCGACGCTGATCACGCTGACGTCCCGTCGGCTCCCGGCGCCGCTGGTGACGCACACGGTGGGATTCTCGGTTGGGGCGTCGGTGGCCGGTGGCGCCACTTTTCCAACGTTAGCTGGCTTCCTCAAGGGGTCGCTCGGTACGACGTCGATCCCGGTCCTGATCGTCATTCTCGCGGTCCTGACCTACGGCCTCAACGAACTGCTGACAATCCGATCGCCGAGGGTGGACGGAACCAGCCCTGGCCTGGTTGCGCTGGACCCCGCCGACTGACACCATAGCTGTGCGACAGCCCACCCGATCATTGGCGTACGGTTTGCCTTCCCGGAACCAGTTCATTGTTCGCGACGTCCTCAACTCACCCCTCGTGAAGGACTTCAGATGACGTCCCGGCCAGCCTCCGCCACGCCTTATGCTGCATCATCTTCGTCGGACGAGAACAGCGCTCACCAGACCCTCAGCCTGACGCTCCCCAACGGCTTGCAAGTCATCCTGCGGGAGGACCATGACGCACCGGTCGCCTCGTTCTGGGTCTGGTACCGCGTCGGCAGCCGCAACGAGTTGCCCGGTCGGACCGGTCTGTCGCACTGGGTCGAGCATATGCAGTTCAAGGGCACGCCCTCGCTGGCCAAGGGGCAGGTCTTTCGGGACGTCTCGCGCGTCGGCGGGGTCCTCAACGCTTTCACGTCGCATGACTGGACGGTCTACTTCGAGACGGTCCCCGCGGACCGACTGGAGTTGTCCCTCCAGATCGAGTCGGACCGGATGGTCAACTCACTGTTCGACGCCGCCGAAGCGGAGTCCGAGCGAACGGTGATCCTGAGCGAGCGTCAGGGGGCCGAGAACCGACCGACGTATCTCCTCATCGAGGAGCTCTACGGCGCCGCTTACCGGGCCCACCCGTACCGCCACATGGTGATCGGCTACGAGAACGACCTCCGGGCCATCTCCCGTGACGATCTCTACGATCACTACCGCCAGCATTATGTCCCGAACAACGCTGTCATCACCGTGGTCGGTGACTTCGACGCCCCGACCCTGCTCCGGCGAATCGAGGAGTCGTTCGGTGCGATCCCAGCCGGACCGACCCCGCCGGCGGTCCTCGTCCGTGAGCCGGAGCAGATCGCGGAACGCCGGGTGACCCTCCGGCGCCCCTCCGCCACGGACTACCTGTACATGGCCTATCACGTCCCGAACGCCTCGCACCCCGACACGGCGCCGCTGATGGTCCTGGACGCCGTACTGTCGGGCGCCAAAGGGATGGGCTTTGGTGGAGGTGGAGCGATGGGTCGTTCCAGCCGCCTCTATCGCGCCCTCGTGGCCACCGGTCTGGTCCGATCGGCTGGCTCCGATGCCGGCCTGTCTGTCGATCCAGGGTTGCTGATGTTCGGAGTCACCAGCCTGCCAGGCGGCGACACGGCCCTTGTCGAGTCGACGCTGGAAAGGGAGCTAGCCCGCCTGAAGGACGAGCTCGTGCCTGACGATGAGTTCGCCCGCGTCCGTAAGCAGTTGACCGCGCAGTTCATCTATTCCGCCTCCGGGGTCTCCAGTCAGGCGTACTGGCTTGGCCAGATGGCGATGCTCGGCGACTTCCGGCGCGCCGACACGCTCCTCGACGAGCTCCAGGCGGTAACGCCGTCCGATGTCCAGCGGGTGGCGCGGACGTACCTGGTCCCGCACCAGCGGACAGTCGGCTGGCTGCACCCGTCCGAGGCAGGTGGTGGATCGAGCGCACCAACCGCGGGAGTTCCAGCCCCGCTGGTCCCGCCTGGTGTTGGGCGAGCCGCCTGGAGCGATGGGCACTGCTCGCCTGGCTGGGAGGGCGAAACAGCCGTTCCCGATGCCATGGCGGCCAGTCCAAATTCGGTCGCCGCTTCAGCTCGGCGTCGTCCGTTCGAGCGAGATGTCCTCATGGAGGGCGTCGTGTTGCTGGGTCAGGTCCGGCCATCTGACCCGGTCGTCGTCGCGCAGATCCGGATAGCGGCTGGTTCCCTCGCGGAACCATCGGACCGGCCGGGTGTCGCGTCGTTCACCGCCCGAATGCTAAGCCGGGGGCAGGCCGGGCGCAGCTTCGAGGCATTCAATGAGCTCACTGATGGGCTGGGCGCCAGCCTCGGCGTGGACGCCGGTCGGCTGTTCGTCGACCTCAGCATCCGTTGCTTGCGCGAGGATTTCCCGACTCTGCTCGACCTGGCCGCCGACGTCCTCCGGCGACCGGACTTCCCAAAGGAGGAGATCGAGCGAGTCCGGCAGGAACTGCTGGCGGGAATCCGGGAGAGCGAGCAGAGCACGTCGGCGGTCGCCGACCTGGCGATGCGGCAACTGCTCTACCCCGAGGGGCATCCATACGCCCGACGGCAGATCGGCGATGCGGAGACCATCGCCCGGATCAGCCGTGACGACCTGATCGCCTTCCATGCCGCCCACTTCGGTTGCGGGACGATGACGGTCGCCGTCGTTGGTGGCGTCCAGTCCCTCGAAGCGGTCGGGACGATGATGACCGATCGCTTCACCGGTTGGCAGACCAGCGTCGTCGCGCCGGATCTGCCTGCTCCGCCGCTCGTCCCGATCGAGACCCAGCGGGAGGATCGGACGGTTGCCGGGAAGAGCCAGACCGACCTGATCATGGCCACCCCGACGATCGAGCGCAGCCATCCGGACTACTACGCCCTGGAGACAGCGACCGTCATCCTTGGTCAACTCGGGCTGAGTGGCCGGCTTGGAGCCGAGGTTCGCGACCGGCGCGGACTGGCGTATGGCGTTGGCTCATCGATCTCGGCCGGCCGTGAGTCGGGGTTGTTCCTCGCCCGGGCCGGCGTGTCCCCGAAGGATGCCGATCAGGCCATTGGGGCGATCACTGGCGAGATGCGCCGCCTGCAATCGGAGGTGGTCGAGATCGAGGAGCTGGCGGACGCCCAGAGCTACCTGACCGGTGTCCTGCCGATCGCCCTTGAGCAGAGTTCGGGCGTCGCCTCCACCCTGCTCACCATCGAGTACTACGGGCTCGGCCTGGATTACCTCGATCGCTACCCAGCAATCATCAACGCCCTCAACCGCGACGATTTGCAGCGGGCCGCAAAGACGCATCTCGACGCGGACCGCCTGGTCGTCGCGACGGCCGGCCCCCAGATCGTTCCAGATGAGAACGGGAGCAGCGCATGAGCGATTCGACATCCACTTCGACCTCACTCGCGGACCTCCGGCAGGATTACAAGCTTGGAGAACTCGATGAGTCGAGCGTCCACGCTGACCCCGTAGAGCAGTTCCGACGCTGGTTCGACGAGGCCAGTGTCAGCCAGATCGTCGAACCCAATGCGATGATCGTCTCGACCGTCTCCGCAGACGGGGCGCCGTCGTCGCGGACCGTCCTGCTCAAGGGGTACGGGGCCGACGGCTTCCAGTTCTACTCCAACTACGGCAGTCAGAAGGGGCAGGACCTCGTGGCCAACGACCGGATCGCCGTCATCTTCTACTGGGGTGAACTGGAACGACAGGTCCGGATCGACGGGATCGCTCAGCGGCTCGACCGGGCGACGTCGCTCGCGTATCACCAGAGCCGACCACGCAAGAGCCAGATCAGTGCGCTGGCTTCCCGACAGACCCAGCCGATGGCCGACCGGGCCGAGCTTGACGCTGCCTTCGCGGAGACCGAGCGGGAGGTCGGCGACAGCGACGTACCGTTGCCAGAAGACTGGGGCGGCTACCTCGTCGTCCCGCACCGGTTCGAGTTCTGGCAGGGGCGTCGCAGCCGACGCCACGACCGCGTCACATACGATCGGCGGGAAGGCGGCTGGGAGATCGGACGGCTCGCTCCATAGCGGCGCTGGCCGATGTTCACCCCGACGAAGTCGTTACCAAGAGATCGCTATAGCGCTCAATGACGCCGTCTCCATCCACCGTCAGATTGGCTTCGTACGCGATTTCACCGTTGTCCTCGAATGACATGTACCGATAGCTCGTCTCATCGACCCGCTCGTAGTATTGATCCAGCCGGCTGGCAACCAGCCGGTCATCCTCGTCGAGGCTGATGTACACGGTCGAGACATGTTCTCCGGTGCCGACATGCAGGTCAAGCCTCCGGATCGGGATCGTGTTGGTCGCCGGGGTGAGGAAGACATCGACGTCGCGGACGCCCTTCAGCGTGTCCAGGTGCGTCTCGTCGAGATCCCGCCAGCGCCCCTCGTCGTCGACCCAGATCTGCATCTCGGCCGAGCGCTGGCCGCGGACCACCTGCACGGTGGCCGTCCGCGTCTGCCAGTGGTCGTCTAGGTCGATCTGGTAGAACCCTTCGAATGGGGTGTCGACTAGAGCGGTTCTCACAGGGGTTGACAGGATGGCAGAGACTGGTGGTATGCCCGCCGCGTACTCCCGCGATCTCCGTGAACGGCTGCTTCGCGCCCATGACGCCGGCCTGAGCGACGCCGAGATTG
>JAABUN010004753.1_pt1 | contig 17867 bp, 17 predicted proteins | sample 5559311 | NCBI WGS metagenome assembly JAABUN01 (sample SAMN10711877, study PRJNA513370) | rock metagenome | isolation source: Antarctica rocks | place: Antarctica: Victoria Land, Siegfried Peak sud | reverse complement strand
ACCTCGTCGCTCTCGTCCGCGCCGGTGCCACCTTCGTCAACGGCAAACTCGTCGAGCGACCCGACGAATCAGGAGGCGATCAGCAAGTCGCGTGACACGCCGATCCACAGGTCTTGACTATTGCTCGCCGTTCTCGATCGAGATCCACTCGATCCAGGTGACGATCGCGATCCGAACGACTCACATGGCCGCGTTGCCTCCGGCCGCACCGACTCTGCCCAACAGTCCGACGACGTCAGCGCCTCGGGGGCACGCCGGGGACCGCGTTGGGCAGGACGGTGACCGCCAGGCGGACTTCAGGTTGGAGTCGATGCTGTAGCCGACGATCCGGTTCGCGTGCACGTCCTTGATCGCGCACAGGTAGAGCTTGCCCCGTGCAGCAGAGTCCCGGTCGCCTGGAGAGCCGTTCCGTGACCCCAGCGACCAGCGTCGTCGTGGCACAGCGGCCCGAGCTGGCGGTCGTCTTGCGAAAGGGACGCCGCATAGAGGGGCGGCCGCCTCTTGTGGGCGCAGGCACCTGGGCCACCAAACAAGGGCCTCAATGACTGAGGCCGTCGTCGGTGAGCGCTGGGCGAACGAGGTAGTTCCCACTCGCACCTCGCCGGGGGATCAGAGGTCAGCCTCACTCTTGGTCGTAGCCGTCGAGGATTCCTGCAGCGACGGCTTTGCGGACGGCATCGACCCTGGAATTCGCTTGCAGCTTCGCGTAGACGTTCGACAGGTGCCGCTTCACCGTCCCCTCCGTGATCCACAGCTCGGCGGCGATCTCCGCGTTGGTCTTCGCCCGCGCGACTAGCTGGAGAACCTGCTGCTCGCGGGCCGACAGCGCGTTCTTGTTAGGGCGGGCATCCAGCCGCAGGAACGCGGCGCGCGGTAGTGAAACCGTGACCGTGTCGGTCGTGCTGCTGCGCGCCATCTCGCAAATCGCGGCGACCAGCTCAATTCGCGCGACCGTCTTTGCCAGAAATCCCGCGGCGCCGGAAGTCAGCAGCTGCGCCATCAACTCCGCGTCGTCGTGCATGGTGAGAATGATGATTTTGCTCTCAGGGACGACGCGCCGCAGCTCAGCCAGCGTCGTCTGCACCGGCTGACCGGGCATCTCTACATCGAGCAGCACGACGTCAGGGCGGTGCTCAGCCGCGAGCGCGACAGCCTGCAAGCCAGCGGAGGCCTCGCCAACCACCTCGATGAAGCCGTCGGCAACGAGCAGCTGGTGCAGGCCGGCGCGGAACAAATCATGGTCGTCGGCCAGGACGACCCGGACGGGCTCATCGACTGTCACCTCGGCACTGGCAGCGGGACCGACAGGGCCACCTCCACGCCGTCCGCGCAGCTGCGCACCTCAAGGGTCCCGTTGAGAACGGCGGCGCGCTCACGCATCGAGGCAAGCCCCATCGTGCCGATCTTTTCCCGCAGCACCTCGACGCCGGCGCCGTCGTCACGCACGACCGCCGTGAGTAAGTCGGCGCTGACGGTGAGTTCGATGTCGATGCGGGTGAGTTCGGCGGCGTGCAGCAGCGCGTTGCGGAACGCCTCGCGCACGACGAGGTATGCCTCCTCGACGACGTAGCCGGGCAGGCGGCTTAGGTCGCCGAACGTCTTCAGCTCAGCAGTGACCGCGGACGGGACGGTCAGCTGCACGTACCCCTCGACGGCCTCGGCCAGCCCACGTCCATGAGCCGCATCTCGGAGGTGAGCCGCCAAGGCGCGGACAGTCTCCACCGTGTCCTGGAGCACGAGTAGCGTGGAGGCCAGCCGCTCCCGGACGGCCGCCGGCAGCGCGTCGGCGTCGAGCATCGCCAGCTCGATGCCCTGCACGCCTACCCCGATGCCATGCGCGACCTGGTCATGCATATCCCGGGCGAGGCGACGGCGCTCCTCGCGCTGCGACGAGCTTACGAGCTCGAGCAGCACGTCGACGTAGCCGACCGCGGCGGGTGTGACGCTCGCCATGATGGCTGCGTGCAGTGAGCGGGCGACGGCGGCCGCTGAGCCGATGGTGTCGAACCGGACGACAAGGTGCGGCAGAGCGACGTCGAACAGGATGTCGGCGGCGAGCAGCGACTGGCTGGGGTGAACACCCTGGGCGGCGCGGCGCCGACCCACCGTCACCGCGCCGGAAGTCGGCGGCAGATCGTCCCGCGCACCGGACAAGTCGCGCAAGACGGCGTCAAGGACGATCTTCACCTGCCGGGCGAGCTGCGACGTGATATTCGGGTCGGTCGCCAGCACGCTGCCGCGCTGGCCGAGCCGAGCCCGCAGCTCGGCGAACACAACCTCGTCCAGGCTCGGGACAGCCTCGCGAGGTGGCGACGCTTCCGCGGAGGGGGACGGCGCCGGCGATCGGTGCGCTCGTTTTCGGGCACGAGGCGAGGGTTGGGCGGTGCCCATCTTTGCGTCCCCTCGTCGTCGGTCGGTACGCCACATCATGGAGTGCCAGGCGGGAGCTAGGCAACAACTGCGCAAAGACCGACAGAGACCGACCCTATGCAACAACTGTGAACAGAACGGACGCGTTGAGCGCCCACTGGGTCGTCACAAATGCCCGGTACGGACGCCGGCAGCGCGCACGGCTACCCAGCGAGGCCGTCGTGCAGCACAAGACCGCCACCGCTAACGCCCCGACGCCCATCGGGACAGCCGCGGCCAACGCGAGCGGCCACCCGTGACCGGCAGCGAGGCAGACGCCCGCGAGCAGCAGAGTCGCGGCCGCGATCCTACGCCGCGCGGCGGTCTCACCCCACATGACGGGCAGCGTCCGGCGCCCGGCCGCACGGTCGCCGGCAACGTCACCGAGGTCCTTCGCCGCCCCTGCCACGGCCATCCACACCGCGGCCGCGCAGGCGACTACGACGCCGGCCACGGACAGCCGCCCCCCGACCGCGGCTGCGCCGGCAAGGTAGGTAAGCAGGCCGCCCGCCGCGCAGGTCAGCGCGGCAGCGACCGACTGCCGCTTGAGCGGCCTCGGTCCGCTGGAGTACGCCCAACCTGCTGCCGCCATGGTTACGCCGAGAACAAGCAGCACGGGCGACCAGGAGAGCAGAAGCAGCCCCCCGGCGGTCAGCAACTGCGCCGCACGGTATGCCGTCCGGCTTTGGAGCCGGCCGCTCGCCAGCGGCCGGGAAGAACCATTCAGCCGGTCCTCGAAAACGTCGCTCACGCCATTGAGGACGTAGGTTGCCAGCACGAGCGCCGCCCATCCGAGCGCCGCCGCCACCGTGCCGGGCGTCACCATCACCGGGCCGGCGCCGGCCGCGAGCACGGCGCCGGTAAGCACGCGTAGAGCGAACACCGCCTGAACCACCGGTCGGCCCTCCTCCCACAACAGCAGGGCGGCCCGCAAGCCCGGGGCCACACCGCGGCGCACGGGCTGCGCCGCCGAGAACGGCGGCAGCCAGGAGACGAGCAGGTCGGGCGTGGCCCAAGTCATGCTCCGAGGGTTCAGGGGGAACGGTTCCGCTGCATCTGTCCAAAGACACATGTGGGGCTACGCCCGACGTGGAACCGCAACTGCCCCATTAGGGGACTTTTCACGCTGCACCCTATTTCCGCACTTGAAACCGCCCTAGCGTGAAAGCACCTCAAGCCGCTGGAGCTACCATGCCTTCCCCTGTGCCCGCTCTCGACGTATGCCTCCTCGGCACCTTCACCGCCGCCGTTTACGGCCGCCCCGTCACCTCGTGGCGCGCTGGCAAGGCCCGCCAGCTGTTCCAGTTGCTGCTGCTCGAGCGCGGCCAGCTCGTGCGCAAAGAGCACTTGCAGGACGCGCTGTGGCCGGACGCTGAGGGCCGCGCGGCGTCGTCGCTGCGCGTCGCCGTCCACGAGCTACGTCAAATCCTCACCGGAGGCGGCGGCCACCCTCCCGCCGCCCGGCTGCACTACCGCGACGTCGGATACGCCCTCGAGGTCGACAATCTGCGCCTAGACGTCAACGACGTCAGCGGCGCATGGCGCGCCGGTCACGACGCCAAAGACAGGCACGACCCGCGAACGGCGCTGGCGCACTTCGCCCGCGCCGGCGCCCTCTACCGAGGCGATCTGCTGCCCGATGAACCCGCACCGTGGGTTGACGAGCACCGGCAGTGGGTCCGGACCCTCGTCCTGGACGCCCTCACCGAGCTGCGCACCGACGCGGTAAAACGCAGCGACCCCGCCGCCGTCGCGCGCTGGTGCCGGGCCGTCGTCGCAGTCGATGCCTACTCCGAGCCCAGCTACCGCCTGCTGATGGCCGTTGGCCGGAAGCGAGGCCAGCTCGGTGAGGTAGAGGACTGGTACGCCCAGTGTCGCCACCGGCTCGCCGAGCTCGGCGCGCAAGTAGACAGCCGCACGCACCGGGTCTTGGCGCTGGCCCGCGACGAACTCGACGGCGCCGCCGCCTGACCAGGCAAACTAGGCGGACAGGCGGGCGTCACGCCCCCCGTGCGAGCGGAGCGGAGACGTGCAGGCCTCGCGCGGGCCCTGGCACGGCGACCCGCACCGTCCCGGGCAGCCGACGCAACCGGGTGACCGTCGCAGCTGGACACTCCGCGACGTCGGTGATGACGTATCCCAGGTCGTCGCGGGTCGCCAGGTGCTGCCCGACGACGTTGACGCGCCCGTCGGCCAGGATGGCATTGATGCCAGCCAGCACCCCCGGCGTGTTCGCGTGCAGATGCGTGAGCCGGGTCGCAGCGGCCGGCCGGCCAGCCGACAGCGCAGGCAGGTTGACGCTCAGGCTGGTGTCACCGCACTCGACGTACTCGCGCAGCTTGCGGGCGACGAATTGGCCGATGTCGTACTGCGCCTCCTCCGTCGACCCGCCGATGTGCGGGGTAAGGATGACGTTGGGCAGCGTACGCAGGTCGCTGCGGAACGCGTGGCGGCGCTCGCGCGGCTCGTCGGGGAACACGTCAATGGCCGCGCCGGCGAGTCGCCCGCCGACGAGGGCGTCGTACAGCGCGGAGTGGTCGACGACCGGCCCGCGCGACAGGTTGAGGAGTAGAGCGCCGGGAGGAAGCAGGTCGAGCTCGCGGGCGCCGATGAGGCCCGCGTTCCGCGGCCGCCCGTCGACGTGCAGACTCAGCACGTCGCTTTCCGCGAGCAGCTCGTCAAGACTGGTGCACCTGCGGGCGTTGCCGAGCGCCGGTCGCTCCGCGGTGTCGAAGAACCGTACCGTCATCCCGAGCGCCTCGGCCATGACTGACAGCTGCGAGCCGATGTTCCCATAGCCCACGATGCCCAAATGCCTGCCGCGCACCTCGTGCGCACCCACGGCGGTCTTGTGCCACACCCCGTCGCGCATGCTGCGTGCGGCGTCGGGCAACCGGCGGGCCAGTGCGATGATCTGCCCGAGGGCCATCTCCACGACGCTGCGCGAGTTGCTGTACGGCGCATTGAACACCGCCACCCCGCGGCGCGCCGCCGCCGCCATGTCGATCTGGGCCGTCCCGATGCAGAACGCGCCGACGGCGACCAGTGACGGCGCCCGCTCAAGCACGTCAGCGGTCAGCTGCGTCGCGGACCGCAGGCCGAGCAGCTGAACGTCGTCCAGCGCGTCGGCGAGGGTGTCGGGCCCGAGCGCCCCGCTGGTGGTACGCACCGACCAGCCGGCATCCGCGAGCAGCCGCTCCCCCGCGGGGTGAACGCCCTCCAGTAGCAGCGCTCGGGGCGAGGGAGGCGCGGCGGCGGGGCGGGAGGTGGAGCGGGCGGGCGACATGGCGGTCTTCCTCTCGGGTCGGGACGTTGGGCCAGAGCGTCGAAGCGTGCGCATGCGCCGTTAGCCGCCGGTTGTGCGGCGTAACCGGCTCTACGCCACCAAGCGTGGTGAGCGGCCCCTGATCGGGGTGGCAGGCGAAGCCTGCCAGTGCACGGTTCGCCAGTCCAGGCCGACGGTGAGCAGGAGCTGTAGCCGGTAGTTGTCGAAGTTCCGGAAGCCGTGTCCGACGCGCTTCACTTTCTTGATCAGGCCGTTGGTGACTTCGGTCGGGCCGTTGCTCACGCCCCGTCGGCCGGTCGGGGTCCAGTAGGCCAGCAGTTCCTCGGTCCAGGCGTCGAGGGTCCTGGCGAGGGGGAGCAGCTCGGGGACGTCGGAGCGGGCGCAGCGGTCCAGGATCCGCCACGGTCGCCGCTTGGCGTCGGACAGGTCGTGGCTTCGGGCGTAGAGCAGCTGCAGCTCTTGGGCGACCATCCACGCCGACGTCAGGCTGACGGCTCGGGTTACCGACGGTCAGGGTCAGCTCCAGGCGAGTCCACTGCCGCTGATTCAGCGTGGTGAAGCGGCGGCGCAGCAGCCTGCGGCCGCGGTAGAGCGGTCCTCGCGGTGCCTCGTCGGCCGAGGGTCTCCTGCTGCCGGCGGCGCCGGACGTCATCGACCGCGGCCTGTCCCAGGCGCACGACGTGGAAGGCGTCCAGCACCCGCACCGCCTCGGGCAGGCCGGTGCGCAGCGCCGTCGCGTAGCCCCGGAACGGGTCGAGCGAGGCCGTCCTGACCTGCTCCCGCCCAGGCGGCGTCCTGCGCGCTGATCCACTGCGGCACAATGCTTCCGGTCCGGCCGGGGACGACGTCGAGCAGCTGTGCGCGGGGCCGGCCCGGGCCGGGCAGCGCGACGATGCCGGTGACGAACTGCGTGTGCGAGCCGGCGCTCGCCGCCAAGAACGCCGTCTCGTCCACCCCCACCGCCTCGACGCCGGCGATGCGCGTCGCGTCGTCGATCAGCGGCCTGCCGTAGTCCCGCAGCGCACGCATCACGGTGTGCCAACCGACCCCGAGCGTCGCGGCGACCGCCGCGACGTCGAGCCCGTCCTCACCGACCAGCCGGCACGCCTCCTGCCGCGCCCGCTCCGTCAGCGACGCCCGTGGGCGGACGACGTGGTCGCTGACCTCGGACCAGGTCGTCCTTGCGCACGCCGGCTCCGCGCAGCGCCACAGCCGCTTGAGCCACAGCAACGTCACCGGCCGCCCCGACGAGGGCAGGTCCCGCACCCAAACCGGCCGGCGGCCATGCGGCTGCGCCGCGACGCCGCAGCCCGAACACCACGCCGTCGCCTCGGTCGTCTCCACCGCCTGCTCGGGCTCGGCGTAGGCCGACGACACGGCCAGCAACACGAACCCGCCGAGCCCGAGCATGGCTGTTCCAGCACTACCTTCAGCAGTCACCTGGGGCCTCTCTCCTCCGTGTCCAGACACCACGGATCTTTAGGCCCCAGGCCCTACTTCAGGCCCAGCCGCGACAACGTGTCGACCGAACCCGACCACGCTTCATGACGAAGAGCCGCGTAACCGAAGGCGAACCCGCGCTTCCTACGGTCCGTTCTGTACCCGTCCGGTTCCTCGGGCGGGCAGGTGCACGGCCCCCGGTCGCTCGACAGAGAGGCTCCTCATGAGCGCGCCCCCGACCGCCTTGACCGCCCGCTGGGATGCGCTGCTCGACCGTTGGGCGGACGGCACCCTCCCAGCCGCCGACCTTGCCGCCTGGCACGACGAGCAGCTGCGCACCGTCGTCGCCCATGTCCGGTCGCGCTCACCGTTCTACCGGCGGCACCTCGCCAAGGTAGATCCGGACGCGATCTCACTGCAGACGCTGCCCGACTTGCCCACAACGGCCAAGGCCGACCTGCGCGCGGCGATGTCCGACGTGCTCAGCGCGCCGATGAGCGAGGCCGCCGTCTACTACGAGACGACCGGCACGACCGGTCCGTCGACGCCGTCCCCGCGCAGCCCGCTGGAGGTCCGCACGAGCAACGCGCCCGTCGCGGCGTCGTTGCGCCGAGTGCTGGCCGACCGCTTCGGCGACCGGTCGCCGGTCCTGGCCCTGATGGGCCCGGCCGAGCTTTACGCGTTCTGCGACACGTTCGGGGACGTGGCCGCCCAGCTCGGCGTCGCGCACGTCAAACTGTGGCCGGAGAGCCCCCGCGTCGGCTTCCGCAAGGCGCTGCGGCTGCTGTGCGAGCTGCAGGTCGAGGTCGTCGTCTGCGCCCCCGCACTGTGCCTCAACTTGGCCCGCGCGGCGCTGCACCACGGCCTCGACCCGCGCCGCGATCTCAGCGTCCGGCAGTTCCTCGTGCTCGGGGAGATCTGCACGCCGGAATTCCGGGAGAACGTCCGCAGTCTCTGGGGCGCCGACGTGGTCCCGGTCCTTTACGGCTCGCAGGAGGCACTCGCCATCGCCACCGGCTGCCCGCAGGGCGCGCTACATCTGTCACAGCCGAACTACGTCGCCGAGGTGCTTGACAGCGACGGCCGCTCGCTCGGCCAGCACGGTAACGGCGAGCTGTGCCTCACCATGCTCGCGCCCGGCATCAAGCCCCTGATCCGCTACCGCACCGGTGACTCCGTGCACCTACGGCCGAGCGACTGCCCGTGTAGCGGGCCGGGCGACCTCGTCGACATACTCGGTCGAGTCGACGACGGCATCGCCCTCGGTGAGGCGCGGCTCCAGCCGGCCGAGCTGGAGAGCCTCGTCCTGCGCGGGGTCCGTGGCTGCCTGGGATACCAGGTTGTCGTCCGCGACGAAGATGGCGGCACGGCGCTCACCGTCCGGCTCCACCTGCTGCCCGAGGTGAGCGGACCGCCCGACCAGGTGCAGAGCGACGTCCGGGAACGGCTGGAGGAGGCGTGCGGCGTCCCAGTCGAGGTCGTTGTCGACGCCGACCTCGACCCCATCACCAATACAGGCGCCTTCGTCAGCTGGAAGGCCGCCCGCATCCGCGACGACCGCTTCCCGGACGACCCGCTTGTCGCGACTGCCCGCGAGCACGCCCAGGCACATCTGGTTACGACATGAGCGCACCGGTGCGGGTGACGACGATCCGGCGGCCCGCAGCCGTGGCCGACGACCTGATAGAGGCCTACGAGCGGCTGCTGCCCGAGTACGGCGACGGCGGAGTGTTCCTGCTGGAGTCGTGCTCCGGCCCAGCGGTAGACGTGCGCACCTCCGCGGTCGGCTTCGCGCCCGTGCTGACGCTCGACGTGCGCGACTGCCAGGTCGTCGTCGGTGGGGTGGCGGCGCTCGCCGCAGCGGTCCGCAGCCGCGTCGCTGCTGCGGACCGGCTCGTGCTCAGCAGCGATGAAGGCTCTTCCCGGCTGCGTGAGCCCGCCGCCCTCTGGCCGCTGCTGCGGCTGGTCCGCGACCTGCTCGCCCCGCAGTACCCGAACGCCGAAGGCCTGGCCTTCTTCTCCGTGTTCGGGTACGACGCCGCCCGCTACGTCGAGCAACTTCCCCGCGTCATCGCCGACGACTCACCCGATCCGGACGTGAGCCTGCGGCTGCACGCCGGGCTGGTGCGGCGCGACGTCCGCACGGGCGTGACGGAGCTGCTGGTCCACGAGTCGCCGTGGTGGGCGGCGCCCGACCCGGACGCCGTCCTTGACCTGCTACAGGCCCCGACTGGACCAGCCGTCCCCACAAACCCCGAAGCGACAACGACTCTGGCGGGCGACGATCTGACGCTCGCCGAGTACGAGACCCGGGCCCGCGCCTGCCTCGAGCACATCGCCGCCGGGGACGTTTACCAGGTGCAGCTCGGGCACGAGATCACTGTCCGCACGGCCGCTTCGCCCGTCGAGGTCTACCGGCGGCTGCGGGCCAGCAATCCTTCGCCGTACATGTACCTCGCGCACGTCGCCGGCCGTGCCGTCGTCGGCGCCAGTCCAGAGCTGTTCTTGCGGGTCGAGGACGGAACGATCACGATGCGGCCGATCGCGGGCACGGCCCGGCGCGAAGCCGGCTCGGCCGCTCGCCTTGCCGCCGATCCGAAGGAGCGGGCCGAGCACGTCATGCTCGTCGACCTTTGCCGCAACGACGTCGGGCGGGTCAGCTCGACCATCACCGTCCCGGTGATGATGCAGGTCGAGCACTACTCGACCCTCGTGCACCTTGTGTCGACCGTACAGGGCCGGCTTATGGGTGACGTCGACCCGTGGGACGTCGTACCCGCGACATTTCCGGCAGGGACGATGACCGGCGCACCAAAGGTGCGCGCGATGGAGTTAATCGAGGGCCTCGAGCGCACCCGGCGCGGCTTCTACGCGGGTGCCCTGGGGCTGCTCGGCGTCGACGGCTCGGTCAACCTCGCCCTGTGCATCCGCACCCTCGTCGGGGCGGACGGCGGCGGCTACCGTGCCCGCGCCTCGGCGGGCATCGTCGCCGACTCACGGCCCGACGCGGAGTGGCGGGAGACGCTCATCAAAATGGGCGCCGCCGTTCGCGCCGTCACGGGCACGGAGCTAATGACATGAACGTCCTGCTCGTCGACGCATTCGACAGCTTCGTCTACATCGTAGACCAGTACCTGCGCGCGCAGGGTTGCGCCACCCAAGTCGTCCGCTCAAACGCCCTCTCCACGAACGACGTGTGCCGCGCCGACCCGGACCTGCTGCTGCTCGGACCAGGCCCCGGCCACCCACGCGAGTCCGGACACGTGGAGCTGCTTCAGCGGTTCGCGACCGAGCGCCCGGTCTTCGGGATCTGCCTAGGCCATCAGGCGCTGGCCCTGGCCTTCGGCGGCAGTGTTGGCCGGGCGACGCCGCTGCACGGGAAAAGCAGCGCAGTGCGGCACGACGGCGCCGGCGCCTTCGCCGGGCTGCCGCAGCCGCTGACAGTCACCCGCTACCACTCGCTCGTCGTCACCGACGTGCCAGTGGACGGTTCCCTCGTCGTCACGGCCGTCACCGATGACGGCCAGGTGATGGGACTCCGGCACCGCGAGCTGCCCGCAGAGTCTGTGCAGTTTCACCCCGAGAGCATCTGCACCGACCGCGGCGCCGACCTACTACGCAACGTCGTCGACCGGGCCGCTTCCTGGCGCAACAAGCGCCACGGACGGCCGGGCCCGGTCGCCGCCTGACACCGGACCTCCGCACACCCCGTCCCTCTCCCTCGGGCTAACCGGTCCGAGACAATCCCGCCGTAGGAGCCCGCCATGGTCACACTCATCCGCCTCGCCGAGAATGCCACCAGCGCCGAGCATCAAAGCGTGTTCACTAAGCTCGAGCTCGCCGGCCTGTCGCCCCGCGTGCACGGACAATGCTCAATTTCGGTCGCCGCGGGCCCCGCAGCGCCGCAGGGGGTCCTGGCCGGTGAGCGGCCGGTCACTGAGGTCATCGGCCTCGACATCGACAACCCTTGCAGCACAGCCAGCGGGCGCGCAGGGCGGCGCAGCACGGTGCCGCTTGGCAACGCCGTCTTGGGCAGCAACGACTTCGTCGTCATCGCCGGTCCCTGCTCCGTCGAGAACCGCGAGCAGCTTCTGAACACTGCTGGCGACGTCCTCGCCGCGGGAGCGCACGCGCTGCGCGGCGGCCTGTTCAAGCCGCGGTCGTCACCGTACGGCTTCCAAGGGCTCGGGCGCTCGGGCATCGCGCTCGTCGACGAGGTCCGGGCCGCCACCGGCCTGCCGTTCGTCACCGAGGTCGTCGACGTACGCGACGTCGAGAAGCTCTGCGCGCACGTCGACATGCTGCAGGTCGGCGCCCGGAACATGCAGAACTTCGCGCTACTGCGTGAGCTCGGCGCCTGCGGCGTACCGGTGCTGCTCAAGCGCGGGCTCGGTTCGACGATCGACGAGATGCTGCTGGCCGCCGAATACCTGCTCGCCGGCGGTAACGAGGACGTCGTGCTGTGCGAGCGGGGCATCCGCACGTTCGAGCGCAGCTATCGGTTCACCCTCGACATCACCGCGGTGCCGGTGCTGCAGGAGCGTACTCACCTGCCGGTCATCATCGACCCGAGCCATGCTGCGGGCGCCGCGCGGTGGGTGCCGTCACTCGCCCTCGCGGCCGCGGCAGCAGGCGCTGACGGCATCATCGTCGAGTCCCACTGGGACCCCTCCGCGGCGCTATGCGACGGCCAGCAGGCCCTTCCGTCGGATGAGCTGGCCGACCTTATGACCCGGGTGCGCATAGCCGCGGCAGCGGCCGGGCGGACCGTGTCGAACGGGGCCGCGGAGCGCCGGCTGGTGGCGAGCTGACGGCTCGGACGGCGCTGGGTGCAGCCCAACTACACCCTTTGATACACCCGGGATCTTCACCCCCGGCCCACCTTGCCCAGCTCCCGCCGGACTCGGACATTGGAGGGGCAACCAGGCAGAGCACCCAAGCGGAGCAGCCAGCCGGCAAGGAGGAGACGTGCCGAATAGCCAGCCAATGGCCGGGCACCGCATCGACGTGCGCTGCCTCGGGCAGTTCGTCGTCGCCGTCGACGGCGTTGAGGCCGTGCCCTGCCGGCCTGGCAAGGCACGGGCGCTCTTTCAGCACCTACTGGTCAGACACGGCCAGGTTGTCCAGACCAAGCAGCTGGCCGAAGTGCTCTGGCCCGGCTGCACCCCCGCAAAGGTCGCCACGTCTCTGCGGGTCGCTGTGCACACTCTGCGCGGCGACCTGCACGCGACGCTCGGGACGCCGGAGGCGTCCTTGCAGGTCAAGCACGCCTCCGGCGGCTACCTGCTTGCGGGTGACGGCATCCGCCTCGACGTCGAGGAGTTCGAGCGGAGCGTCAGCGAGGCGCAACGATCTTCCTCGCCCGACCAGGCGTTGCCGTCGTGGCGGCGGGCGGCTGCCCTCTATGCCGGTGACTTCCTGCCGTTCGACGACGGCGACTGGGTCGAGGGGTGCCGCGAGTGGCACCGCTCACGGGCCGCCTGGGCATTCACAGCGCTGCAGGGCGACGCGGCGCGTCGGGGCGACGTCCCCGCCCTGCTGCACTGGTGCCGTCGGCTGCTTGCGCTCGACCCGTGCGACGAGCAGGTCTACCGCAGCCTCATGGCCCTGCACGCCCAGCGCGGCGAGCGGGGCCAGGTACAGCGCTGGTTCGACCTGTGCCGCCGTCGGCTGGCCGATTTAGGCGTCGACGTCGACGCCCAGACGGTCGCCGTCTACCACCACGCGCTCCGCCCCCGGTCGCAGCCGCCCTGACCGGTGACGGTCCCGATTCCGTCTCCTGACCTGACCTGACCTGACCTGACCTGACCGCTGTCCGCCGGACCGACCGTGTCCGGAGTCCGCAAGCCAAGGGAGAACCCTGATGACCACCAACCCGTCCGTGACCCGCGCCCCTGAGGTGGGTCCTGACCCGCGGCGGTGGAAGGCGTTGAGCGTCCTGGCGCTCGTGCAACTGATGCTTCTGCTCGACGCCACGGTCGTGAATGTCGCCTTGCCGACGATCAAGTCCGACCTCGGCTTCAGCGACAGCGGTCTGACGTGGGTCGTCAGCAGCTATCTTCTGGCGGCCGGCGGCCTGCTGCTGCTCGGCGGCAAGGTCGCCGATCTGATCGGACGCCGCCGCACGTTCTGCCTCGGGACCATCGTGTTCGCCGGGGCGTCGCTGCTCGCGGGCGCCGCGCAATCGCCCGCCATGTTGATCGCCGGTCGGGTCCTGCAGGGCGTCGGCGAGGGCCTCGCCGCCCCCGCTGCCCTGTCGATGGTGGCGCTGCTGTTCACCTCCGACGAGGAGCGGCCTAAGGCCTTCGGCATCTGGGGCGGCCTCGCCGGGCTGGGCTCGACGCTCGGCGTCATCCTGTCCGGCGTGCTCGTCTCGGCCGCCAGCTGGCGCTGGGTCTTTTACATCAACCTGGTCGTCGCGGCCCTCGCGCTCGCCGCCATCAGCCGGGTGACCGACGAGAGCCGGGCGCCCCGGGGGAAGCGCTTAGACGTCCCCGGTGCCGTGCTCGTGACCGGCGGTCTCGTGGCGCTGATCCACGGCCTGCTTGCTTCAGCCACCCAGCCGTGGACGAGCGGAGCAGTCGCCGTCCCGCTGGTTATCGCGGTCGCAGCGCTGGCCGGCTTCGTCGCTGTGGAGCGCCGTGTCTCGCAGCCGCTACTGCCATTGTCGTTCTTCAACTCGCGCACGCGCGCGATCGGTTACATTACCGTAGTCGCGAACGCGTCCGCGTCAGCCGCCGTGTTCTTCGTCCTCGTGCTGTATATGCAGGGCACGCTCGGTTACTCGGCGCTGCAGGCCGGCCTCGCGTGGCTGCCGTTCTGCCTGGCGTTCATGCCGGGGCTGTTCGCCTCGATGAGGCTCATGGGCAAGCGCGGCTTGCGGGTCACCCTGTTCACCGGGCTCGCTCTGAGCGCCGCCGGCGTGTCACTCATGGCTCGGCTGCCCGTCGACGGCAGCTACCTGCAAGACGTGCTGCCGGCGATGATCGTGACGTCGCTTGGCTTTGCGATCACCGCCCCGGCGATGCAGAACGCGGCCACCAGCGACCTCAGCAGCGCCGACGCCGGGATCGGCTCGGGTGTCGTCACGACCGTGCAGCAGCTCGGCCAGGCACTGGGGCTGGCCGTGTTGGTGAGCGTCGCGGTCGCCCGGACGTCGTCGCAGCAGGCCGCCGGCGTTGGGGACGTCGTCGCCCGCACTGCTGGCTACCGGCTGGCGTTCGCCGTCGCAGCTGCCGTCCTGGCGGTTGGTGCAGTGGCCGGTCCTCTGCTGGTCCGGCGTGGTCGTACAGCGCCGACCGCCGAGGAGGCGACCGTGGCCGACACATTCCCTGCCGAGACGTCGCCGAGCGGTCCACGGCAGACGATCGACGCGCCGTCCTAACCCCTGCCCTCCCCCTATCGCGCCGGGCCGGTATCCACTTCCGCGGCGCCCAATCCGGCGCGGTCTGTTTCCTCGCGATGAAAGGTGCTGTGCCATGACGCGCACGCTCACCCCCGACCCGACCGGCGCACCTGACACGTCCGCGCGAAGGCCGGTGTTCTTGGCTCTCAACGGCTCGGAACGCCCCGACGGCAACAACACCGTCGCGCTACAGCACGCCCGCGAGTTGCTCGACACTCGCGGCGTCGACCTCGAGGTCGTGCGGCTGTGGGATCTCGACATGACGCCGTGCGGGCCGTGCGGCGACTGCAACTTCCGCGACCGCCCCTGCGAGGTGCAGGACGACGTGGCCGGCGTCGTTGACCGGATGGCCGCGGCCGACGGGATTCTCTACGCCACCTCGGTGCACGGCTTTGGCACGTCGCCGAAGATGCCGGCCTTTATCGAGCGCTCCGGCACTGGCTACCTGCGCTTCGACAGGCGCCTGACCAACAAGGTCGGCGGCGTCATCGTCACCGGCCGCCGCTACAGCCACGTCGAGACGCACGCGCACCTGCTGTACAACGTCCTGCTCAACCGGATGCTGGTGGCCGGCTACGGATTCCCGGCCGTTCTGTTCGGCGACGAGGCCGGCGAAGTGCTGCAGGACGAGGAGGGCATGGAGATGCTCGACCGGATGCTGCACCGCATGGTCGACTTGATGACCGTCGTGCGCGAGCACCGCGAACTGACCGGCCGCGACTTGCTCGCGGTCGACGTGGCAAGCGAGCGGCATCGGCTGGAGGCCACCGGCTGAGGATGCCGAGTGCGAATGACCATGGGCTGCTGAACGCCGTGCGGGACCTGCCGGGCTGCGGGGCGTGGAGGGTCTTCAGCAGCACAAACGGGAGCTCCTAGGACCCTGCGTCGGTAACGGTTGAGGGTGTCCGGCCGATGCAGGTGCGGGCCTACGGAGGTCGGTGGGCCCTCGCTGGTGCCTTTGGATGGGTTCGGATCGGGCATCTGACGGACTGGTTCGACGCCCTGTGGGGCTGCTGGGGCCTCGGTCCTGCCCGACTCCCTCAGATCACCATCTGCGGGGTCCATCCGGAGCCTTGGAGCTTGCGGAGGTTGTGGCAGAAGGTGTGTAGAGCCCATTCGCCGTCGGTCTTGGCGGTGCCTCGGAGCCGGAACTGTTCGGCGTCTTGCGCGACCTTCATCTGCCCGAAGACCGGTTCTACGATCGCCTTGCGCCTGGCGTAGTCGGCCTTGCCCTTCAGGGTCCGCAACTTGCGGGTCATCCGCTGCTTTGGGGTCAGGTCGTTCGGGATCCGGCCGCGCGGCGCGGGTGGTGGTTTCTCGCCGTGCTTGAGCCGGCCGGTCGCGAGCAGTGGTCCATCCCGGCTGAGTGACCGCGGTGACGTTGTCGGCGGAGAAGTACCCGGCATCGGCCAGGAAGGTCTTGGGCAGGCCACCGATCCCGGCCGCTGCCAGCGATGTCTTCAGGCGGGTCAGCATGTCGGGCAGCGCCGGAGCGTCCGCGCCGGAGGGCCGCAGCGCCCAACTGAGGATCACTTGGCTGTGCTCATCGACGATGTGCTGGGCGTTGTAGCAGTAGTGGAACGATCCGTCGGAGGTCTTCATGATCCGCGCACCCGGGTCGGTGAAGGACCGTTGCGCCTTCGCCGGCACCACCGCGGCGGCCTCCGCCAGGTCGGCGGCCTCGGTGCTCTGCTCCGGGTCCTCGCCTCGCTCGGTCGCGGACTGCTCGGCCGCGGCCCGGGCCTTCGCCCGGTGCTCCGCCTCCAAAAGCGGCCTTCGCCGCCCGGATCGCTGCGAGGCGACCTTCACGGCGGGCCAGCTCCGCGGGGAGCTCATCACCACACCGGTCGCCTCCGTAGGCGGCGTCCTCGGCCGCGTCGAGGCTTTCCGCGTCCGCGAGCAGCGCCTCGACCTCCGCGGCGAGCTCACCTTCGGCCCGCACCATCCGGTCGTAACTCATCGCCGGTGCCGACTGGCCGACGCCCGGACCTTCGAACCATCCAGCGCGACCCGCCCCAGCGAGACCAAACCGGCTTGGGCGCAAAGGACAGCTCCTTGCCGGCCAGCGCCAGGACGCCTCCAGTCGCCGGGCCGCGGCCGGCAGCAGCCCGGACAGGTAGCCGGTGGAGACCGGCGCGCAAGCAGTCCGCCAGGCACTCCGCCGCCCGTTCCACTGGCAGGTGCTGACGACCCAGCAGGTAGGTCCCCAGCGCCGCGACTCCTGGGCCGTAGCAGGTCGGGGCGCTCGCCTCGGCCGGGAACGCCGCAGTCGTCGTGACCCCGCAGCCGCATTCCCGCCGCTCGGCCCGGTGCTCGATGACCTCCACCTCGATAGCCGGCAGGTCGAACACCTGACGGCGTTCCTGTCCGACGACCGGCGCGTCCTGCAGGCCCGACCCGCAACCCCCGACAGCTCACGGGGGCATGTATCCGGACCTCCTCAGGATCGGCTCGTGGCTCCAACCGGAACCCCCTGCTGTCCCTGGCCCTTGCCCGGCTTGCGACCGGACTTGCGGCGCAACGACCGCGGCGGCGGTTTGACGAAAGCATCCGCACTCGGTGGCTTGGAAGAGTTCTGCGAGTTCTTGTCCAACCGGACCTCCAGCAGCGAGATCCGCTGCGCCAGCTCGGCATTAGCCACCTGCAACGCCGCGATCAGCTCACTCTGGCCACGCAACTCCTCGTCCTGGCGCCCCGGCTCGGCGAGCAACTCAGCGCGCGACGCACGCGCACGCGACGACGCACCGGACGACCCGACGGACACGGCACCTCGCTGCGGGGGGAAGTCGCAAGAAGAACCGCCCACACCCACGGTGTTGACCATCGGCAGCGTGCCGACCGACACCGACTTGATCAAGCCGCCGCGCCGGGGACCTGAATGGTTACCAGGGGGCCACAAACCAGCGGAACAGTGGCCCGGACTGCTCACTTCGGGGACGCCACCTTCCGACACCTGGCCATCGCTGCCTGGCGCGACCGGGACACCCTGTGGCACCGCTGGCCTAGTGGTCCGTCTGTGAATTGGTTTGGCGGGTGAGGGCTGCTCGTCCTCGTTGGACCTTGGCGATGATGTCTTCGACGATGGCTTTCCAGATGAAGGGCTTCGGGTCGCTGTTCCAGTGCGCGGCCCAGGTGAGGATCTCGGTCTCGAGTTGGGTGACGCTGGTGTAGATCCCTCGCTTGAGTAGCCGCTCGCTGAGTTCTCGGAACCAGCGCTCGACCAGGTTGGTCCACGAGCTCGAGGTCGGGGTGAAGTGCAGGTGCCAGCGGCGCCGGTCCTTGTGCGCGAGCCACTTCTGGATTTCGGGGGCCTTGTGCGCGGACAGG
>JAABUN010004751.1_pt1 | contig 17872 bp, 16 predicted proteins | sample 5559311 | NCBI WGS metagenome assembly JAABUN01 (sample SAMN10711877, study PRJNA513370) | rock metagenome | isolation source: Antarctica rocks | place: Antarctica: Victoria Land, Siegfried Peak sud | reverse complement strand
AACACAGCCAGACCCCGCCGGACAAGCCGCCAAACTCACGCCCGGTCGAGAAACACAGCCAGACCCCGCCGGACAAGCCGCCAAACTCACGCCCGGTCGAGAAACGCAGGACCGGCGAAGCTCATGGTGCGCGCAGCGAACCGGCCCCGGGGAGGTCAGTGACTTGGGGCGGAGGGCCGCTCAGGTCGGGCGGCGGGTACGTGGTCAGGGACGTAGATATCCGGCTCGAGGTAGAGGGCGGTGACGACCGGGGCCGCCTGACGAATGTTCAGCTCCGCCTGATCGATGATCGCTGCCACATCGGCCGCTGAGTCGGAGGCGTCGACGGCGATTTTGGCCGCGACCAGGACCTCTTCGGGTCCAAGGTGCAGGGTCTTCATGTGGATGACCCGCTCCACGCCCTCCGTGGTGTTGAGCGCCTCCTCGATCGCGGCCACCACATCGACGCCCGCGGCCTCGCCGAGCAGCAGGCTCTTGGTCTCCACGGCCAGCGTCACCGCGACCGCCACCAGTAACAGACCGATCATCGTCGTACCAATGACGTCGAAGTACCCGTTGCCGGTGATCAATGTCATGCCGACCCCGAACAGCGCGAAGATCAGGCCCAGCAGCGCGGCAAAGTCCTCGAGCAGGATGACCGGCAGCTCAGGCGCCTTGGCTGAGCGGATGAAACGGCTCCAGGGCTGCTTCCCACGGCTCTTGTTGGACTCCACGATGGCGGTACGGAAGGACAGACTCTCGGCGATGATCGCGGCGGTGAGCACGGCGATCGGCACCCACCACCAGCGGGACTCGAAAAGCCCGCCACCATGGCCCTCCTGCAGCTCGTGGAACTTGTGATACGCCTCGTACAGGGCGAAGAGTCCACCGATGCTGAACAGCACGATGGCCACGATGAAGGCGAACACGTAGCGCTCGCGGCCGTACCCGAATGGATGCTCGGGCGTTGCCTCACGTCTGGCGCGCTTCCCGCCGACCAGCAGCAGCGCTTGATTGCCCGCGTCGGCCACCGAGTGGATTGCCTCGGCCAGCAGTGAGGAGTGCATCGTCAGCGCCCAGGCACCGAACTTGGTCAACGCAATGAACGAGTTGGCCGCTAATGCGGCGACGACTGCCTTGGTCCCACCATCTGCGCTCACGCGCACATCCTGCCAGACGTCAGGGATCGAGGTAGCGACCCAGACCCATCGCGAAATAGACGGCACTGAACATGCCGGTCTGCAGCAAGGCGGCATAGCGTTCGACGTCGGAGCCTTGCCGGTGGGCGACCGGGCATACTCGGACGTCATTGCGATCGGCCGCGGCCAGCAAGCGGGTGTGCGCGGTTCGGACGAGATCGTCGATACTGCCATCGTCGAGGACGACCAAGGTCGGTCGGCGATCAGAGGCACCGACGTCCTCGAACGGGTCGGCAAACGGGTCCCGGGGGGCGGCCGAGTCGAGGATGGGCAGCAGTTCATCGGCATCGGCCGCCAACGCCGCCCGACCGCTCGCCGCTCGCCATGCTTCGGCCAACCGGCGACTGGCCCGAGCCGCCAGCACCGAGCCGCCCCAGACCAAGGGCTGGGCATCGGCCAGACCGATGGCCAGGTCTTTCGCCGGGTTCTCCGACACGTCGGCGAACGGCGAGCACTGCTCGGCGACCCGATCCATGGCGTCCGCGACCAGCTCGGGGTGCACTTGGGGACCTAGGTGCATCTCATGCAGCCCCGCCAAGACGACGATGGCCGCCGCCAACGGATCGGCGGTGTTGGTCGGCAGCAGGGTTGTGGATCGCGAACCGGCGTGTTCGGCCACGGTCGACGCTTGCGGGCATGCGATCACCAACTGGCTACCGCGGCGCACAGCCTCGTGCACCGTCGCGATGAGCCCGGCCGGCGCGCCGTCACTGGCCATCACTACCACCAGATCAAGGGCGCCAACCCAACCCGGCAACCCGTGCGCGGGCCAGGCCACGAACGGGACCGGGCATACCGGCTCGAGTATCGCCCGGATAAAACGTGCTTCGGTACCCACTGCGATCACGGCGCGCGGCCGGGACAGGTCGGCCAGCTGTGCGATGGGCTCTCCAGCGCCGGCAGATTCCCGACGCAGGCGCGCGCCGGCTTCGGCGAGCCGCCGCAGGACGGGATCGGCCCCGCTCAGAGCGTGTTGATCGTCAAGCCAGGAGTCGTCGAACACGTGCGGAACGTCAGTCCGACGTCGGTGCGTTTGGCCGGCGGGCCTCGTCGATCAACAGCACCGGGATGCCCTGGCGTACCGGATAGGCCAGCCCGCAGTCCGTTGCCATACAAATCAACTCGTCCCGCTCATGGTCCACGGCGAGCGCGCCATGGCAGTTGGGACACGCCAGGATGTCCAGCAGCTCGGATGCCAGTTCGACAACCACGGTTTCCTCCTCGTACGGTCGGTGCCTGTTCGGCTTGTGCTGGTTCTGCCCGGTGTGTCCGGTTTACCGTTGCCGCTCAACCACAGCCGGTGCGTGCGTGACACGGCGGCCCAACAACAACGGCCTTACCGCATTGCACTGTTCTACTCTTGCACTGTTCTACACGGTATCGGTCTACACGGTATCGGCCGCTCGCGGTCAACGCAGCGCCCGCTCATCGGCGGATCAGTGCCAGCGTCTCGTCGCGCAGCGCCGCCATCTCGTCCAGGGTGCGCGCTTCGACGTTGAGCCGTAGCAGTGGTTCGGTGTTGCTGGAGCGTACGTTGACCCACCAGTCGGCGCCCGACACCGTCAACCCGTCCGTACGGTCCAACTCGCCGCGATCCCCGAACGCCGCCGCGATCCGCTCCATGATCATCGTCGGGTCCAACACCCGCGAGTTGATCTCGCCGGACTCGGCGTAGCGGGCGTAGTCGGTCATCAGCGAGGACAGCGGGGCGGCCGTGGCCCCGGCCAGGGCCAGCACGTGCAGCGCCGCCAGCATGCCGGTGTCCGCGCTCCAGAAATCTCGGAAGTAGTAGTGCCCGGAGTGTTCACCACCGAAGATCGCATTGTTCTCCGCCATCGCCGCCTTGACGAAGGTGTGCCCGACCCGGGTTTGCACGCTGATCCCGCCCAGCTCCTTCACGACCTCCGCAACCGACCGCGAGGTGATGGTGTTGTACACGATTGTGGCGCCCGGCTCCCGCTTGAGCTCCTGGCTGGCGATCATCGCCGTCACTGCCGAGGGGCTGACCACCTCCCCGCGCTCGTCGATGATGAAGCACCGGTCCGCGTCGCCGTCGAAGACCAGGGCAAGGTCAGCACCGTGCTCGCGGACCGCCGCTTGGGCGTCAACAAGGTTCTCTGGCTCCAACGGGTTGGGTGCGTGGTTGGGAAACGTCCCGTCCGGGTCGGTGTACAGACCGATGAGGTCGAGGTTCTCCGGGCCGAGCACGGCGGGCAGCGTGTGTCCGGCCATCCCGTTCCCAGCGTCGGCCACCACTGTCAGGCGCCGGATCCCGGAGAGATCGACGAGCGAATGCAGATGGTCGGCGTACGCCGGCAGGAGGTCCATCTCGGTCCGCTCGCCCGCCGCCGCCGCCGGCACCGGCGGGTCGCCCATCGCCCGCTCGGCGACCTCGCGCAGCTGGGCCGGCGAGATCGGGCGGGCTCCGGACCGGCAGAACTTGATTCCGTTGTACTGACCGGGATTGTGGCTGGCGGTGAACATCGCCCCGGGCAGCCCCAGCCGCCCGGAGGCAAACCAAAGCTCATCGGTGCTCGCCAACCCGATGTCCACGACATCGGCGCCACGGCTCAGGACACCCTTGGTGAAGGCCGCGGACAGCTCGGGACTAGTGACCCGCATGTCTCGCCCCAGCACCAGTCCACCCTCGGCGGAAACCAGATCCCAGGTGTCGACCAATGCCGCGCCGAGTGCGAAGGCTCCCTCGGCGTCCCACTCGAGCTTGTCGCCCTGGGCGACGCCGCGGATGTCGTTGGCTTTGAAGATCTCAGGTTTGATCATGGTTCGAGCATGCTATGGGCCCGCTCGAGCCGGCGGCGAATCGGCCGCCGGTCCGGACGGTCAGGCGTCGGTGAGCACGGTCAGGCGTCGGGATCGGCGAGGACGGTGAGGTGACCGCGCCGGGCCAGCTCGATGATGCCAGAGCGACGGGCGGTCACCCGCTCATCGAGCGTCGTGGGCACGACGTCGTAGGACAACCCCACCTCACGGACGGCGTCGGCCAGGGCGACCAAGTCGTCGGTGCTGGGTTGGGGTGCTTCGTCGGCGATGGCAAGCCGGATCACTTCCCAGCCGCGGGGAGCCGACAAACGGTGGGCGTGCGGCCGGCACAGGTCGTAGCAGTGAGGTTCGGCCTGAGTAGCCAGCGGTCCCAGCACAGCGGTCGAATCGACGTAGACGTAGGTCAAGGTCGCCGCCGCAGGCTGCGAGCACGCGGCCCGTGAACAGCGTCGTGACCTCACTCGGCCGAGGCTACCGGTCGGTGCTGGCGTTTGGTGGGAGGCCGTGCGTGTCCGAAGGGATCGGCCGGGAATCCACCGGGAATAGAGTGAAGCCCATGTCGAGTCGGCGCCGAGATCGGCATCAGCGTGGGCTGCGAGGACCACTCGCCCTCACCAATCCGCTCAGCCGCCGCGCGCAACCGGCCCACCCCGCCAACAAAGCGGACTTCTTTACTGACGCCGTCCACGGTGCGGTCGAACGCATCGCCCGGCAGTGCCCCGACGCGCTGGTCGGGGTCACCTTCGGCATCGAGGACGTGCCCTTCCTGCAGACGGCGTGGTCGGGTGACCAGGTCCCGCTGGCCGCCGCCCTCGACGGCGACGACGACCGGCTCCGTCAGGTCGTGGTCTATCGGCGGCCGCTGGAACATCGGGCCGCCACCCGGCGGGGCTTGCGCATCCTGGTCTACCGCACCATCGTCGAGCAGCTGTCTGCCCTCACCGGACGCCCGGTCGACGAGATCGATCCCGATGGCGCCGGCGCGGCCGAGGACTGATGAGCACGCCTGATCAGCCCGTTCTATCGACCAACGGTCGGATCCGGTACGGCGTCCGGCGCTCGACTGGCGACGTCAGGCGACGTGGCGGCCAAGGTGGACAAGCCGGCGAGGGCTCCCTCCGGCTGGCTAAGCACGATGCCCGCAAAGATCGCGGAACCGTCCGGCACCCGGACCACCAGGTACGACGGCGCTGGTGAGTTGAGCCGCCGGGTCGCCGTGCCGTTGGCGGTGACCAGGACCTCGTCGCGCCGTAACGTGACGCCCGCGAAGCTGACCACTTCGAAGGAGATCATGGTGTCGACGTCGGCGGAGTTGGCGAAGACGAGGTCACTGTCGGCGCCGTCGGTGGTAGCCAGCGCACTGACACCGGTCCGGATCAGCGGCGCCTGCGCCGACTGGACGGCAATGTCGGGCTGACCGTCTGGGCGCCGGCTGGTCGAGAGCACGGCCCCGGTGACGGGCTGGTCGCTGACCAGGCGAATGGACCCCGATTCTCCCGCCAGCCCTTCCTCCAGTGATACCGAGGCCGTACTTTCCGGCGCCAGGGTGATCTTCTCCGCACCGATCGGTGCGTACGCTCCTTGCAGCCCGAGCACCTGCACCGAGACCTCGGCGCGACCAGGGCCGGGGTTCACGACGGTAAGCTCGCGGGCGCCGTCGCCTTCGGGCACCGCCGGGATGACCACGACGCGCGACGGTGGCAGCGAGCTCGTCTGCCAGTCGGCGCCCGCGGGGGCGAGGTCGTTGCTGAACAGTTCACGCGACACCGCCGACACCCGGCCTTCGCTGGCCCGCACCCACACGGTCAGCGGGCCTTCGGCATCGACCAACGGCTCCAGCGCGACGGTACGTGAGGCGTGGGCCTCGATCGCCACCCCCGGGCTGCCCGGGACCACCACGATGCCGTTCCGGCCGAAAAACCGTAGATCGACCTCCGCCTGCGAGTCGTCGGGATTGCTCAAGATCAGCTCACTGCGATGCGACGGGGTGGTTCCGATGCCGGGAAACCAGTGCTCGGTGCTGGGCGGGGTGCAGGGCGCCGCCATCAATCCGGCTTCGTCCTCGGCGGTGGCCGTGCCGAACACCACCCCGCTGCTCGCCGTCGCCATCGTTCCTTCTCCCTCCAGCAGCACCGGGACCTTCGGTGGGCTCAGCTGCTCACCGTGGCCCGGCTCGGTGATGGTGACGGCGGGCTGGTCCGCGCCCAGCAGCGTCGCGGTGAGCGAGCCCTCCCGGATGGGGTCCTGGCGGATGGCTACCGCCGAAACGGTGGTTGTTGCATCCACGGCGGGCGCGACCGTACAGATCGTCGTCGTCTTGCCCACCAGTGCCGGCCGGCCGGGCTGGAAGCTGGCCGACTCCGACGGCAGCAGGCCGCCGCCGACCAGCACAGCCGCCACGGCAGCCGCTGCCGTTGCCGCGGTGATCACGCGGCGCGGCACCAGCGCTCGACTACGGGTGCGGGACACCACCCGGCTGCTCATCGGCCACCGCCGATCAGGGTTGCCGCCCGCCGGGCGTAACGGGTCGGATCACGTACCTCAGGTCGTCGAATCGCCGGCGCCGCCAGCACGCACGCCACGAACAACACCAACCCCTGGAGGTACAAGAACCAGTGCGCACCGGTCCGCACGCTGAAGTCCAGCGTCCCGCCGGCCGACGGGATCGCGTACGCCTGTTGCCAGCCCGCCTCGACCGGGGTCAGCTCCTGGCCATCCAAGGCGGCGTGCCAGCGGCGATCCACCGCGGTACCGGTCAGCAGCCGACGCTCGGCTCCGACCGCCCGCACCACCGTGGTGGGCGAAGCGCCGACGGGGATCCGCTGACCGTTCTCGATCAAGGCGGCCCGGCTCACTGCCGGCTGCAGCTGCCACACGATGCCTTCGCCGGTGCCACTGGCGGTGCCCAGCCCGGGGGTGTTGTCAATACGCGCCTTCGCCTCCTCGTCGGCACCCTTGATCCAGACGTAGCCGATGCCAAGGTCGGCCAACTGGGGGGCGATGTCGGCGTCGGCGGTACCCGCGGTCAGGCGGATCACCAGATCGGCGGCCCGATCGGCGGCTATCCGTGACCCGGCGAAAGCGAATCCCCGGTCGGCGTCCCCGAGCCGGATCTGGTCGTCGCTGATCACCGAGAACCGCCCGCTGTCCCCAGTCAGGTCGACCGCCAACAGCCGGGTGCCAGCGTCCGAGGCAAGCGCATTGAGGACGTACGGCGGGATGGCGTCCAGCTTGGCCCGGTCGATCGGTCCAGCGGCTCCGGCCCACACCCACCAACCCGCCCCCAGCACTGTCACCAGCGCCACCACGACGCTGGCGAGCAGCGACGCGGGCTGCAACCCTGAGAAACTTCGGCCGCGCATCTCCGCTGCCAGACCGTCGACTCCGGCACCTGCGGCCAGCACCAGCGCGCCGAACCCGATCAGCAGATAGACGCCGACCCACGGTCGCACCTCGGTCCCCACCGGGGGCACCGACACCACCATCCGCGACAAGCCAACCGCCATGGCCAGCGCCAGCACTCCGGTGAGCCAGGCCGCGACTACGGAACCAGAACGGGGCCGCCGGAGCAGCGCCACCGCCGCGACCACCCAGATGACGCCAAAGATGACTGCCCCCAACCACAGGGGTGGCAGGCCAGGACCAAGATCGCGGCCCAACAACAGCTGCCAGACCGCAGGGGCGCCAGGCGCCCCGGTCAAGGCGGCGTCGGGGCCGGTGAACAGCCGTCCCCATTCAGTGATGATGCTCGGCCACCAGGGCGCGAGCACCAGCAGCGGCAGGCCGAGAGCCAGCCCGATCCGGCCCGCTTTGCGGGGACTCCGCCGCAGCGCCAGCGCGCCGCTGATCCCGATCAGCAGGGCAAAGATGATCATGGAAGGCTCGAAGGACACCAGCACCACCAGCAGCACCCCCGCCCCCCAGCCACCCCGCCAGGCCTCCGGAGCCCGGGGGCGTCGCAGCACGATGGAACGAGCCGCAAGGACGAGCAGGGGCAGCGCAATGGCAAAGATGCTGAGCGACAGTCGCCCCTGGTTGGATCCACCGAGCAGCACGGGCAGCAGCGCGTAAGTGCCCGCCGCCCAGAGGCGTACCCGTCGGTCGTGCACGACGCGCCGGATGACCGGGTACGCGGTGAGCAGCGACAAGGGCACCACGCCGCACACCAGTACGGTGACGAACCACTCGGGCTGTCCGGCGAACACCGTGGATCCGAGCGCAATCAGTGCCAGCCACGGCGGACTCGACTGACCCGGTGCGCCGACGATCGGATCCCAGACCCGTTGCCACATCGCACTCAGGGACTCCGGGGCCGGCAGTAGGGCTGGCGCCATCAGCGACCCGGTGCCGTACAAGCTGCGGGCGGCGAACAAGCAGGCAATCACGCTCAGTACACCGACGGCCACGATCGGTGACAGCCACGGGGTCTTGGAGGTTTCATCGACGGTAACGGTGAAGTCATCACCGGTCAGCTCGTCGAGCGAGGAGACCTCTCCGTCGCCGGCCACCGAACGGAAGCGCTCGGATGCCACGCCCGAGATGGCTTCCGCAGCCACTCGAAAGCTCGACCACCATGGCGGCCGGAGTGCGCGGACGACCTGTTCGGTGCCGGGTTCGGGGGTGGTGCCGGCTCGACGCCGGCGTACCGCCCGGATGCGACCGGGGTGGGCCACGAATGAGGTCAGGGCCAAGACTTCGTCCAGTGAACGACCCGGAACCTTACCGATCAGGTACCCGAGCGCGTGCAGCACACAGCCCCAGACCAGCCGCAACCAGACCAACGGCAGTTGGCTCCTGGCGGCGTGCCCGACGACCACCAACATGCCCAGCTGACGATCCACCTTGCCGGGCCGCCGGCCGGCCGCGCTCAGCGGTCGCAAGCCGGCCCGGCCGACCTGGCGATGGACAAACTGGGCCCGCGGCGTTGTGACGACTCGATAGCCGGCCAGGTGGGCGCGCCAGCCGAAGTCCACCCCGTCACGGAAGATCGGCAGCCCTGGATCGAGCCCGCCGAGGTCGTGCCAGACCGCCGTACGGACCAACATCCCGCAAGTCGACACCCCCAGCCGAGCCATCGGCTGGTCGCGTTGACCCTGGTCGATCTCGCCGAGATCCAGGATCAGCTCGCGACGGCCGGTGCCCGAGATCGTGACACCGACCTCGCTCAGTTGCTGGGAGGTCTGCCGTCGTTGCGGCAGCAGAAGCTTGGGTCCGGTGATGTCCACCCGGTCGTCAAACGTCACGTGCGCGAGCAGCCGCTCCAAGGCATCAGGTGCGGGTACGGCGTCATCGTGCAGCAGCCAGAGCCAGTGGTGATTGGAGTCGCCGCTGGCCCGTAGGTCGGCAGTGTCGGAGTGATCGCTGCTGGTGGCGCGGTCTTGTTGCAACGCCGAGGTGACCGCTGCACCGAAGCCATAGGTCCGCTTCCCTGAATACACCGCGTCGATGACGCCTCGCACCCGGGCCCGCTCCAGCAGAACGGGGGTGCTATCCGAACTGGCGTTGTCGATCGCGATCAGCCGGGTCGGCTTGTGCTGTAGGCGAGCGAGGCCGGCCAGGGTCTCCGGCAGCCATCGCTCGGCGTCAAGAGTGACCAGCACGGCCGTGACCTGACAGCCACGAATATCGACGTGGTCCTCTTCGTCAGAGTCCAACGTCGCCCAAGCCCACGGGTCAGTCTCGGGATCGAACGCGTTCGGCTCGGGGCTGCGGAGGTCGGCCCAGGAATGCTCCCGGTCGTACCGCGGCCGACCGGGGGGTCGACGAACGTCGGGAGCATCGTCTCCGGCGATTTGTCTGACCATGTACGTACGAGCAACCTCTGCGCTGGCGGTGGCGGCAATCCTCGAATGGCGAAGTCGCTGGCACCGGTGCCCCGGTTGGGCGCGCCCTACTTTATGCGAGGTGACGCAGAGGTCCTATTTCTCGGCCATGCCGCCGTACCTCAGACCGCGCGCTTTTTGAGCTTTCGGCGTTCCCGCTCACTCAGGCCGCCCCAGATGCCGAATCGCTCGTCGTTCGACAGGGCGTACTCCAGGCACTCCCCGCGGACGTCGCAAGAAAGGCACACTTTTTTGGCTTCACGGGTTGAGCCACCCTTCTCGGGAAAAAACGCCTCCGGGTCGGTCTGAGCGCACAGGGCGAGCTCCTGCCAGCTCATCGCACCGCCATCATCGACGTCCATTAGTTCCTGCATGTGTGATGCCTCCTCGACCCCGAATTGCTGGTGTGTGCGCACGACCGCCGAGACTTCGCGGGTCCCGGGAAAGCTGACGTCAGCGCTGCCATCCCGCCAGGTCGACGCTACCTCAGTAGCGAGTCGACCATCATTGAATAACATAAGTGAAATTACATGCCTGTCAATACCAGGAAGTCAAGTGGACAACTGATATTGGGCCTGTATCTCAGGCGGAAACGACTCGAGCAACAAGTCGTCACGCCCGGAAGCACTAGCGCTCGTTCGGCTCGCTCTCCGGCTGGTCGATCGCTGAGCCGAGGGCCGGCTGCGCGGCTGGCGCCGGCATGGGGCTCCAGCCGGTGCTGTCTTCGACCTGCCAGCCCGAGCCGGCCCCGCCCCGGGCGGCGTCACCAGCGCGGTGCCAGGCAGTTCCCTGCGCTTCGTCGGGTTGCCAGGTTGGTTGTTGCTGCGGATCAACCAAGGCAGTGGCGCTCGTGTCGATCGCCGGCGGGTGGACGGCGTCCACCCCCGAGTCCGCGGAGTCGGAGCGCCGCGCGGCGCGACCCTCCGCGGTGGCGGCCACCATCTTCAGCAAAGCGAAGATAACCACCCCGGGCACCGCTAGCTCGCTCACCAGGTCTGGCAGTGCACTGACCTCGCCAGCCCGACCGAAGATTGCCCTCAGCGCCAACCCGAGCGACAGCACCGTAGCCGCGACCGTCACGGTCAGCGCCAGCACCGACAGGGCCCGAGCCCGCCGGATCGGCTGCCACCAGGCACACAGGCCCACCAAGGCGCCCAACACGGCCACCAGCACCGGGTCGACGACCAAAAGCTGGTCGGGAAGCACCCACCGCGAAGCCCCGGGGTCCAAGCGGTCGCGAACGAGGTAGGTGATCGCCTCCGCCAGCTGCAGGGTCACCGCCGCGAGCATCACCCAGGCCGCCGGCTCGCGCCACCTCACCATGTGTTCCACCCCGTCAGGCTAGGGCCTTTTCGTGCGTGCGCCGGCCTGGCCGCCGGTCTGGAACACTGAGCCAGTGCAGATCGTGATCTTGGCCGGGGGCGTGGGTGGTTCCAAGTTCACCGCCGGAGTCCGAGAAGCCTTCCCTGACGCCGACCTCACGGTGATCGTCAACACCGCCGACGACATCACGTTGCACGGTCTGCGGATCTGCCCCGACCTGGACACCTTGATGTACACCCTGGGTGGTGCCAGTGACGCCGAACGGGGCTGGGGTCGGGCGGCGGAGACCTGGCGGGTCAAAGACGAGCTGGTGGCGTACGGCGCTGAGCCGTCCTGGTTCGGTCTCGGCGACTTGGACCTGGCGACCCACCTGGTGCGCACCCAGATGTTGGCGGCGGGGTATCGCCTGTCAGAGGTCACCCAGGCGCTGTGCACACGCTGGCTCGGCCATGATCCCCGGCTGCGCCTGGTGCCGATGACCGACGACCGGGTCGAGACCCACATCGTGGTCGCGGACGACTCAGCGGCCGAGGGCGGGCGACGGGCCATCCACTTCCAGGAGTACTGGGTACGGCTGCACGCCGTACCCGAGGCTCTTGATGTGGTCCGGGTGGGAATCGAGTCGGCCACTCCGGCTCCTGGTCTGACCGATGCGCTGGCCGCTGCCGACCTGATCTTGGTGGCACCCAGCAACCCCGTGGTGTCGATCGGCCCGATCCTCGCCGTCGGTGGTCTGCGGGAGGCGCTCGTCGCCGCTCCGGCGCCGGTGATCGGCTTCGCGGGCATCCTGGGTGGTGCCCCGGTGCTAGGCATGGCCCATCGGCTGCTACCGGCTATCGGCGTCGCCGTGGACGCCGCCTCGGTGGGCATCCACTACGGCTCCCGGGCGGCGGGCGGCGTCTTGGACGTCTGGGTCATGCACTCCGCCGACGCCGACTCCGCTTCGTCGCTGCAACAGCATCAGCTACCCACGCTGATCACAAAGTTGATCATGGACAGCTCCGCCGCAACGGCCCAGTTCGTCCACGAGGCGGTACACGCTCACGCCGAGCAGCACGACCGGTCGGCATGATCACCATCTTCGCCCCGACGGGAATGGGCGAGGTAAGTGGCGAGACTGACCTGTCCGGGGCCATCCTCGCGGCAGTCCAGTCCGACGACAACGGGCCTCTTGTCGACGGCGACATCGTGGTGGTCACCTCCAAGATCATCAGTAAGTCCGAAGGACGTACGGCCTCGGTGCATGATCATCGGGCGGTGGTGGCCGCCGAAACGGCAGAGACCGTGGCGAGGCGCGGTGAGACCCGGATCGTTCGTACCCATGGTGGTCTCACGGTGGCCGGTGCGGGGGTCGACAACTCCAACGTGGAACTGGGCACGATCTTGGCCCTGCCGCTGGATTCCGACATCAGTGCCGCACGGCTGCGGGGCGAGCTCGAACGCCGAGCGGGGGTGCGACTCGGCGTGATCATCTCCGACACCGCCGGTCGAGCGTGGCGGATTGGGCAGACCGATCAGGCCATCGGCGCGGCGGGCGTACGGGTGATCGAGCGGTTTGCCGGCCGTCATGATCGCTACGGCAACGAGTTACGGGTCACGGCTGTCGCCGTGGCCGACGAGATGGCCGCTGCCGCCGACCTGGTCAAGGGAAAATTGGCGGACTGTCCGGTGGCCGTCATCCGCGGCCTGGCCCATCATCTGCTCGCAGCCGGTGACGAGCTGACTGACGGCGTGGCGGCTGATCTGGTCCGGGAACCGGGGTTGGATCTGTTCCGCTACGGGACCCGGGAAGCGGTGATCGCGGCTGTGCTGGACGCCGTCGGCGCGATCGGACACTTCGAGGTCGTGCTCGAGCTGGACGACGACGCGCTCGTGGCCGCGGTCGTTTCCCTCTCCGGCCGTCGCGGCGGCGAGGCCGATCTGCTGTCCTCGATCATCCGGGCGGGACTGCCCGGCCGGCCGCACTGAGCAGTCGAAACGGCCGATCCGTTCGGGATAGACTCCGCTCTCTTGTGCGTTGTGACTCCTGAGGCGTCGCGTACCCCCGAGGTGAGCGCGTGAAATCGAGCAGTGGGAGAGATTGGTGGCCAAGCCAAAACCGACGAGGGCCGGGTCGCATCTCGGCAACCGTCGGGACCGACTGGCCTCGTTCGAGGCGGACCGCAAGAGGGAGCAGCGCCGGCGTACCGTCGGACTGCTGGCCATCTGCCTCGTGTTGGCCCTAGCGCTGCTGGCCTATCCGATCTATCTCGCCATCGACGACTACCGGGCTCGTACGGCCACGCTCGACCAGATCGGGGCCAGCCTGGGCGCGGCGGGATGCGACTCCGTGGCCGACAGCGCTGCCACCGGCAACCAGGACCACGTGGAAGTCGGCACCAAGGTCCCCTATGCCCAGAGCCCGCCTGCTTCGGGGCCGCACTACGACACCCCCGCGCTTTTCACAAAACGCTTCTACGGCACCGACGACCGGCCCAACGTCGCGACGCTGGCGCACAATCTCGAGCACGGCTACACGATCGCCTGGTACCGCGACTCCATGTCCGCCGCCCAGAAGAAAGACTTGGAGCGGATCGCCAAGACCTTCGCTGGCGACGACTACACCAAGGACAAGTTCATTGCCGCACCGTGGAGCGATGCTGACGGGGCGGCGTTCCCGGCCGGCAAGGACATCGTGTTGGCCCGCTGGTATGCCGACCCGGCCAACCCAACGGCCGTCGACAAGCAGAAGGGTGTCCGGCAGGCCTGCACCCGCGTGAGCGGCCCCGCCGTACAGGCCTTCATGGCCCAATACCCCTACACCGACTCCCCGGAGCCGAACGGCGCTTGAGGCTCTAGGCGTAGTCAGTGCCGAGCTGTTCGGTCACCTGGCTGAGGAGGTCCTTGATGCGTTCGGCGTCGCTCACCGGGCACACCAGAGTGATTTGCGGCGTCTGCACGATGACGGTGTCGCTCAGACCGACCACCGCGACCAGCCGACCGTCCTCCGCATGGTTGATCACCAGGTTGTCGTGCGCGTCGACCAGGACGCTGACCCCCGAGGTGGCGTTGCCCCGGTCATCCCGCGGCAGCTGGTCCGCCAGGGCGGCGAAACCCCCGACGTCATGCCAGGTGATCGGCAGCCGAACCGCCACCACGTGGGCTGAGCCCTTGCCTTGGGAAATGGGTTCCATCAGGGCGTAGTCCACGCTGATCTTGAGCAGCCGGGGATAGATCTCGGCCAGCCGCTCGGGGCTGGCGGCCAACTCGACCACGGCGGCGTACGTCTGGGGCACCAACTGTTCGAGCTGATCCAGCAGCGTCCGGGCACGCCAGACGAACATGCCGGAGTTCCACCAGTACTCCTGCGACGTCAGATATGCCTCGGCAGTCGCCCGATCCGGTTTTTCCCTGAAGGCCAGCACCCGACTGACGTCGCGATGTTGCGGCAACGGCTCGCCGCGGTGCAGGTAGCCGTAGCCGGTGTGGGGACCGGAAGGCACCACGCCGAAGGTGACCAGGGCGGAATGATCGGCCTCGGCGACCGCGAATCCCTCCTCGACGGCCCTACGGAAACTGGCGACCGGGTGCATGATCTGGTCCGAGGCGACCACGGCGATCACGGCGTCTGGATCTTTGGCGGCGAGTACGGCCGCGGGCCAGGCGACGGCGTTGAGGGAGTCGCGCCCCTCCGGCTCACCGAGGATGTTGGCGGGGTCCAGCTCGGGCAGCTCCGCGGCCACCACCTGGGCATAGTCGGCTCCGGTGCACACCAGCACGTGTTCGGCCGGCACCATGTGTTCCAGGCGTTCGTAGGCGATGCGTAACAGACTCTTGCCCCCAACGATCTTGAGCAGTTGCTTCGGCATGTCCTGACGCGACAACGGCCAGAGTCGTTTGCCCGAACCGCCGGCCATGATCAAGACGTAACGCATGGGGGCAGCGTATCCAGGGGTCGCTCCGTACGAGCCGAGGTGGGAGCCGCCAGACCAGCTGACCGCCTGCCCCTGGTGGTCACGCACCGACGAGCTTCCGGGCGTGACCACTACGCTCGGACCGTGACTCGACTCATCACCGAACACCTCCGACGGCGCATCCGGGCCGGCGGATCGGATCCGTTGATCACGTACTACGACCTCGACTCCGGCGAGCGAACCGAGCTGTCAGCGACCTCATTCGGCAACTGGGTGGACAAGACCTCCCACCTCTTGGTCCACGAGCTGGGAGTCGACGTCGGTGATGTCGTGAGGCTGTCGCTAGCCGAGTCGCATCCCGGACACTGGGTCACCTTCGTCTGGGAGCTGGCCTGCTGGCAGGTGGGCGCGGCCGTCGCGATCAAGGGCTTCAGTGACCGGCTCACGGCCCAGGTCGTCGGTCCTCAGTGGAGCGGATACGAGACCTCCACCATGACCGCGACCGTCGCCTGCTCACTGCACCCGCTCGGTCTGGGCTTCCCCGAGTCGCTACCGACCGGCATCGTCGACTACGGCCTGGAGGTGCGAAGTCAGCCCGACGAGTACGGCGCTCTCCCCCAGCCCTCGACCCAGGTCGTCTGGATCGCTGACGATCGCCAGCTCACCCAGGCGGACCTGGTGGTCGGTGGCGTGGCTCCGGCGCACCGCCGTGTCGTACGACCGACCGACCCTTGGGCCACTACCCTCGACGGCCTGCTCACGCCGCTGCTGACGGGCGGCTCGACGGTCATGCTCGTGGGCGGCACCGACGAGCAGCGTGCCCACATCGCCGCGACCGAGCGCGCTCACTAGCCAAGCCGGGCTGAGTGTGCACGGGTTCCTTACGTCTTACACCGGTGGCGCCGCGGGATAGAGCATCGTCTGGCCGAGCACCAGCCCGCGGACCGACGGCAGCGCCAGCGCGGACGGCTAAGCGGCGAAGATGTTCATCGTGCGATCCGTCGGGGTTGCCACCGAGTCACGAACGTTCGGTTGAGATTTAGGCGTCAACGGGCCTGGTTCTCAGAGTGACCACCCGGCAGCGGCTCGGGCACCAGCCAGGTGCAAGACACGACCGGGGCATCCCCATTAGGTTCTCGAATAACTTGTCATCCTCGCATTAACGATCGCGCCCTCGGACGGCTATGGTCGGTGGCCTGGCGGGACCTCGGTAGGTTGGCGGGCAAGGGCCTGTCCGAAGGCTCGTATTCGAACAGGCGTCGCTGCCGCCCTGAGGGCTCTGGCGATCAACATCGGTGCTGACCACGTCCCATTCAGCCCACTTCAGCGCGACACATCACCGAACCAGGTTACGGCACACGTGCTCGCGCAGGGACCGGGAGCACATCCTCGAGTGCTGTAGAGAGGCCGCTTACGCGACACCGTCGCCGATGGCGGGTTGACACACCCGCGCGGGCGGTTTCTCAACGACCGGCGTCCTGGCGATTGCTTCGCTCAGGGAAGACCTCACTCGCGGGCGCGAGTTGCCTCGGTCATGAGCTGCTCGACAATGATGTCTGCGTGCCCGCAGTGCTGAGCGAGTTCACGCAGCACGTGAAGATACACCCAGCGCAGTGGGAGGGAGCCGCGGCGGTTGCCGTGCACCAGGTCGTCCAGAGCCAGAGATGACGTGGCGTGGCGTGATGCTTCGCATGCCTCGCGGTGTGCCCGCTGGATGCTAACCATCGTGTCGTGATCATCAAGGATGAACGATTCGTCCGGCGTAGCCTGGATACCTAACTCGGCCCGTGACCGGCAGGTGACGGCTTCGTTGAACCATACCTTTTCGACGAAGATCGCGGCTTCACCAGACCCAGCAGCGTGGTGTTGGAGGACACAAGGGATCGGCGTACCTGCTCCTCGTTCAGCCCGTCCAGGCAGTGATGAAGGGCGGCGCGGTGCTCGTCGAGGAACACCTCAAAATGGACCCGGGCTGACTGATCGATGTCGTCCTCGGCGAACATCACAGGGTGAGGTGACCTGTGCGAATCCTTGCCGACCTCCCCGCGGGAGCGAAATTCCGATGTGTGTCGCACGAGGTTCCGCTTACAAATAGTGTCCGGCAGCCCTCCGTCTCACGAACCGCGGTCGCAGTCACCACTGCGGCAACTACGAACTGGGCCAGTGAAAGCCCAGCCAGGAACAGAACGATGCCCCGACCAATTCGTAGTGCTCGTGTGATCCTGTTCAATTCCGTCTGGGCTGTCGCAGATCGAGCGTCGTTAGTCTCCGCAACTCGATCTCAAGCTGGGGCAATACGGTGCGGCCGTAGATCTGAACGACACCCGCTTCGCCAGCGCCCAACTCCAGTTCCGATCGAAACGCAACGTAAGCCAGGGTTACAAGGGAGCGACTGATTCCCACCCAAGCGGCGAGGCACACGAGCGGTAGCAACGCCGCTGTGAAAGGAGCCAGTCTGCTGCCGACTGTTGCGCCGTAGACGACTAGTGCTGCGTCGGCTCCGATTATGAAGCTCCAAACCCCCACGACGAGCCCAACTAGGAACCGGAAGGTCTCCGCCGCCTGATCAATCTGCCCGCGGTGCCAGTCAGCGTCCACAGTCGGATCTTCCCACGACGGAGGTTCATGCATGCGATGGGAGAACCTCCGTTCTGGTGCCCCGCCACGACCATTGAGCCGCTGGACTGACCGACGGCGTACCTCCTGAACAACTCAGTCCACTTGTGCCCGTTGCGGTTCCTCCCGCGGGCGCTACTCCACCGAACGACCGTCGGAATACGAGACATCAAGGGCCCCTCTGGTTCGGCGGGGGTCTCGCTGCGATTTGGTCACCGCGTCCCCGGTGAAGCTCAACGTTTCATGGGTTGACGGCTAC
>JAABUN010004750.1_pt1 | contig 17875 bp, 15 predicted proteins | sample 5559311 | NCBI WGS metagenome assembly JAABUN01 (sample SAMN10711877, study PRJNA513370) | rock metagenome | isolation source: Antarctica rocks | place: Antarctica: Victoria Land, Siegfried Peak sud | reverse complement strand
ACCAGCCCGTGACGGTTCAGCATCGACAGCGGGATCCGGACGACGGCCGCAGGCACCGGGGTGTCGTCCTCCATCACGACGCCCAGCTCGATCGCCGGCTCGTCGAAGGTGTAGCCCGCGGCGATCGCCGCCACCACCTCGCTCAGCGCCGGGGCGGCTGCCCCCACCTGCGGCGGGGCCGGCAGGACAGCGGCGCTCGCGGCGGGGTCGGGGGTGGGCGTGGTCGCAGCGGCGTCGGTCATGACCGAATCGTAACGATGTGTGTCTGCGGCGCCCGGGCAAGCCTGACTAGAGTGGCCAGGTGATTTTCAAGCGCGTGGGTGACGTCCGCCCGTACCCCGATCACGGGTACGTGCAGAAGCAGTGGGCCGCCATCGCTCCGCACCAGGTGCGCCTCGACCAGCTCGTCACCACCAAGCGGACCTTGGACCTGGAGGCCCTGCTCGAGGAGGACTCGACCTTTTACGGCGACCTGTTCGCCCACGTGGTCGCCTGGCGCGGCGACTTCTACCTGGAGGACGGCCTGCACCGCGCGCTGCGGTCGGCCTTGCAGCAGCGCCAGACCATGCATGCCCGGGTGCTTGACCTGAGATAGCCCCGGCGCCAGGTAGGGTGCGTGCACCTGGGAGGTCATCGACTGATGTCCCGCGAGGGCGGAGGAGGAGCGTTGCTCGGTCGCATCTTCCGCGCGGTGCGCACCCCGTTCACGCTTCTCGTCCTGCTCGGGATCCTCTGCTACGGCGCCTGGTGGGGCTACGGGAACGTCATCCGTGAGGTGCCGCCGGCCCCGCCCGCCCCGTGCGTCAACCAGAAGCTGCCCAAGAACCAGCTCAAGACCAGCCAGGTGAGCGTCAGCGTCTTCAACGGTGGCGAGAAGGTCGGGCTGGCCGGTGACGTCGGCCGCGCGCTGCGCGAGCGCGGCTTCAAGGTGCAGACCACGACCAACACCCTGCAGAAGGTGCAGAAGACCGTCATCATCGGGGCGGGCGCAAAGAATCCCGAAGTACTGCTGGTCAAGGCGTTCTTCAAGGACAGCGAGGTCAAGGCCGACAAGCGCCGTGACGGGTCGGTGGACGTGCTGGTCGGGAACCGCTACGGCGGCTTCGACCGCAAGGCCAGCACCACCTACACGGTGAAGAGCGCCAAGGCCTGCCTGCCTGCGCAACCCTCCGCCACCCCGACGCTGGGGAGCTGAACCGGGCTCACGTCGTCCGCTTGCCGTCCCGCCAGCCGGCCAGCCGGCCACCCCGGCCGACCACCCGCAGACGTTCCTCGGTGACCTCGCGCTGCGCGGCCGGGGTGACGACCAGCAGCTCGTCACCGACCCGGATCCGCTCCTGCGGGGCCGGGTTGAACGGCTCCGCGCCGCGGATGATCAGCGAGACGACGGTGTGCCGCGGCAGCCTCAGCTCACCGATCTCCACTCCCGCGAGCCGCGAGCCGGGCGGGATCCGCACCTGCAGCAAATCGGCGGAGATCCGGTCCAGAGGCGCCACCTCCACCTCGACGTCACTGGCCGCGCGGTCGTCCAGCAGGCCGAGCCGCCGCCCGACGAAGGGCAGCGTCGGGGCTTGCAGGCAGGTGAAGACGATGACGAAGACCAGCACCACGTCGAACAGGAACACCGCCCCGGGCACGTCCTCCGACAGGGGGATGGTGGCCAGCACGATCGGCACCGCGCCCCGCAGCCCCGCCCAGGACAGGAACAGCTGGTGGCGGAGAGGGACCTTGAACCAGACGGCGGAGAGGTAGACCGAGACAGGTCGGGCGAGGAAGGTCAGGAACAGCCCGGCCAGCAGGGCCACGAGCACGGCGTAGAGGGTGACGCGGCCGGGTGAGGCCAGCAGCCCCAGCATGACGAACAACCCGATCTGCGCTATCCAGCCGACCCCCTCCACGAACGAGCGGGTAGCGGTGCGGTGCGGCAGCTGGGCGTTGCCCAGCATCAGAGCGCACACGTACACGGCGGCGAACCCGCTGGTGTGCGCGGCAGCCCCGATGCCGTAGGCGAGAACCGCCCACACGAGAGCGGCCAGCGGGTAGAGCCCGGACGACGGTAGGGCGACCCGACGCAGCAGCTGTACCCCCAGCCAGCCCAGGCTCACACCGATGGCCAGGCCGGCCGCCAGCTCGAGCAGGATCAGCCCGACCAGCCCGGGCACTCCACCGTGGGTGGGCAGACCGAGGGCCACGGCGCTGGCCAGGGAGACCAGCAGCACCGTCGGGGCGTCGTTCAGACCCGACTCTGCCTCCAGCGCCCCGCGCAGCGCGTGCGGGATGGGGACGTGCCGCAGCACCGAGAAGACGGCGGCCGCGTCGGTCGGGGAGGTGACGGCACCGAGCAGTACCGCGATCCACAGGTCGAGACCCAGCACGTAGTAGCCGAAGGCGGTCATCAGCCCGACGCTGATCCCGACGCCGACCGTGGCCAGCACCAGCGCCAGCAGGGTCGAGCTGCGGATGTCGGCCCAGCGGGTGGTCAGGCCGCCTTCGGCCAGGATGATCACCAGCGCTGCGAAGCCGAGGGCCCGGGCCAGGTCGGCGTCCTCGAACTGCACACCCAGGCCTGACTCGCCCATCACCATCCCCAGGCCGAGGAACAGCAGCAGCGACGGGAGGCCGACCCGGGAGCCGAGCCGCGCGGCGAGGATGGCCACGATGACGACGACGGCACCCACCAGCAGGATGAGGTCGAGGTCGATCACCCGCCCCATCTTCGCTCACCGGGGTCTCGGCGAGGAAACGTCCGGTGGAGGGGCGCGGGCACCAGCGTCGCCTTGCTGGCTACGGCAGCGCTGCGACCGACTGCGGGTCGACGGGAACCCCCCTCGGCAGCAGCAGAACGCAGCGGATGGCCTCGCGTGCCTGTCGGCCAGCGGCGGACCACCGGCCCGTCCTGGCCAACGAGAGCGCCGCGCGGGTGGCGAACACGACGGCGTAGGTCAGCGCTCTGCGCGTGGTGCGGGCGCGTCGGTCCGGCGCGACGTGGCCACTGACCACCCCGATCGCTGTGACCCGCTCCCGGATGTTCTCCCCGGTCCGTACCCGCGCGGAGGTGTCCGAGCCGGCGTGGCGCCGATAGCTTGCGAGCACCTGGTCGACGAAGACGATGGGTCCGTGCGCTGCGAGCCGGGTCCACATCTCCCAGTCGGCGGCGTGCGGCAGGTCGGTGCGATAGCCGCCGACGCGCTCGTACGCGGCGCGGCGGACCACGATCCCCGGCGCGCGTACCCGATTCGACACGGCCAGCGCGTCGAGCGCGTCAGTCCAGACGCCCGTCCCGCTCCGGTAGGACCGGGTGAGGTGGAGCGGTGTGTTGGATGCGTCGACGTCTCGGACCCTGCACACCGCGGCGACCGCCGTCGGGTCGGCGAGTGCTCGTTCCATCCCGCGATAGAACCCCGGCAGCACCATGTCGTCGCCGTGCAGCAGATGGACCAGCTCACCGGTAGCCAGATCCAGGCAGCGGTTGAACGTGGCGATGGCGCCGAGGTGCCCCGGGTTCGGCCGGTACCGGACCCGACCCCGTCCGAGCCTCTCGACCACCCGCGCGGGGTCGTCGGCCGAGGCGTCGTCGACGACGATGACCTCCGCGTCGTCCCGGTCGAGCAGCTGGGCGACCACCTCCGGCAGCGCCTGCGCAAGATACTCGGCGCAGTTGTGGACCGGGATGACGACGGACCACCGGGGCCGACCCGCGGCGCTCACCGGGGGGACACGCGGGATCTCGGACACGCGCGCAGTCTATGGCGGCGTGGGCGCCTGGTTAGGGTTGGTGCGTGATGAAGTCGAACGCGCCCGTACGGTGCTCGGACCCCAGCCGCCCCCGCCAGCCCCGCGACGACCGCTCGGACGCAGCACGATGAGGTTCGGCATCGCCGGGGCCGGTTTCTCCGGCGCGGTGATCGCGCGGGAAATCGCCGAGGCGGGACACGACGTGGTCGTCTTCGAGACCCGGGACCACGTCGCCGGCAACTGTCACACCGAGCGTGACCCGGAGACCCAGGTGATGATCCACCGGTACGGACCGCACATCTTCCACACCGGCAACGAGCGGGCGTGGGCCTACGTCAACCGGTTCGGCACGATGATGGCCTACAACCACCGGGTGCGGACCACGGTGGACGACAGGGTCTACCTGCTGCCGGTCAACCTCCTGACCATCAACCAGCTCTTCGAGACCGCCCTCGGACCCGACGAGGCCAAGGCCTTCATCGCCGAGCAGGCCGACTCCTCGATCGCCGAGCCGGCCAACTTCGAGGAGCAGGCGCTGAAGTTCATGGGCCGTCGCCTGTACGAGGCGTTCTTCCTCGGCTACACCCGCAAGCAGTGGGGGCTGGCTCCGACGGAGCTTCCCGCGTCGGTGCTGAAGCGCCTGCCGCTGCGGTTCAACTACGACGACTCCTACTTCAACCACCCCCACCAGGCGATCCCGCGGGACGGCTACACCGCCATCGTGGCGTCGATCCTGGACCACCCTCGGATCGAGGTGCGGCTCTCGACGGAGTACACAGAGGCCCACCGCGCAGGGTTCGACCACTCGATCTGGACCGGGGCGCTGGACGCGTGGTTCGGCTTCCGCTTCGGCCGGCTGGGTTACCGGACCCTGGACTTCGAGGAGATCCGCGCCACCGGTGACCACCTGGGGTGCGCGGTGATGAACTACGGCGACATCGATGTGCCCTACACCAGGATCGCGGAGCACAAGCACTTCGCCCCCTGGGAGGAGCACGAGGCCACGGTGTGCTTCCGCGAGACCAGCCGGCTTGCCGGCGAGGGCGACATCCCCTACTACCCGATCCGGCTGGCGAACGACAAGAGCGTGCTGAGCCAGTACCTCGACGCGGCCCGGGCCGAGGCGGGTGTGACGTTCGTCGGCAGGCTGGGCACCTACCGCTACCTGGACATGGACGTCACCATCGCCGAAGCGCTAGCCGCGGCCGACGGGATCCTCCAGACGCTGGGAACCGGCGGCGCCATACCCTCGCTCTTCGTCGACGCCTGACGAGTCCGGGGCGGAGGCCCCCCTCAGCCTCTGACGAGGCGCACCGCGAGGTTCATGTGTCCCAGGCTGATCGCCTCGAAGGAGAGCCCCGTGCGCTCGAGGAACTCCTGGAACGCCTTGTGCTCGTGGTTCTGCCACCCGTGGTAGCCGAAGTACTCGTCGAACACGATGATCGTGCCTGGGACGAACCAGTCACCGAGCTGGTCGAACACCGTCATCGTCGAGCTGTACAGGTCGGCGTCCAGATGGGCGAAGGCGAACGGGCCGGTGTGCTCCTGGGCGAACGCCGGGACGGTGTCGTCGAACCACCCGACGTGGAACTCCACGTTGGCGACCGGCAGCTCAGGGGGCTGCGCTCCGATGTCGAACGCTCCGGCGCCCTCGGCGGTACCGCTCCAGGCGTCGGGGAGGCCGACGAAGCTGTCGAAGCCGTGCACGGTGCGATCGGGGAAGAACTTGGCGATCTGGGTCAACGACGTGCCCTTGTAGACGCCGAACTCCGCGACCATCCCGTCGAGGGTCACCTTGTCCATGGCCGCAGCCACGGTGGCCGGGTTGTGCAGGCTCACCTCCACGTCGCCGAAGCGCGGATCGGCGTGGATGTACTCGGCAGCCTCCGCGACCGCACGCTGGCGCAGCACGATGCCGGTCGAGGGGATCGTGCGGGTCACCCGGATCTCGTTGCGCACCTCCGCGAGCATGTTGGTCACGGCTGACACGTCGGCCATCTGATCCCCCTCGTCGAATTGCTCCGTCACCTGCTCGATGTCGACCAGCCGACCGCTCATCTCGCCGAGGCGGTCATCCAGGCCCAGCAGGCGGCGCTGGACCACCATCAGGGCGAACATCACGTCCTGCAAGCGCGGGTCGCGCTTGGCGCCGACGACCCTGGTGAAGGACTTCGTCACCCGGCGACCGGCCAGGGCGTTCCGGACGTACCGAGCGACCAGCACTGTCGTGTGCTGCACGCCGGAGTGCCGGAGGTGGAACACGGCGCTGAGGACCGGGTTGTTGCTGCCGGGCCGGCTGCCGAGCGTGCGCACGAAGCTGCCGTACTCGCGCTTCGAGACCGCGGCGCTCAGTCGCTGCGCAGCGACGCCCTTGTTGCCCTCCCGCAGCGCTCTGGCGATCGTCGGCTGCGAGTACAGAGCGAAGATCGGCACCAAGGTGTCGAACAGCGTGCGTCGCAGCGGCGCCGGGGTGCGCCGGGAGATCCACTCCATCTGCGAGATCACCCAGCCGAGCAGGGTGGTGTCGTAGACGTCGAGGAGCCGTCTTCCGCCGAGCCAGCTGTGGATGGTGTCGTGGTGGGTGAAGATCTGGAAGAGCCGCGCATCGGCGGTGGCCATCGTCTGTCCGGCCCGACCCACCCGGTGGTAGCACAGCACTTCCGGTACGAGCGCGATCGATCGCGCCGAGATCAGCGCGAACCAGTGGAACGGGTTGTCCTCGTAGAAGGCGTCACCGACGGGGAACCGGATCGCGTTGTCCTCCAGGAGGCTACGGCGGTAAAGCTTGCGCCAGGGCACGGCGATGAAGCGCAGGAACTGCTTGCGGGTCTGGACGTTCAGCTTGTACTGCGAGCCCGTCAGCTCGGCCCAGCGGTGGGCGTCGGCCGGGTCGCGTCGGTCCTCGGAACCGTCGACGACCTCCTGGTAGTCGCACAGGGCCAGGTCCGCGTCGATCTCGGCGGCAGCACCGACGAGCTTCTCGAACATGGTCGGCTCGACGTAGTCGTCACCGTCGACGAAGCCGACCCACGGCGCCGTCGCGCGGTCGAGGCCAGCGTTGGCGGCCGTCCCCACCCCACCGGGGCTGTTCTCACCCAGCAGCACCGGGATGAACCGCGGGTCTTCGGCGCAGAATCCGGCGATCTTCTGCGGTGTGGAGTCGGAGGATCCATCGTCGACCACCAGCACCTCGATGTCGCTGAGGGTCTGTGCCGCGACGCTGGCAAGACACTGCTCGATGTAGTCCTCGATGTTGTAAGCGGTCACGATGATGCTGACGTCGGGCACGTTCACTCCTTCTGGATGCGTCACGACAGCGCACGCTGGGTGATGCGGGTCGCCAGTCCCGGGTCGCGCCGCAGCCTGATCCTGGTGAAATCTCCCAGGTCGATCCTCAGCAGGTGATGCTGCAGGCGGAGGTTGAACTCGTCCTGCACCTCAGGCGTCACCCGTGCGCTGGCCCAGCGGGAGACCCGCAGCACGAAGTCCCAGTAGTGGTGGGAGAAACGGTTGCGCTTCGCGGGGCGGGCCTCGAGGGCGCTGTAGGTCTCGTCCAGGGCGTCGATCAGGCTCAGTCGTGCACGGCTCTCCCGGTTGGTCAGGTTGCGGCCGCCCTCGTTCACCACGTGGGTGCACAGGGGCTGGTCGAGCAGCAGGATGCTGTCCGCGTCCAGCAGGGTCAGCCAGTGACCGAGGATGTCGTTGTGGACCGGCGTGCTGCCGTACCGCAGGCCGGTGGAGCGATAGTGGTCGGTGCGGGCCAGCTTGTTCCACGGATAGTTGGAGAACCCGAGCAGCCGCGGCACGTCACCCAACCGGGACACCAGACGCGGAGACGTCGCGTACCGATTCCACGTGATGGTGTCGAAGGAGTTCATCTCCTCCGAGTCGGACGAGGCGCCCCGGCGGTAGCGGTACGGCATCATCGCGACGTCGGCGCCGGTGTCGTCGAGCGCCCCGATCGCCGAGGTGAGCGTCACGGGGTGGATCTCGTCGTCGGCGTCGAAGAAGAGGGTGTAGCGACCGGTGGCCCGCTCGAAGCCACGGTTCCGGGCTAGGCCCGCACCTCGGTTGGTCTCGAACTGCTCGACGATCACGTCCGACCGGCCCAGAGCGGTGACCCGCTCGACCGAGTCGTCGGTCGACGCGTCGTCGACCACGATCACCTCCACGGCCGCCCCGTCGATGCCCAGGAACGTCTCCACCACCGTGGTGACCGTCGCACTCGCGTTGTGCATCGGGATGATCACGGACACGTCGGGCCGGTTCGTCATGGGGGTGGTGTGCTCCTGATCTGGTCGGGCGTGTGCGCTGTTGGCTCTGACGACGTGGCACCAGCTGCTCGCTGCGGTGCCGGCTGACACCCAGCCGCGTAGGTCCCCCGCAGGCCGCGGCCAGCCGTAGCGTATCCGACCGCCGGGGAACCCTTGGGACCGAGCAGCCGTGGGGTCACCCCACCTGCCGGCCCGGCGCCAAGGCGCCGCACCCGACTCCCCGTCGAGGCCTCCTGTCAGTTGACGTCGACAATCTGGTCAATATGCTCAGCCATGCTCTCGACCGCCGAGTGAGCAGCTGCGAGCGATGATCGGGGCGTGGGCATGGCATTGGCTCGTCGGAAGCTGAGCCGACCGCGACGTCGTCCGGCGGCATCGTCGTCGCCGCTACCCAGCCAGCCGGACGGCTCCGCACCCGAACCCGAACACGCCATCGCGGTGGTCGTGCTCACCCAGGCGGACCGGCCAGCCGAGCTGGGGCGGGCCCTCGTCTCGGTCCGAGCGCAGCAGCCGGTAGACGCCCAGCTCGTGCTGGTCGTCAACGGGGCCGCCCCGCCCGCGCACGAGCCGTCCGACCGGCTCATCGTGCTGCCCGAGAACGTCGGGATCCCTGCCGGCCGCAACATCGGCGCCGGGGCGGCTGGTGCCGGCCTGATCATGTTCCTCGACGACGACGCCGAGCTCCTCGACCCGGGACTGCTGGCGGCGGTCGTCGAGCGGTTCGACGCAGATCCTGGCCTGGGTGCGATGGCCATCCGTCTGGTCGACGAACACGGCACCACGCAGCGCCGTCACGTCCCTCGGCTGGGTGCCCGGTCGGCCGCGAGGTCGGGACGGGTGACGCACTTCATCGGTGCAGCATGCGTCGTGCGCGCAGCGGCGTTCCACGAGGTCGACGGGTTCGACCCGCGGTTCTTCTACGCCATGGAGGAGTCCGACCTCGCCTGGCGGCTGATGGATGCGGGCTGGTCGATCTGGTACTCCGCGGACCTGAAGGCGTTTCACCCGAGGACCGCGCCGGCGCGGCACTCCGGCTACGTCGTGCTGACCGCGCGCAACCGGGCGTGGCTGGCGTGGCGCTCACTTCCGGGGCCGCTGCTGGCCGGCTACCTGGCGACCTGGACCATTGCCACTGCGGTTCGCGGCGCGCCGCTGCGGGAGGTGCTCGCCGGCTACCGGCAGGCATGGTCGGCTCGCCCGTCGCGGCACCCGATGCGGTGGCGCACGGTGGGCCGGATGACGTTGCTGGGCCGACCGCCGATCGTGTGACCGGCTGGGCTCCGGCCGGTCTCGACCCAGCTCCGCGTCATCGGCATGGACGGGACCGGCGAGACCATGTCGACTCCCGGCTCCGGAGCGTCATCGGCAGGTACTCCGAGCCGGGCTGGGGATCGCCGCCGACGAGGCGTTCGATGGCGCGCCACCCCATCGTGTGCAGCGCGCGGTCGATCGTGGTCAGCGTCGGCTTGAGCCAGGTGGCGAGCTCGGACCCTTCGAAGGCGAGGACTGCCACATCGTGAGGGATCCGCAGGTGCGCTTCGTCCAACGCCTGGTAGGTGCCGAACGCTGCGCGGTCGTTCATGCAGATCAGCGCGGAAGGCTGAAGGCCCTTCCGCAGGGCAGCGGCGACGGCGTCGTAGGCCGCCTCGGGTTCCCAGGCGCAGTCCAGCGGGTCGGCCAGGTCCACGCCGGCGGCCTGGAGGGTCTGGCGGATTCCCCGCTCGCGGTCCTGTCCCGGCGCGTAGGGGTGGGGAGCTCGGTCGCCGACGAGGTGGATGCCGTTGCGGATACCCGCATCGAGCAGGTGCCGGGCCGCGATACGTCCCGCATCCACCTCGTCGGGAAGGACGGCAGCGATGTCGTCGTCGCCGCCAGCACAGTTCAGCAGGACGATCCGTCCTCGGAGCAGCTGCACCGGCACGCGCACCTCGCGCGGGTACACCGTCGCGAACACGAAGTCGGTGACCTGCTCGGTCAGGAACTCTTCGACCAGCGCCGCTTCGAGGTCGGGGTCCCGACGCGTCTCGGCGATGAAGGTCAGCCGTCCGTGGTGAGCTGCAGCTGCGAGGCAGCCGCGGATGAGCTCACCGCCGTAGGGCTCGGTCACCAGGGTGTCCGAGATGATCGCCACGGGTCGGGTCACAACGGCGCGAAGGCTGCGAGCCATCAGGTTCGGCCGGTAGTTCATCTCGGCCGCGGCCCGCAACACCTTGTGTCGCGTCTCCTCGCTGATGCGCATCTCCTGGTCGCGGCCGCTCAGGACGTAGCCGGCGGTGGTCTTCGACACGCCAGCCCGTTCCGCCACCTGGATCAGGGTGATCCGGGGCTCAGCCATGAGCGCGAGTTTCTCACGGTGGTCACGACGAGGACGTCGATCAGGTCTTGACACGGCTGTCGTGGCCCTCGACACTCGTGCTGGAACATTCCAGCAGCCCAGGACCACGTGTTCGCACGAAGGAGTGCCATGACGCCACCAGCGGTGAAGCCCCGAATCCGGACGGCGCTCGTCGGACTGACCCTCGCCGCTGTAGCGGCGACGACCCTGCTGCCGTCGCAGCCAGCAGCAGCCGACCACACGCCGACGCCGGCGACGGTCACCCTGGTGGGTTCGCTCCAGTCGGAGCTCGGCTGCCCCGGGGACTGGCAGACGAACTGCAACGAGACCAAGCTCGAGCCCGTGGCCGGTTAGCCTGGGGTCTACCGGGGCACGTTCACGGTGCCGGCGGGGGACTTCGAGTACAAGGTGGTGGTCAACCAGTCGTTCGCTGAGAACTACGGCGCCGGCGGCGCTCCTGGCGGGGCGAACATCATGATCACGGGTACCGGTGGCACGGTCACCTTCACCTACAGCCACCTCACCCACATCATCAGCGACAACACGCCGAAGTCGGTCACCGCCGAGCGCGCAGCGCACTGGGTCCGGCGTGACCTCATCGCCTGGAACCTTCCTGATGCCCGCCAGGGCTTCAGTTACCGCTTGTTCTGGGCGGCCGAGGGCGGCTTGAAGAACGAGGACGGCACCATCACCGGTGGATCGTCCGCTCCGCTCCGGCTGGTCTCCGCGGGGCTGCCGGCCCCGGTGCGGGGAGAGTTCCCCCATCTGGCCTCCGCTGAGGCACTTCGGGTTCCCGCGAGTGCGCGCCGGCGTGTCCAGGAGATCGTGACCGGTGAGGTCGCGGTAGCCGCTTTCGACCGCAGCGGCAAGCTGGTGTCCGTGACCGGAGTGCAGCTTCCCGGTGTCCTCGACGACGTCTACCGTGGGGCACAGAAGCGCAGTCTCGGCCCGACCTGGCGTCGAAGCCGGCCCACGCTGGCACTCTGGGCCCCCACGGCGAAGAACGTCACACTGCTCCTGGACCCGGTCGGTGCGGCACCGGAGCGCCGAGTCACGATGCGACGCGACGCCGACGGCGTGTGGAGCGCCCGGGGACCCGCAGGCTGGCGCGACGCCAGCTACCTGTTCGAGGTCACGGTGTACGCGCCCAGCACAGGAACGGTCGTCGTGAACCGGGTGACCGACCCGTACTCGGTGGCCTTGACCACGAACTCGCGATACTCGGTGCTGGCCGACCTCGACGACCCGTCGCTCGAGCCGGCCGGTTGGAACCGGATCGCCAAGCCGGAGCTGCCGAAGCCGGAGCACTCATCGATCTATGAGCTTCATGTTCGGTCTCCATCACCGACGAGACGGTCCCCGCTGCGCACCGTGGCACCTATCTGGCCTTCACCGACCGACGCAGCGACGGGATGCGCCACCTGCGGCAGCTTGCGCGTTCCGGCCTCAACACCGTGCACCTGCTTCCGGTCAACGACATCGCCTCGATCGAGGAGCGCCGATCCGAGCAGCAGGTGCCGGCGTGCGACCTCGCTGCCCTGCCGCCCGGCAGCGAGCGCCAGCAGGAATGCGTAGCCGCAGTCGCTGAACGGGACGGGTACAACTGGGGCTACGACCCGCTGCACTACACCACCCCTGAAGGCTCGTACGCCACGGATGCGGAGGGGACTCCACGAACCCTGGAGTTCCGCAAGATGGTGCAAGGGCTCAACGGCGACGGGTTGCGGGTGGTGGTCGACGTGGTCTACAACCACACCCCGGCCGCCGGGCAGGACCCGAAGTCCATCCTCGACCGGGTGGTCCCCGGCTACTACCAGCGACTGAACCCCACCACCGGCCAGGTCGAGACCTCCACCTGCTGCTCCAACACCGCAACCGAGCACGCGATGATGGAAAAGCTGATGATCGACTCCGTCGTCACGTGGGCGAAGGAGTACAAGCTCGACGGCTTCCGGTTCGACCTGATGGGTCACCAGCCCAAGGCCGCCATGGAGAACCTGCGGCGGGCGTTGGACAAGCTCACCCTCGGGCGTGACGGCGTCGACGGCCGGCGCATCTACCTGTACGGGGAGGGCTGGAACTTCGGCGAGGTGGCCGACAACGCCCGCTTCGTCCAGGCCTCGCAGAGGGAGCTGGCCGGCACTGGGATCGGCACCTTCAACGACCGGCTGCGCGACGCCGTCCGCGGTGGTGGGCCGTTCGACGAGGACCCACGCATCCAGGGCTTCGCCTCCGGCCAGTACACCGACCCGAACGGGGCAGCCGTCAACGGAAGCGCGGACAAGCAGAAGGCAGCGCTGCTGCTCAACCAGGACCGGATCAAGATCGGGTTGACCGGGAACCTGCGCGACTACCGCTTCGTCGACCGGACCGGCGCGACCGTCACCGGAGCTGACGTGGACTACAACGGCCAGCCGACCGGCTACACCACCGACCCGCAGGAGGCCGTGAACTACGTCGAGGCGCACGACAACGAGACCCTGTACGACGCCCTCGCGTACAAGCTGCCGACCGACACCGCGATGGCGGAGAGGATCCGCATGCAGACCCTGGCGTTGTCGACCACGGCGCTCAGCCAGGGAGTGTCGTTCTGGCATGCAGGTGCGGAGATCCTGCGGAGCAAGTCCCTGGACCGGAACAGCTACGACTCCGGTGACTGGTTCAACGTCCTCGACTACTCCTACCAGACCAACGGGTTCGGCCGGGGGCTGCCCCCGAAGCCGGACAACGAGGCCAAATGGCCCTACCTGCGGCCCCTGCTGGCCAACCCCGACCTGAAGCCCGACGAGGCAGACATCCGCACGGCGAAACGGCAGTCCCGGGAGCTGCTCGAGATCCGGCAGAGCTCAGCACTGTTCCACCTGGGCACCGAGCGACTCGTGCAGCAGAAGGTGTCCTTCCCCAAGGGCGGCCCCGCTCAGACCCCGGGCGTCATCGTGATGCGCATCGACGACACCGCCGGACCGAACGTCGACCGAGCACTGAAGGGGCTCGTGGTGGTGTTCAACGCCTCCGACGAGGCGACGACCCAGACGCTCGCTGCCACCGCGGGCAGGCGCTACAACCTGCACCCCGTGCAGGCCAACGGGAGTGACCCGGTCGTCAAGACCGCGACCCACAACGCCCGGACCGGACGGTTCAGCGTCCCAGCCCGTACGGTCGCTGTCTTCACCCAGCGGTAGGCGCTGGAGTTGCCGGTGCCCGGCCCCCCGGGTACCGGCTACACCGCTGGGGTTCCGCCGGTCACGGGTGCAGCCTGGTCTGGACGGTGCTGGCTGGTTTGCGTGGGCGGAAGCGTGCGAGCCGGCGCTGGACGAGCAGGGTGGCGACGCCGGCGCTCGTCAGTCCCAGGAGGTTGATGCCGAGCTGGGCGGTGGCACCGAGAAGATGGCCGGGGGCACCGAGGGCGAGCGAGAGGGCGATGTCGCCTGCCGCCGGCACCGTGGTGACGGAGATGAAGACGCCAACCAGGGCGGTGGCACGGCCACCGGTCTGGGACAGCACGCCGGCGCAGCCGGCCAGCACGGCGACGACGGCTGACCACTTGTCCGGTCGCCAGATGAAGCCGGTGAGCGGCCGCGGACCCGTGACGTCCACCAGCTCGATCCAGCCGGCGGCCCGGGCCAGCAGGGCGAGCACGACGGTCACGACGATGGCCACCGCGAAGCCCTGCAGGAGCAGCCGGAGTGACCCGGTGACCAGGGCCCGCTGCCGAGCGGCCAGCCCGACGGCGAGGGCGACGACGGCCCCGAACTCCGGTCCGACGACCATGGCGCCGACGACGAGGATGGCGGAGTCGTTGACGACGGCGACCGCGGCGATGGCGGTGGCCAGGGTCAAGAAGACGTAGAACGACCAGGAGCCGCGAGTCTCGGTGTAGGCGGAGTCGAGGACGGCGTCCCAGACGATGGCGTCGTCAGGCGCACCACGAGCCGCCCGCTCGGTCGCTCGGGCGTCGCGCGACGGGGCCGAGACCACCTCGGAGAGGACGACGGACCCGTCGTCGTAGAGGCCGAGCGCCCGCAGCCGGCCCAGCGCGTCGGAGACCGCCTCCCGGGCCACCTCGCACTGCACCAGGTCGCCGGCCGGTCGCACACCTGCCCCCCGCACAACGCTCAGAGCGGTCAACCGGGTGTCGTCCGCCAGCTGCTCGAGGACGCGGTCGGTCCGGTCGGGCGGCACGATCAGCCGAAGGGTCAGCACGGCGTCGACGTCAGTTGGGTCAGCCGGCGTGAACGTGCGGCCGGCGGGCGGGGTCGGGTTCGGCGCGGCGGAGGACCTCGCGGGTCACGGGCGCGACATCGCCGACACCGCCCAGCAGGAACCGGAGGACGTTCGCGGCCGGGTGACCCTCGTTCCACTCGAAGTAGATGTGTGGTCGGTAGCCGGTCTGCTCGCGGACGTACAGCAGCAGGGCGGCCAGCGCGTTCGGGACGGTGGCGCTCTCCACGGTGAGCACCCGGTAGTGGCCGTGCAGCACCCGGCCGCGGACGTCGAGCCGGGTGGCGAACTCCGACGGGTCGGCGACGGTGACCTCCACGAAGATGAAGTCCTGCCCGTCGGTGAGGTCGTGGTCCTTCAGGATCTGCAGCCGCTTCTCCGCGTACTCGGCGGCGTCGCCCGCGTCGGGCTCGTTGGCGACGAGCCGCACGGTCCGGCGGGCGCAGTCGCGGATGAACATCCGGGCCGTCGAGTCGAGGTCGACCTCGGTGACCCGTAGCTCGAAGGCCCGGGACAGCCGGGACCAGATCGAGACCGCCAGGATGCCGGCGACGAAGAGGGCGGAGATGGCGAGCCCGTCCGGCTTCTCGATGACGTTCGCGGCGAGAGCGTAGAGCAGGACCAGGGTCAGCACCGTGAAGGCGGCGGTTGCTCTTCGCTGGCCTCGGCGGGCCGCGCTGACGGTCACGGCGACCGCCCCCGACACCATCATCGCGAGGATGCCGGTGGCGTAGGCGCCGGCCTGAGCGTTGACGTCGGCCCGGAACGCGATCGTGATGATGATGCTGACCGCGGTGTAGACCAGGACGACCGGGCGGACCGCTCGTCCCCACTCGGGCGCCATTCCGTAAGCAGGCAGGTAGCGGGGCACGATGTTGATCAAGCCGGCCATCGCCGACGCGCCGGCGAACCACAGGATGAGGACGCTGCTGAGGTCGTAGGCGGTGCCGAACCCCTCCCCGAGCCTCTCGTGTGCGAGGTAGGCCAGCGCCCGGCCCGATGCCTTGCCGCCCTCGGCGAACTCCGCTGGTGGGATCAGCACCGTGGTGATGAAGCTGGTCGAGATCAGGTACACCGACATGATGAGCGCGGCCGTGGTCAGCAGCCTGCGGGTGTTCCGCACCCGGCTCGCCAGCTTCTTCGCCGGGGTTTCGCCCTCCGCCGCCACCAGCGGCATCATGCTGACCCCGGTCTCGAACCCGGACAGCCCGAGCACCAACAGGGGGAACGCGATAACCGCCGGCGCGAGGATGTCGAAGAAGCCGGTGCCGTGGGAGGTCAGCGCCTGCGTCCAACCGGCCAGCAGCGCCGGGTTCGCGACGATCTCGGCCACCCCGACAACGACCACCACCGCGTTCAGCGCGAGGAACAGGACCACCAGCGGGATGGCCACCACCACCGCCTCGCTGAACCCGAGGAGGAACACCCCGCCCAGGATCAGCAGCAGCAAGACGGTGACCGGAACGGCCTGGCCACGCAGGACGTCGGGGACGTAGGGGTTCTCCAGCAGGTGCACGGTCGCGTCGGCCGAGGAGAGGGTGATGGTGATGATCCAGGACGTCGCGACGAACCCCAGCAGGACCAGGACGAAGACCTTGCCCCGCCAGAACGGCAGCAGTCGTTCCAGCATCGCCACCGAACCCTGCCCCTGCGGGCTCTCCTGCGCGACCCGCCGGTACATCGGCAGCATGCCCAGCAACGTCAGCGCCACGATCAGCAAGGTCGCCAACGGCGACAGCGCCCCAGCCGCGAGCGCTGCGATACCCGGCAGGTAGGACAGCGTGGAGAAGTAGTCGACCCCGGTCAGGCACATCACCTTCCACCAGGCCTGCGGCCGGGCGTGGTCCTCAGTCGCCTCCGGACCTGCCGGCTGGACCCGGTTCGCCAGCATCCACCGGCTGAGTCGGCTCCCGGCGATCGCCGAGGCCGGTACCGGTGCCGGCGCGACTCCCTCGTGGAGGTTCACCACCGCTGCTCTCCTGCCGGACGAGGCTCATCGCAGGCTGGCACGGCCACCGCCGGCACTCCCCTCAACGCCTGGTTGGTCGTCGCTCCGGTCACGCCCATCGACGGTACGCGACCCATAGATGCCGCTCAGACCGGACCTACCCACGGACCCGTCAAGATTCCGCTAAGACGCTCGCGATGCCCGGGAGGAGACGCGAGCGGTCGAGGTCAGGCGCGTAGGCCGTCCAGCGCCGCGCGGAGGATCGGCGCGACGTAAGCCGGACCGCCGGACACCGTGACGGCCGCGAGCACGAGGTCGAGCACCTGGTCGATGGTGAGGTCGGTGCGGGCCTCGCGGGCCTCCTGCGCAGCGATGAGGAGCGGCCTCCCTGCGGCGACCACCCGGTCACGGCTGCTCCCGAACACCGGGTCGGCCCTGTCGGTGTGCCCGAGCAGCTCGGCCGCGATCGGGTGCTTGTTCTCGTGGAAGACGGCGAAGCGGCGCAGCCAGGTGCGCAGTGCCTCGCCGGCGGGCTCCGAGGCCTCCTCGGCCGCGCGGCAGAGGTCGTCGACCTCCTTCGCATAGAGGCCCTCGAGCAGCTCTCGGCGCCCCCGGTAGTTCCGGTAGAGCGTCGCCATGCCAACGCCCGCATGACGCGCGACCTCCGCCATCGAGACCTCACCGGAGGGATCGGCGAGCGCTGCGCGGGCCGCCACCAAGATCCGCTCGCGATTGCGCTCGGCGTCTGAGCGACGTGCCGGCTCGCTCGGCGTCGGGACCAAGGTGGACAGCCTCTCCGTTTCAGCGGTAGGGTCGAACCGGACAGGCACTCCGTCTGCCCGTGGACACGATCGTACCGCCGCCGGCGGCGGAGGAAGGAGCCCCGATGGAGTACCGACCGCTCGGCCGCAGCGGCATCACCGTCAGCCATCTCACCCTGGGCACGATGATGTTCGGAGCATTCGGTAACCGCGATCACCAGCAGTGCGTGCGCATGGTCCACGGCGCCCTGGACGCAGGGATCACGACCGTCAACACCGCGGACGGCTACTCGGCTGGGGAGTCGGAGGAGATCCTCGGCGAGGCCCTCGCCGGCGGCCGCCGGGACGAGGTCGTGCTGACCGTGAAGTTCGGAGTGAGGCTCGACGGGAACCCGAACCACGGCGGCGGGTCACGTCGGTGGATCACGCAGGCGGTCGAGGGCTCCCTGCGTCGCCTGCAGACCGACCGGATCGACGTCTACGAGCTCGGCGCACCGGACCCGGAGACCGACGTCGACGAGACGCTCGGCGCCCTCACCGACCTGGTCTGCGCCGGCAAGATCCGGTCGTTCGGCACCTCGAAGATGCCACCGTCGCAGAT
>JAABUN010004747.1_pt1 | contig 17894 bp, 15 predicted proteins | sample 5559311 | NCBI WGS metagenome assembly JAABUN01 (sample SAMN10711877, study PRJNA513370) | rock metagenome | isolation source: Antarctica rocks | place: Antarctica: Victoria Land, Siegfried Peak sud | reverse complement strand
CCCGAACTCACCCCACTGCAGCAGCAGGTGCTCGACCTCCTACACATCCCCGCCAGCGTCTACAACACCAGCCACGCACTCTGAGGTTGGGGGGCCAAACGCCCTGCCAGAAGTGCGGAACGTCAGACCAGGTGCAGCTCCTGGGTCAGTTGGTCAGGACCGCATCAAGGTCGATCCGGCTACGCCCGGGCGTCGCCTCGTTCACGATCTTGATCGTGGCGGTCCCGGACGCGGGGGCCTGTACCGCCGTCTGCCACACCACCATCCGCGGCTGGTTCGTCGCCGCATAGGTGTCCACGGTTCCCTTCAGGACGCCGTTGACATACACCTTGAACTTCCCTCGATCGGGTCCCTTGTGCATGACCAGACCGACGTGGGAGTAGGCGTCCTGCGGTGCGGTCGCAGACGCGCCCCACGGCGAGTAGGGGAGCTTCACCTTGATGCTCGCGGCGGCTCCCGCCGCACTCGTCTTGTGGATTCCGCCGTTCGACCAGCACTTGCACGACGCCCGCTGCCACGCCCCGACGTAGTCGATCTGTGGCGTGGTGGCGTAGTACGTGCGGTCGGCCAGGTTGTTGTCCTGCGTGAGCTTGATCCTGCCGCCGTAGATGTCGCGGGTCGTGATGTTACCGGCGGCATCCCTCGCCGTCAGGTTCCACTCGTAGATCGAGCCGTTCCCCCCACCGCAGTCCTGGTCGGTGTTCGACCCGAGGTACGCATGCTGATAGGACGTCTGCGAGCTGTTCGAGAAGACCTCCACGGCTCCGTCCCTGCCGGTGTTCTCGACCAGGTCGTAGCGGACGGAGCCGGAGTCGTCCGCACCCCGCCACTTGAAGTTCTGGCCGACCCAGACACGCAGGTCGTGCGCCTCGCCGTCCCCGCAGTCAGGCACGTAACCGGCCGGCACCTGCGTGCCCACCGTGAAGGACGACTTGACCGGTGCCTTCAACGTCGGGGGTGTGGTGTCCTCGGCTGACTGGGCAGAGGTGCCCGCGGAGAGCATCAATCCGCCAAGTAGCGGCATCGTCATGGCAATCTTCGTCGTGCGCTTCACATCGTCTCCCCGTGTTACGGCTCAGCTGAGCCCGATCGAGTGATGGGCGCACACCCAGAGTGAGGGACCGGTGTGGCCCTGTCCATGGTCATGAATAACTAGACACGAATGCCTGACCAGGCTCATCCGCCCCGCGCTTGCGGCCCAGCGCAGCAGGGGGTCATGACACCCTCCTGGCCCATACCGGCGGCCTCGCCACCGACCCGGACAGCGCATGGTTCCGCGGGCTGCGCAAGCCCTGGTTCTACCCGTCGCCGCTATCTGACCACGGCCACCGCGCACGGCGCCTGGTGCAGGACGCCTCGGCTGACGGAGCCCAGCAGCATGCCGACGAAGCCTCCGTGGCCCCGCGACCCGACCACCAGCAGCTGGGGGTCAGGCACAGCCTCGGTGAGCGCCTGCACCGGTGACATCGGGGACGCCAACGCTTCGATACGCAGATCCGGGTGTCGACGACGCGCGGGCGCCAGGTCATCGCTCAGCTGGGCCTGCGCGTGCTCCAGCAAGGCCCGCTGCCCCGCCCCGCTCAGCTCCACGACGTCCGGGGTGTAGACCATCATCGGCGCCGAGGCGGAGCGCACCGCCACCACGCCTGCGCCCATCGTCTCGGCGTGCGCGGCGGCGAAAGCCAGTGCTACGAGAGATCGTTCGGAACCGTCAACGCCTACCACCACCGGTTGCCGAGAGGCCTCGACGCCGGCACCGGTCTGGTGCTCGGGGTCGACCACCACCACGGGGCAGCCGGCGTGGTGGGCCACCGCGTCGCTGACCGACCCGATCAGGCACGACACCAGCTGGGAGTGGCCCCGCGTCCCGACCACCAGCAGCGAAGCCTGCTTCGAGGCGTCCGCCAGCACCGCGACGGGGTGACCGCTGCGGCTGGCGCCCTCGACGCGTAGATCGGGCACGGTCCGGCGGGCCAGCTCGACTCCCTTGGCCAGCATGGCGTCCACGTCGTCAAAGGCAGGAACGGGCCCCAGCTGCGGGTACAGCCCCGCGCTGACCAGCTGCTGGGAGTCGACAGCGACCAGCACCAGGAGCTCGCGACCCGCGCGGGCAGCGACCGGCGCGGCCCAGCGGACGGCGCCCACGGCTCCTGCGGAGCCGTCCCAGCCCACGACGACCGGCCCGTGCGGCGTGCGCGCGTCGGCAGCTGGCATGGTCCCCTCCTCTGCGGCTGTCGCTCCAGTGTCCCGCGCCACGCCCGGCGGGGGAACCCCGCCAGCCGCGTTCAGACAGCGCGCGGTCCGGCGCCCCTGTCGTTGACGGTGTGAAGATCCAGCCGGGTGACGACGCCGGTCTCGAGGGTCGCCGTCATGTACGTGCAGTGCGGCTGGCGCCGACGGTCCGTCGGCGAGCCCGGGTTCAGCAGCCGCATCCCCGCCGGCGTCATCGTGTCCCACGGGATGTGGGAGTGCCCGAACACCAGGATGTCGAGGCCTGGGTGCTCGGCGTCCATCCGTCGTTCGCGCCCGGTCCTGGCGCCGGTCTCGTGCACGACCCCGATGCGCAGCCCCTCCACCTCGAGGTGCGCCACCTCGGGCAGCCGCTCCCGCAGCACCGCACCGTCGTTGTTCCCCCAGCAACCCACCACCTGCCGGGCCCGCTCCTGCAACGCATCCAGCATCCAGACGTCCACCCAGTCCCCCGCGTGCACGACGAGGTCGGCGCTGGCGACCTCGTCCCAGACCTGCGGCGAGAGGTCCCGCGCGCGGAGCGGAACGTGGGTGTCGGCAAGCAGCAGCAGTCGCACCGCACCACCGTAGCCAGGCGGTCAGCATCGTCAGGGATCAGCCCGGCAGCGCCCAACGGCTCCACGGGGAGGTGCGCTCACCCATCAGCGTGCTGACCATCTGACGCTGGGCGAAGGCGTTGTGCGACAGGGCAACCAGCCCCAGGTCCCGCACCGGGGCGATCGGCGTCAGGCCGGACTGGAAGACCGGGGTCATCAGCATCGACAGCCAGCGGTAGTACCGCAGGTGCCGGGCACGCTGGCGCACGTACTCGACCAGCGCGTCCCGGCTGTCGTGGGGGTGCTCGCGCAGCGACCAGGCCAGCGTCCAGGCATCTGCCAGTCCCATGCTCGCCCCGATGCCTAGCTGCGGACTCATCGCATGGGCGGCGTCCCCGACCAGCACTGCCCCCTCCTGCACCGGCAGGCGCACTACCACGTCGCGGTAACGGGCGCCCAGCAGCCCGGTGCGGGCTACCTCCTCGACCAGCGGTGCGTAGGACCCGGCGATCGGAGCAGCCAGGTCGATGAACGCCTGCGGGCCGGCGGCGACCGCACGCTCGATGTCCCTGCTCCGGATCGACCAGAAGATGGACGCCCGCCCCACACCCGTGGGCATCAGGCCCAGCGTGATCCGGGTCCCGCCCCAGCGCTGCACCAGCGCTGCACCCAGAGATCGGGTGGGGTCGGGCACGATCGCCCACAGCGCACCCCACGGATACGGACGGTCCATCTGCGCCGAGAAGGCCAGCCTGCGCACCTGCGAGGAGGTGCCGTCGGCACCGACCAGCAGGTCGAACGGCCCCTCGCGCTGCCCGGTGGCGCTACGGGCCGTCCACCCGCGCGCGCCGCGCTCGACGTGCTGCACCTCGAAGTCGGGCACCACCTGCGCGCCGGCGTCGCCTGCTGCCCCGTGCAGCAGGTCGAACAGCGTGCTGCGGTGCACCCCCCAGGCCATCACCCCAGGCACCACGTCGTCGTAGCGCACCTGCATGGTCGGGCGGCCGTCCAGGCGTCGACCGTCCACGGTGCGGATGGGGCTGGACCCCGCCAGCAGCGCCGCCCCGATCCCCAGCCGGTCCGCCACCTGCTGCCCCAGCTGCTGCAGCATGAACCCGGCTCCGACCGGGCCGTCGTCGTTGCTGCGCTCCAGGACGGTGACCCTCCACCCGTCGCCGCGCAGCAGCGCCGCCAGCGCCAGACCGCTGATCCCCGCCCCCACGATCCCCACGTGTCGCATGGGCCCAGCCTGCCAGAGGGGGCGTGACACCCTGGGCGGGTGACCCTGCGACCCCCCACCCCGCTCACGGCCGCCCTGGCGACCTTGAGAGCCAGCGGCTCTGGCAACGAGCCCGACGCCGTCTACGAGCTGTTCGTCGCGTGGACCCGCACCCAGGGGCTGACCCTCTACCCCGCCCAGGAGGAGTCGCTGCTCGAGCTGGTCACCGGCTCCAACGTCATCCTGTCCACCCCCACCGGGTCCGGGAAGTCGCTGGTGGCGCTGGGTGCCCACGTCGCCGCCCTCGCGGCCGGTCGCCGCACCTACTACACGGCCCCCATCAAGGCGCTGGTCAGCGAGAAGTTCTTCGCCCTGTGCGAGGTGCTGGGCGCGGACCAGGTGGGCATGCTGACCGGGGACGCGGCCGTGAACCCCGGCGCCCCCGTGATCTGTTGCACGGCCGAGGTGCTGGCGAACCAGGCGCTGCGTGAGGGCGCCGGTGCCGACGTCGGCCAGGTCGTGATGGACGAGTTCCACTTCTACGGCGAGCCCGAGCGCGGGTGGGCCTGGCAGGTTCCGCTGATCGAGCTGCCGCACGCCCAGTTCGTCCTGATGTCAGCCACTCTCGGCGATGTCAGCTTCTTCCGGGACGACCTGGCCCGCCGGACCGGTCGCGACACCGCGGTGGTCGCGCACACCGAGCGACCGGTGCCGCTGCACTACTACTACGCCACCACGCCCGTGCACGAGACCATCGCGGACCTCCTCGACACCCGGCAGGCTCCGGTCTACGTGGTGCACTTCACCCAGGCCTCGGCCCTGGAGCGGGCCCAGGCGCTGATGAGCGTCAACGTCTGCACCCGGGAGCAGAAGGACGCCATCGCCGCTGCCATCGGCGACTTCCGCTTCAGCACCGGGTTCGGCCAGACCCTGTCCCGCCTGGTCCGGCACGGCATCGGGGTGCACCACGCGGGCATGCTCCCCCGCTACCGCAGGCTCGTCGAGCAGCTGGCGCAGGGCGGGCTGCTCAAGGTCGTCTGCGGCACCGACACCCTCGGTGTCGGAATCAACGTCCCCATCCGCACGGTGCTGGTGACGTCCCTGTCCAAGTACGACGGGGTCCGTCAGCGGCATCTCAAGGCAAGGGAGTTCCACCAGGTCGCCGGCCGCGCGGGCAGGGCGGGCTTCGACACCGCCGGAACGGTTGTCGTGCAGGCCCCGGACCACGAGGTGGAGAACGTCAAGGCGCTGGCCAAGGCCGGCGATGACCCCAAGAAGCGCCGCAAGGTCACCCGCAGGGCGCCTCCCGAGGGCTTCGTGAGCTGGACGGACAAGACGTTCGAGCGGCTCGTCGGGTCCGAGCCGGAGCAGCTGACGTCCCACTTCGCCGTCTCGCACTCGATGCTGCTCAACGTCGTGGCCCGGCCAGGCGACGCGTTCGCGGCGATGCGCCACCTGCTGACCGACAACCACGAGCCGCGCCCGCGTCAGGTGCGCCACATCAAGGACGCCATCGCGGCCTATCGATCGCTGCTCACCGCGGGGGTGCTGGAGCGCGTGGACGACCCCGGCGCCGACGGTCGGACGGTCCGTCTGACGGTCGACCTGCCGGCGAACTTCGCCCTGAACCAGCCGTTGTCCACCTTCGCGCTGGCCGCCATCGAGCTGCTCGACACGGAGTCGGACACCTACGCCCTCGATGTCGTCTCCGTCGTGGAGTCGACGCTGGACGACCCGCGACAGGTGCTCTCCGCCCAGCAGTTCCGCGCGCGCGGAGAGGCCGTCGCGGCCATGAAGGCCGAGGGGATCGAGTACGAGGAGCGGATGGAGCTGCTCGAGGACGTGACCCATCCCAAGCCCTTGGACGAGGTGCTGACGGCGGCCTACGAGATGTACCGCCAGGGCCACCCGTGGGTGGCCGACTACGACGTCTCGCCCAAGTCGGTCGTCCGCTCGATGTGGGAGCAGGCCATGACCTTCGCCGAGCTCGTCTCCTCCCTCAACCTGCAGCGCTCGGAGGGGCTGGTGCTGCGGTACCTCTCCGACGCCTACCGGGCGCTGCGCTCCTCGGTGCCGACCGTAGCCCGCACCGACGAGCTGGACGACATCACGCAGTGGCTGGGCGAGGTCGTCCGGCAGACCGACTCGAGCCTGCTGGACGAGTGGGAGCAGCTGACCCACCCCGACGACCCGGACCAGCCGCTGCGACCCCCGGAGCCCAGCCGACCACGCCCGATCACTGCCAACACCAGGGCTTTTCGCGCGATGGTGCGCAACCTCCTGTTCCGCCGGGTCCAGCTCGCCGCCTTGGAGCGGTACGACGACCTCGCCGCCCTGGACTCGCGCAGCGGCTGGGACGCCGACGCGTGGAGGCAGGCCATGGACGGCTACTACGCCGAGTACGCCGACCTCGGAACCGGTGCCGACGCGCGCGGCCCGGGGTTGCTGGTCATCGACGAGAGCGACGATGCCGGCAGCACGTCCGGGCGGACCTGGTCGGTGCGTCAGATCCTGGACGACCCGGACGGCGACCACGACTGGGCCCTCACCGCGACGGTGGACCTGGACGCCAGCGACGAGGCGGGAACCGCGGTGGTGACGCTGCAGGGCGTGGGACCGATGACGATCTGAGTACCCGTACCCGCCCGGTGCCACCCCTCGCCGAGGACGATGGCGGCATGGACACCACTGCAGGACATGGGATTCGCGGCGCGTCCCTGATGGCCACCCTCGTCGCGGTGGCGACGCTCGCCACCTGGTGGGCGTGGCTGGGATGGGACACCGAGTACCAGGTGGACCCGGTCACGCAGGTCGCCAGCGGCCCGTACGAGGCCTGGCAGGTGGTCGGCTGCGGCCTCACGCTGGTGCTCGTCGCGTCCGGCGCGAGCCTGTGGACCCACCCCTGGCTGGTGGCCGCCACCCTGACTCTGTCCTTTGCGCTCGTGTGGTCCGTGCAGGCAGCCTCCTCGGACGACTCGGGGCTGTGGGCGGTCGGCGCGCTGCTGCTGCTCGTGGGCCTGTCCACGGCCAGCACCACCGTCGCCTACGGGGCCTGGCTGGTACGCCGGCTGATGCGCGGCGGCTCTGACCCCGCCCGGGTGGGAGCTCCGTCGTCCTAGAGTGGGGCCTCACGCCGCCCGGTCGACAGCGACCGGCCTCAGGGAGGGGCACCCGCACATGTCAGACCCGCTCAACCTCAGCACCCCGCTGGCGCCACCGGCGACCGCCGTGCAGACCACCAGCACCGATCTCGTGCTGGCGCCCCCCGCGGCCGTCCCCATGGTCAAGCAGGAGCAGGCCGCGGGCATGATCCCGGTGGACGCCCAGGCCCAGTCCGCCATCGCGGCCAAGGCGGCGGCGTTCGTCGAGGACCTCCTCTCGGTGGACGTGCGCAGCCCGGAGTTCAGCCAGAAGATCGCCTCCATCACCAGCATGGGCGAGCGCGAGGTCCGCGAGTCGAGCCAGGTGACCAACAGGATGCTGGAGCGCCCGGCCGCAGCCCTGAGCGGCACCCGCGGTCAGGGCCAGAACGCCCAGGCCAAGGTCGCCGGGAGCCTGGTGGAGCTGCGTCACACCGTGACCGACCTCGACCCCGGCCGGGCCGACCTGCAGGGTGCGCGCAAGCTGTTCCGGTTCCTTCCCGGCGGCGACAAGCTGCGCGCCTACTTCGACCGCTACCAGTCAGCCCAGGCCCAGCTCGACGCCATCATCAAGGCGCTGGCCTCCGGTCAGGACGAGCTGCGCAAGGACAACGCCGCCATCGAGGGCGAGCGCGTCAACATGTGGGCACTGATGGCCAAGCTCTCCGAGTACGCGACCCTGGCGTCAGCACTGGACCAGGCCACCCAGACCAAGGTCGACCAGCTCAATGCGGGCGGGCGCACGCAGGACGCCCAGACGGTGACCTCGGACGCGCTGTTCCCGATCCGCCAGCGCCGCCAGGACATCCTCACGCAGATGGCCGTGGCCGTGCAGGGATACCTGGCCCTGGACCTGGTGAAGAAGAACAACGTCGAGCTCATCAAGGGTGTCGACCGCGCTCAGACCACGACCGTCGCGGCGCTGCGCACGGCCGTGATCGTGGCCCAGGCGCTGGCGAACCAGAAGCTGGTGCTCGACCAGATCAACGCCCTGAACACCACCACCAGCGCGATGATCGAGTCGACGTCGGTGATGCTCCAGCAGCAGGGCACCGCGATCCACCAGCAGGCCGCCAGCTCGGCGGTCAGCATCGAGTCGCTGCAGAAGGCTTTCGACAACGTCTTCGCGACCATGGACGCGATCGACACGTACAAGGCCCAGGCGGTGACCAGCATGGCTGAGACCGTGCAGGCGCTGGAGCAGCAGGTCAGCCGGGCCCGGCCGTACCTGGAGCGCTCGAACGCCGACAGCCATCGCGACACCGGTCCGGGTGGGGCACCGGGGGCCTGATGTCGAGCTTCTGGTCCTCGCTGTTCGGCGAGCAGCCCGCTCCACCGCAGCCCCCGCCGCAGCACCAGCAGGAGCCGCCGCCACCGCCCGCGGAAGAGTTGGGCGAGCTCGGCGAGCTCGAGAGGAGCCTCACCGAGCTGGTGCGGCGCGTCAACCGGGCCGGCGGGAGGATGCCGGAAGGCGGGGTGCCGGCCGTCCGCGCGGTGGCGGACGTGCTGCGGCCGTTGCTGCAGTACCTGCGCACGAACCCGGCCACCGAGGCGGAGATGATCCCCGTCCGGGCGAGCGTCATCGACTACCTGCCCACGACGGTGGACACGTTCTTGGCCCTGCCGCCGCAGTTCGTCGCGACACACCGGGACCGGCTGGGACGCACCCCGGTCCAGGAGCTCCTCGACCAGCTCGAGCTGCTGGTTGAGGGTGCCCGCGAGTGCGCGACGGCCATCTACGCCGGGGACGCGCAGGAACTGAGCAACCAGGGCCGCTTCCTGGCCACGAAGTTCAGTCGCAGCGACCTGGACCTGTAGCCGGCGGACCGCGCACGACCGGTTCCGCTACGACTGACGGTCCACCAGCTGGGCCAGGTGGCGGGCCCAGTGCTGCACCGCCGAGGCCGGGGCGAGGGAGAGGAACAGCGACGGCTCCGTCAGCTCGACCTCCAGCAGCACCGGAGCGCCGTCGGTGCCGGGAAGGAGGTCGATGCGGGCGTAGCTCAGCACCGGGTTCCCCAGTGCCGCGGCGATCCCGGCCAGCACCTGGTCGGCCACCTCGTGCTGGTCCTCGCTCGCAGCGGCGGGGGTGATGTCCTCGCTGTACTCGTGCTCTGCGAAGGCGCCCCGTGCGCCGTGCTCGGTCAGCAGCGCGGCCTTGCTGATGGAGTGCGAGTACGACCCGCCCAGGTAGATCACGCTGGTCTCGCCGGAGGTCTCGACCGAGTCCAGGTAGGGCTGCACCAGCACCGATCGTCCGGCGTCCAGCAGCCGCCTGGCCAGGGCGGTGGCCGCGGGATCGGTCGCTGCGAAGCGACCGGTGTCCCCTGACCCGGCGCCCACGGCCGGCTTCACCACGATGTCGCCGCCCGACATCGTCTCGGGCACCTGCAGGTCGGACCCGGGCTCGAAGAACACGGTGGGCACCACCGGGACGCCGTGTGCGGCGAGCTCGGCGAGGTAGTGCTTGTCGGTGTTCCAGGCGATGACATCGGCGGGGTTCGCGGTCGCCCGACAGGCGTGCACCCAGGCCAGGAACTCCTCGCGCCGGTGCATGTAGTCCCAGGTGGAGCGGACCAGCACGAGCGGATAGGCCGACCAGTCCACGGCCGGGTCGTCCCACCGGTGGACGCTGGGCTCCAGACCCGCCCCGCGCAGCGCCTCCAGCAGCACCGCCCCGTCCTCCTCCAGATCCGGCAGCCCGGCGTAGGTGGCGACGGCCAGCGCCGGCCTGGTGGCTGCGTCCGCCGAGTTGTTCGTCATCGCTCCAGTGTGCCCGAGCCCCGCGAGGCCGCAGACCCGCGGGCACTCGATACCGTGGCCTCCTCACATCCGGCAGACGCAGGAGGAGCAGTGGGCACCAGCCTCACCAAGGGCGCCAACGTGGCCCTCACTGCTGCCGATCCGACCCTGACCCGGGTCCTGGTGAGCCTGGGCTGGAACCCGCCAGCCTCCAGCCAACCCTTCGACCTGGACGCATCCGCGCTGCTCTGCGGCGTCGACGGGAAGGTCCCCAACCAGGCCCACTTCGTCTTCTACAACCAGCTCGAACACCCTGGCACGGCAGTGCACCAGCAGGGGCAGGAACGAACCGGAGCAGAGGGCCAGGACGACGAGCAGGTGGAGGTCGACCTGGCGCGCGTGCCCGCCTACGTCGACAAGGTCGTCTTCGCGGTGTCGATCCACCAGGCGGCCGAGCGCAGGCAGACCTTCGCCCAGGTAGGGATCGCGTTCATCCGGGTGAGCAACCTCGACACCGGTGCCGAGATCGTGCGGTACGACCTCGATCACGACTGTGCCGGAGAGACCGCGATGGTGTTCGGCGAGCTCTACCGGCACTCGGGCGGGTGGAAGTTCCGCGCCGTGGGGCAGGGCTGGGCGGAGGGGCTGGAGGGGATCGCCCGCGACTACGGGGTCGGGCGCGCGTGAGCCAGCCTCCCCGCAGCCCGGAGCTGGACTTCCTGCGACGCCGCCCGCCCGCACGTCGGAGCGCCCCCGCACCGGTCCCGGCGCCGACGGCCAGAGCCGCACCGCCGGCCGTACCGCCGGCCGCACCGCCGGGGCCAGCCCGCGCAGATGCGCCAGCAGCACCCCAGGAGCCCGAGCTGAGCTTCCTGCGCCGACGGCCACCCCCCATGAGGGCATCCCCTGAGCTCGTCCGTACCGGCAACCCGGCGGTGGACCTGTCCGGCAGCGGGGTCCGCACCGACCAGGTCGGCACGGCCCCGGCGACGTCGGCAGCAACGAGGACACCGGTGGAGCCCCTGCGCGGGCGGACGGTGCTGAACCCCGTCAACCCGGTGGTACGCATCGGGGGCGAGCAGGCCGCCTCCGGCTCACTGCAGCTGACGCTCACCTGGAGCACGCTGCCGACCGACCAGCGCAGCGTCTCGGCAGGCCTTCGCCGAAGCACCGACCTGCACCTGGGATGCCTGTGGGAGATGAACGACGGCCACGCCGGCGCCGTCCAGTCGCTCGGCGGCGGGGCCGAGGCCGCGCCGGGCTACGGCTCGACGGTGATGCGGCTGGGTGGGCGAGCGGAGGCCGAGGGCCAGACCCTGACCGTCAGCCTGCGCCAGGTCAGCGCGCTGAAGCGCTTCCTGGTGTACGCCTACGCGTACTCGGGCCAGCCGGAGTGGCAGGCCCTGACCCCGATCCTCACCGCGACCCTGCGCGGCGGGGTGAGCCTCGAGGTGCGCCTGGACAGCCAGCCCGATCCACCGGACGCCGGCATCTGCGCCATCGCCTCCGTGCACCGCGTGGGCGGGGTCCTGGTGCTGCGCCGCGAGGCCGAGATGCTCCCCGGCCAGCAGCAGGACGTGGCGCTGGCGTACGGATGGGACCTGCCCTGGGCGTCTGGCCGCACGCTTCCTCCGCTCCCTGTGCGCTGACCTCTGCGCGCCTGCTCTGCCCGCGCGTCTTCGCCTCCTGCCCGTCTGGGGCAGAATGCCGCTGCCACGACAAGGGGGAGACCAGCGATGCGGCACTTCGGATACCTGAGCCCGAGCACCCGCGGGCAGTTCTTCGAGCGTGAGCCCGAGGCGTTCACCCGGGACAGCGACGCAGCCGACCTCGCTGTGGCGCTGGGAGCCACGCTCTACACCCCGGCCACCCGTGCGGACCTCGACGTCCAGGTACTGAATCAGGCCGCCCGCGGCGCCACCTCCATGGTCCTCTGCCTGGAGGACGCCGTCCCGGACGACCGCGTGGAGGAGGCAGAGCGGAACCTCGTGCAGGGGCTGCAGGCCCATCACGCCGGCGGCCACGACGCCCCGCTGCTCTTCGTCCGGGTGCGCAGGCCGGACCAGATCACCGACCTGGCCGAGCGGCTCGGCCCGGCCCTCCCCACGCTCACCGGCTTCGTGCTGCCTAAGTTCGGGCCCGAGAACGGCGTGGACTACCTCGAGGCCCTGCGCTCGGCGCAGCAGGAGCACGGGAGCCGGTTGTTCGGCATGCCGGTGATGGAGTCGGCCGCCATCACCCACGAGGAGACGCGCCAGCAGACGCTGGCTTGGACCCAGCAGACGCTGAACGCCCACCGCGACCAGGTGCTCGCGGTGCGGATCGGGGCGACCGACCTGTCAGCGGTCTACGGCCTGCGCCGCGCCCCGGACCTGACCGTCTACGACGTCCGGGTGGTGGCGCAGGTGATCGCGGACGTGATCAACCGGCTGGGACGTGCGGACGGCACCGGATTCACCATCACCGGACCCGTGTGGGAGTACTTCACCGGCGGTGAGCGGATCTTCAAGCCCCGGCTGCGCCAGAGCCTGTTCGAGCGCCACCAGGCCTCGGGGCTGCGGGCCCAGCTGATCTCCCACGACATGGACGGTCTCATCCGCGAGGTGGAGCTCGACAAGGCCAACGGGCTGACCGGCAAGACCGTCATCCACCCCAGCCACGTGCCGGCCGTCAACGCCCTGCAGGTGGTCACGCACGAGGAGTACGCCGACGCCGTGGACGTGCTGGCCAGCCAGTCGTCCGGGGGCGTGGCGGCCTCGGGCTACGGCAACAAGATGAACGAGTCCAAGCCGCACGCGGCGTGGGCGCACCGGACGGAGCGCCGGGCACGCATTTTCGGTGTGGCCAGCCCGGACACCACCTTCGTCGAGATCCTGGCTGCGAGCCAGCCGTCGTGACCTCCTGGAGCGGTTCCTGGGTCGAGTCCCAGCTAGGGGTGCGGCTGCGCACGCACAGCTCTGCCGTCGACCTCGACCTGCGCGATCTCGTGGGCCTGGCGCTGCGGCGGAACCCACGCCGGGCCCACCTGCTGGTGTCCCTCGTGCTGGGCAAGCACGTACCCACGGACCCTCGGACCGTGCACGGCGCGGGGCTGCTGCTGGGTCTGCTCGTCCGCGCCCGGCTGTGCGGCGCAGCACCGCAGGGGGGCCCGCTGCTGGGAGCGCTGCTGCGGCAGGCGCTGACCGCGGGGCCCGCGCAGAGTGCGCTCTTCCGCGACGCGGTGGTCGAGGCGCTGGCCGCCGCTGGCACCCCTCACCCCGCCCCGCTCGTGCTCGGCTACGCCGAGACGGCAGTCTCCCTGGGGCACTCGGTGGCCCACGCCCTGCCCGCAGCGCAGTACCTGCACTCCACCCGTCGTGCCGTCGCGGGGATGAGCGCTGCGGGCGGGTTCGAGGAGGAGCACTCGCACGCGACGAGCCACCTGCTCCTGCCCAGCGACCAGCAGCTGCTGCGCGGCCCGGGGGCGGCGGCACGTGACCTGGTCCTCGTCGACGACGAGCTGAGCACCGGCACGACGGTCCTGAACACGATCGCCGCCCTGCACGCGTTGGCACCGCGCGAGCGGTACGTGGTGGCGGCCCTGGTCGACCTGCGCACACCGCAGGACCACGCCAGGCTGCAAGCCCGGGCCGCCGAGCTCGGGACCCGCATCGACGTGGTCTGCCTGGCCGCAGGCGCGGTGCACCTGCCCGCGAACGTGCTGGCGGCCGGGGCGGCGTTGGTGTCACGGCTGGCCGAGGCGCCGGGCGCGGCTGCGGCTGGGCCTTGGGCTGGCACTGCGGCTGCAGACAGCGCGGCAGGCGGCACGGCGCCGCTGGGCGTACTCCGCCGGCCGGCGGTGACGTGGCCGCAGGGCCAGCGTGAGGGGGGTCGGCACGGGATCAGCGCGCAGGAGCGCCAGAGCCTGCAGCAGGCGGTGACGCAGGTGGCGGCGGCGCTGGAGGCGCCCGGGCCGGGGCAGCGGGTGCATGTGCTCGGCACCGAGGAGCACATGGCGGCGCCGCTGCTGCTGGCCCAGGCGCTGGCCGACGCCTACCCCCGCTCGCAGGTCCTGTTCTCCACCACGACCCGTTCCCCGGCCCTCGCCGTCGACGACCCGGGCTACGCGCTGCGGACGTCGCTGGCCTTTTGCGCGCACGAGCCGCTCGGTCCCGGGGACGCGCCACAGCGGTTCGCCTACAACGTGCGGGCGGACCCGGCCGGCACCGCCGCGGACAGGGTGCTGCTGGTGGTCGACTCCCCCGCGGCCGGCCCCGACCTGACGTTCCCGGACGGGCTCGTGCCAGCACTGGTTCGCACCGGCGCCACCGTCGACGTGATCGAGATACCCACCGCTGCACCGTTCTTGGCGCGGGCCATGGCGCCGCTCCCGTCGCCGCTGCACGGGCCTGCCTTCGGGTCATACCGTCCCGAGGAGGTGACCTGGCTGCTCAAGGACCTCTCCCACGTTCGGCTGGAGGCGCCGACGGCACATCGTGAACGCGAGATCCAGTCGGGCAGGTCGCACTACGCGGAGTCGCTGCCGATCGAGTACCAGCCGGACGAGGACTACCAGCGCCTGTTCCACCAGGCCGTCGAGGAGTCCTCCGCGCGGATCGCCCACGCCGTCGGCGTGGTGAGCGAGATCCTGCTGGCCGAGCGTGGCCCGGACCTGGTGCTCGCCTCGCTGGCCCGGGCCGGCACCCCCGTCGGCATCTTGATCCGACGCTGGCTGCAGGCGGTGCACGACGTGCTCCCGCCGCACTACGCGGTCTCCATCGTGCGCGGACGCGGCATCGACGAGGTGGCACTGCGCTACCTGGCGGATCACCACGACGCGGCGGACGTCGTCTTCGTGGACGGCTGGACGGGCAAGGGCGCCATCGCCCGCGAGCTCACCGCCGCCCTGGACCAGCACGCGGCCGGCACGGGGGTGCGCTTCGACGACTCGCTGGCGGTCCTGGCCGACCCCGGCGCGTGCGTCAGCGTCTACGGAACCCGCGACGACTTCCTGATCCCCTCGGCGTGCCTGAACTCCACCGTCTCGGGGCTGGTGTCGCGCACCGTGCTCAACGACGACCTGATCGGCCCCGGCGACTTCCACGGCGCCAAGTTCTACGCCGAGCTGGCCACCTCCGACGTGTCCGCCCTGTACCTGGACGCGGTCACCGCCCAGTTCCCGCAGGTCCGCGCGGCGGTCGAGCGCGACTGGCCGGTCGTGGCCTCCTCGGACCGCACCCCGACCTGGGCCGGGTGGGCAGCGGTCGAGCAGATCAGCACCGCGTACGGCATCGGCCAGGTGAACCTGGTCAAGCCCGGCGTCGGGGAGACCACCAGGGTGCTGCTGCGCCGGGTGCCGGAACGGGTGCTGGTCCGCACCGGCGCCGCTGCGGACCTCCCGCACGTGCTGGCGCTGGCCAGGCAGCGTGGGGTCCCCGTCGAGGAGGTGCCCGACCTGCCCTACTCGTGCGTCGGGCTGATCCACCCGCAGTCCGGCGGCGAGGGATGAGCGCGCAGGACGGCTCTGCGGCGGTGCAGGCACCCGGTGCGAGGAGCGCCGTCACGTGCATCGACCTGGACCGCACGGTGATCTACTCCCCGCGCGCCCTGCTGCTGCCGGGAACCGACCACACCGCACCCAGGCTCCTCGTCGTCGAGGTCTACCAGGGGGAGCCGCTGTCGTTCGTCACCGAGCAGGCGGCCCGGTTGCTGCCGGTGCTGGCGGCCGCCACCCATCTCGTCCCCACCACCACCCGGACCCCGCTCCAGCTGGCCCGGGTGGACCTGCCCGGGGTGGGCCGGCAGCAACCCGGCACGGCGCGCACCGGTCGTCCGCCGTCCAGCGGCCCGTCGTTCGCCATCGCCAGCAACGGCGGGCACCTGCTGGTAGACGGCGTTCCGGACCAGGACTGGAACCTGCAGGTCCGGCGCGCCCTGTCCGGCTGCGCGCCCGTGGACCAGGTGCACGCGCACCTGCAGGAGCATCGCGGCGACTTCATGGAGAACCTGCGAACGGCCTCGGACCTGTTCGTGTACTGCGTGGTCGACAGGGCAGAGCTGCCGGCCAGCTGGGTCGTCGAGCTGAGCGGTTGGTGCATCGAGCGCGGTTGGGGGGTCTCGGTGCAAGGTCGCAAGATCTACTGCGTCCCCGGCCCCCTGACCAAGTCGGCCGCGGCGCGTGAGGTCCAGGACCGCACCGGCGCCGGACGCCTGGTCGCGGCAGGAGACTCCCTGCTGGACGCCGAGCTGCTGCAGGCCGCCGACGCCGCCGTGCGCCCGGCCCAGGGCGAGCTGGCCGACACGAGGTGGACGACACCCGGCCTGCACATCACGACCGCTCCGGGGGTGCTCGGGGGCGAAGAGCTGGTGCGCTGGCTGCTGGCCCAGGTGGGCAGCCACCCACCTGGCACTCCCGGTAGCGGCGCCGCGGCATCCGCCGCAGCTGCTCCCCGGTAGGCTTCGTCCCGGCTGCGCCCCAGGTGCTCGCTCGACCATCTGCCCCCTCCACGCAAAGGACGACCCGTGCTCCTGCGGACCTTCGGCTTCTCCCTCTCGATCACACTGATCGCACTGGTGGCCTCCTTCTTCTGGTTCGGCCCCCAAGGCTTCCTCGTCGTCGCCGTGCTGATCGTGCTGGAGATCTCGCTCTCCTTCGACAACGCCGTGGTGAACGCCAAGGTGCTGAAGAGGATGAACGCCTTCTGGCAGAAGATCTTCCTCACCATCGGCATCCTCATCGCCGTGTTCGGCATGCGGCTCGTCTTCCCGGTGCTGCTGGTCAGTGCCACGGCGGGCATCGGCCCGCTGCAGGCGATCGACCTCGCGCTGGTGGGCGGCAGCATCGAGGAGGAGGGCACCTACGCCTACCTCGTCAACGAGGCGCACCCGGCGATCGCCGGCTTCGGCGGCATGTTCCTGATGATGCTCTTCCTGGACTGGCTGTTCGAGGACCGGGACATCCGGTGGCTGACCTGGATCGAGGCCCCGCTGGCGAGGATCGGCAAGCTGGACCAGCTCTCCGTCGTCGTCGCACTGACCGCGCTCACGTTGGCAGCGGTGACCTTCGCGGACGCCGAGCACTTCGGCCAGGTACTGATCTCCGGGGTGCTGGGCGTGGTGACGTACCTGCTGGTCAACGGCCTCGGCAACCTCTTCGAGGGCTCCGACGACGACGGGGACGGCGACGAGGACGGCATCGACGTCCCGCACGCCACCACGGCAGCGGCTCCGAGCGGCGACAGATCGGGCCCGAGCGACGCAGCCCTGGCCAGCGGCAAGGCGGGGTTCTTCCTGTTCATGTACCTCGAGGTCCTGGACGCCTCCTTCTCCTTCGACGGCGTCATCGGTGCGTTCGCGATCACCCAGGACATCTTCATCATCATGATCGGCCTGGGTGTCGGCGCGTTCTGGATCCGGTCGCTGACGGTGTACCTCGTGCGGCAGGGAACGCTGGACGACTACCGCTATCTCGAGCACGGCGCGCACTGGGCCATCGGCGCCCTCGCCGTGATCCTGCTGGTCACCATCAAGTACGAGATCTCCGAGATCATCACCGGCCTCATCGGGGTCGCTTTTATCCTGGCCGCGTTCGTCAACTCGATCATGGTCAACAAGAAGCTCGACCGAGAGAGCCCTGAGCACGAGCACCCGCACGTGAAGATCTAGTCCGCCAGCTCCCCGGCAGACGAACGGGCCCGGTTCCCCCTGCGGGGAGCCGGGCCCGTGTGCGTGCTCAGGCGGTCGTCCTCAGATGCTGACGCCGAAGTCGCGCGCGATGCCGGACAGCCCGGTGGCATAGCCCTGCCCAACCGCGCGGAACTTCCACTCCGACCCTGCGCGGTAGAGCTCACCGAACACCATGGCGGTCTCGGTGGAGGCGTCCTCGGTGAGGTCGTAGCGCGCCAGCTCCTTGCCGTCCGCGTCGTTGATCACGCGGATGAAGGCGTTGCGGACCTGGCCGAAGCTCTGCTGGCGGTTGTCGGCGTCGTAGATCGAGACCGGGAAGGCGATCTTGTCGACCTCCGCCGG
>JAABUN010004746.1_pt1 | contig 17909 bp, 16 predicted proteins | sample 5559311 | NCBI WGS metagenome assembly JAABUN01 (sample SAMN10711877, study PRJNA513370) | rock metagenome | isolation source: Antarctica rocks | place: Antarctica: Victoria Land, Siegfried Peak sud | reverse complement strand
GGCACCACCAGCGCTGCCGCTGCTGCCCCGGCCGGCCGTACCAACCCGCCCGCACCACCACCGACCTCGGGTGCTCCGTGCAAAACGGCATCTCCACTACGCCAGCGTATCCCCTCTAGGCGACATAGGACGTGTGTTCGATACAATACCGGCTTCAGCCGACCTTGGCAAGCCCTACGAACAACGAGTTCCTTTGTTGGGCAAGGCTTCTCGTGGGTAGTAACCGCGGCGACGTCAAGAGTAGCGAGGCATCTGTGGACAACGCGCGCCTCTCCTCTACCACTTGTGGACAACGCAAGCGGGCAGCCGGAGGACGCTGCCGGAAGCGTCGGCGTTGATCATCGGGGCCCGCTTGTCGTCGCGCTCCCAGCTGCGCGACGTCGCGACCAGCCCTCTCTGTCAGGCCGGCGCGTGCCCCACCGACCGCTCAGCCAGGCTCAGCTCCGACCTGACCGACGACGAAGGCCAGGCCCCACAGGGTCGCGATCTTCACCCCCGTCGCCAGCGGCCGCCCGACGTAGCGGCGGGTCAACGCATCGACGGGGCGGGTAGGGATCAGCCCGCCGGCGACGTGCCCGGCGACGTTCCATGGTGACAACGAACCGAGCCGCATCGATCGCACGACGATGGGGGTGAGGCCCACGTCGATCATCAGATCGGCGATCCGATGCGGCGTCGTCGGCCAGCCGTGCGACCAGTCCGACTCCCAGAACGACGCCCGGTAGTCACGCAGGTCGGGCGAGGCGATCAGCACGAAACCACCCGGTCGAACCGCGCCGCCCATGGCGGCAAGCCAGGCGCGGGCCGCATAGCCGTCGGGGGCGTGCTCCAGCACGTGAATGGCGATGGCGGCGTCGAAGCCTTGCACCTCGGCCGGCAGATTCGGCAGGGCGGCGTCATGCACGGTGACGCCGCATCTCTCGCGGGTCATCTGGCGCAGGGCGTTGGTCGGCTCGACCCCTTCGTAGCGTCGCCAGGCCGACGCCGCTGAGGCGACCCGCCCGGTGCCGGTGCCGATCTCGAGCAGCGTCGAAGCCGCCGGGTCCAGCCCGGTCGTCGCGGCGAGGTGCTGCAGCAGCCGTCGCGCGTTCCAGCGGTGCAGCCGCTCGGAGCGGTCCCAGTTGGCTTTGGTCGCGTACTGGTCGTAGATCTCCGGTGCTCCCATGCCGACGGACGGTACTAGTGCGCAGACAGTAGCTCAGCCCGAGGCCACGACAGAGACCACGCGGGCGCGTACGACCGGATCGTCGTAACTGCGCAGCGTCCTGGCCAGCGACAGCCCTGCGGCCAGGACGATCGGCACAGCGATGCCGAGCGGCAACCACCACAGGCCGGTCGTGGAGGCCGTCGCGATGACCACTCCGGTGCAGGCCGTCGGAACGGCGAGCCGCACGCTGGCGAAGGCGAGCGCACCGGGCGGCGCCACCGCGTCACGAACGCCACCCAGCAGAGCGTGATGCGGCCGGCGCACCGAGGCCCGCATGCACTGCGCCACCACGACGGCGGTGCAGGCCAGCCCCGCGGCGACAATGGCACACAGCTCAGCCGGGGTCGGACTCCCCGGCGAGCGCAGCGACCCGGCCACAGCGGCGACGGTCACGGCGCCGAGGACGGTCTCGGTGAGTACGAGGGTCTTGGCCCGCGCGACCAGATGCGGCTCCGAGGGCAGCGAGGCCAGCCACAGGGCTCCCGAGCCGTCGAGGCAGAACGCGTTGACCCCGAACAGCAGGCCGGCCCCGGCCGCGACCAGCCCGGGCAGGACGACCAGCGACTGCCACGGCACCGCCGCTACGGCGGCGATGAGCCCGGGCATGACCGCGAGGACGAGGCCGCCGCGGCGCAGGGCGGGGGCGCGCCAGACGCTGGCCCGGTCCACCGCCACCAGCTCGCGCAGGGCGCCCCGCCGGGACCCGCGCCGGCGTACCGGCAGCAGGTGTCGGGCACTGCCTGGGTCACCCGGCCGGCCCAGAGCCCAGCCACAGAGCCGGGATCCGAGCACCAGTCCGAGCCCGACCAGCGCCAGCAGGACGCCGGTCGGTCCCGCCCAGGGAGCCATCTGGCCAGCGCCGACCGCCTGCACGACGGAGTGCGTCGGACTCGACGCCAGCGCCGTCGCTCCATGACCGCTCTGCACCGTCACGACGGCCGCAACCAGCAGCCCGCCGCTGACCGCGAACACCACTCGACGCCCACGCCGGGTCTGTCGCACGCCCACCACCAGCCACGCGAGGGCCTGACCCAGCACCGTGACGCAGCCGACGTACGCCACGGTCGTCAGCGCCCCGCGCGGCAGGCTGGCGTCGAGCGTGAGGTAGGCGGTCATCGCCGTCAGCGCCAGGAGCTGGACGAGCCAGACCAGGTTAAGCGGCGCCAGCAGCAGACCGCCCAGGAAGTGGGTGGTGGGGCGTACGGGGTAGGCGACCAGCTGGTCCGGCGGGACGATCTCGTTGCCACCGCCCGAGGTGAGGGGCGCCACGAGCGCGAGGACGCCGAAGCCAAGGTAGGCCGACGGGGCGAGTTCGATCGCGGTGGCGAGCGTCGGCGCATCCAGGGCTGGGCCGCTGTGAAGGACGAGCCAGCCGAGCCAGCCGACGAACCCGGCGCTCGCGACCAGGCCGATCCGCTGTCCGGCGCCCCGCAGCAGCCGCCAGCGAAGACCCAGCAGCGAGGCCAGCTGCCGGGTCGCGGAGGTGGCGCCGGCCGGGGGCCTCACGTGATGAGCGCGCGGTATCGGCTGTCGCCCTCGCTCCCGGTCAGCTCGGCGGCGGGTGCGGCGCCGACGACGCGCCCGCCCTTGAGCACGACGGCCTCCTCGCAGGCCCGGACAGCGAGGCCCAGCAGGTGGGTGGAGACCAGGACGGCGGCGCCGGTGGCCCGGGCCTCGGCCACCACCTCGAGGGTGGCGTCCACGCCGAGCGGGTCGACACCGTCGAACGGCTCGTCGAGCAGGAGAAGGCGCGGCTCGTGGAAGGTGGCGAGGACCACCGACAGCCGGCGGCCCATCCCGTGCGAGAAGCCGGCCGTGACCCGGTCCGCGACACCGGTCAGGTCGAAGCGGTCGAGCAGCTCGGTGGCCCGGTCCTGCCAGCCCTTCATGCCGCGCAGCTTGGCGGCGAGCTGCAGGTGCTCCCAGGGGGTGGCCCGGGGGATGAGCCCGCCGACGTCAGGGCAGTAGCCGACGACGGCGCGCACTCCCGAGGGGTCCTTCGAGGCATCGATCCCGGCGACGGTGACCTCGCCGCTGCTCGGGGGGAGCACCCCGGCCAGCACCCGCATGGTGGTGGACTTGCCGGCGCCGTTGCGGCCGACGAGCGCGACGCTGCGGCCGGCACCGACCGACAGGTCGAAGCCGTCGACGGCGCGAACGTCACCGAAGTCGACGACGAGCTGGCGGGCCAGGAGCACGGGTTCCATGGTTCTCCTTCGGCGCGTCGAAGAAAGGGTATAGCGGCGGGCGGCAGCCCGCCGTGTGTTGCAACCGCTCGGCAGCTGGCGGGATGGGTAGCCTGCCGCGAGGACGAGAAGCCTGTTTTCGGAAGTGGAGAGCGCAGACATGAAGGCCGTCCTGCTGGCGGGAGGACTCGGCACGCGGATGCGTGAGGAGACCGAGTTCCGTCCCAAGCCGATGGTCGAGGTGGGCGGCAAGCCGGTCCTCTGGCACATCATGAAGATCTTCTCGACCTACGGGATCGACGACTTCGTCGTCTGCACCGGCTACAAGGGCGAGATCATCAAGGAGTACTTCCTGGACTACGAGGCCCGCAACAACGACTTCACCATCACCCTCGGCCGCTCCCACGAGATCGTCTTCCACGACCAGCACCTCGAGTCCGACTGGCGGGTGACGGTCGCCGACACCGGGCCGACGACGCAGACCGGCGGGCGGGTTGCGCGGATCCGGCGCTACGTCGAGCAGGACGACCGATTCATCGTCACCTACGGCGACGGCCTGGCCGATGTCGACATCGGCAAGCTGCTCGCCTTCCACGAGGCGCACGGCAAGCAGGCCACCATCACCACAGTGCGCCCGCTGTCGCGCTTCGGCCTGGTCGACCTCGACGCGTCGGCGCAGGTCCAGCGCTTCCGCGAGAAGCCGCAGGTCGACGACTGGGTCAGCGCCGGCTTCTTCGTGTTCGAGCGCAGCGTCCTTGACGTGCTGGGACAGGACTGCGACGACCTGGTGCTCGAGCAGGAGCCGCTGGCCGAGCTCGCGAGCGGGGGAGAGCTGGTGGCCTACCAGCACGAGGGCTTCTGGCAGCCGATGGACACCTACCGGGAGTCCACGATGCTCAACGACATGTGGAGCAGCGGCAACGCCCCATGGAAGGTGTGGCGGTGACCGGACTCGACGGCGCCGGCTACTGGTCGGACAAGCGGGTCCTGGTCACCGGTGCCACCGGCATGGTCGGCGCCTGGGCGACCCGGCGGCTGGTGGACGAGGGCGCCTATGTCGTCGTGCTGGTGCGCGACGCCGATCCGCAGTCCGAGCTGCTGCGCAGCGGCACGATCGTGCAGACCTCGGTCGTCAACGGCCGGCTCGAGGACTATGAGACCGTCGAGCGCGCGGTCAATGAGCACGAGGTCGACACGGTGCTGCACCTGGGCGCGCAGACCATCGTCGGCACCGCCTTCCGATCCCCGCTCTCGACCCTGCAGGCCAACGTCGCCGGTTCCTGGAACGTTCTCGAGGCGGCGCGCGTCCACCCCGAGCTCGTGCGCCGGGTCGTCGTCGCCAGCAGCGACAAGGCCTACGGCGCGGTGCCCACGCTGCCCTACACCGAGGACATGCCGCTGCGGGGCACGGCTCCGTACGAAGTGTCGAAGTCCTGCACCGACCTCGTGAGCGCCAGCTACGCGCTGACCTACGCGACACCGGTCGCGGTCGCCAGGTGCGGCAACATCTACGGCGGCGGGGATCTCAACTGGAGCCGTATCGTGCCTGGGACGATCCGTGCGCTGCTTCGTGGTGAGCAGCCGGTGCTGCGCTCTGACGGCACGTTCCTGCGCGACTACCTCTACGTGGAGGACGTCGTGGATGCCTACCTCGCGACGGCGAGGGCGCTCGACGGGACCATCGAACCGGGGGCGGCGTTCAACTTCAGCGACGAGAAACCGCTGTCGGTCATGGAGATCTACCTCGCGGTCTGCGAGGCGGTCGTGGGCAAGCCGGTCGAGCCGCTGGTGCTCGGGCAGGCCACGGAGGAGATCAAAGACCAGTACCTCGACTCGTCGAAGGCCCGCAAGGAGCTGGGCTGGAGCGCCAACTGGTCGCTGGAGCAGGGGCTCGCGCAGACCGTGAGCTGGTACCGGCGGCTGCTGGTGTCGGCACTGTGAGCGACGCGAGCCCGATCCGGCCCGCGAGCGGACGCACCCCGGACCTGCACGACTCGGTCCTCGTGCCCGAGCAGGTGCCCGAGCCCTCGACCCGCCGACTTCGCCCGGCCGGCCGACAGCTCATCAGCGTCGTCATCCCGGCCTACAACGAGACCGACTGCGTGGACGAGCTCGCCCGCCGGCTGACGCTGCTCATGGCCGCCGAGGCGGCGTACGACTTCGAGATCATCATCGTGGAGAACGGCTCGCTCGACGACACCTGGGACAAGCTGCTGGTGATCCACGACCGGGACCCGCGTTTCAAGGTGGTGCAGCTCGCCCGCAACTTCCGGATGGACGGCGGGCTGACCGCGGGGCTGGCGCACGCGACCGGCGACGCGGCGGTGGTCATGACCGCCGACCTGCAGGACCCGCCCGAGCTGATCTCCACCTTCCTGCGCCGGTGGGAGGAGGGCTACGAGAACATCTACATGGTCGTCAGCGAGCGGCAGGGGACCGGCTCGCTGCGGACGTTCAACTCCAAGGCCTTCTACTGGCTGGCCGGCAAGCTCACCGACGGTCGGATCCCGCGCAACGCAAGTGACTTCCGGCTCGTCGACCGCAAGGTCTACGAGACGATCAACGCGATGGAGGAACGCAACCGCTTCGTGCGCGGGCTGTTCGCCTGGGTCGGCTACCGCTCGTTGGGGGTCGAGCACGAGCGCGCGCCCCGTTTCGGTGGCGTCTCCAACGCGCACAGCCTGAAGGTCATCGACCTGGCCTTCAAGGGCATCTTCGCGCACTCCTACGTGCCGCTGCGCCTGATCACCGTCACCGGTTTCCTGGTGTCGATGCTGTCCTTCCTCACCCTGATCATCCTCGCCCTGCGCTTCATCTTCCTGGGCGTTCCGTTCGCCGGCTTCGGCACCATCGTCGGTTTCACCCTGCTGCTGTTCGGCATCCTGTTCTCGATGATCGGGGTGGTGAGCGAATACGTCGGGCTGATCTATGAAGAGGTCAAGCAGCGGCCGAATTTCGTCGTCCGCGAACGGGTCGGCCTGTGAGTGTGACGCGGGAGTTTGCGCAGTCCCGACTCTGGACGCCGCAGGCCGAGGATGCCCCGGTCTCGTCGGACGAGCAGCCCGACATGCTGTGGCTGGCCAGTGCGCTCGTCGTGCCGGTCGCTCTCGTGTTCGCCGTGGGGGTCGCCGTCGTCGCCCAGGTGACGCCCCCGGGCGGCCCGGCTGGGCTCGAGTTCCTGCCCGGCGTCGCGGAGCTGCACCCGGAAGCCGGCGAGCAGCGGGCCTATCTGCTGCTGTTGCTGGCTCCGCTGGCCTTTGCGGCTGCGGTGGCGACCCTCACCCGCCGGCGGGAGCGCCTTTCCAGCAGACCGATCGCCGGCTGGTTGGTCGCCGCTGCTTTCAGCGGCCAGCTCGTACTCGTCTGTCTCGTGCTTGTCTCCATGTGGGTCCAGCAAGACTTCGCTGCCTACTTCGACCTGTGGCAACTCGGGCTGAGTCTTCTGCTGGGCCTCGGTGCCGCCGCCGCCGTGGTCACGGCCTACGGGTCTGGTGTACGAGAAGCGGCAGCGTGGCTGAGCGCCACGGCGAAACAGGGACCAGTCCCGTCAGGCATCGCTGCCACGGTGGCCGTGATTGCCACCGTTGCGTACGTGAGCACGACGGTCTTCCGGGACGGCAACATCGCCAACGCCCCTATCGAGATCCCGTACCACCTCGCCTTCACGTCGGAGGAGTTTGCTGCCGTCTTGGGGGGCCGCACACCCCTGGTGGACTTCGTGCCGCAGTACGTCAGCCTGCTCCCGTATCTCGCGGCGCCGATCTTCTCGCTGACCGGGTTCAGCATCACCAGCATGACCCTGCTGTTCGCCACCCTGTCAGGGTTCGCCCTGCTCAGCGTCTTTCTGGCCTTCTGGAAGATCACCGGCCGGGCCGTGTTGGCGGTGCTGTTCTACGTGCCCCTTCTGTCCATCACGTTCTACCCCGCCAACCGAGACGGCGCCGAGCTGTCCTCGGTCGGCAGCTACTACGCGGTCATGCCGCTGCGCTACTTCTTCCCGCTGGTGTTGACCGCTCTGGTCGCTGTGTTCGCCCCGCGGGCGCGGGAGTGGCGTCCCGCCCTGATCCTCGGCCTGACAGCAGGTGCCGGCCTGGTCAACAACGTGGAGTTCGGCATCGCCGGGCTCGGCGCGGTGTTCGTGGCGGTGTTCGTGGGGGCACTGTCGACCGGCCCGACGACTGGACGGTGGCTGGACGCCGTCGTCGCCGAAGCGCGTCTGCTGGCCGGCGTCGCGGCGGCGGTGCTGCTGTTCGTGGTGGGCACGCTGCTTCGATCCGGCTCGCTGCCGGACTTCGGTCAGTCGCTGTCCTTCTCGAGGCTGTTCGCGGCCAGCGGTCTCTACATGCTTCCGATGCCTGGCGCCCTCGGGCTGCATCTGGTGATGTACCTGACCGGAGCGCTCGCACTCGTGCTGGCTCTGGTCTGCGCGGCGCGGCGCAGCGTGCGGTCCGGGCCCGGCGGTTCTGCCGGTCTGGCCCTGCTCGGCTACAGCAGCGTGTTCGGGCTGGGCGCCGCCAGCTACTACGTCGGGCGGTCGCACCCGGCCGTACTCATCGCGATCTTCTGCGCCTGGGCGTTGTGCAGCGCAACGCTGACGATCGAGGTGCTCGGCCGCCTCCCCGGGATCATCGACGGTGGGCTGCGCACGCGCATGTTGTGTGCGATCCCGACGGCGGTGTTGGTCGGCCTGTCTGCCCTGTTCATCACCACGCTGTCCGGAGCTGACGTCGTGGCCGGCCAACCCGGGCGGTTGTCAGCGGCGGACGCCCCGAAGATCTTCGCTGCGCGGGACATACGGGCGTTCGTCCGCGACTGCACGGTTCCCGGCGAGCGCGTCATGCTGATGTTTCCGATCGGTCATTGGATCGCCGCCGACGCGGGGCTGGAGAACTACCTCCCCTACAATCAGGCGGCGTCGGTCGTGACGAGGCAACAGGTGTCCGTCGTCGCCGCCGCCCTGCGCGAGCATGACGTGACGAGCGTCTTTGTCGGCACCTTCGACAATCCCAACACCGAACAAGCCCTGAAGTCGGCCTTGGCCGAGGCCGGTTACGAACGCGGCTTCCAGGTCCAGCCGTCACTGTCGGCGGAGCAGGCGTCGGTGGCGGGAGGGCGGGTGGAGCTGTGGCGTAGCCCCATGACCCCGGGACCGTGCTCATGAGCACCCGCGTCCAGCGCTTCGTCGTCCTCGGGGTGGTCAACTCCGCCTTCGGCTTCGCCGTCTTCGCCGCGATCCAGCTCGCCTTCGGTCGGTTCCTGCACTACCTGCTGGTCCTCGCTCTGGCCCACGTGGCGGCGGTCCTCGAGGCCTTCGCCGTGCAGCGGCGCTTCGTCTTCCGATCCAGCGAGCCGTGGTTGCCCGAGCTGGCGCGCTTCTGGTCGATCTATCTTGGCCTGTTCGCCGTGAACATCCCGGTGCTGCTGGTGTTCGTCGAGGTCGTGCGCCTGCCGGTGCCCGTTGCGCAGTTCGTCACGCTGCTGATCCTGGCGGTCGGAAGCTATCTGCTACACCGATCGTTCACGTTCTCCTCCCCGAAGTCGGCGGAGGCCGCTGCGGCCGAGTCAGCGATCGAGACCACGCCCGGTCCACAGACAAAAAGGCACTCATGAGACGCATCACCTCCTGCCTTGTCTGCTCCAGCGACGACTTGTCGCGCAGTCCCGCCATCGTGGCGCCGTTCATCCGGGAATACGCGCTCGGCGGCGCAGGACGACCGGAGGTGCCTACGCAGGCGGTCCTGCTGACCTGCGCGTCCTGCGAGATGGACTTCTACGACCTGCGTTACGACGACGACGAGATCGCGGCGCTTTACGCGGGTTACCGGGGTGAACGCTACTTCGCGCTGAGGCATCACTTCGAGCCGCTCTACACCCGCAAGTACAACGACAACAATGGTAGGGAATCTGCATCGATCGACACGCGCAAGCGCACGGTTCAGGCCCTGGTCACCGAGGCGCTCGGAAACACGACGATCACCTCGGTGCTCGACTTCGGCGGCGACGCAGGACAGTTCATCCCCGATTTCGAGGGTGCCGCTCGCTACGTGCTGGAGGTCTCCGACGTCCCACCTGAGCCCGGTGTGACGTCGGTGAGCCGCCTCGAGGAGCTCGAGAAGCCGGTCGACCTGGTGATACTCGCCCACGTCCTCGAGCACGTCAGCGATCCGGTCGCGTTGCTCACGGAGCTGATGACGGCAGTGGGCGACGGGGGCTACCTCTACGTCGAGGTGCCCCTGGACCGGCCGAAGTTGCCCCCGCCCTGGGCGGTGAGGCTGCAGGCCTCGTGGGTCAAGACGGTCACCTGCAACACGCGCCTGACCGTCGCCGTCGATGCCGTCAGCACCCCGGTGCGGGTGCTCGCCCGGGGGCGCTGGATCCCCTTCACCTTCCCGCGTCTTCATGAGCACATCAACTTCTTCTCCCCGGGGGCCCTGGCACGCACGCTGGAGCGCGGGGGGTGGCACGCCGTCGCGCAGAAGCAGTACGACCACAGCACCGGTCTGCTCGGGCTGTCGGTGTTCGGTGTGCTGGCCACCCGAGAAGTCCCCGCGACCGAGCCACCCGCCGGCCAGGGGTCCCCGTGACCGGCACGGCGCTCGTCGTCGGTGGGCTCGGCTCGATCGGATCAGCGATCGGCGAACGGCTGACCTGCGACGGTTTCGCGGTCCTGCCCACGTCCCGCTCGGCGCGGGAAGGTGTCGTCGGCCTGGACGTCGCTGAGCCGGAAACTCACCGCCGGGCGGTGATCGCGCAGCTGCCCGAGCTCGACGTCGTCGTGTGGGCGCAGGGGGCGAACACCAACGACGCGGTGGGGGCGCTCGACCTGGCCCGCAGCCGCGAGGTGATCGAGGGCAACCTGCTGTTCGTCGCCGAGACCCTGGACGCGCTCGTCGCGACGAGCCGCCTGCGGCGCGGCGCGCGGCTCGTCGTCGTGAGCAGCGTGTGGCAGGTCGTCGCCCGCCCGGGCAAGTTCTCCTACACCGTCTCGAAGGCCGGCCTCGGTGGGCTGGTGCGCGCGGCGGCGCTGGACCTGGCGGCAGCCGGCGTGCTGATCAACGCCGTGCTGCCGGGCGTCGTCGACACGCCGATGACGCGCGACATGCTGTCCGCGGACCAGATCGCGGCGGCCGAGGCCGCCACCGGGTTCGGCCGGCTGGTCGACCTCTGCGCCGTGACGGGTACCGTCGCTTTCCTCTGCTCGGCGTCGAACACCGCCGTCACCGGGCAGTCCATCGCCGTCGACCTTGGATTTTCTCTTGCCCGATCGCTGTGATCTGTCCATCCGCTCGAGCGCCGGTGACTACGAGGTGGTCGTGGGCGAAGGAGCGCTCGATGCCGTGCTCTCGGGCGGCGCCGACCTGCTTGTGGTCGACCGGGCTCTGGCGGGGCGGCTGCCCGTGACCGGTCCGACCGTCCTGGTCGACGCCTCGGAGCAGGCCAAGACCCTCGCCGGGTGCGAGAGCGTCGTGCTGGAGATGCGCGCTGCCGGGATCCGGCGCGGCCACCACGTGGTCGCCGTCGGCGGCGGCGTCGTCCAGGACATCGCCACCTTCGTCACCGACATCTACATGCGTGGCCTCGCCTGGACCTACGTGCCGACGACCCTGATGGCCATGGCCGACTCGTGCATCGGCGGGAAGAGCTCGATCAACGTCGGCGGGGTCAAGAACCTGGTGGGCGGCTTCCACCCGCCGAGCCGGGTCATCGTGGACCCTGCCTTCCTTCCCACGCTGCCGCCGGCAGCGGTGGCGGCCGGCCTCGCCGAGGCGGTCAAGATCTGCTTCTGCCGCGGTCAGGACAGTTTCGAGACCTATCTCGAGCACTACACGGCGTTCGAGCAGGAGCCGGAGCGCCTGCTCCACCACGTGCTCGACGCCAAGAAGTGGTTCATCGAGATCGACGAGCACGACCAGGCCGAGCGCCTGCTGCTGAACTTCGGTCACACCTTCGGTCACGCGCTGGAGGCGGCGACCAGTCACCGGCTCAGCCACGGTCTCGGTGTGGCGGTCGGCATCCTGTGCGCGCTGCGACACCCGGCCGCCGAGCGCAATCCCGGCACGGCCGCCCTCGAGCAGCACTGCCGGGAGCTGCTCCGCGCCGCCCCCGACCTGGACGAGGTCCTCGACAGCGTGGACGAGCAGCGCTACGAGGCTGCCTTCCGCAGCGACAAGAAGCACTCACCGTCGGCCTTCCGGCTCATCCTGCCGGTTGCCGGCGAGGGGGTGCGCCAGGTGGAGACGCCGTCGGACGACTCGGGCTGGGCAGCGGTGCTGACCGCCACCCGCGAGTCGCTGGGCTCGCTGCGCAGGGCCGCCGCGTGAAGTACACCGACGTCGTCATGGGGTGGCTGCAGGAGCTCGGCTACTCGCACTGCTTCTTCGTGGCGGGCGGCAACTCGATGCACCTGCTGGACGGGGCGCGGCAGACGATGACCTGCGTGCCGGTGGTGCACGAGGTCGCGGCCGGCATCGCGGTGGAGTACTTCAACGAGGTGGCCGAGGCCCGCGGCACCGGGCAGCGGGCCTTCGCCCTGGTCACCGCCGGTCCGGGCCTGACCAACATCCTCACCGCCATGGCCGGCGCCTACCTCGAGAGCCGGGAGCTGCTCGTGCTCGGCGGTCAGGTCAAGTCGAGCGACCTGGCCGGGCCAACCCTGCGGCAACGCGGCATCCAGGAGGTGGACGGCGTGGCGATGTCGGCGCCGGTGTCGTCGGCGGTGGCGCGGATCGAGGTGCCGATCGACCGGGCCGAGCTCGTCGGCCTGGTCCAGCGCGGGGCGCAGGGCAGGAAGGGCCCGGTTTTCCTCGAGTTCTGCCTCGACGCGCAGGGCGCGCCGGTCGACCGGGCCGGCCTGGAGCAGCGCCCCGTTGTCGACGCCGACCCGATGCCCGCCGCCCGGGCCGTGGCGGCCCAGGCAGCACCCCGCGTGCTCGAGCTGCTGCAGCAGGCGAGCCATCCGGTCCTGCTGCTCGGCGCCGGGGTGTCCCGCCCAGCGGCGCGCAGCGCGCTGCCGGCGCTTCGCGCCGCCGAGCTCCCGGTCATGACGACGTGGAACGGCATGGACCGGATCGACGCCGGCGACCCGGTCTTCGTCGGCCGGCCTAACACCTGGGGACAGCGCTCGGCGAATGTGCTGCTGCAGCAGGCCGATCTCGTGCTCGCGCTCGGGACCCGGTTGGGGCTGCAGCAGACCGGCTTCAACTGGCCGGCCTTCGTCCCGGTGGGGCAGGTGGTGCAGGTCGAGCTCGACGAAACGGAGCTGACCAAGGGTCACCCCCACATCGACCTCCCGGTCTGCGGCGACGCCGACACGGTCCTGTCCGCCCTGGCGGCCGCCGAGCTGCCCGGCTGGACCGAGTGGCTGGCGTTCTGCCGCGAGGTCCGCACCACCCTGCCGGTCCTCGAGGTCAACCACACGGGTGCGGACTACCTCGACCCCTACGCGCTGGTGGCTGAGCTCTCCGAGCGGTGCGGTCCGGATGACCTGGTGATCCCGTGCAGCAGTGGCGGAGCCTTCACCGTGGCCATGCAGGTCTTCGCCCAGCAGGGTGGGCAGACGGTCGTGACGGACAAGGGCCTGGCCAGCATGGGGTACGGGCTGTCCGGGGCCATCGGCGCCTCGTTCGCAAGCCCCGGCACCCGCACCGTGCTGATGGAGGGCGACGGGGGCTTCACGCAGAACCTGCAGGAGCTCGCGACGGCCGCGGTCAACGGCCTGCCGGTGAAGATGTTCGTCTTCAGCAACGAGGGCTACGCCTCGATCCGCATGACGCAGCGCAACTACTTCGGCGGCTCCTACCTCGGCTGCGACGTGCGCAGCGGCTTGGGCTTCCCGGACTGGCCGCTGCTGTTCCGGGCCTACGGCATCCCCCTGCTCGAACTCGGGAGCAAGGGCCTGGACACCGACGGCTTCTCGGAGCTGTTCGACGGCGCCGGACCGGCCGGCTTCGTCGTGCCGGTGGACCCGGAGCAGACCTACTTCCCTAAGATCACCAGTCGGGTGACCGCCTCCGGTGGCATGGAGTCCGCACCACTGCACCTGATGAGTCCGGATCTGACCGACGAGGTCGCGCGGCGCGTCCTCATCCACCTCGTACCAGAAGGGCATGGTGCAACGTCATGAACAAGATCGAGCGCCAGATGACAGACATCCTGCGTCAGGGCCGCGAGCTGTACGGCTACGGCGCCGTCAAGGCGGAGTTCGAGGCGGAGGGGACCCGCATGGACGAGCTGCTCCGGCTGGTCGACATCGCCCACGCCGCCGGCCTGCCGCTGACGGTGAAGATCGGCGGCTGCGAGGCGATCCGGGACCTGCTGGAGTCCAAGCAGGTGGGCGTCCGCTACATCGTCGCGCCGATGATCGAGACGCCGTACTCGCTGTCGAAGTACGTCGCGGCCAAGGACCTCGTCTACAGCGCCGACGAGGCCGAGGACACCGACTTCCTGTTCAACCTCGAGACGATTACCGGCTTCGAGCACCTCGAACAGATGGCCCGGGTGGCCAGCGGCGACCCAGGGGTGGACGGCATGGTCTTCGGTCGGGTCGACTTCTCGGGCTCGCTCGGGCGCACCCGCGACTCGATCAACGACGAGAAGATCACGCAGTACGTCCTGCGGACTGCCGAGGTGTGCAAGGCGAGCGGCCTCGATCTCGTCGTGGGCGGTGGCGTGTCGATGGACAGCATCGACGTCCTGCAGCAGATCCGCGCCGTGCACCTCACGCGGTTCGAGACCCGCAAGGTGGTCTTCCTCGCCGAGGCGCTCGACCGCGACGACGTCAAGCAGGGGCTGCTCAACGCGGTCCACTTCGAGCTGCTGTGGCTGCTGAACAAGCGGGAGTACTACGGCCGGATCTTCCAGGAGGACGCCAGACGGATCGACATGCTGGAGAGCCGCTGGAAAGTGCTGAACGGCGCCTCATGACGCCGACCGAGGTGCTCCGCCCGCTGTTGCGGGGCGACGAGCACTTTGCCGTCACCGGGGCGACGGGCTGGTTCGGCAGCACCGCACTGGACCTGCTGGACGAGTTGCTGGGCGAGCAGGCCGCCGAACGGGTGACGGCCTACGCCAGCCGGCCGCGCACCATGCGGACAGCCGCCGGGCGCACCGTCGAGGTGCACGCCCTGTCCGATCTTGCGAGCAGCATCGGCAGCGCGACGCACGTGCTGCACTTCGCGTTCCTCACCCGCGACCGGGCAGCCGAGGTCGGGATCCCCGACTACCTCGAGCAGAACCTGCAGATCACGGCGACGGTGCTGGGAGCGATCTCCCGGCTGCATCCGCGTGGTTTGCTCACGACGTCCTCGGGTGCGGTCTATGGCAAGGTGCGGCACATGTCGTGCGATCTGACGGGCAATCCGTACGGCACGCTGAAGCACATCGACGAGCTCGCCCTGCGCCAGGCGATGGCTGACATCGGGGGCACCTCGGTGGTCGCCCGGGTCTTCAGCGTGGCGGGGCGTGGCATCACCTCACCGGAGCTCTACGCCCTCGGCGCCTTCATCTCCATGGCGCAGGCCGGCGGGCCGGTGCGCGTCCGGGCGCAGGGCTCGGTGGTCCGCTCCTACGTGGGCGTGGCGGAGGTCCTCGCCGTCGGGCTGTGGTCGCTGCTGTCGGAGATCCCGCTGGTGTTCGACAGCGGTGGCCACGTCGTCGAGATGGGTGAGCTCGCGGCGCTGGTCGCGCAACTGCACGGGCTGCCGCCCGAGGTGGTCGAGCGGACCCTCGACCCGCACGCGCCGGAGGACCGCTACATCGGCGAACCCGGCCAGATGGCCCAGCTGGCCGAGCACTGCGGGCTGGACTTCGCGCCGCTCGCCGAGCTCGTCGAGCAGACCGCGGCCGGGATGCGGGCCGGCGGGCCGTCCTCGTGAGCCGCGCCACCGACCTGCGCGCGCAGATCCTCGAGCTGGTCCGCGACTACCACACCGAGGCTTTCCCGGTGCGCGACTTCGTGCCGGGCCAGACGCCGATCCCGGTGTCGGGCAAGGTATTCGACGGCGACGAGATGTCCTCGCTGGTCGACTCCGGCCTCGACTTCTGGCTCACCACCGGCCGCTATGCCGCCAGCTTCGAGCGCCAACTCGAGCAGTTCCTCGGCGTACGCCACGCCTTTCTCTGCAACTCCGGATCGTCGGCCAACCTGCTGGCGCTGTCGGCGCTCACCTCGCCCAAGCTCGGCGAGCGCGCGCTGAAGCCCGGCGACGAGGTCATCACCGTCGGCGCGGGCTTCCCGACCACCGTGAACCCGATCGTTCAGAACCGGCTGGTGCCGGTGTTCCTCGACATCGAGCTCGGCACCTACGACGTCAAGGTCGACCGGCTCGCCGACGCGATCAGCCCGAAGACACGGGCCATCTCGATGGCCCACACGCTGGGCAACCCGTTCGACCTCGGCGCGGTCATGCAGCTCGCGAAGGAGCACGGGCTGTGGGTGCTCGAGGACAACTGCGACGCGCTCGGCGCGAAGTACAAGGGAAAGATGACCGGCAGCTTCGGTGACATCTCGACGGTGAGCTTCTACCCGGCCCACCACATCACGATGGGCGAGGGCGGCGCCGTGATGATCAAGCGGGCGAAGCTCAAGCCGCTCGTCGAGTCCTTCCGTGACTGGGGCCGCGACTGCTGGTGCGAGCCGGGCAAGGACAACACCTGCGGCAAGCGCTTCGACTGGCAGCTCGGCACGCTGCCGCACGGTTACGACCACAAGTACACCTACAGCCACATCGGCTACAACCTCAAGGCGACCGACATGCAGGCCGCCGTCGGCGCCGCGCAGATGTCGAAGCTGGACGGCTTCATCAAGGCCCGCAACCGCAACTGGCAGTTGCTCCACGACGGCCTGGCCGACCTCGACTGCCTGATCATGCCGCGGGCGACCGAGCACAGCGAGCCGAGCTGGTTCGGCTTCTGCGTCACCATTGCGCCGGGCTCGGTCGCGAAGCGGCACGAGCTGGTGCGGTTCCTCGACTCGCGAAAGATCGCCACACGTCAGCTTTTCGGGGGCAACCTGCTGCGCCAGCCGGCCTACGCCGGGATCGAGCACCGGGTCGTCGGTGACCTGACCAACGCCGACATCGTCACCGAGCAGACCTTCTGGCTCGGGGTCTATCCAGGCCTGACCGACGAGATGCTGGACTACGTCGTGCAGTGCGTACGCGAGTACGTCGCCGACCCGGCCGGCGCCATGGCCGGCATTGCCTCGCCCGCCTGAGATGTATCGCTACGAGGTGCTGGCCTCGCGGCGGGTGTTCGACGGCCGGGTGCTGGCGTTGCGGTCCGACCAGGTGGCGATGCCGGGCGATGCGGTGTCGCAGCGCGACGTGGTGGAGCTGCCCGGCGCCGTGGGGATCGTGGCGTTGGACGCCGACGAGCGGGTGCTGCTGGTGCGGCAGTATCGCCACCCGGTGGGCCGGCACCTCTGGGAGATCCCGGCCGGGTTGCTGGACTCGACGACGGAGTCGGCGCTCGAGGCGGGGCAGCGGGAGTTGGCGGAGGAGGGCTTCGTGACCGCCGGGCGGTGGGACTGCCTGTGCGACATCCTCACTTCACCGGGGATGACGGACGAGACGATCCGGCTGCTGCTGGCGCGGGACCTGGCGGATGTGCCGGTGGGGGAGCGGCACGTGGCTTTCCACGAGGAGGCCGACATGGAGTTGACCCGGGTGCCGTTGGTCGACGCGGTTGCGCGGGTGCTGTCCGGCGAGATCGAGAATGGCATCACGGTCGCCGGGTTGCTGGCGGCGTTCGCGTCGCTGCGGGGTGGGTTGGCTCTGCGGGCAGTGGATGCCGAGTGGGCGGCGCGCAAAGGTGGGTAGAGGTCCGGCTGAAGCTGGGTAGCAGGCGCATCAACGACTGGCGGGAGGCCCTTCGGCTTCGACATCGCTGGCGACGGCCAGCGATGAGGAGGTCCGCATGACGACGACTGCGTTCCGATCTCGTTCAACGGGGTTCGTGTGGTGATCCGTACCTTCACCGTCGTGGTCTCAGCCCTGCCGGAAGTATGCCGTGCGTAGACCAAGCGATCGGGGGCTTCGTCGTCCACCACGTCGCAGGTCGTCCCGGCGAAGATCATCAGGAGGTTCCGTCAGACACGGCCGCGCGTCGTGACGGCAATCTCGACGTGGGGGAACCTCAGGCGCACCGGAAGACGTGTCGGCGCCCCTCGCGGTGCGCGGCGTCCTGGGTGGCCAGGGCGTCCCGGATGACGGCGAGGCCCTCGACCAGCGGCAGCGGGTCCTCGGCCACTCTCATGGCGGGATCGGTGACCGAGACCGGGTGCCACCACAACCCGTCGGTCGTAAGCGTGGGTTCGGGCGCCAGCATGTCGAGGGTGACAACGTGGCCCAGCTCGGAGAAGCCTTGAGCGGCGACCGGGCGGATGAGGCGATCCTCGGCGGCAACTTCCCAGTCGTCGAGGAGTTCGTGGAGCGCGGCGACGCCGTCGGTATCGCCCTCGTGCAGGGTTGCGGCGACCTTGACCCGGAAGCCGAGCTGTCGGGCCAGTCCGATCCCGG
>JAABUN010004745.1_pt1 | contig 17913 bp, 11 predicted proteins | sample 5559311 | NCBI WGS metagenome assembly JAABUN01 (sample SAMN10711877, study PRJNA513370) | rock metagenome | isolation source: Antarctica rocks | place: Antarctica: Victoria Land, Siegfried Peak sud | reverse complement strand
CATCGAGGTGTTTCGCATACATCTCGATGCCCAGAAGACATACTCCCCCTTCCCTATGGGGAAGGCGGGTGCCCTCTGGGCAGGTGGGGGGTTAGGTGCATTTCGTGAAAACGCATAAGCCCTGCCTCGCCCGGTAGGGTGACGCAAGCTCCGCAACCGGGAGGGCTGGCGCATTCGCGTAGGGACGCACCGTGTCATCTACGAGATAGACGACGCGGCATGTACCGTGACGGTACTCGTTGCCGGTGATCGCCGCGATGTCTACCGCTAGTCGAGCCGATTACGGGGCAATTTCCGGGGCGCAGAAGATGTACACCAGCTCCTTGATGTGGGCGAGGGCGTCCGTGAGGCGCACGTTCTCGTTGGCACCGTGGGCGCGGCTTTCGCGCATCCGGCCCAAGCCCACGGTGGCAATCTGGTCGGTGCCGAGGGTCTGCGCGACATTCGCCATGTCGGTGGAGCCGCCGCTGCCGGTGCGCACGAACTGCTCCGGCGTGTAGCCCTGCACTTTGCCAAACGCCGCGACCAGTTTGTGCGCGAGCGGGTGGTCGGCACTCTGGTAGTAGGCGGGGTACGACTTCATGAAGCGCACGTCCACCGCCTTCGCACGGCCCGCCGCCTGCCCGCGCTCCACGGCGGCGCGAATCTCGGCCTCCACATCCTCGTACCGCTCTTCGGGGATGAAGCGGCGGTTGACCACGAATGTGCAGGTCGCGGGGACGATGTTCGATTTCACCCCGGCGTGGATGATGTCAATGTTGAACATCGGGCGCAGGTGCGTGGGGGCGTTCGGGGCCGGGGCGAGCGGCAACGCACTGCGCCGCGTCTCCACTTCGCGCTTCAGGGCCATCAGTTCCACGAGGATCGGCACCGATTCCTCCACGGCGTTGATGCCGTTGTAGTTCGCGCCGCTGTGACACGACTCGCCCGTCACGGTGATCGTGATGTCCACCGAGCCGTTCGAGCCGAGGCGCAGCACGGGTTCCTGCGACCCCTCCAGACAGAGCACGGGGGCGTGGACGTACCCGTGTTTCGCCAGATGCCAGATGCCGGGGTAGACGCCGATCTCCTCGTCGGTGCAGATGCAGGCGTGCAAGTCCCACACGGGTTCGAGGCCCAGATCGCGGATCAGGTCGAGGGCGGTGAGCAGGCTGGCGATGGTGCCTTTCATGTCCGCCACGCCGCGCCCGTAGATGCGCCCGTCGTGCAGTTCGGCCCCGTACGGGTCGTAGTCCCACGCTTCCTCGACCGGCACGGTGTCCATGTGCGCGTAGATCGTCAGCGGCGGCTTGCCGCTCTTGCGCGTGGCGACGAGGTTGACGCGGTCGCCGTCGAGCGGCAGGGGGATGGTGTCCACCAACTCCTGCGGGATGACGACGCGCTCGGTGTCGCACCCCGCCGCCCGGAACTGCGGCTCGATCAGGTCCACCAGCGTGTCGTAGTTGCGACCGGGCGGCACCGTGTTGTCTATGCGGATGATCTCGCGCAGCCGCGACAAGAATACTTCCTGCCGCGCATCCACCGCCGCGAACACCGCGTCCCAGTCTATCGCCCCCGTCGCTGTCCGTGCCGCCATTTCCGTTGCCATCCCGCGCCCCCTCGCTTTCCGTCGTTGCTACCGCCGTTCACGCACTCTGCGCGAAAACGCACAGATGTTAAAGCATCATAGGTCATGTTCCGCGTAGTTGAACGCCTGAACTATCGTCGCCAAGAAACCGCGACAAATCTGTGGTTTCGAGTGCGCTCAAGTCGTTTCTAGCCGCTTCTAGCGCGTTTCGAAGTGCCTCACTGACCATTGCTTCGTAGTCACTGATAGCAGTAGGGAGTACGAGCATTCTTTTGTCATACGACTTAAGTAAGTCGGTAAAATATTTCGCTAATGAGAGTCGAACTGCACCTGCCGCCGCCTCAAATTCGTCTGATGTTCCGGGTTCGAAGTCATGTTCTGTAATTAGCTTTGTTGTAGTATCAAATTGTTTCCTGAAAAGAGCAGGCACATTGATTTCTTCGCCCGTTATCACGGCATTACGCAACTGATAAATGTCCTCCCGTAGCGTGTATAGCCCTTGTAACTGCGCCGAGTAGTACCTGCGAAGTCGTTCCAACCGACCGTCACGCAACTTGCGAGCGTCGGCCATCTGTTCGCGCTTCAGGGCAAACTCTCGCTCCTCTCTGGCACGCCGTCCCTGCACGAAGATGGTAATGACGGAGACGGACAAGGCAATACCCCCCTGCAATTAGGGCGGTGAGCAGTGGGGTTTCCACGTATGATCTCCGAAGGTAGTCAATGGGCGACAGGTTGCCGAAGTATACCGCAAGGCCGTAGTGGTGCGTCAACCGATGCCGAGGTGGGCGCGGGCGGCGGCGCGTTGTTCGGCGTCGTGGGCCTTGTACTCGTCCTGCCACGCCTGCGACATCGCGCCGATCATCCTATAGGCGGGTGCGGGTTCGGCGTCGCTGCCATGCCACTCCCCCGCGACGACTTCGCCCAGAAACAGCGTCATGTCACCCGCGTCGAGCGAACCGACCACGCGGCACTCCACGTATCCCAGTGCGGTAGCAAGCACCGGGCTGCCCGTGTCGCCGGGATGCCAGTCGAGGCTGTCCAGCTTGTCGGCGTCGGGTCGTGCGTGCGCGGAGACGAAACCGAGCCGCCGCGTCAACTCCTGCTCGTCTTCGGTGAGCGGGTGCAGGGCGAACGCACCGGAATCGCGTACGAGGTCGTGCGTGCGGTTCGCCTTCCAGAGTTCCACGACCACGCGGGGCTTTTCGGGCAGGATACTCGCGGAGAGCACGCCCACCGCGATCTGCCCGTTCGCCACACCGCCGTGTGCCGCCGTGATCGCGCACACCGGCCCCCACAACCGCGACGTGATCCGCCGCACCGCCCCTTCATCCATGCGTAGCCTCCTCAGAATCGGAAGAAATTGAACCGCCAAGACGCCAAGGACGCCAAGCGGGAAATCGAAAGAGTAACCGCTAAAGATACAGGAGGGAGGAAGAAACCATGTTCAATTCTTCCTCTTTGCGCTCTGTGTCTTTTGTGCCTTTGTAATTCGGTTTGCCGATTCTTGGCGTTCTTGGCGTCTTGGCGGTCCAATCCCCTCTCAACCCCCTCCCAGCGCGGCGAGGCGGGCGCGGAGGCGGGCGGCGCGTTCCTCGGCGGCGACCAAGCGGTCGCGTGCGGCCTGCACGACTTCCGGCTTGGCGCGGCCCGTGAAGCCCTCGTTCGCCAGTTGCGCCGCCGTGCGCGTGATCTGCCCTTCGGCCTCCGCGAGTTCCTTCGTCAGCCGCTCGCGCTCCACCGCCACATCCACCATGCCCGTGAGGTACACGGTCGCCTCGTCCACGATCAGGGCGGTCGCTTGTGCGGGGGCGTCGGCGGTCGCGCTGATCGTCAGTTGCGCGTCACCGACGCGGGCGAGGCGGCAGAGGATGTCGCGCTGGTCGTTCAGGGCGTCGGTGTACCGCCCCGCCGCAATCGTCGCGCCGATCTGCCGCGCCGGTTCGACGCCCGCCGCCGCACGGGCGGTACGGATCGCCCGGACGACCTCGATCAGCAGGCCGAACGCCGTTTCCGCCTCGGCGTCGGTGTCGCCCGCCGTGGGCCATGGGGCGACGATGAGGGCATCGCCGCCGTGCGGGAGCCGCTGCCAGACGGCCTCGGTGATGAAGGGCATGAAGGGGTGCAGGAGGCGCAGGGAGCGTTCCAGCGTGTAGGCCAATGTCTGGCGCACCGTCGCGGCGTCGCTCGCGTCCGTGCCGTTCAACCGGGGCTTCGCGGCCTCGATGTACCAATCCGCGAGGTCGCCCCAGAGGAAGTCGTACAATTGCCGCCCCGCCTCGCCCAAGAGGTAACTGTCCATCAACTGCGACGTGTTCGCGGTGAGGGCGTGCAGGCGACCGGCGATCCAGCGATCCGCCAACGCCATCCGCGCCGGGTCGGGGGCGGATGGCGAGCCGTCCGCGTCGCGGGCGATCTCGGCGTCGCCGATGTTCGCTACGGCGAAGCGGGCGACATTCCACAGCTTGTTGGCGAAGTTGCGGTTGCCCTCGATGCGCTCCTCGGAGAGGTTCATGTCGGCACCGGGGCCGCCCGCCGTCACGAGCGTGAAGCGCAGGGCGTCGGTGCCGTAGCGGTCGGTGAGGTCGAGCGGGTCGAGGACATTGCCGAGCGACTTGCTCATCTTGCGGCCCCGCTCGTCGCGCACGATGCCGTGCAGATACACTGTATGGTACGGTGCTTCGCCCGTGAGGGCGAGACCTTGAAAGATCATCCGGGCCACCCAGAAGAAGATGATGTCGTAGCCCGTTTCCAGCACGCTATTCGGGTAGAAGCGGCGCAGGTCTTCCGTGTCGTCGGGCCAGCCGAGGGTGCTGAAGGGCCACAGGGCGGACGAGAACCATGTGTCGAGCACGTCCGCATCCTGCACGAGCGACGCGGGATCAACCCCGGCGGGAATCTCGTCGGGGGCGGGGAACTCGTGTTCGGTGACGACCACGGTGCCGTCGGGGGCGTACCACACGGGGATGCGGTGGCCCCACCAGAGTTGGCGCGAGATGCACCAGTCCTGCAAATTATCCACCCAGCGGAAGTAATCCCCCGCGAACCGCTCCGGCACGAAGCGGATACGCCCGTCGTCCACCGCCTCCCGCGCCGGGGCTTTGACCGGCTGCATGTCCACCCACCATTGCAGGGAGAGCATCGGTTCCAGCACCGCGTCGCCCCGTTGGGCGTGCGGCACGGCGTGGCGGTGCGGCGCGACCTTGACGAGGTGGCCCGTTTCTTCGAGGGCGGCGACGACCGCTTTCCGCCCCTCGATGACCGTGAGGCCCGCGAAGCGGCCCGCCTCGTCGTTCAGCTTGCCGTCGAGGGTGAACACGGTGATCTCCGGCAGGCCGTGCCGCTTGCCGATGGCGTTGTCGTTGAAGTCGTGCGCGGGCGTCACTTTCACCGCCCCGGTGCCGAAGGCGGGGTCAACGTGACGGTCCGCGACCACGGGGATGCGCCGCCCCACGAGCGGCAACACGAGGTCCTTGCCGATCAGACCCGCGTACCGCTCGTCGTCGGGGTGGACGGCGACGGCGGTGTCGCCGAGCATCGTCTCCGGGCGGGTGGTCGCCACCGTCACGGAGCCTTCGCCGTCCGCCGCGTCGTAGCGCAGGTACCAGAGGTGTCCGTCCACCTCACGCGGCTCGGCCTCCACATCGCTCACCGTGGTCTGGTTCGCCGGGTCCCAGTTCACGAGGCGGTGGGCGCGGTAGATGCGGCCTTGCGCGTGCAGCCGCTTGAAGGCGACGCGCACGGCGCGGCTGCGGGCGTCGTCCATCGTGAAGGCGAAGCGCGACCAGTCGAGCGAGAAACCGAGGCTGCGCAACTGGTCGAGGATGCGGTCGCGGTAGGCGTTGACGACCGCCCATGTGCGCTCAAGGAACGCCTCGCGGCCCAGTTGCTGCCGCGTCAGTCCCTCTTTGGCGAGTTCGCGCTCCACCACCACATGCACGGCGATGCTCGCGTGGTCGGCCCCCGGCAGCCAGAGCGTGGGGTGTCCGAGCATCCGGTGATAGCGGATCAGCACGTCCTCCACGGTGTACATCGCGTGGCCGAGGTGCAACGCCCCCGTGACATTTGGCGGCGGCAAGACGATGGTGAACGCCCCCGGCTCGCCCTCGCGGGCGGGCGGCGGCGCGAAGTAGCCGCTCGCTTCCCACCAGCGGTAGAGCGGCCCCTCGGTCGCCTTCGGGTCGTACGCCTTCGGCATCTCGCCCGCCGCGAGGGGCGGGAGGGGTGTGGTCGTGGTCGCCATGTCTTCGCTCCTCGTATACCTTCGTAGGGGCGGTTCGTGAACCGCCGTCTCGCCGTGCCTCGGTGCGGAAGGTTCGGCACGGTCGTCGCCGGGGGAGGGCGGTTCACGCACCGCCCCTGCGCCGACACGACCACCAAACACAAACGCCCGCCCTCATGTTCGAGGACGGACGTGAACATTCGTGGTACCACCTCGCTTCCGGCGCACGGCGAAAGCCGCACGACCGCTCGCGTTTGCGCGGTAGCGGGCGCACCCGTGGAGGGGTAGTTGCTGGTCGTCGGTCGTCGGTTGTGAGAAAAATGCGGGACAGCCGCAGTTCTTCCGCGTTTCTCTAGCCACTACCGACCGACGACGAGCGACGACCCACCAAGTCACTTCGACGCGGCTCCGTGCGCGGGGCTTGCACCTATTTCCCCGCTCGCTGCGTGCAGGCTGCCGCGCCTACTTCTCCCGATCACGGACGAGTATAGCAGTCGGGGTGCGGCAACGTCAAAGCGAAACTCTGGAGTTGAAGTTGCCCCGATTCGACGTTCACGACCTACGGCACACCCGCGCCATGCACCTCTACAGGCGCAATAAGGGCCATAGCTACCGTCTCGCGTGCCTCGGTCACGCTTAGCCCCGGCATCACGCTCGGCATCTACGCACACGCCCTCTCCGATATGCAGGGTGACGATCTCGTGACCCTCGCCGCGTTCGCCTTCGCGGGGACGGCCTGAAAGCCTCCATCCCCACGACATCCCCACAGCCCCGGCAACGGAAACCGCCCCTCATCAGTGAGGGGCGGTTTCCGTTGTTGTAGAAGGAGAAAAGTGGTCGGGGCGAGAGGATTCGAACCTCCGACCCCCTGCTCCCAAAGCGTGAGCAAAGCGTTTCAGATTGTTTATTCTTCCCAGTTTAACTACATCTTCGTTTCCCGATGTTGCCCGTTGTTCATTCTGGTGGCGGTACAAGTGGCGGTAAATATTCCGCCGCTTCGTCAAGCGCATAACGGCGTTTATGCGACACGGCTTCGTCGGCCAATCCTGCCACTTCTTGGTGAACATTGTGGTGCAAGGTAACAGACGCTCACGCTTCTACGGCCTCGTCCTCGGATCAGTCGGATGCTTCGCTGCTGCGAGGGAAACGAGTGCCTATCCCACAGGGTGGCGACGCTCACGAAGCAGTCGTTCGCCGCATCGTCGAGGACGGCGCAGGCGCGGAGGCTCAGGCGTGCGTCGCCCTCGAGATACCAGAGGATCGCCTGCGTGTCGAGCAGCACGCGCATCACGTGTATTCGGCGAATTCGGGCAGCGGGTCGTCGAAGTCGGGGGTCATGATGTACCGGACCTTCGCTCTGCCGAAGCCCCCGCGTGTTTTGGGCGGTGTGCCGGTATCGGGCGCGACCGGGATCGCCGCCACACCGTCCTCGATGCGTCACACCTCCCTGCCGCCGCCCGGCATCTCGCGCAGGCCGACGTGGGCGGGCAGCGTGTCGTCGCCGTACGCGAGGTGCGCCCGCAGTCGCTCGCTCTCGCCGGGGGATAACTTCTCGGTGCCGAGTCGCATCCGCCCGTCGGGGAGTACGTCGAGCTTTGCCGCGTAGATGGTGCCGACCGCCATATGTCCTCACCTCCTGCTGTGCGTTCGAGGAGAGTGTAACGCGCCGGAACGGGTTGCGCCCTGTCGCCCCGCGACGAACAAAATCCACACTCGACGTTGGCGTTGTCCCCACAAATCCCCGTTTCACGACACGACCGGGCGAATACAGAATATGTCCGTCCGTCTGTCCTAGGGGCTGGCATGTGAGTACCCATCGTACACGCGGACGCTCCTTACAGATCCTCTTCGAGTTCCGCGCGTACGTCGTGACCGCGAGCCTCGCGCTCGTAGGAGTCCGCGAGCCGCCCGAGTACCCGGGCGGTGCGCGGCCACTCGTCGACGAGGGCCTGCGCGTACCCGCGATACTTCGCCACCAGGGCGCGCTCCTGCTCGCCGCCCTCTCCGAGCGCACGGCTCGTCACCCCCCGGCTGTTGTACACGCCGAGGTACATCCCCGTCTCGATGTGCTCGCTGCCGAGTGCCTCGATGAGGTCGCGGATTGCCTCGTGGGGCCAAGTACCATCCTTCCCAATCGGGGAAGACGCGAGGACGCGCCCGATCAGTTGATCTCCGCTCGCCGCCCGCCCACTCTCGTGCGCGAGCGTGCGAGCCTGCATCGTCCATGCCTGCAGGGCGTCGCCGTCGAGGGAACTGTCCTCGCGCCGCCCCGGTAGGGTATGCCACGAGTCCAGCAGTTCGTGCGCCGCTTCGACGCGATACCGTTCTTCTTCGGACAGTTCTGGGGGCTCCTCGCCCTTCGCCCGATAGGCCGTACGAAGCAGGTCGTGGAAGAATTCAGGCTCCGCCGCGAGGGCGCGATGCAGGGTGCGGGAGGGACGCTGGTGCCGCAGCAGCGGGAGGAAGAACCATTCGAGCGCGGCGAGCCGCGATGCGTCCACACCATCCGATCGGTCGAGGGCGTCGAGCAGCGTCCCGACCGCGTAGGTCATGCTGCTGAAGTTCACCTGCTTGAAGTCGACCTCCCGGGTCGCACGGTCCAACACGTCCACGATTACGGGTGCGGGGACAGCCGCGACACCGTCGCGGGCGTAGAGGGAGATGAAATCAATTGCGTCGGCCACTCTGCCGTACTCGACCAGCTTCGCCACGATGCGCTCGTGGTCCGCGCCCTCGAGGTTCCCGTGACCGTAGACCCCTACCTGCGACCAGTAACGGCGGCGCGTCTCCGCGTCCACGGAGTCGAGCCGATCCCACGTCCGACCCTCGAAGGGCAGGTAGCAGTAGAAGTCGGCGCGAAGCTGGGGCGGCCCCTCGGCGATGAGTGCGCTGGCCATCTTCCCTTCGAGCCACGCCTGCCCGCCGCTAGCGACGCGTCCGTTGAGATAGCCGAGGGCCATGGCGCGGAGAGGCTTGCCCTCCGCTGCGAGTTTTTGCCGGGGTCGGCATCCATCTCGCCCATGAGGGGCCATGGCGCGGAGAGGCTTGCCCTCCGCTGCGAGGGCCTCTGTGAGAAACTCGTCCTCGCCGTCCGTGACGATGCCCTCCCTGCCGAGGATGTCCCCCACGAACACCGGATGCTCTAGGCGGGAGGCTAGTTCGCGCACGAGCGGCATACCGCCCTCCGTGTACAACTCGCGCACCGCCTCGCTTCGGGCCTCGCGCACTGCGGCTTCCCGCGCCTGCCAGTCGTTACCTCGAGGGCCGATCAGGTTGGGCTGGTTGGCGAACAGCCAGTCGCGCTTCGTCACGGGATCGGCGGGCTCGAAGCGCGGATATACCCGCTTCAATTGCTCGACGCGCTCGGGGGGCATCGCCCACCGTGCGCCGGAGAACGCGGTGTGCCGCGAGAGCAGCGCACGGAGACTGTCCCAGATCGCCTTACGGTCGCCGGGAGGAAGAGCTTCCGGCTCGATTGCGTTGAGCCGGGCGATGAAAACGTCGAACGCGTCGGGCGATAAGTTGTCCGCGTGCTCGATCAGTTCGCGCCATCGCGCCCCGTCGGTGCCGACGTCGTCGAGGAGTCGCTCGGCGATCTCCGTGACCGCCCAGTGATACTCGCCCGTGGTGACGGAGATGGGCGCGGCGGCCCAGTCGCGCCAGCGCGGCCTCGACGTGCTGTGGGCGATACCTCGATCCTGCGGGAGCAGTCCGATGAGCAGTTTCCACGCGACGTCGCGTTCGCTGCGCCGGATGCGGTCGAGCACGCGCAGTCGCCGTTCGAGGGGGGTGCCGGTGGAGGGATGCCACGGAAGGAAGATCTCGTGCAGGCTCCCCCTCGGGCGGTTCCCCAGCCGACCGCCGGGGTCGAGCCGGGCGAGCGTCGCCAGTGCCGTCGCCGCACTCCCCAAGTGGTCGGGCGACCACGCCAGTTGCTCCAGCGACCACAGCAGGCCGGTGTGCGGCGAGTCACCGAAGGTGCCGAAGTCGTCTTCGCCGTCGACGAAGAGGTCGGCGAGGATCGGGCTGTCGCCCGCAAGCCCCCTGCCCACCGCCTCCAGGTACGCGTCGGGCGACGCCTCGGCGAGGAGCGGCAGGAGCCAGCTGAGGGACGCCCACATGCGCCAGTCGCTCGCGTCGGCGAAGAGTCGGCGCACGATCCGATCCGCCCAGTCCTGACCCGAGGCCGTGTCGTCGAGCGGGCTGGTGTCGCTGAACGTCGCCATCACCGCGAGCGTCTCGGCCAGTCCATCGCGAATGGCACCAGAGTGGGTCGGAACCCTGCCCATCACCGCAGCGTAGGCACGCTCCCGCAGCGGAAGTTCGTACTGCGGGTCGCTCCGACCGAGCACATCGAGCACGGTCGCCTCGAGACGTTGCAGGTCATCGCGGGTGAGAAATCGGGACAGGAGCGACCACGCGTCGTCGCGCCCCACGAGCATCCACCGACTCCCGACGCGACGCACGGGAGGATCGGGTTCGTGCGACCAGCGAACGAGGACGTCGGCCACCTCGGCGTAGAGTCTTCCCGCCAGTTCCGCTACGGCGGCGCGATCCGCCTCGTTCGTATCGTCCCACTGACCGGCCAGCAGCGCGGGGAGGAGTGACCGCGCCTCGGTGGGGGCGGACCATGCCGGACGGAGAATCGCCCGATCCCATGCGAGCCTGCGGCGGAGGGCGGTGAGGCTGTGCCGGCCCAGTTTAGCCATATCGTCGACGCGATTCTCGGGTGTACCCATTTCCACCAGAGCAGCGCGGAGAAGGGCGCGGCGAGGCGGCGGGAGGACGATGGAGTCCTTCGACGGGTTGGTATCCCTACCGAGGGGGAGCAGGACATGATGGCCCCTACAGACGGCGGCACCTACGATATTGAGATCGTCGAACAGCGGGATCAGGACGAGCGGCGACCTCGATGCGATCAGCGTTCGCCACGCGTCCGCATCTCTGACGACCACCCCGCGTGCGATCTGCCGCACCTCCACCTCAGAGTTTGTCCTCTGCAGCATGGCGGCGAAGAACGCGGCACCCGCCTCCCTGCTTTCCCCGTGCAGGGCGAGCAACGACGGCTCCCCCGAGAGCCATTCGGTGATCGCCTGTACCTGTTGATCGCGGGACGCCACGACGAGGTCGGCACTCGTCTCGGGCCGCGTGGCGCGCGACCACTCCTCCCAGAAACCGACAATGTCCGACGCACCCACGGGGTGCTTGCCGACGTGCCGCGAGATCCAGAGATGCACGCCAGGGGCCAGTTCGAGCCATGCGGCAAGGTCGTCGCCGTCAATGGCACGCACGTCCCGCCACTTCCCTTCCGCCCGCTTCTCGGCGAGCCACGTTTCCTTGCCGCCCCAGCGGCGCGGCGTCACGAAGACGAAAGTCGTCTCACTCGGCTCATAACCGAGGGGCGACGCGGTGCGCTTCGCGTAGTCACTTTCGGCTTTGCCCTTGATGTCGGCGTTCGCTCCCAGTTCCCACACAGATGGCCCAGCGGGGACGTATGGGTTTCCCTCCGCGATCCGCACGATGCCGTCGTAGCCCCCCAACTGCACGGCCTCGTCGGCAGGAAAGGTGACTTCCACGGCGTGAGCGGTCGTCGCATGGATGAGGAGACGCACCAGCCGGGGGAGCATCGCTCGCGCATCGAGCCGATTGGCCCACATATTCAGGTCGGTGCCGTCAGCGAGCGTCGGGAACATGCAGCCTTCCTGACATTGTGAAAATGCTCCTCATAAATATGTGTCATCCGGCATAACAATTCTCAGTTTCTCGTGTTCCCCGATGAATTATCGGGCGCGGTCGTCGGGGCGAGGTAGCGATAGAGCGTGGCCTTCGAGACGCCGAGGGTGGCGCAGATCTCGCCGATGCTCAGGCTGTGGTCGGCGTAGAGCGAGCGGGCCATCGCCACCTTGCCGGGGGTGCCGAGCTTCTTCGGGCGGCCCCCCTGCCTGCCCCGCGCCCGTGCGGCAACGAGTCCGGCCTGCGTGCGCTCGCGGATCAGGTCGCGCTCGAACTCGGCGAGGCTGCCGAAGAGGTGGAAGACGAGCTTGCCGCCGGGGGTCGTGGTGTCGATCTGCTCGGTGAGGGAGCGCAGCTCGATCCCGCGTGCTTGCAAGGCATTCATCGTCTCGATGAGCATCCGCAGCGAGCGACCGAGGCGGTCGAGCCGCCAGACGGTGAGCACGTCGCCGGGGCGCATGAAGGCGAGGGCCGCGTCGAGGCCGGGGCGGGCCGCCTTCGCGCCGCTGATCGTATCTGTGAATAGCTTCTCGCAACCGGCGGCGTTGAGGGCATCGAGTTGCAAGTTTAGAATCTGCTCCACGGTGGAAACGCGTGCATAGCCGACGATCATGCCCTCATCGTCTCATAAGTCAAAGACGAACACAAGCGGCAAGGCGTTGATAAAAAGACAAGTAACGAGAACGAAGGCTATGGCGAAACCACCGTCCTCACTGCCCTATCCTGACGAGTATCACAAAGGGGCCTGCGTGGTGAAAAACACCTTGCGCCGCCACGCTCGTGTACACGTGAAGCGTTTGTATCTGCGGTTTCAGCCACGCACGAGCGCAAACGAAGCGACCGAGACTGCCCCTCCCGCCGCCCCGCCGGGCCACGGTCGCCGTCCCCACCCGTGTGCCTGCACCAGTCGCTTCACGTTCTGTCCCGCCGCCACGAACACTCCCTCCATGTTCACCTTCATCAGTCCGCGTAACCGGAATTGCCGCAACCCGTGCCACTGCTTCGCCTCCCCGAAGAGCGGCTCCACCCAGACCTTGCGTTTGCGCATCGCCTTTTTGTAGTCCTCCGTTTCGTGGTAGCCGCGCACCCGGTCGAGGTGGTCGGCGTGGAACGAGCGATGCACCTGCCGTCCCTGCGTACTCGCGGTGCAGGCGGCTTTCACGGGGCAGGCGTTGCAGATTGCGGCGTCCGCACGGTACTCCGTCTTCTCTGCCTTCCATTCCCGCCGCGAGGGGCGCAGGAGTTCCCCTTGCGGGCAGACATACACGTCCTGTGCAGCATCGTACGTGAACTGCGACGGGCCGAAGAAGTCGCGCTGGTGTTCCCAGTCGGGTAGCGGCACGTAGGCCCGGATGCCCATTTCCTCCACAGCGCGGATGTTCTCGGTCGTGCCGTAGGTGGTGTCGGCGATCACTGTGTGGGGGCGCAGTCGCCGGCGGAAGAGTACCCGGCGCAGGAGGTCGAGCATCGGTTGATTCTCCATCACGGCGGCGGGCGTCACGAGGGTGTGCAGGATGATTCGCGCCTTGCCCCCGTCCACCACGTAGTGGTCGTGGTAGCCGAGACGCGCCCGCTCCCCGTGCGGCTTCATCAGGCTGGCGTCGGGGTCGGTGGTGCTGATGCGTCCGTCGCTCTTGCGCTCGTAGTACGACGTGGACGGTCGCTCGGGATCGAGGCGGCACTCCTCCAGCAGTTCCCACCGCGCCGCGTTCGCCTCGGCGAGGGTGGGCGGTGCCGCAGGTTCCGGCGGTGGTTCGAGGGCGGCGAGATGGTCGTCCACGAGGTGGAGTACGGGGACGATGGTGTCCATGCTCGCGTTGGCCCGCACTTTCGTGGCATCGAAAAGGAGTTCTGCTCCCCACACCAAGCCCGCGTCGGCACATTGATCCACGACCGCCTCGAAGAAGCGGCGGAAGACCGGCAACCCCAGCCGGGTACGAATCTTACTCAGCGAGGAATGGTCGGGCAGCGGCTCGTCGAGGTGATAGCCAAGATACCAGCGATGTGCCAAGTTGAGGTTCGCGCTCTCGAGGAGATGGCGTTCCGAGCGCAGTCCCTCGAAGAACATGATCAGATGCAACTTGAAGAAGACCACCGGATCAATCGAGGGGCGTCCGCCGCCCGCGTAGCAATCGGCGACGAGGTCGCGCACGAAGGCGAGGTCGAGGGTGCGTTCGAGGTGACGGTAGAAGTGGTCGCGGGGAACGAGGGCATCGAGCGACACCACAACCGAACGCCTCAGGTCGCGGCTCTTCGGCGGACCGAGCACCGGCGTCTCCTCCCGTAATTAGAACTCCTCGATGTACTGCGCGGCGATCTCTTCGGGCGGGTTGGTGTACCGCTGGATATACCGCTGCGACCGGTGTCCGAGCCGCCGTTCCAACTCGTAACCATCGGCCCCCGTCGCCTTGGCGAGTTGGAAGGCGAAGGTATGCCGCAAGTCGTGTGGCTTCAGCGGCGAGATGTGCCGAGCGGCGTCCTTCACCTCGGCATCGTGCCAGCGACCGATCTGGGTGAGGATGAGGTTGATGGCGCGGGGCGAGAGCCGTCCGTCCGCCGCCCGTGCCGGGATACCCGTGGCACTGAGGAAGAGGGCCGTTGTCCCCTCGCCCACGTCGCGGGACCGCTCGCGTTCGAGGTAGTCGGCAAGGGCCAGACGGGCATCATTGGACAAGAAAACGGTGCGTTCCGTGTTGCCTTTCCCTTGCACACGGGCGATCCGTCCTTGCCGCGCCTGCCGGAGAGACACCGGGGTCTTGGGACTGATCTGGTCGAGGTCGAGTCGCACCAGTTCCTCGCGTCGCAGCCCCGTGGAGAGCAGCACGGAGACGATAGCCCGATCGCGCAGCGGGCGTCGGGACGCATGGACGGGTGCGGCCTCCGGCGCGGCTGCCCACCGTTGCCCCCGCATCTGGTGGAATCGTGCGAGGCGGTCGCACACGCTCTTGAGCGAGCGCACTTGCGACTCGGTCAGCGCACGCGGTTCGAGCGGCGGCAAGCCCAACTCGCTCACGCCCTTGGCAGGATCACCGACAGGGAAGAGGTGCGGGGCTTGGGCATGCACCCATGTCGTGAAGCCTGAAAGCGAGGCGAGGTGATTGTTGGTCGTCGCCGGGGCGAACCCGTGTTCCTTGAGCGACCGCTGCCACGCGATTACATCGCGCTTGAGGAGCGTGCTGATCCGGTCGTGACCGTAACTTTCGGTGAAGGAGTGGGTGAAGCGGTCGAGGTGGAGGGCGATCTTCTCGGCAACGGCGGAGGAGCGGACACCGACCACCGCGAAGGTGAGGTAACGCGTCATCCACGCGGCGAGCGAGTCGGGAACAGGGTCATGGAGAGCGTCGGCGAGGCCCGTCACCTTTCGTGCAGTGAAATTCGTCAGGTGTTGGCGGGTGGCGGCAGCAGATTTCGGCATCATATACTCACTTCACTACGCAGAGGGGACGTTCTGTCTAGTACTTCGAGTATGGCTGCTTCCAACACACATTGCAAGTATCGCTTTTTCAACAGGCAGGCCCGTTTCTGCGACACGTTCGCGTTCTCTCGAGTGATACTCAAAGCATCGGGTGCGCACGAACCTCACGCAACTCCGCCCGTGGCCTGTCTGCCCCCGTGGTCTAGCACGAGCCCGCGATCGAGCAGGGCCGTCAGCGCGTCCGCTGGCTGCGGGCGGGCGAAATAATACCCCTGCACCAGGTCGCACCCCAGCGCACGTACTTGTGCCAGTTGCCCCGCCGTTTCCACCCCCTCGGCCACCACCTCCAGCCCCAGCGTGTGCGCGAGGGTGACGATCGCCTGGACGATGCCGTGTGCGTGGCGATCGCTCCCCAGATCGGTCACGAACGACCGATCGATCTTCAGGGCGTTGACAGGAAAATGTTGCAGGTAGCGCAGGCTCGAGTAGCCGGTGCCGAAGTCGTCGATCGCCAACTGTACCCCCAACCCTCTCAGCCCGTGCAGGGTGGCGAGCGTCGCCGCCCCCGTTTCCATCAGCAGGCTCTCGGTGAGTTCCAACCCGAGGCTGCCCGGTGCCAGCCCCGTCTCGTGCAGGACCTGCGTCACTTGTGCGAACAGGTCGGGGTGCCGGAACTGCCGGGCGGAGAGGTTGACGCAGATCAGCAGGGGCGGGTCGTGTGGGTACCGCGCCTGCCAGACCTGACCCTGCCGCGCCGCCTCCGCGAGCACCCACGCGTCGAGGGGCAGGATCATGCCCGTCTCCTCCAGCACCGGGATGAACTCCTCCGGGAGAACGATACCCCGCTCGGGATGCGCCCAGCGCACCAACCCCTCCACCCCGACGATTTCATTGGTCGTCGGCATGATTTTGGGTTGGTAATGGAGGACGAACTCCTGCCGCTCGAGGGCGTGTCGCAGCGCGGTTTCGAGCGCGAGGCGGTGCGTGACATCCGCCCGCATGCTCGTGCTGAAGGTGACATGCCGCCCCTTGCCCGCCGCCTTCGCCCGGTAGAGTGCGGTGTCGGCGTCGCGCAGCAGGTCATCGAGGGTAGTCGCCGCCGTTGCAACCGCGATGCCGATGCTCATGGAGATCGCCAGTTCGTGCCCCTCGACCACGATCGGCGCACGCATGCTCGTCGCCAGCCGTCGGGCGACGGCACTCGCCTCCTGCACATCGGGCAGGTCCGCGAGCAGTGCCGCGAACTCGTCCCCGCCGAACCGGGCCACGAGATCACCCGTGCGCACCGCCGCGAGCAAGCGTGCCCCGACCACGGCAAGGGCCCGATCGCCGGCCGCGTGCCCGAGGCTGTCGTTGATGGCCTTGAAGTTGTCCAGATCGAGGAAGAGCAGCGCGACCGATTCGGGGCGCGGCCCCGCGTGCCGGAGAGCCTCGGTGAGCCGCGCGTGGAACAGGGTACGATTGGCGAGACCGGTGAGGGGATCGTGGGTCGCCTCGTGTGCCCGTTGCGCCGCGACCGTCTGGCGCTCCGCGAGCATCTCCCCGGCCCGCTCGAAAGAGAGGTAGACGAGGGCACCGGGCACCGCCACCAGCAGCGGTGCCCAGTGGCTGCGCGTACCCAGCAGCGCGACGATCAGTCCGAGGAAGAAGAGCACCGCGTACTGCGGTCCGCGCTCGCGCTGGCTCGCCAGCCAGCCCGCCGCCGGGTTCTGTCCGCGCTGGAGCCCGACCATCACGGCCACCGCCGCGCTGTTCACGAGGTACAGCGCGGCGGCGGCGGCGGGAAGGACCCAGAGGTCCGCCACGTCGTCGAGCGGTGCCGGGGGGCGGTGCGGGGACCATGCGGCGAGTACGAGACCGGCACAGGCGGTGGCCACCACCAGCTGGCTCGCGTTGAAGAGCACGTTGCGCACGGAGCGCAGCCGCTTGCCGGAGGCGGGGTTGCGCCGCAGGGCGAGCGTGCCGCCCCCCGCGAGTTGGGCGACGCCGACCAGGATGACGCTCACGGCCGTGCCGAACAGGAGCAGGCACGCGAAATAGACGGCCAGGGACAGGTCGACTTTGTGGCCCGGCGCCAGCCGCACGGGGAAGTGCTGCGCGACGATCGCGAGCACCGCGAGCACCCCCATGAGCACGTGCGCGGTGGGGGGCGGGCCGCGCCACGACGCCAGCACCCAAACGACGACGCCGAGAGCCGTCAGCAGCAGCGTGGCGTAGAACAGCCAGGCGCGAACGGGCAACACCATGAGTCCCTGACCACCTCCCGGGTCTGACCCCGGACAGGTGCTATGCTAGCGGTAACGTAAACGTCATCGCCATCGGTTGCCCGCTGGAACCGCTGGCCCGCGCGTGGATCGTCCCGGTGGCGAAGGGGCCGGTGCTGACCACGGTGCGGGTCGGAAAGCCACTGGCGAAGGGATCATCCGGGACGAGCACCCGCATCCGGACGCGGGTGCCGCCCCCCGCCGGGCTGACGTCGGTGGCGATGCTCGCCAACTCCACGGCGGGCAGGTGCTGGACACCGAGCGCGCCGTTGGTGACGTAGACCGTGACGAGCGCACCTCCCGGCGTGCGGATGACGACGGGGGGATCGTTGTCGCACCACTGGTCCGACGCGAGGACACCGGACGCGGGCGGGCACGCCGCAAGCATGCCGACCAGCACCACAGCGAACACGAGCCGCAATCCGACCATCTGTCCCCTCCTCCCTCAATAACTGCATCGACAGACATCTCATAAGCAAGAAATAGGCCATGCATTAGCCCAATACGCAGACCGGCCCGAGCGGGAGGGATGTCTCGGGGAGGGAGCAGGCGACGGAGGGACGAGCGCGAGCGAAAACCACAAACGGCCCTGCCTGTTGAAAAACTCCTCCGGGGGGTTCAAACCCCGTCCGCTCCGGGCCGAATGACGCTCGAAATGACCCGTTTCGCGCCTTCCCAAAGTGCTTCGATACCTCATCGTGGCTCGATGCCGCCT
>JAABUN010004744.1_pt1 | contig 17914 bp, 17 predicted proteins | sample 5559311 | NCBI WGS metagenome assembly JAABUN01 (sample SAMN10711877, study PRJNA513370) | rock metagenome | isolation source: Antarctica rocks | place: Antarctica: Victoria Land, Siegfried Peak sud | reverse complement strand
GCGTCGTCGTCTCCATCGCCCAGTGAGCCCGTAGCCGGACCGGCCAGCAGGCGGGCATAGACCGATTCGTATCCGTCGGTCATCCGGGTGGTGGAGAACCGCTCGAGGACCGATGCCCGGATCGCTCGCCGGTCAAGCTCCGCGACCCGGTCGATCACGAAGGCCATGCTCGTGACGTCGTCACCGAAGTAGCCGTCCACGCCCTCGCGGATGATCTCCGGCAGCGCTCCGATCCGGCGCGCTACGACCGGCGTGCCGCAGGCCAGGGCCTCGATGGCGACGAGCCCGAACGGCTCCGGCCAGGCCCCGGGCATGAGCGAGGCATGGCTTTCCGCGAACAGGAGATCGCGATCCGCCTGATCGAGCTCCCCGAGGAACTCGACACTCGACCCGGCGGCTTTCAAGGCCGGCTGGAACACGGCGTCGTGATACGCCCGCTCCGCGCCGCCCGGCGCGACCTTGGCGGCGATCCGTAGCGGTCGGCCGGCTTGCTGGGCGATCTCGATCGCTTCCACGATGCCCTTCTCAGGCGCGACCCGGCCGACGAAACACAGGGCGTCGTTGCGGCGCTTGCCGAACGGCGCAGCCTCCAACGACAGTCCGTTGTGGACGACCGCAGCCCATGGCACGTCCGGGTGGGTATTGGCCTGGTTCTGGCTGATGGCCACGAGGCCGGAGGGTGGCTGACGGAACAGGCCCTCTGCCCAGGGCAGGTCCAGGCGCCCGTGGAACGTCGTCACGACCGGCACGGGGCTGACCCGTGCAAGGAGCAGACTCGCCCATTCGAGATGGCTGTGGATGAGATCGAATTCCCCGACCCGGGCGAGGACCTCGTGCATCGTCAGCTGCATGTACGGAAGGCTCTCGCCCGTGTAGCCGGCGGGCCGGAGCGCCTCGGAGACGGTCTCGATATGCCGGCCGGGAACGACTGAATCACCGCTGGCAAAGGTGGTGACCGCGTGGCCACGCCGGTCGAGCTCGGTGACGAGTCCGTGGACGATCCGCTCCGTCCCGCCATAGGCCCGCGGCGGCACCCGCTCGAAGGGCGGCGCCACCTGGGCGATCCGGAGTGGGCGGGTCATATCGATCCGAGATCCTTTGACATGGATGGCCGTGCGCCCATCGAAGGACGGAACGCACGGGCAGTGTGGCACCGCCGACCGAGATCGGCAGGCATCGGGATGGGCTAGACGATCGGGTCGTCTCGATGGCCCATCCGGTGCGATTCTTCCGTCTCTTCCTCGACCTGGTCACCGGCACCGGCACCACCCGCGGCTCCCACGGCTCCGCCGACGACCGCGCCGGGAGGTCCGGCGACTGCGCCGCCGACCAGCGCACCGGTGGCCGCCCCACCGAGCGCCCCGGTCCCGGAGCCCGCTTCGTCGTCGCCTTCAGCCGCTTCACCCGCGACCGCACCCGTCACGGCACCGATCCCGCCACCGACGACGGCGCCCACGGGCCCACCGACGGCCATGCCGACGGCGGCGCCACCCAGGGCACCGGCGCCGGCGCCGACAGCTTCCGTGCCGCTTTCCTTGTTCTCGGCGGCCGTACCGTCGTCCCGCATCCTCGTGTCATCGTGCGGATGATCGTGAGCGGGCATATTGTCGTGATCGTGATCCACTGGGGGCCTCCTGTCCATGATCGCCGGCGCCGGAGCGACCGGTCTCGACGTCGGTGACGTCAGTTCTCGAACCGTATCGCGAGGGATCCCCGCAGGCGTCACAGCGGAACGACGGGGGCCTATCAGTCACGTTTCAGGAAGGCCCAGGGTTCCGGGCCGGCTCGGGGTCCTCCATACTGCTCAGGCCGGGCGTCGCTTCGCCCACGGCGCGCCAGCGAAAGGATGGAGTTCCTGCCTTGACCCGCACCGCGCCGGATAGCCGCTGGCAGCGAGTCCGACCTGCCCGTGGGCTCGAGGCCGTCATGGATCGGCGGTTCGGCCTCGCCGGCTCCGTGCTGGTTGGTCTCGCCGTCGGAGCCGGGGCGATCGCGCTCAAGGCCGCCCTGACTGCGCTGGTCGACGGTGAGACGGGCTACATGCTGCTGGCCGCCGCGGTCGTCGTCGCGGCCTGGCTGGGCGGTCTGCCGGGTGGTCTCACGGCCACCTTGTTCGCGCTGATCCTGAACGCCGCGATCTTTCTGCCTACACTCGGAGCCGTTGAGGCGGCCATCCGGGTGGAGCAGGTCCGCGAGATCGTGTTCCTGCTCGCGGGCAGCGGGATCGCGATCCTGGTCGGCTCACGCCGCGCCGCCCGAGATCGACTCGTCGACGCGCTCGACGAGGTCGCCTCGCTGGCGACGGACGTCGAAGCGCGCGATGCTCGACTGGAGGTGATGCTGGCCGCGTCCGGAACGGGCTTCTGGGAATGGGACATCCGGACCGGCGAATTGGTGTGGTCGGAAGCGATCTTTCGCCAGCATGGCCTCGAACCGGGTGCGGAAGCGCCGGACCTCGCGACGTATCTGGCGACGATCCACCCCGATGACCTGGCGGCTCACCAGGCGGCCACCACAGCGGCGCGCAACGGGACGGGCACGTTCTCACTCGACTTTCGCTGCCTGTGGCCGGACGGCTCGATCCACTGGACCCACAGCGCCGGCCGGGTCTTCTTCGACGCAGATGGCCAGGCCGCACGGATGATCGGTACGGGCCAGGACATCACCGAGCGGCGCCGGGTCGAGGAGGAGCGCGATCGGTTGCTGGCCGAGGAGCGCCGGGCCGGGGAGTTCCGCGAGGCGTTCATCGACGTGATCAGCCACGAACTGCGCACCCCGATCACGACGATCCTGGGCCTGACCCAGATTCTGGCCCGACCGGGTCGATCCGACGACAGGGAAGCGCGGATGGCCCTGCTCGAGGATGTCCGGGCGGAGTCCGAGCGGCTGCACCGACTGGTCGAGGACCTGCTGGTGCTCAGCCGGGTGGAACGCGGCGCACTCGACGTCGAGATGGAACCACTCGAGCCGCGTCGGTTGATCGAACGGATCGTCGCCCACGAGACCGGAGAACTGCCGAGTCTGGCCATCTCCGTCGAGATGGAGCCGGGCCTGCCGATCGTCGCCGGCGAAGGCACCTACGTGGATCAGATCCTGCGCAACCTGCTCGGCAACGCCGCGAAATACACCCCCGATGGGACCCGCATCGTGGTCGACGCCCGGCGCGAGGGGGAGCACGTCGCCATCCGAGTCCTGGACGAGGGGCCCGGGATCCCGCAGGCCTCCATCGATCGCATCTTCGAGCTGTTCTACCGTGACCCGGACAGTGCCCGCACGGTGTCCGGGTCGGGCATCGGACTGTTCGTGTGCGCGAGCCTCGCGGAGGCGATGGGCGGGCAGATGTGGGGTCGGCGCCGACCGGAAGGCGGCTCGGAATTCGGGTTCACGATGCGCTCCCTGGAGCCCGATCCGCTGGACGCCGTGGGTGAACCGGTGGCCAGCGAGCTGTAGCGCCGCCGTCCGCCAAAGCGCCGTCGTCGCCTAGAGGGACAACGGGTCCGTCTTGTCCGGGTCGATTCCCAGTTCCCTGATGGCCTTGGCCGCCTTCGATGGCGACAGCGCCCCGCAACGAGCCAACGCCACGATCGTCGCCGCAGCAATATGGGCAGGATCGATCTCGAACAGTGATCGGAGATTCTCGCGGGTATCGCTGCGCCCGAACCCGTCCGTGCCGAGAGCGATGTAGTCCGACGGCAGCCAGCGGCTGACCATGTCGGGCACGGACTTCATCCAGTCGGTCGCGGCGATGATCGGTCCGCCGCCCGGGACCAGGACCTGGCTGACGTACGGGACGCGCTGGTCAGCCGCCGCCGGGTGGAGGCGGTTCCACCGTTCCGCCTGCAGGGCGTCGCGGCGGAGCAGCGGGAAGGACGGAGCGCTGTAGACCTCGGCCGCGACCCCGAACTTCTCGGCCAGGAGGTCGCGCGCGGCGAGTGCCTGGTTGAGGATGGCACCCGATCCGACGAGTCGGGCCGGGTGCGCGCCGCGACCCAGCGTCGGCGCCTCAGCGAAGCGATAGATGCCGCGCAGGATCCCTTCGTCCACGCCGTCCGGCTTGGGGGGCTGCGGGTAGTTCTCGTTGTACAGCGTGATGTAGTAGAAGACGTCCTCGCCCTTGACGTACATCCGCTCGATGCCGTCGCGCACGATCGCGGCCAGCTCGTATGCGAAGGCCGGGTCGTAACCCTGGACGTTGGGCACGGTGGAGGCGAGCACCTGGCTGTGGCCATCGTCGTGCTGCAGTCCTTCGCCGGTCAGGGTCGTCCGGCCGGCCGTCGCGCCCATCAGGAAGCCGCGGCCCCGGGCGTCGGCGAAGGCCCACATCTGGTCGCCGGTGCGCTGGAAGCCGAACATCGAATAGAAGATGTAGAACGGGATCATCGCGAGGCCATGGCTGGCGTACGAGGTCCCGGCCGCCTGGAAGCTGGCCATGGAGCCCGCTTCCGTGATGCCCTCTTCGAGGACCTGACCGTCCGTGGCTTCGCGATACGACAGGACGAGGTCCGAATCCACCGGGTCGTAACGCTGTCCCAGGGCGGCGTAGATGCCGACTTCCTTGAACAGCGGGTCCATGCCGAACGTCCGGGCTTCGTCCGGGATGATCGGCACGATCCGGGGCCCGAGCTCCTTGTCCCGGATCAGGTTGCGCAGGATCCGGGTGAACACCATCGTGGTCGAGACCGCTGTCTTGCTGCCGGCCTGGAACTCGGCGTCGATGGCTGCCTTGGGCGACGGCAGTGGCGCGTTCCTGACGACCCGCTTGGGGATCGGTCCGCCGAGCGCTCGGCGGCGCTCGTGCAGGTACTCGACTTCCTCGGATTTCGAGCCCGGGTGGTAATAGGGCGCGTCGGCGAGGTGGGCATCCGGGATGGGCAACTGGAGCCGGTCGCGGAAGACGCGCAACTCGTTCTCGGACAGCTTCTTTGCCTGGTGGGTCATATTCCGGGCTTCGACTGCCGGGCCGAGGGTCCAGCCCTTGACGGTCTTGGCCAGGATGACCGTGGGCGCGCCCTTGGATTCCGTTGCGGCCTTGTAGGCGGCGAACAGCTTTCGATAGTCGTGCCCACCCCGACGGAGCTTGGCCAGGTCGTCGTCGGAGAGGTGGTCCACCAGCTTGCGCAGGCGCGGATCCGGGCCGAAGAAGTGCTCCCGGATGTAGGCGCCCCCGCCGACCGTGAACTTCTGGAACTGGCCATCGAGGGTCTCGTTCATCTGCTGGACGAGGACGCCGTCCACGTCGCGAGCCAGCAGGTCGTCCCACTCACGGGCCCAGATGACCTTGATCACGTTCCAACCGGATCCCCTGAAGACGGACTCGAGTTCCTGGATGATCTTGCCGTTGCCGCGGACGGGGCCGTCCAGGCGCTGCAGGTTGCAGTTCACGACGAAGGTCAGGTTGTCCAGGCCTTCGCGAGCGGCGACATGGAGCGCCCCGAGGGATTCGGGCTCATCGGTCTCGCCATCGCCGAGGAACGCCCACACGCGCGACTTCGAGGTATCCATCAGCCCGCGGTTCTGGAGGTACCGATTGAACCGGGCCTGGTAGATCGCGCTGATCGGGCCGAGGCCCATGGAGACCGTGGGGAATTCCCAGAGCTCCGGCATCAGGCGCGGATGCGGATAGGAGCTCAGGCCGCTTTCGCCCGGGACCGTCTCCCGGCGGAAATGATCGAGCTGGTCCTCCGTCAGGCGGCCCTCCAGGAAAGCTCGGGCATAGATCCCCGGCGCGGCATGGCCCTGGTAGAAGATCTGGTCCCCTGCCCCGTCGCCATCCTTGCCCCGAAAGAAATGGTTGAAGCCCGTCTCGTACAAGCTGGCACTGCTGGCGTAGGTCGAGAGGTGGCCGCCGATGCCGGTGAAGCGCGAATTGGCTCGCAGGACCATGGCCATCGCGTTCCAGCGGACGATGCGCCGGATGCGCAGCTCCATCGCCTCATCGCCCGGGAAGTTCGGCTCCTGTTCCGGGCTGATGGTGTTGATGTAGCGCGTCTGGGTCAGCGGCGGGAGGCCGATCTGGAGCTGTCGGGCGCGTTTCAGCAGCTTGTAGATCAGGAAGCGGGCACGGGTCTCGCCGGCCTGGTCCACCACCTGGTCGAGCGAGGTCATCCAGTCCTCGGTCTCGTCTGGGTCGATGTCCGGCAGCTGGTGCTTGAATTCGTCGAAATACATGCAGGGTGAAGCCTATCCTCATCGGTCTGCTGATGCACATCGTGCGATGCTCCCGGAATGTTGTTATGCCGATGTAACGGGATTGCAAGGTCGCCCGCCATGATGCGCAGTCCAATGACGGGATGCTGCCCGCGACGCCGATCGCCGTCGAATCGCCTACGACCGTCACCATGGATGACCCAGGAGGTCCACGATGAGCACCCAGCCGCTCGTCCTCGTCGCTGATGACGAACCCCGGATCACGAAGCTCGTCTCGATCGCGTTAGGCGAAGAGGGCTTCCGCGTCGTCACCGCGAACGGTGGCGAGGAGGCCCTCCAGAAGGCCGAGGAGGTCCGACCGGACATCGTCCTGCTGGACATCGTGATGCCGGACCTGGACGGCATCGAAGTGATGCGCCAACTGCGCGAGCGACGCCCGGTCGCGGTCATCCTGCTCACCGCGAAGGGCTCCACGTCCGACAAGGCCAAGGGCCTCGATCTCGGCGCGGACGACTACATCGCGAAGCCCTTCCATCCCGATGAACTGGCCGCCCGGGTGCGAGCCGTCCTTCGCCGATCGTCGGGCGCAAGCCCGGGTTCAGGCGTGCTCGCGTTCGATGACGTCGAGATCGACCTGGAGCGGCGGATGGTCACCCGCAGCGGCGAGCTCGTGCAGCTCTCGCGCACCGAGTGGCTCCTCCTCCAGCACCTGGCCGCGAATGCCGGCAAGGTCGTCCTCCATACCGAGCTGCTGACCAAGGTCTGGGGCCCAGAGTATCGAGACGACCTCCAGTACCTGCGGGTCTGGGTGTCCAGGGTGCGTCGTAAGCTGGGCGCAGAGCCCGGCGAGCCGGGCCGGATCAAGACGTTCCAGGGCATCGGCTATCTGCTGGACGTGGAGCCGCCCGTGCCGCCGGAAACGGTGGCCCCGGAGCCCGTGCCGGACGAACGATCGGCGATGATCGGCTGAACCCGGCGCCTTCGCGCTCCGGCGGCGAACGCGCTCCGGCGGCGCCGTGGGCGAAGGGCCCATCGGCCCGCATTTGCAACGCTTGCAAGGTCCGACGTCGTAACAGATACCAGTTGCCGCGTGTGCGAGGCGGGCGCCGGCAGAGGCGGTCGAATCCCGGTCAGTTACGAACCACCGTCATGTTGGACGCGGTCTCGGCCGGCGTGGACCGCAACGATGGGCCTCCACGTCGCGTTCCACGCACGGACGGCACAGTGAACGTGGGCCGAGAGGTTCGATCCAGCGACGAACACGACATCCATTCGTAAATGGCAGCGGGCACGGGTCTGGCAGCGGGCACGCGCCGTGACCTCGCTGCCGGAGGCCAGCCTGCTACGCTCGGACCGTGCCGCGTTATGACTCGACCACAGCGCTGATCGTCGTCGACGTCCAGAACGACTTCGCGGATCCGGGCGGCGGACTGGCCGTGGCCGACGGTGTCCGCATCATCGCAGCGACCAACCGCGAGATCGACGCCGCGCGGCAGGCGGGTGCACTCATCGTCGCGACCCAGGACTGGCATCCGCCGACGACGCCACATTTCGCGAAGGACGGCGGCATCTGGCCGGTCCACTGCGTGGCCGACAGCTGGGGAGCCGCCTTGCACCCCGCCCTGCGCCTCCCCGATGAGGCGCCCCGGGTCCGCAAGGGCGCGAACGGCGAGGACGGCTATTCGGGCTTCACGATGCGGGACGCCACGACCAGCGAAAAGACGTCGACCGGACTCGATCGACTCCTGCGTGACCGCGCGATCGAACGCGTCGTGGTCGTCGGCCTCGCGACCGACTACTGCGTGAAGGCCACGGCGTTCGACGCCGCTCGACTGGGATACGCCACCGCCCTGGTCACCGCTGCGATCGCCGCCGTGGATGTCCAGCCCGGGGACGGCCAGCGAGCGCTGGGCGAGATGGAGCACGCCGGTATCCGCCTGGTCGGACCACGTGAGGCATGACCATCCGGGCACGCGGGTCGGCGCGATGATCCGGAACGTCGTGCGCCTGGGGCTGCTCGGCGCGGTCGTGGCCGTCGTGGGCGAGGCCGTCCTGCGGAGACGGGCGGCTGGGCGCGCGCCCGAGCCGATCCAGCTCCTGGCCGTCATCGACGCACCGATCGAGGACGTCTGGTCCGAACTGATCGACATCGAGGGACAGCCGCGCTGGATGCACGAAATGAAGTCGGTCCGGATGGAGGCGCCGGGTGCCGCCAGGGTGGGCAGCCGCGGCGAGGCCACCGTCCGCATGTTCGGAATCGCCGTTACGGATCCGGTCACGGTCACCGTTCTGGAGCCGCCGACCCGCTTCGGGATCGCCCACGAGGGCGTCTTCTCTGGTGGAGGCACCTTCGATCTGACCGGGGGCGCCGACGGGACGACGACGATCGTCCGTTGGGAGGAGATCCTCCAGCCGTCGATCCTTCCGCACCTGGCCGCACTCATCACGGCGCCGGTCTTCCGGCACATCTTCCAGGCAGATATCGAGCGCTTCAAGGCCATCGTGGAGGTGGACCAGCGGATCGCACGGACGCCCGCGGGCTCGCCGTCCAACGCGCGCGGGGGCTGAGGACGTGCGACTCCACCTTGTCGACGCCACGTACGAGTTGTTTCGAGCCCATCACGCGCCGCGGCCCCCGGTCATCGGGCGCGACGGTGTCGTCCTGTCCGGCGTGTCCGGTTTGTGCGACCAGCTGCTCTACCTCCTGCGCGAGGAAGGCGCGACGCACGTCGCCTGCGCGACGGACCGGGTGGTCGAGTCGTTTCGGAACGACCTGTATCCCGGCTACAAGTCGTCCGCGGGGATGCCCCCCGAGCTGCTGTACCAGTTCCCGATCGCCGAGGCGGCCGTGGAAGCGCTCGGCATCGTCCTTTGGCCGATGGTCGCGTTCGAAGCGGACGATGCGATCGGAGCGGCGGCGACCCTCTTTGCCGAGGACGAGCGGGTGGACAGGATCCTCGTCTGCACGCCGGACAAGGACATGGCCCAGCTCGTCCGGGGCGACCGAGTCGTCCTGTGGGACCGGCGGCGCAACGTCATCTATGACGACGCCGGCGTCCGGGAAAAGTGGGGCGTCCCACCGGCGTCCATCCCGGACTGGCTGGGCCTCGTGGGCGACGCGTCGGACGGATTCCCGGGGCTCCCCGGCTGGGGTCCCAAGTCGGCGGCGGCGGTCCTCGCCCGATACGGCCATTTCGAGGAGATCCCCAAGCGCGCCTCGGCCTGGGAGGTGCCGGGGGTCGGCGGTTCGCGCGCCATGACCCTCGCGGCGACGCTACGCGACCACTGGGACGAGGCGATCCTCTATCGCGACCTGGCCCGCCTGCGCACGTTCGAGGACGGCGTCCCGATCCGGCAGCGCGACCCGGACGCATTGCGCTGGGACGGCGCGCCACGGGAGGCCTGGGAGGCATTCTGCGAAGAATGGGGTCTGGAGCGGCTGCGACGTCGCCCCCACCGCTGGCTGGACCGGGACTGATCGCCGCCGCTCAGCGGACGAGGTCGAGCAACGTTCCATGGTGCGCGACCGGCGCCGCCAGGATCCCGATGGAAGCTTGCCCGTGAGCCAGGTCGAACCACGGCCCGCCATCCATCGCCGTCACTCGCGCACCGCCGCGCTCCGCGATCAGCCCGGCGGCGGCGACGTCCCAGGCGGACAGCCCGCCCTGCTGGATGAACGCGTCGAACCTTCCGTTCGCGACGTATGAAAGGGCGAGTGCTGCCGAACCCATCGAGCGCGAGATCCGGATGACCTTGCGGATGTTCCGCACGCGGGTCGCGACGCTCCTGCCGTTGAGCGCGAGAGAGACCACGAAGTCGGACAGCTTGTCCTTTTCCGACGCGATCACGGCCCGGCTGGGTACGCCGAGGGAGCCGGCGGCGATGGCCGGTCCACCCCGGCTCGCGGCGAAGGTCTCGCCGCGGGTGGGATCGTGAACGACGCCGATCGAAGGCTGGCCGTCCACGATGAGCCCGATCGAGACGCAGAAGAACGGGATCCCGTTGGCGTAGTTGACCGTCCCGTCGAGCGGATCCACGATCCACAGCCGCCCACGTCCCGAGGTGGGCGCCTCGCCGCCCTTCGCCCGATGCTCGCCGGTCTCCTCGGCCAGCAGCGCGTCTCCCGGATGGCGCTCCCGGATGGCGTCGAGGATGAGCGCCTCGGACAGGTGATCGGCCTCGGTCACGACGTCGCGCGCACTCTTGTGGTCGATCTGCTCGAGCCGCTCATAGTGGTCCATGAGCAATTCGCCGGCACGCGCCGCGAGCGCCACGGCGAAGGCAAGATCGTCCGCCAGATCGCCGTTGGTGGCCGATCCGTTCACGGCGTCCGGCATTCCACGACCACGTCGCGCACCGTGGTGCCAAGCGCGGTCACGGTCTGGGTGAAGGTGCGCGTCTCTCCCGCCTGCAGCTCCGGACTGAGCATGAACCCGCCGGCCGACCCACCGCGGTCCGCGGGATTCGAGATCCGACAGGTGGTCCGACCGCTCGCCTGGCCCTGGTTCGTGACGGTCAGGGTGATGGCCAGGCCGTCCCCCTGCGGAACGACGGACTGGACCGTGGCCGGGAACGGGCCGATGCCGGCCACGGCCAGCCGAGCCAGAACGGCCAGCATGACGATGCCCACTGCAACGGCGACGAAGACCGTGCCGTGGACCTGCGAGGCGGACACGTCGCGCAGCCCGAGCGGGTTGCAGCGCTCGCATAACCCGACGCTCAGCGGAACCGGCGCCCCGCAGCGGACGCAGGGATGGGTCTGTTCGGCCGCGGGCACGTGCGGGCGCGCTGGCGATGCAGTCGGGGTCACACCCCGATGGTGCCACGAACCGGCGTCCCCGGCCCGCGACCCGTCCTACCAGTCCGCGGTGGCGTCCACGAGCGCGTCGATATCGTCCGTGGAGCGCGCAAGGACGATCGCCCCGTCAGCGCCCGCTGCCTGCCAGTGCTGCCACGTGGCCCGCGGCTCTTTCACCCAGGGCGTCTCGCGGATGGAAGCCTCGCCCAGCCAGTCGCCCTGGAACCCGACCATCACGAGCTGGTCTTCGCGGCGTCGCCCGGCCGCCTCGAGGGAGTCGAGATAGAGCGGTAGGTGCGCTTCGAATTTCTCATCGAACGTGGTCCATCCGTCACCGATCCGCCCCGCCAGCCGGGCGCCCGCCGGCGTCTCGCCGCCGATGACGATCCGCGGCGCGGGATCAGGTACGGGATAGGCGTAGGCCCCCGTCAGCGGATAGAACGGCGAGGGCCGCGTCACCGGCCCGCCGGTCCACAGCGCCCGGATGACGGCCACGGCCTCCTCCAGCCGTGCCACTCGCTCCGGCGGGTCGGGAAAGGCCATGCCGTAGGCCGCATGCTCCTTCGGTGCCCCACCGATCCCGATGCCCAGGATGAGTCGGCCGCCACTGGCGACCTGGAGGGTCGACGCCATCCGGGCGACAAGGGCCGGATGCCGGTTCATGACATTGAGCACGAACGGCGCAACGGTGATCTGCCTGGTGATCGCCGCGGCCATGGCCAGCGTCGTCCAGCTCTCGACGACCGGGACCGACTTGTCGCCGCGACCCATGAAGTGGTCCCAGCACCACACGCCGGTATACCCAGCTTCGTCCAGCCGCCGGGCGCTCTCCAGCCACCAGGTGGGTTCCGTCCCGATGGCGCGAAGGCAGACGCCGATCGGGAGCCGGCCGTCGGCCGCACGCGCCCGGCCGTCGCCCGCAGCCACGAGGTCGCTCACAGGCCCGTCTCGAACAGGCGGACATCCTCGGACGCCGTCGCGTGGCCATCACCCCTTGTCGGCTCAAGGGCGGCCCGTGCGCCGAGCGCGTCCAGGTCCGCCGGGAACCGCCCGATCAGGTCGAGCACCACGGCCTGGATCCGCTTGGCATTGGCCTGGAAGACCTCCAGCACATCCGTCGCGTTGACGGCCTCCGTGCCCTCGTGGACGCCAGCGTCGTAGTCGGTGATCAGGCTGATATTGACGACGGCCATGCCGAGTTCGCGGCACAGCCACGCCTCCGGGTACTGGGTCATGTTGATGACCTCCCAGCCGGCGTCGCTGAACCACTTCGATTCGCTCTTGGTGGAGAAGCGCGGCCCGCCGATGACGACGACGGTGCCGCGCTCGTGGACGTCGATGCCGTGGTCGCGGATGGTCTGGATGGCCAACCCGCGAAGGACCGGGTCGTACGTCTCGGCGGACGAGAGGTGGGTGACGACCGGGCCGTCGTAGAACGTGTCCGCGCGGCCCGCGGTGCGGTCCACGAACTGGTCGCACACGACAAAATCGCCGGGCTTCACGGCCAGCTGGAGCGAGCCCGCGGCACACGGCGAGATGATCGCCTTGACCCCGATCGATCGCATCGCCCAGACGTTCGCGCGGTAGTTGATCCGATGTGGCGGCAGCGTGTGGCGTCGGCCGTGACGAGGCAGGAAGGCGACCCGCCGGCCGGCCACGTCGGCCAGGAAGATGGAGTCCGAGGGCGCCCCGTACGGCGTATCGACCTTGATCTCCCGGACCTCGTCCAGCAGCGAGTAGAACCCCGACCCGCCGAACACCCCGATCTCCGCTGACTGCGTCACGCGCCGCACCTCCGATCATCCGCCGGTCCTGCCGGGCCACCTGGTCCGCCCGATTCTAGGCGGCGCGGGCTAGGATGGGGCACAGACCTCGATGAGCCACGGAGGAGACATGGTCCACACGGGCTGGACAGCCGGCGACGGCTCACTGGACGACCGCCTGTCCCTGGCCGACTGGCGTCGCCGGATGGCCGCGTTGTACGTCGAGGTCCGCGCGATGGCCGCCACGGACGCAGCGATCGCCCTCGCCCACTGGCGGGCGGTGCGCGAACGGCTCTACCGGGAGCATCCGCAGTCGCCCGTGCCTGCCGCCGAGCGAGCCGCGTTCGAGGCCCGCCATTTCGAGCACGACCCCCGGCTCCGATTCCGAGCGGTCGTCCAACTGGCACCGGTTCCGGTTCCGGACGCACCCGCACTGGCCTTGCCGAACAGTGGCCCCGATGCGCTGTCCTTCCGGCGGATCGGCGTCGTCCATCTGCCGTTCCCGGACGGTGACCGTGCGCTGTCCGTGTTCTGGCTCGCCGGCTATGCGGGCGGCCTGTTCGTCCCGTTTCGCGACGCCACCAACGGCACGAGCACGTACGGTGCCGGTCGGTACCTAATGGATGCCGCCAAGAGCGCCGACCTCGGCGTGGACGACAGCACCGGGGCGCTCATCCTCGATTTCAACTTCTCCACTCAGCCGTCGTGCGCGTTCGACCCGCGCTGGGCCTGCCCGCTGGCCCCACCGGAGAACCGACTCGACATCGAGATCCGGGCAGGCGAGCGGATCGCCTGACGGAAGTACGGGACGATCCGGGACCGTCGGCCATGTCGCGGCGGGCCGGTGCTTCGGCTGGCCATCAACGCCACGCCGGCCAGAGTGCTCGATCCGCGATTCGAAGCGGGCGCGTTCGCAGCCAGGGTTCGCGCGGCGGGCATCCAGCCGCACCAGGTGACCGTCGAGTGCACGGAACAACAGGCGGTCGCCGACGTGGCCCGCTCCAGCAGGCGGTGGCGGCGTTGCGCCGCGCCGGGTTTCGGGTTCGCCGTGGATGATGCCGGGGCGGGCTACGCCAGCTTCGCCCTGATCGCCGCGCTCCGACCGACCGTCATCAAGATCGATCGAGACATCGTGGCCGGGATCGCCCGTGACGACGCAAAGCAGGCACTGGTCGAGGCCTTCGTTTCCTTCGGTCGAAGGATCGGCGCCCGGCTCCTGGCCGAGGGCATCGAGCGACGCGCCGATCTCGCCCTGGTGAAGGCACTCGGCGTGGTCCTTGGCCAGGGCTATCTCCTGGGGCGGCCGACGGAACGGCCGGAAGCGCCGCGCTCCATGGACCTGCTCGGACTCGATGGCGCCCGGATGAGCGCGCGGGCGGCCATCGGCGATCGAGTCGAGCGCGCCGCGCAGGTCGCACGGATGGCCGGCAATGGGCACGTGCCTTCGCTACAGGTCGGCGACGGGCGGTTCGGCAGCGACTGACGGGCGGCCCGCGTACCATCGGGCCCATGACCGACACCCGTTCCGCCGCATCGGCCCTCAGTTCGACCGTCCGGGCCTTCCTCGCCGAGCCACGCTTCGCGACCATCGCCACGGTCGGCGAAGACGGCAGCCCGCACCAGGCGGTCGTCTGGTACCTCCTCGATGACGAGGGGATCGTCATCAACAGCGCGGTCGGCCGGCGCTGGCCCGCCGATCTCGTGCGTGATGGCAGGATCAGCGTGGCGGTGTCGGACGGCACGGACGGCTATCGCTGGGTCGGCCTGGACGGGCACGTGACGGTGCTCACCGACCAGCCGACCGCACAGGCCGACATCGCCGCGATGGCCCGGCGCTACCACACCGACCGACCGGATCATGCGGAAGCCGAGATCCGGCGCTTCCAGACCCAGGTCAGGATCAGTTTCCGGGTCCGGGTGAACGCCGTTCACGACCACCTGGACTGACGTGGTCCGGGTCGTCGAACTCGCCGGCGGCGTAGGCGGGGCCAAGCTGGCCGACGGCCTGGCCCAGCTCGAGGCGGTCGATCTCACGGTGGTGGTCAACACGGGCGACGACCTGGAGCTCCACGGGCTGAGTATCTGGCCGGACCACGACACGGTCGCCTACACGCTCGCGGGCCTGGACGACGAGGTCCGCGGCTGGGGCCTGCGCGATGAGTCATGGACGGTCATGGATCGACTGGCGGGGTTGGGGGATCCGCCGTGGTTTCGGCTTGGAGATCGCGATCTCGCCACGCACCTGTGGCGGACGGATCGGCTGCGGGCCGGCACCCGCCCGACGGAGGTGGCGCTGGCACTGGCGGAGGCGATGGGGATCGGCTCGCGGATCCTGCCGATGGCGGACGAGCCCGTCCGGACGGAGGTGCGGACCGATGACGGCTGGCTCGAGTTCCAGGAGTATTTCGTGCACCGGCACCAGGTTCCGGAGGTCCATGAAGTCCGCTTTCGCGGGATCGACGCCGCCCGACCGACGCCCGAGGTCCTGGCCGCGCTCGACGGGGCGGAGATCATCGTGATCGCGCCATCGAACCCGATCGTGTCCGTCGGGCCGATCCTCGCCCTGCCGGGGATGGTCGAGGCCCTCGCGGCGGCGCGCGCCCGCGGCGTGCCGGTCGTGGCCGTCAGCGGGATCATCGGCGGAAAGGCATTGAAGGGGCCGGCGGATCGGATGCTCACCTCGCTCGGCCGCGAGTCGAGTGCGCTGGGCGTCGCCACGGGCTATCGCGAACTCATCGATGCGCTCCTGATCGATTCGGTGGATGCGGACGAAGCGGGAGCCATCGCGGCACTTGGGATCCGGCCGGTCGTCACGGACACGATCATGGGCGACGATGCCGGCCGGGCCCGGGTCGCTGCCGAGGTCATCGCGGCGGCCGAGGTCGTGCGATGAGTGACGACCTTGCCGCGCCCCGGCGGATCGTCGCGATCGTGCCGGTCGGCGAACTCGAGGGTGCCAAGACCCGACTTGGCGGGACCCTGGATGCCGAGGAACGCCTGGACCTGGCCGAGACGCTCCTGCGGCGGACGCTGGAGGCGACGCTGGCGAGCCCGGATCTCGCCGAAACCCTGGTCATCAGCCCGGATCGCCGCGCCCTGGCCCTCGCGACGTCCGTGGGGGCGCGTACCCTCCGCCAACGGACCCGCGGCCTAAACGCCGGTCTGCGCGAGGCGCGTGCCGACGCGATCGCGGGCGGGGCCGACGCCATCGTCATCATCCCGATCGACCTGCCCCGGATCGATGTCGATGCGATCCACGCGATCGTCGCGCGGCTGACAGGCTCCCCCGTCGTGGTCATCGCGATCGATCGACACGGAGTCGGCACGAACGCCCTGGGCTTGCGCCCGCCTGACGTCATCGATGTCGCGTTCGGACGAGACAGTCGTCGGCGCCATCGCGATCTGGCCCTGGCGGCGAACGCCCGCCACGTCGAGCTGGACGGCCCGCTGGCCCTCGACCTCGACACCCCGGACGACCTGGTCATCGCGGAACAGGCCCTGGCCGGGCTGGCCGATGGGCGCTGATCCGGCCGGACGTCACTCGGCGATGTCCCTCCAGGTCGTGCCCGTTGACGGTCTGGGCGAGATCGTCCCGGGTGATGACCTGCCGACCCTCGTGGCCGAGGCGCTCGCGGCGGCAGTCGACCTGCTCCCGCTCCGGCTCGACGACCTCCTGGTCGTGACCCAGAAGATCGTCTCCAAGGCAGAAGGTGCCCTGGTCGACCTGACCACGATCGAACCACGTGCCGAGGCGCTCGAATTCGCGCGTCTCCATGGTCGTGATGCGCGGCAGGTCGAGGTCGTGTTGCGCGAGGCTCGGCGGGTCGTGCGAATGGCCAGCGGCGTGGTGATCACGGAGACTCGCCACGGCTTCGTGTGTGCCAACGGTGGGATCGATGCCTCCAACGTGGGTCCCGCGTCAGGCTCCGTGGTCACGCTGCTCCCGGAGGATCCCGACGCCTCCGCGGACCGGATCCGGGCGGCCATCGAGGACCGACTGGGTCACGACCTGCCGGTCATCGTGTCCGATAGCTTCGGACGCCCGTGGCGCTACGGCATCGTGGACGTGGCGATCGGCGTTTCGGGCTTGATGCCGCTGGAAGACCTGCGCGGCGTCCCCGATGCCGATGGCCGGGTCATGCGCTCCACCGTCCGGGCCGTGGCGGACGAGCTCGCCTCAGCGGCGGAACTGGTCCTTGGCAAGACCGCGCGCCGGCCGCTGGCGCTCATCCGTGGCGCCACATTCCAGCGCGGGCCCGGTCGGGTCCGGGACTCGCTGATCCCGCCCGAGATGGACCTGTTCCGCTAGGGCGGTTGCGCGCGCAACGGGATATCCGCGTACCCTCCGCTCGATGAAGGTCGGACTGCAGATCAACCGATTCACCTGGCCAGGCGGCCCGGAGGCGATCGGGCCCACGCTGGCCCGGATCGTGCGAGACGCGGACGACATCGGCTTCGACTCGGTCTGGGTGATGGACCATTTCTTCCAGATCCGCGGGATCGGTCCAGCCGACGAGCCGATGCTGGAGGGCTGGACGACGCTCGGGTTCATGGCGGCCCACTCGAGTCGTGCGCGGCTGGGCCTGATGGTCGGTGGCGTCCACTACCGCCAGCCAGGCCTCTGGGTCAAGGCCGCGACGACCTTGGACGTGCTGTCCGGTGGTCGGGCGTGGCTCGGGATCGGGGCCGCGTGGAACGAACAGGAGTCGCGCGGGCTCGGGTTCCCGTTCCCGCCCCTCGGAGAGCGGTTCGAGATGCTCGAGGAGACGCTCGCCATCGCCCACGGCATGTGGTCCGGGGAACACGGCAGCGAGGAGGCGTTCGAGGGCCGCCAGTTCCAGGCCGAGCGGTTGCTCAACTCCCCGCAGTCGCTGTCACGTCCCCGGGTCCCGATCCTCATCGGCGGCGGAGGTGAGAAGAAGACCCTGCGGCTCGTCGCCCGCTATGCCGATGCCTGCAACGTGTTCGGGACCCCGGAGGCGATCGCCCACAAGTACGCGATCCTGGCCGAGCATTGCGCGGCGATCGGTCGCGACCCGGACGAGATCGAGCGCTCGACGCTCCAGCAGGTGGCGCTCGGGAACGGGTCGGCCGGGACGAGCACGCCGACCCAGTTGATCGACCGATTCGGGGATCTCGCCGACGCGGGTGCCCAGCACGTCATCTTCGGGGTGCGTGACGTGGCCGACCCGGCGATCCTGGAACG
>JAABUN010004743.1_pt1 | contig 17916 bp, 17 predicted proteins | sample 5559311 | NCBI WGS metagenome assembly JAABUN01 (sample SAMN10711877, study PRJNA513370) | rock metagenome | isolation source: Antarctica rocks | place: Antarctica: Victoria Land, Siegfried Peak sud | reverse complement strand
GCTCTGGGGGGTCACCGGTGCGTCGAGCCGCGCGGAACTCGGTGGGGCGGCGTCGTCTGGTTCGGGCATGGCGGCACTCACCGGCGCCGGGCCGGCGGCCTGAGTTCGCGGCGGCCTCGGCGTCGCGGGCTTCGCTCTGGACGGCTTCCTCGGAACGGCCTTCGCGGCTGCCGGCTTCACCGGCTCCACCTCCTGCAGCTCTCCAGCGGGGACCGGGCGCTTCGCCGGCGTCGCCTCCTGCCGGCCTCCGATCTGGGCCGGCCGCTTCACCGGCTTCGCCTCCCGCGGGCCTCCGATCCGGGCCGGCCGCGTACTGGGCAAGCTGCCCATGACGCCGGCCTCGCCGCTCTTGGCCTTCTTGCCCTTGTGCCCCTTTGCGCCCTTTGAGCTCACGCCGCCGAAGTCTAGAGGCGATTGATGCAACCTTTGGCCGCAGACCGGGTAACAGCGCAGTAGCCCACGGTCGCAACCATGCGAAAGAGCGCGGAAGCCGCGCAATCGGAGTGGGCCAGGTCTGGGAAGGCGGGCGTCGCCGTCCTAGACTTCGCGAAATACGGCGCCTAAACTCCGAGCTCGCCTCGTCGGGGTCGGGGTCGGCGTCGCGGGGGGTCGGGTCGCGTGTACTGAGAACAGAAACGGACATCGATGTCAGTAGTGGAGTTGCAGGAACTCGAAGAGGTGAAGGGCCTGCTCCTCAAGGGGCAGCAGATCGGCGTCCTGACCTTCGCCGAGGTGGCTCTCGCCGTCGCCGAGGTCGATCTCGACGAAGCGGACGTGGAGGAGTTGCACGGCTTCCTCGAGCGCTCCGAGATCGAGCTGGTCGAGGAGATCGACCCTGCGCTCGCCGCTTCCCAGCAGGTGGAGCGGGCGCCCGACAAGCGTGGTCGCCGGAAGGCCAAGGCGACGATCGATCTCAAGCCGGATATGACCACCGACTCCCTTCAGCTCTTCCTGAAGGACATCGGCAAGGTCCGCCTGCTCACGGCGCAGGAGGAGGTCGACCTCGCCCGCCGGATCGAGCGCGGCGACCTCGACGCCAAGCAGAAGATGGTCGAGTCCAACCTGCGGTTGGTCGTCTCGATCGCCAAGAACTACCGCAACCAGGGCCTTCCCTTCCTGGACCTCATCCAGGAGGGCACGCTCGGCCTCGTCCGTGCGGCCGAGAAGTTCGACTACCGCAAGGGCTTCAAGTTCTCCACCTACGCGACGTGGTGGATCCGTCAGGCCATCGCCCGCGCGCTGGCCGACAAGGCGCGCACCATCCGCATCCCGGTCCACGTGGTCGAGAAGCTCAACAAGATCGGCCGCGCCGAACGTAAGCTCGTCACCGAGCTCGGCCGCGAGCCCACCCCGGAGGAGATCGCCGACGTCACCGGCATCGATCCGGAGGAAGTCGACTCCATCAAGCGCTCGGCCCAGGCGCCCGTCTCGCTCGAGAAGCCGGTGGGCGACGAGGAGGAATCGGAGTTCGGCCAGTTCATCGCCGACGAGCGGGCGGAGTCGCCGTACGAGCGCGCCGCAGAGATCCTCACGAAGGAAGCTCTGCGCGAGGCGCTCGAGAACCTCTCCTACCGCGAGCGTCGCGTCCTCGAGCTCCGCTACGGGCTCGGCGGCGAACACCCGCGAACGCTCGACGAGGTGGGACGCACGTTCAACGTCACGCGCGAACGCATCCGGCAGATCGAGAACCAGTCGCTCAAGAAGCTGCAATCCCTGGCGGAGGCCCAGAAGCTGCGAGACGTCGCTTAGCGCGCAGTTCCTGGCCCGTCGGTGAGCGAAGCGGGCGGGCGAGCCTGAAGCTCAAGTTCGATCCTCGCGCCGCCGATCACCGGAGTGTGTTCGATCTCGACGCTGCCCTTCGGTACCTCGTCGGGAACGAGGGCTCTGACCTTCATCTGAAAGTGCCCGCGTACCCGATCGTGCGGGTCCATGGGATCATGGAGCCCATCGCGAGCTCGGAGCGATTGACACCGGAGGACACCTACGGCGTCGTACGGCAGATGCTCACCGACCCGAGCAAGCTCGCCGAGTTCGAAGCAGAGCAGGAGATCGACTTCGCGTACGCGGTGCCCGGCCTCGGTCGCTTCCGCATCAACGCCTTCTACCAGCGCGGCTCGATCTCCCTGGTCATGCGGTCCATACCGGTCGGGATCAAGACGATCGAGGAGCTGCAGCTCCCACCCGTCCTCGCCAAGCTGGCGGAGAAGGAGCGAGGGATCATCCTGCTGACGGGAACCACGGGATCAGGCAAGTCCACGACGCTCGCGGCGATGATCAACCACATCAACCGCACTATGCGCAAGCACATCGTCACGATCGAGGATCCCATCGAATTCCTGCACCGCGACGAGGAGTCCATCATCAATCAGCGCGAGGTCGGGATGGACACGGCGTCCTTCAAGCGCGCCCTGCGCCGGGTGCTCCGCCAGGATCCGGACGTGATCCTCGTCGGCGAGATGCGCGACGAGGAGACCGTCCAGACCGCCCTGTCGGCGGCCGAGACCGGTCACCTGGTGCTGTCGACCCTGCACACGGTCGACGCCCCCGAGACGATCAATCGGATCATCGACTTCTTCCCACCGCATCAGCAACAGCAGGCCAGGGCGATGATCGCCGGGACCATGGCGGGCATCGTCTCCCAGCGCCTCGTCAGGACCAAGGACGGCAAGGGCCGCGTCGCCTGCTGCGAGATCATGGTCAACACCGGCCGCGTCCACGACATGATCCTCGACCCGCGACAGACCGACCAGCTGCCCGAAGTGGTGGCCGACGGCGAGTACTACGGGATGCAGACCTTCGACCAGGCGCTGCTCAAGCACCTGCAGGCCGGGCGGATCTCCGTTGGCGAGGCAATGCTCTCGGCGTCCGCGCCGCATGACTTCAAGCTCATGATCGCGGCCCAGACTCGCTCGGGCCCGCTGGTCGTCGACACCCATGCCGCCCCCGTGGCCGATGCCCGGCCCGTCCTCGACACGCCGCCGATGACGGTCGAGATGGCGCCCGCGGAGCCGCCTGCATCCACGCCGGCTTCGTCGCCCCCGCCCGCTTTCACTTCCGCTGCTCCGCCGGGCTTCGCTTGACCTGAGGCTGGGCGGTACGGAAGGCTGGAGTTCCCACGTAGACGAAAGGCTCCCGTGCAGACAACGCTCGCGACGTTCAAGGAGACCGCCTCGACGGAGGCGTTCGCCCTTCAGAACTCGAAGCTCCTCAAGATCCGCCTGGATCAGGTGACCGTCCAGTCGAAGCTCGGCTCGATGGTCGCCTACCAGGGCGACGTGACCTTCGAGCACGCCGGCTCGGGCGGTATGGGCCGGCTGATCAAGAAGGCCGTCTCGGGCGAGGGCACCTCGCTCATGAAGATCACCGGCTCGGGCGAGGTGTTCCTGGCCGACACGGCTCAGGACATCCACCTGATCTACCTCGAGAACGATCTGATCACGGTCAACGGCCCCAACCTGCTCGCCTTCGACTCGGGCATCGACTGGGACATCAAGCGGATGCAGGGCGGCTCCTCGGCCATGATGGCCGGCGGCCTGTTCAACATGGCGCTGCAGGGGACTGGATGGGTGGCGATCCTCTCCGACGGCCCTCCGGTGCTCCTCAACGTAGCCCAGGCGCCGACGTTCGCCGACGCAGCCGCTGCGATCACCTGGTCCTCAGGCGTGCAGACCTCGATCAAGACGGACTTCAAGATGAAGAATCTCATCGGGCGTGGCTCGGGCGAGTCGATCCAGATGGCCTTCTCAGGTCAGGGTTGGGTGCTCGTTCAGCCGTCCGAAGGCCGGCCCGTCGTCGCCGCTGCATCCTCGAGCGGCGGTGCGCTCGGCAACCTGCTCAACGGCTGAGGGCGTCAGCTCAGACGAAGACGACGTCGTCGCCCTCCTGGTCGTCCACGGCCTGCTCGCACGTGGGACACCACCAACGAGCGTTCAGGGCGGTGCCGCATGCGGTGTGGCGGAGGGGCTCGGCGGCGTCAGCCCCGCGAGCGCCCCAGTCGGCCAGCAAGCGCAGGGCGCCGGCCAGCTCGCGGCCGGATTCCGTGAGCTCATACACGAAGCGCGGCGGACGCTCCGTGTAGGGCACGGCCACGACGAGCGCCTGTTCGACGAGCGCTTTCAAGCGTCCTGACAGCACGTTGGGCGCGATCCCGTCAAGCCCTTCCTGCAGTTCGTTGAAGCGCTTGGGACCGTCCAGAAGTCCGGCCACCACGAGAAGTGTCCAGCGGTCGCCGACCCGCGCGAGGGCGTCTCCGAGCGGCGACGTGGAGGCATGGGCCGGTCGGCGGTGACGCATTGCGTGGAGACTACGCCTGGCTGCTGATAACGTAGTGACTTGCAATCTGCAAGTCGCTACTCGGGAGCCCACGATGACGCACGTCTTAGAAGACATCGGTCGGGCCGTCGGCCAGGCGGCTGAGAAGCTCGGCCCGGCGGTGGTAGGGCTCGGACGCGGATGGGGTCGCGGCTCCGGCGTGGTGATCGCGCCGGACACGGTGCTCACGAATGCCCACGTCCTGCGCGGTGACGAGGTCGCCGTCCGGCTGGCGGGAGCGGCAGAGACGGCCCACGGGCGTGTCGCAGGGGTGGATGCCGACTTCGACATCGCGGTCATCCGGGTACAGACGGACGGGGTCGAGCCGGTGGCTTGGGATCCCGACCTCGTCTCCAGCGTGGGGGCCGGGACTCCCGTGTTCGCGCTCGCCGATCCTGGCGGGCGCGGCCTTCGCGTGACCGTTGGCTTCGTCACGGCGACCAACCGGTCCTTCCGGGGTCCGGGCGGGCGTCGCGTGCGCGGCTCCCTCGAGCACTCGGCGCCGCTGCCCAGGGGGGCGTCGGGCGGGCCACTCGTGGATCTGGAGGGCCGGCTCCTCGGCCTCAACGCGATCCGGCTCGAGGGCGGCCTCATTCTGGCCATCCCCGCCGACCAGGCGCTCCGACGGCGCGTCGATGCACTTGCCCGCGGCGAGGCCACCGAGCGGCCGCGGCTCGGCGTCGCGCTCGCTCCCCCCCGCGCCGCCCGCAAGCTGCGGGCCGCAGTCGGCCTGCCCGAGCGTGACGGGCTCCTCGTGCGGGGCGTCGACAGCGACTCGCCGGCCGGGAGTGCCGGCTTGGAGCGCGGTGACCTGCTCGTGACCGCCGGTGGGAGGCCGCTCGAGAGCGTGGATACGCTCTTCGACGCGGTTGAAGCGGTTGGAACTTCGGGGACGCTCATCCTCGGGGTGCTCCGAGGTGCCGATGAGCGCGAGGTGACCGTCGGTTTGAGCTGACTGGTCGCTTCAGTTCGTGAAGCATCGCGCTATTCTGGGACGGAATGGCGAACTCGGACTGTCCTGTCTGCCGGACCGCCGACATCGTATGCGGCAAATGGACGCTGCTGGTGATCCGCGATCTCACTCAAGGTCGAGCCCGGTTCTGTGAGCTCGAGCGATCACTGCAGGGCATCTCTCCGCGCACGCTGTCGCTTCGGCTTCGCGCACTCGAGGAAGAGGGCGTCGTCGAGCGGCGCACCTTCCCGGAAGTGCCGCCACGCGTCGAGTACGCCCTGACCGAGAAGGGTCGGGCGCTGCTCCCGATCATCGAGTCGATGCGGACCTACGGGTCTGCCTGGCTCAGTGCCGACGGCGATTGCGCCGAGGCTCCCGAGGTGGAAGCGCACCGCACCGCGGCCCTCGTCTGACGAAGCCGCACGCTCGATAAAGAGGAGCGTGGCCAGCGACGGCGAACGGCGCGGCATGCACAACCGCGCGCTTCGCGACACACTGGCCGCCTTCGTCGAGGAGGCGGCCGATCAGCTCGCCGCTGAAGTTGCGGGTGGGGCCGAGATCGCGTTCGAGATCGATCCGATCTCCTCGAGCCGGGCGTCATCGCCCCTGTACTGCTACCGACCGCTGATGGGATCCTTCATCGCGGGACGGGCCGGCGCCCTGAGCCGCCTGCCTTCCTACCCCGCGGCCGCCCAGGGACTCGCGGCGCTCCCGGGCCTCGATGCCTACCTCGAAGCGCGGGGCGAGAGGATCCCGAGCGGCGATCGTCGCGCTCGCGGCGACGCGGCCATCTGTGCCTTCCTGTCAGACGTGTGGTCCGACGCCACGGACTTCATCTTCGACCCTGTCCGCTTCGACGCCTCCTACTCGGCGCTGGAGAGCGCCGCGTACGACGGCTGGGCGCTCACCGTCGTCCTCGCCGCGGTGGAGGGGCTGGTCATCGAGTCCGACGAGGTGGCGCTCGCGACGGGCCTGGCCCTCGTCCGGGCCGCCGCCCTGGACGAAGCCCCGCCCGAGCTGCGAGGCGATGCCTTCACGACCGTCGCGGTGCTCGCACTCGAGAGCGGCCCGGGTGAGCCGGGCGGCCTGGAAGTCGCCGGGAGTGGATTGCGGCGCCTGCAGACCGCCCTGCGGCTCTGGGACGACGCCGAGCCGGCCGTCGGTCCGACCGCGTGGGCTCGCACCGACGGCGGGCCATGGATGCAGATCCCGCTCGGCGGGGGGCCGCGGCGGATGGCAGCCGACTGCCTGCTCGCAGTGGAGGAGGAGGGCGCGCTGTGCGCCTTCTACAGCCTTGTCTCGCGCCGCACCCCACGTGCGGGAGAGCTGGCCTGGGCGCTTCGACGCTTCGAGCTCGGGTGCGAGCGGCCGACGGCGCTCGAAGCCCTCACGGACTGGCTCCTGGCGATCCGTGCCCTGCTCGCCGACCCGTCCGCACGCGGTCCTGATGGCGCCTGCGATCGCCTTGCCGCGATCTGCGCGCCGCCGGAGCTGCGCGAGGGTCTCGCCGAGCGCCTCGCGCGAGCCGCCGCTCTCGAGCGCTGCGCGGTCGCCGGGCTCGTGCGACCCGAGCCGGCCGTCGAGGCGCTCATCGCGGAGTTGGGCGGGCAGGTGCGCGCAGTGCTTCGCGACGTGTTGTGCGGTCATCTGGACGCGGACCTGCGTGCCGTCGCCGATCGGCTCGTAGCTGCTCCTCCGGTTCAGTCGGACGGCCACTCGACGGCCGCCGGCGAACCCGCCTTCGGGTAGCGCTCGTCTTCGTCGCCTGAGGTCTGCGCGGCGTCGACTCGCTTCTCGCTACCCAGCCGAAGTCGACGTTCGGCCCTCAACCCCCGAGAACAGGTACTCGAGTACTCGAGCCAGCCCTTCCACGTCATGCACGTCGTCCTCGAGTTGCGGAACGAGCACGGTCGGCGCACCGCCGAGCGTGTCTCGCAGGCGCTCCACGTTCTGCGCGTCGCGCGCCGCGAGTCGGGAGAGCCCGGCGGCCGAGAGCGCGACGCGCCGGGCAAGTTCGTCACCGATCGTCTCCGCCAGACCTGCGGGCTGGCCTCCGTCGGCCCCCAAGCCATCGGCCTCGCGCAGGCGGTTGACGACCAGGCCGCCGAACGGCATGTCCGCCTCGATCAGCTTGCGGTGGAAGTGGATGGCCTCCGCGACGGGCTCACGCTCGGGTGAGGTGACCAGCAAGAAGGTCGTTCCGGGGTCGCGGAGCAGCGCCTTGACCCGAGCCGCTCGCTCGCTGAAGCTGTCGATCATCCCGCCCAGCGACCGGAAGAACACCGATAGGTCCTGGAGGAGGTCGACTCCCGTCACGCGCTTGAGCAGCGCGAATACGACACTCGTGCCGCGACCGAAGAGCTTGCCGCTCAAGCCGGCGGGCCTGAGGAACATCCGGATCGCCCGGCCCTGGAAGAACCCCGTCAGCCGGTCCGGGGCGTCGAGGAAATCCAGCGCATCGCGCGACGGAGGGGTGTCCAGCACGATGAGGTCGAACCGGCCGTCCGAGTCGAGCTCGTAGAGCTTGGCGATTGCGGTGAACTCCTGCGATCCGGCCACTGCGCTCGAGATCTGGGAGTAGATGCGGTTGGCGAGGATCTCATCGCGCGTGCGGTCGTCGGGGGCGAGGCGTTCGATGAGCGCGTCGAAGGTGCGCTTGGCATCGAGCATCATCGCCCACAACTCTCCGCGCATCTCGACGCCATGCTGCGTGAACCGCACGGGATCCACGAGCGCCGGCTCGTTCGAGAGCGTGTCGAGCCCGAGCGAGTTGGCCAGTCGCCTTGCCGGGTCGATGGTGACGACCGCCACCCTCAGGCCGCGCGACGCCATTCCCATGGCGACCGCCGCGGCGGTCGTCGTCTTGCCGACGCCGCCCGGACCCGCGCAGATGATCATCCGCTTGCCGACCAGGAGATCGGCGACGCTCGTGCCGCTCACGCGGCCATCCTGCCATCTGCGTGCGCCAACCGACCGGCTTCGGCTCAATCCCGGCGCGCTTCGGCCGATATCGGGAGAATGGAGGGAGTCGAAGCTGGCGCAGTGCGGCAGCTCCAGGCGCTCCTGCGAATCGGGCAGGTGGCGCGGGGAGCGTCTCGTGAGGACGCGCTCGCCGCGATCGCCGCCATCCTGGGCGAGTCGCTCGGCTTCGCCACGGTGGCCGTGAACCTGTACCGGCCGGCGTGGGACGACCTCCCCGTGGTCGCCGTCCATGGCTCAGCCGCCGCGCGGGCGGCCATTGAGCACACGGCGACGCCCAGAAGTTCCTGGGAGGGGTTGCTCGACGACCGCCATCTCAACCGCGGGGCCTACGACCTCCGTCACGGTGAGCACGAATGGGGCCTTGACGACGTCGCCACGTACGTGCCTCCTGCAGGGGCCGGAACCGGACCGGATCCCTGGCATCCCGATGACGCGCTGTTCGTCACGATGACCGACTCGCGCGGCGCGCTGCTAGGGGTGCTCTCGGTGGACGAGCCGGTCTCAGGGTGCCGCCCGACGGACACCGAGCTCGACATCCTGGTGGCGGCAGCCGCCTACGTCGGCGCCGCGGTGGAGCAGGTCCAAGCCAGCGAGGCCAACGGCCGATTGCGTGCGGCGACGAGGACACTGCTCGAAGTCTCGTCCACGCTGAACAGCGGCCGTTCCACCCAGGAGGTCCTCTCCGAAGTCTGTCAAGGCATCCGGCGAGCGCTGGGCTTCGAGATCGTGGCGACCTACCTGCTCGACCGTGACGGCTTCTTCCGGGCGCGCTCGAGCGTCGGCCACACGACCGGCACCGGCCCGCTCGAAGCCGCATATCCGCGGGCGGCGATCGAAGCGCTCACGGCACCGGAGCTCCAGAAGGAGGGATGTGTGCTGCTCGACGGCCCCACCGTCGAGCGTCTCGCGCCCGAAGGCACCCCACGGACCTACCGCTCGACGATGAATGGAGAGGGTCCGAGGGCGTGGCGCAATCACTGGCTGATGGTTCCGCTCACCAACGAGGCAGGCACCCTGACGGGCATCATCGGCGCTGACGACCCGTCCGACCGCCTGCTCCCGACGCGGGCCCGGCTGCAGGCCCTGCGACTCTTCGCCGACCAGGCCATGAGCGCCCTCGAAGCCGCCGGGCGGCTGGAGCGGATGCGCGAGCTCGCCGAGCGCGATCCTCTGACGGCGCTGGCCAATCGCCGTGCGCTCGAAGCCTTCCTGGCGGGCTCCGACGCGGACGAGATGGCGCTCCTGGTCTGCGATCTCGATCACTTCAAGCGGATCAACGACCAGCTCGGCCATGATGCGGGCGACGAGACGCTCGTCGCCTTCGCCCGCCTGCTCGAGAGGCTTGTGCGTACCAGCGACCTCGCCGTCCGACTCGGCGGGGAGGAGTTCGCCCTCGTGCTTCCGGGCGCCGACGCGGCCACCGGCCTCGCCCTGGCCCAGGAGCTGCTGCGCGCAACGCGGGAGAGCTTCTCGCGGCTGCCACACGGGCTCACGGTCTCCGTGGGCATCGCCGCCGGTACTCAGCCGACGAACCTCTTGCGCGAAGCCGACCGCGCGCTGTCGGTCGCCAAGCGATCCGGGCGTGACCGCGCCGTGGTCCACCATGCAGAGACCATCGACGCCCTCCTGGCCGAGTTGACCGTGCCCGGCGGCTCGGGGGATCAACTCGGCGCCGTCCTTCTGCTCGCCGAGACCCTGGACCTTCGCGACGACGCGACCGCGCGCCACTCCCGCACGGTCGGCGGGTACGCCGAGCTGACCGGGCGGCGCCTGGAACTCGACCCGCAGCGCGTCGAGCGGCTGCGGATCGCGGGCGTGCTGCACGACGTCGGCAAGGTCGGGATCTCGGATGCCATCCTGCGCAAGCCGTCGCAGCTTGACGCGGCCGAGTGGTCCGAGATGCGACGCCATCCCGAGCTCGGGGCCAGGATCCTCGCCAACGCCGGCCTGGCCGACGTGGCCGCATGGGTGCTCGCGCACCACGAACGCCTGGACGGCGGCGGCTACCCGAGCGGTCTTCCGGGCAGCGAGATACCGCTGGAGGCCCGTGTGCTCGCCGTCGTGGACGCCTACGAGGCGATGACCGCGGGCCGTCCGTACAGATCCGCGCTGACCGCTGAGCAGGCCGCGGCGGAGCTCGCGCGGTGCACCGGCACGCAGTTCGATCCCGACGTGGTGGCCGCCTTCCTCGCCACGGTCGGCGAGCAGGCGCCGCCCGCCTTCGTCGCCGCCTGACCCGCCCAGAGGAGGAGAACCGGGCGGGCGTGCGAATACGCCTCTGCGATGACCTCATCCGACTCTCCCGAACGGAGCACCTCGTGACCGGCACGGCCAAGGTCATCGCGTTCGCCAACCAGAAGGGCGGCGTCGCGAAGACGACCACGACGCTCAACCTCGCGGCCGCCTTCGCCGAGGAGGGTCACCGCGTGCTGTGCGTCGACATGGACCCCCAGAGCAATCTGACCATGTCCCAAGGCATCGACCCCGACACCGTCGAGCCCTCGATGTACGACGTTCTCGTCCACGACGTCCCGATCCGCGAGGCCATCCAGTCGTGCGAGATCGACATAGCCTGCGCCTCGATCGACCTCGCGGGCGCCGAGATCGCCATGTCGACCAAGATCGGCCGGGAGCGCTCGCTGGAGAAGGCTTTCCGCCCAATACGCGAGGACTACGACTTCATCTGCATCGATACGCCGCCCTCTCTGGGACTCTTGACCATCAATGCCCTCACGGCCGCGGACAAGGTGATCGTCCCAGTGCAGTGCGAGTATTTGTCCATGCGGGGCCTGCTGCAGTTGCAGAACACGCTTTCGATGATCCGCGAGAACCTCAATCCCGATGTCGACATCGAGGGCATCCTGCCCACGCTGGTCGACACCAGGACGCTCCACGCCCAGGAGGCGCTCGAGCTGCTGGAGGAGAACTTCGGAGATCGTGTGTTCGCGTCGCGGATCAAGAAGACCGTCCGCTTCGCGGAGGCCCCGGTCAAGGGCATGTCCGTGCTCAAGTATGAGCCCAACGGCTCGGCGGCCGACTCATATCGCCGGCTGGCGAAGGAGGTTCTCTCCCATGGGAAGCGGTAAGCGAGCGAGCATGCGGGAAGGGCCGCTGGCCAATCTGTTCCGCAAGACCGAGGACGAAGGGCTCGAGGCCGCCCCGGCCCGCGCCACCCCGGCTCCGAGCGCCGTCGAGCCCGTGCCCGACCGTGCGCCGGCGCACGACGAGGCCCCGCGTGTGCCCACGCCGCAGGAGCGTCTGCGTCACGCCTTCTCGGCGGACATCCCCGCCAACGTCATGGAGCCGACTCCACCCGAGCCGGCGTCCGAAGGCGTCGCCGACATACCCGACGTCCCCGAGGACGTCTATGCCCGCTCGGAGCAGCGCGATCTGTACGCGGAGCCCAAGCCGGTCGGCATGCCGCAGCTGCGGGTCGTCGGCGTCGGTGGCGCGGGGGTCAACGCCGTCAACCGGATGGTCGAGGCCGAAGTCGCCGGCGTGGAGTTCCTCGCCGTCAACACCGACCTGCAGTCCCTGCAGCAGTCCGCGGCCGACGTGACCGTTCACATCGGGTCAAAGCTCACCCGGGGGCTGGGCTCGGGATCGAACCCCGACCTCGGCCGTGCGGCGGCGATGGAGGACTACGACCGGACCAAGGCGCTCCTGAAGGGTGCCGACATGGTCTTCATCACCGCGGGCGCCGGTGGCGGGACCGGGACGGGCGCCGCGCCCGTCATCGCCCGGATCGCCCGTGAGCTCGGCGCGCTCACCGTCGGCATCGTCACCAAGCCGTTCGGCTTCGAGGGCTCACGGCGCCTCCAGCAGGCCGAGCGTGGCATCGAGTCGTTGGCCCAGGAGGTCGACACCCTCATCGTCGTGCCGAACAACCGCCTGCTCTCCGTGCTCGACAAGGGCACATCGATGATGGAGGCGTTCCGCGTGGCCGATGACGTTCTGCGTCAGGGCGTGCAGGGCATCTCAGACCTCATCGTCCTGCCGGGCCTGATCAACCTGGACTTCGCCGACGTCCGCACCATCATGTCCGAGGCCGGTCCCGCGCTGCTGGGCATCGGCATGGGGCAGGGCGACAAGCGCGCGCTCGAAGCGGCCGAGCAGGCCGTCTCGTCCCCGCTGCTCGAGACGAGCATGGACGGCGCTCGATCCATCCTGCTGTCGATCACCGGCGGCAGCGACCTCTCGCTGTGGGAGGTGAACGAGGCGGCCAAGGCCGTGGCGGAAGCGGCCCATCCCGACGCCAACATCATCTTCGGCGCCATGGTCGACGAGAAGCTCGGCGAGGACCAGGTGTGGATCACCGTGGTGGCCACGGGCTTCGGCGACGGCAAGCCGGCACGCCGGGAACGGAGTCGCTTCGAGGAGCCCATCGGCGAGCCTCGGGTGACCCGGGGGCGCGAGCGCGAGCGCACACCGGCTCACGCCCGCCGATCCTCGGTGGACGTGGACGTCCCGGAGTACATCCCGCGGTAGTGCGCGGTTCGTCGGGCGGCGTCGTGCGCGGCGTCGTCGCCGCCGGGCACCCGGCCACCGCCGAGGCGGGGGCGTCCGTGCTGCGAGCGGGCGGCAACGCCGTCGACGCCGCTCTGGCGGCCGTCCTGGCCTCCTTCACGGCTGAGCCGCTGCTCACCGGCCTCGGCGCCGGGGGCTATCTGCTCGTGGCGGGCCCCGGCCGCGAGCCCGTGCTGCTCGATTTCTTCGTCGCCGCTCCCGGAGGCTCTCGCAGCGCGGAGCTCGAGCCTGTGGACATCTCCTTCGGGGGTGCGGTACAGGTCTTCAACGTCGGCGCCGCCTCGTGCGGTGTGTGGGGGATGCCGGCCGGTGTCTGCGCCGCGGCCGAGCGGTTCGGGACGATGGCGCTGTCCGAGGTGGCTGCCCCGGGGATCGCGCTCGCGCGCGACGGGGTCGAGCTCACCCCGGAGCAGGCCTACCTCTTCGACATCCTCGCACCCATCGTCTGCTCGTCGCCCGAGGCGCGTGCTCACCTCTTCGCGAGTGGCGGGCCGCCACGGATCGGGGAGGCCTATCGCGACCCCGAGCTCGGCGACGCGCTCGAGCGGCTCGCCGCCGACGGCCCGGCTCCCTTCTACTCCGGGGACGTCGGCTCCGCGGTGCGGGAGTGGATCACCGCGCGCGGCGGAGCGGTCACCGCGGCGGACCTCGACGACTACGCCCCGGTTCAGCGCACTCCGGTCCGGGTCGCCTACCGCGGTCGTGAGATCGTCACGAACCCGCCGCCCTCAGCCGGTGGGATCCTCCTGGCCTACGCGCTCGCCCTACTCGATCGCGGGGCGGGACGGGGCGGCCCTGCCGCGCTCGTGGCCGCCATGGAGCGCGCGCAGGGGGAGCGAACGCCAGACTTCGTCGCGGGCCTGGCCGACCCAGGGTTCGCCGACGCCTTCATGGCCGGCCGGCTCGGCTCCACCACCCAGGTCTCCGCCCTCGACGCGGATGGGCTGGCGTGTTCGGTGACCAGCACGAACGGCTCGGGCTCCGGGGTGCTCGTGCCGGGCACTGGCATCCACGTCAACAACATGATGGGCGAGCAGGACCTTTCGCCGCTCGGCTTCTACAGCCATTCCCCGGGTCGGCGGCTGCCGTCGATGATGGCGCCGACCGTAGTACTGGGCGACGGAGTTCCGGAGCTCGTCCTCGGATCAGCGGGCTCCAACCGGATCCGCTCGGCGATCGTCCAGGTCATCGTCAACGTGGTCGACGGCGGGATGGCGCCGCGCGCGGCGGTCGACGCGCCCCGCCTGCACTTCGAGGACGGCCTCGTCTACGTGGAGCCGGGCATCGACGAAGCCGCACTCAAAGGCCGCACGCTCGCCTACTTCCGCGAGCGAAACCTCTTCTTCGGCGGCGTCCAGGCGGTCCGGCGCGACCCGGTGACCGGTGAGCTCTCAGGGGCCGGCGACCCGCGGCGCGGCGGAGCGGTGGTCATCGCCTGACGCGGATCAGCGCCATCGCCCGGCGGCCTCGCGCAGGGCCTCGCGCGCGTCGGCTCCCCACCGGGTCACCAGCTCGCCGGCGGGTAGGTCGCGCGCCAGGGCGTGCGCCTGGCCGGCCCACAGGTTGAGCCCGTCAGGGTCGTCGCGCTCGACCGCCGCCGAGCGCATCGGGCCCGTCAGCGCGGCGACCTGCGGATAAGCGGAGGGAGCCAGGGTGTTGTTCTCGCGCTGGAACCGGTTGACCAGCCCACGGGCACGCCGGCCGGTGTAGGCCCGTGTGAGCCCGGTGTGCTCGAGTTGGGTGAGGGCGGCCCGATGGGCCGGCGGGGTGCCGGCTTCAGGAGCGGACAAGAAGGCCGTCCCCACCTGCGCAGCGGCGGCACCCGCCGCGAGGACTCCGGCGACGGCGCGGGCATCCCCGAGGCCGCCCGCGGCCACGAGCGGGAGATCCGTGGTAGCCGCGACCAATCTGAGCAGCGGCAGGAGACCGAGCTCACCCTGCCCGTCCACATCGTCGAACGAGCCACGGTGGCCGCCGGCTTCGACTCCCTGAACCACGAGCGCGTCAGCGCCGACCGCCTCGGCTAGTTGCGCCTCCTGAGGCTCGGTGACGGTCACCCAGACCTCCGATCCGGCGCCCTGAAGCTCTTCCACCACTTCACGTGCAGGACAGCCGAAGGCGAACGACACGACGGCAGGGCGCTCACCGGCGATGAACGCGAGCATCGCGTCGCGCTCGCCGTCAGGACCGCCGGCGGCGCCCGGCTGTCCGAGGCCGACGCCGTAGCGCTCGGCTTGAGGTCCGAGATGAGCGGCGTAGGAGTCAAGCGCCCGCTCGTCGACGACGGCTCGCGAGGGGATCAGCAGGTTGACCCCGAAAGGCTCACGGGTCAGCCTGCGCAGCTCCGCCACCTCCGCCTGCGCCCGCGCCACGGGCAGATTGCTCACGGCCAGGAAGCCCAGGCCGCCGGCGTTCGAGACCGCGGCGGCAAGCTCCGGGGTCGAGGGCCCGCCGGCCATCGGCGCTTGGACGATCGGCTCTCGCAGACGACTGAGGACTCCATGCCTCGCGTTGGGCGTGGGTACTCGCTCGGACGCCATGGACCCGACCCTACGCGAGTTCGCCCGTCTGCGCCGGGCGGTTGTCACACTGCCGAAGCGCGCGTAGAGTCCTGGGCCTGAAGGTCACCGAGACAGGAGGCGCCCGCCGCCATGCAGACCTACATCATCCTTCGCCGTAACGGCTTCGCGTCGCCCGCGGACCTCGAGCAGGCAGCCGAGCGCTCGACGAAGGCGGGCGATGACATGGCCGACGACATCCGTTGGATCCGGAGCTACGCGCTCGAGGAGGAGAACGGCATGGGAACGGTCTGCGTCTACCAGGCATCGAGCCCTGAGGCGATCCGCAAGCACGCCGAGACCGCCGACCTACCCGTTGACGAGATCATCCCGGTCGCCGATACCGTCATCGTGCGCGAGGACCCGCAGCCCGCGGCGACGTAGTCAAGGCCGGAGTGCGGCGCTCGCGAGCAGGTGCTCGGCGAACGTGCCGAGGTCAGCGGCGGTGCGGACCACCTGCACGGCGTCGCACACGGGCCATACTCGATCACCACGCTGAGCGTCTCCTCGATCAGCTCCCGGGAGAGCGAGGGAGCGCCGAGAACCACGAGCGCCTGCGCCCAGTCGAGGGTCTCTCCAAGGCTCGGAGCCTTGCGCAGGTCGAGCTCCCGGATCCGCTGGATCTGCGTCACGAGGTCGCGCGCGAGATCCTCGCCGACCCCGGGTGCCTTGAGCCGGACGATCTCGAGCTCCATCTCGGCGTCGGGATAGTCGAGTTGCAGGTGCAGGCATCGGCGCTTGGTGGCCTCGGAGAGCCCACGTGAGCGATTGCTGGTGTGCACCACCAGCGGCGGGTTGACGGCGGTGATCGTCCCGATTTCCGGGATCGAGACCTGGTAGCCGCTGAGGAACTCCAGAAGGAAGGCCTCGAATTCCTCGTCGGCGCGATCAATCTCGTCGAGCAGCAGCACCGGCGGCTCGGTTGCCCGAATCGCCTGCAGGATCGGGCGCTCGACCAGGAAGGCGTCCGAGAAGAAGATGTCCTCTTGGTCCCGTAGCGCCGCCGCCGCGTCGCGCAGGTCCTTCGCCGGCCCGATCAACTCGCCGATCTTCTCGCGCAGCACCTGGGTGTAGAGCAGTTGCTTGGCGACTCCCACTCGTAGAGGGCCTTGGACTCATCCAAACCCTCGTAGCACTGCAGGCGGATCAGCTTGCGGTCCAGGGCGGCCGCGAGCGCCTTCGCGAGCTCGGTCTTCCCGACGCCGGCCGGGCCCTCCACGAGGACGGGCTACCCGATCGCCGTCGCCAGGAAGACCACCGTGGCAACACGCCGATCGCACACGTAGTCCTGCTCCGCGAGCCGGGATCGAACCTCGTCGATCCCGGCGAACGCGCGCGGCGGCTCCTCGATCAGGCTCACCCGCCGGCCTGGGCCTCGACGACCCCCTGATGATGGCCGAGTTGGACTGGGGATGGTCGATGTTCGGCATGGTCGGCGGGCCGCCCCACTGGCCGCTGCGTCCGTTCTGCGGCGCGCCGGACTTCGAGTCCATCGAGTCGTACGCGCAGTCGCGCAACAGCTCCGCCGCGCCCTCCACCGTGATGGTCCGCGGATTGCCGGGCGTGCAGAGATCGTTGACGAGGTGCTCGGCCATGCTGTTGAGCAGCGAGTCGTCCGGCTTGATCTCAGTCGGCCGGTCCGCGTACCAGCCCTGGCCGATGCGGGACTTCGGGTACGGGCCGGCGGTGGAGAAGTTCTCCGGGATGCCGAGGTCGCGCGCCAGGCGGATGACGTTCTCGATCGCCGCGGTATAGAGCTGGTACGCGTCCATCACGTTGTAGTCCTTGGGATTGGACTCGACCTTGTCATAGACGGTGACGGCGAGGCCCTCGGCCTCGAATTGGACCTTGATCTCGTCGACTATCCCGGTGCCCTTGAGGCCTGAGGTCACGGACAGGACGTGCTTGAGTCCCATCCCTGCGGCTGACGGTCCGGCGAGCTCGTGCGCCCCCATCCCGATAAGGCACCGTGGCTGCTGCCAGTGCACCAGAACAGGGAATCCCTCCTGTCCGTGACAGGTCCATTCTGGACCTCCCCGCATTGGGACAATCGATACAAACCTAGTGCGGGGGGTTGGGGCCGTCAACGCCTGGTCACGGCGCTCTGAGCGGCGGCGCGCCAGCTCGCGTGCGGCCGCGGTCAACCGACTCTAGGCCTTGACGATGCGCATTCGCCACCCCGACTCGCCCTCCGGCTCGGCCCTGAAGCCGTGCCCGCCCTCAGCGGCCAGAGCGCCGATGTCTACGGGCGCCTCGCGATCGGTGGCCAGGACGGTCAGCGCCTCGCCCGGTCCCAGCTCTCCGAGCGCCGCCCGCGCCTTGAGCGCCGGAAGCGGACACGCCAGCCCGCGGGCGTCGAGCAGCCGGTCCATACCATCCCCAGCCTAATGACCCCCCGGGCGCTCGCCGTGATCCTCGCCTCGGCCGATCTCCAGAAGCTCTACACGGGGCTCTCGCTCCTGGTCTGCGCCGCCGCGGAGGGTCGCAGCGCACGAGGGCTGGTCACCTTCGGTGCGCTGGGCGTGCTGGTCGACGACGAGCTCGAGCGCCGGGCGCTACAGCCCCATGGCACTCCGCAGCTGACCC
>JAABUN010004741.1_pt1 | contig 17923 bp, 15 predicted proteins | sample 5559311 | NCBI WGS metagenome assembly JAABUN01 (sample SAMN10711877, study PRJNA513370) | rock metagenome | isolation source: Antarctica rocks | place: Antarctica: Victoria Land, Siegfried Peak sud | reverse complement strand
TGACCAAGGACGCGATGGCGGACGTGGAAGCCCGCCTCACCCGGCACCCCACCCTCGGCAAGTGGTTCGTCACCATCCTCCCGCCGCCACTCGCAACGGGATAGCCAATTCCACGCGAGGCCCTTATACGACAGCCCTCGTCGGGACCTCCCCTCCGGGTCTCGGCTCGTGCCTGGGGTTCAATGCCCGAGGACGAGGTCGTAGTGCTGTGTTCAACTGGGTTGGTAGCGCTTGGCCAGTTCGGGGCTTTGCCCTCCGAAGGCGGCCCGGTCGGCCTGGGACACGGCTTCCAGGAGGCCGGAATCCTCGACACCCGGGGCACAGACCACCTCTCCCAGAGCGAGGCCGCGCAGACTGGCGGTGACCACGTCCTCTGCGGACATGCGGGGTACGGCACTGAGGTCGATCCCTTGACGTTCGTGGAACTCGGTGGCGACCACGCCAGGGCACACGACCTGCACTCTCACTCCGGTGGGCTTCAGCTCCTCGTGCAGGACCTGGGTCATCGCGACGAGGTGGGCCAAAGTCCCGGCGTAGGCGGCCCAACGGGGCGGGTGGGCCTGCTGGGCCGGTCCGCCGAACGCGAGCATTCCTGCCACGTTGATGATCGTGCCTTCGCCGCGCTCCACCATTCCCGGTACCGTAGCACGGGCCAGCATCGTCGGGGCGACGACCTTAACATGCACCAGTTCGCGGGCCTTGTCGGCGGGAAGCTCCGCGAACGGCATGTAGTGCGCCACGCCGGCGTTGTTGACGAGTATCGTCAGCGGCTGCACGGCACACACCGCGGCGACCGCGTCCACCCCTTCGTCGGTTGACAGGTCTGCGGCAAGGCACTGGACCCTGACATTGGTGAGCGATGCGGCGAGTTCTTCGAGGCGGTCCAAGCGTCGGCCCACGACCACCAGGTCGTAGCCATCGGCGGCCAGGCGCTGGGCGAACGCCCTGCCGATTCCGGAGGAGGCTCCGGTGACGAGTGCGAGCTTGCTCATGCGTGTTCCTTTCGGTTGCCGACATCCATGGCCGGGGTTGGGGTTTCTGCGCGCCACGACGCTTCGGCCTGATACTGGTGAGCAACGGCTTCGGATGCGCAATCGGCTATCACACGCCAGAGCGCATCGAACCCGATCTTGCAGTACGTGTCCGCATTGGCTGGGTCGCGGATGATGACATCCACCGTGGTGTCCGCCAGCGCGGACATGATCGCCACGACAAACCCCATTGGGGCGTCGCGCAGGGGACCGTTGGCGCGACTTTTTTCCACCAGCGCGGCGATGTCGGCCATAGCCTGATACGCCGCAACGCGGCTCGCGGGCGTGATCTCGTCGGAGACGTCGAGCTGCGCCAGCGCGCGCCGCTTCTCGGGGCTGGACGTCGCCCAGCTCATCCACTGTGACCACATGTGAGCCAGCTGTTCACGAAGCTCGGCCCCGACCGGAAGTCTCGCCAGGACAGCAGACGCCTGCCCGGCTTTCAGCTCAAGATAGAGGTGGTTCAACAAGTCAGCTTTGGTCCCGAAGTAGGTGAACAGCGAGCCGTTAGCCACGCCGGCTTCTTGCGCGATCAGCGCGGTCGGCGCACCCATCCCGTGCATCGCGATCACGCGGGTCGCCGCCGCCATGAGTGCATTCCGCTTCTCCTCGCTTCTCGGCCTGGCCATGCTTAGTCCATACCTCTCCGGAGAGGCGAGGGCACCTGGTGGTCGTGGTTTTGCCGGACCGATCGGACCGTTGTCGACCCCGAAGGCCCCCGCCGACCGCTGGTCACGTTCTGTAAAGCCGCGTCAGCAGCCGCGCTGTCCGTTATCGACCCGATCGGCATAGGCATCCCCTCCTTTAACGGTGTGTGGCCCACAGCCCATACTATAATAAAGAGTGAGTAGATAGTCAAGTATTCGGACGAGCGGATGGAGGGGAATGTGGGTGCCGACCCGGACTCCGGCACCCATACCGGCACCCGCAAGGGAGGAGTCGATTGTCCGCGCGATCAACAGTTTCCAACCAAGTCACGCCGACGGGTGTGCTGGGGCATTCTTGCGGCGTAGGAGTGAGGTGTGGAGTGAAGCCCTGGCAGGGTTATGACCAATATGAGGCGAGGTTTTGGTGCTGTCGCTCACATCCGCTCATGCACACTCGCTGCCGTCCTGCCAACCTGACGAGCGGTGTGTGTCGAGGAGGCGCCAACGAGGCGTGTCATACGAGGATAAAATTGTCCTACGGGGTGCGAGGGCGCGGCTCGAAGAACAACGGGAATCGAATACGTAGCTCCTCAAGCATGTCCGCAATTGAGCAGCTTACCGCCACACCAGCAGCGTGATAATCGTCCCGGCGCAGAGATACGCGCCATAGGGGATGTAATCGCGCATGGTGCGGACGCGCAGCGCGACGAGGAGCAAGCCGCCGCTCGCCCCGAGGATCATCCCGAGAAAAATCGCCATGAACGCGTTCTGCCCGGCCATCGCGCCGATCAGCGCGGCCAGCAGCACGTCGCCGAAGCCGAGTGCGCGGCGGCGATAGATCAGCAGCGCCAGGAAATAGAGACCCAGGAAGAGTCCCGCCGCGCCGACCGCCGCCCCCATGGCCCAGAGCAGCGCGTTCGGCTGGCGCGCGCCGACTGCCGCGTAGACGAGCGCGATCAGGATACCGACGACGATCGTGTTCTGGAAGATCAGATGGTTCTGCCAGTCGATCCGCAGGATGATCAGCAGCACGACCGTGAAGAGGGCCAGGGCGGCGAACTCGACCGTCGGCCCCGCGCGCCAAAGCGCCAATGCGCCGAGCAGGCCGGTTGTCGCCTCGGTCAGCGGGCGTAGCCACGCGATCGGTTGCGCGCAGCGCGGGCAGGTCCGCGCCACGAGCGGCCCGACAATCGGCACGAGCGCGACGCCACGCCAGCCCCGGCCGCATTCCGGGCAGGCGGGCAGTCGCCAGATCGGGCGGCGCGCGGGGATGGCGGCGGCGACATGGTCGATCCAGGCGCCGATACCAGCACCGACGACGAAGGCGAGTACCAACAGCAGGGGCATGGTCGGCATCGTGTTCCTTGTGTTCACGCCCGGTGTTCGGGCGCACGCTCGGTCGATCGGCAGGGTGCAGGCGCGGCGAACTGCCGCGCCCGCTCATTGCAGCATAGTCAGCCCGCCCGTGCCGGACCATCCCCCGATGGTCCTAACCCGGTGTGATTCAGCATCTTGCGCGGCGGGGAAAGCTGGCGCTGCCCAGTCCTCGCAGGTGGATAGTACCCGTCGCGGCGGGCATTGTCCCGTCGTCCCGTCGTCCCGTCGTGGCGGGAGCATCTGGCGGGAGCCACCAGGTGCGGCCACCAGTCGCGGCCACCAGGCCCGGTGGTTCAGCAATGCTCCAGCGATGCTCCAGAGACAGCTGCCTTACCCGTGAAGGGCAGGTGCTCCCCGATGAAGGGGACAATGTTCACGGGTGCGAGCCCTGCGGGGCCGCAGTCCAACGGCATCCCCGCCCCCGCCGTGCAAGACGCCGAACCACCGCCCTTCCCCCCTCCGCCATCATCTCCCCACACCATGCCGATGCTATACTCGGCCCACAAGGCGGGAGTATCGGTCAGCCCATCAGCGGGGCGTGGCAAAGCACAAAGGAGGCACGATGGCCGCGACGGAGACGACGGGCACGACGATGGATTACGCCGCGCGGATCGCGCGGGCGCAGGGGGAGATGGCGCGACAGGGGATCGACTGGCTGCTCGTCGCCCCCTCCTCGGATCTCGTCTATCTGCTGGGCTACCCGGCCCACACCAGCGAGCGCCTGACCGCGCTCGCGACGCCGCAGGGCGGGGGCGAGCCCTTCATCGTCATCCCGCGCCTCGAAGCGCCGCGCCTCGGCGCGCGCCAGGACTTGCTGGAGATCCTCGATCTCCGCGTCTGGGAGGAGACGGACAACCCGATCCAGCTCCTCGCCAGCGGCCTCGGCAATCCACAGGGCAAGACGATCGCGGTCAGCGACCAGATGTGGAGCGGCTTCCTGTTGAAGCTGATGGCGGCCGCACCGGGCGCGACGTTCGTGAACGCCGATCTCGTGCTGAAAGGATTGCGCCAGATCAAGGCGGCGGACGAGATCGCCTGCATGCGCGAGGCCGGGCGGCTGACCGACGAGGCGTGGGAGGAGTTCGTCGCGACGACGACGCTGGCGGGGAAAACGGAGAACGCGGTCGGCCAAATCCTGGCCGCGCAGATGGCTAAGCGCGGCCTCGGCCCGCCCGCATTCATGATCGTCGCCAGTGGCGCGGGCAGCGCCTCGCCCCACTACCTGACGAGCGACAAGGTGATCGCGGAGGGCGACGCGGTCGTCTTCGACTTCGGCGGGAACATCGAAGGCTACAAGTCGGACATCACGCGCACAGTCCACGTCGGTGAGCCGAGCGCGGAGTTCCGCGCGGTCTACGCGATCGTGGACGAGGCGCGGGCGCAAACCTTCGCGGCAATCCGCCCCGGCCTGCCCTGCGAGGAGGTGGACGCGGTCGCGCGGCGGGTGATCACCGACGCGGGCTATGGCGAGTACTTCATCCACCGCGTCGGCCACGGACTCGGCCTGGATGTCCACGAAGAGCCGTATCTTGTCGGCGGTAACCGGGCCCCGTTGCGCCCGGGAATGGTCTTCAGCGACGAGCCGGGCATCTACCTCCCCGGTCGCTTCGGCATCCGCATCGAGGACAGCGTGCTCTGCACCGAGGGCGGCGGCGAGTTGCTGAACAACGCGCGGCGCGACCTGATCGTGATGCGCTAGGCCGATCGACGGCGAGCGCCAAAGCGCGCAACGCGGCGGCGTGGCTGACGCCCGCGCCGCCGCGTTGCGCGCGTACGAGGAGAGCGGCGAGTACCGCCAGTACTCGCCGCCGGAAGGGGAGGTTCGCGGGGAAGGAGCGGGGAGGGGAATGCTCCTGCTTCCAAGGATAAAGGGCGAGTTTCAAGATTCGATGAAGCGGGTGTCACAGAAGTATGAAGCTCTATGAGGCCCTACGAGGCTCCATGTAAAGTCCGAGCGGAGTACACTCAGTTACCATCGTCGGCACCCATTCGGAGAGCTTCTTTATCCGAAGCCACTACACGAAAGCAGCTTCGAGCAGGCTGAGCGACCCATGCTCCGCGTCCATCGCCGCGCAAACTCCGATTGGCAGGGGGATATTCGCGGTGCGGTGGCCGAAGTCGAGGCCAGCGAACATCGGGAAGTCGTAGCCGCCAACCACGTCCAGCACAGCGACACGAGGCTCAACCGACCGCCGCGTCGCACCATTGCTCGCAGGGATACCGCCCATCTAGCCCTCCCTTGTAGGGGAGGGACGCCGCCGTAGCGGCAGGGAGGGGTTCGCCCCCGCGCTACCCCTCCGCCAACTCCAACGCCACCAGCGCGCCATTGATGATGCTCTCGGCATCGACCAATTGATCGCGGTACAACTCGGCGCGCGTGCCAACCTGCCCGAAGCGATCGACGCCGAGCGGCACGACCGGCACGCCGAACACGGAGCCGAGCCAGGCCAGGCTGTGCGACGCCCCATCAAGCGCGGTGACGATCGGGGCGCGGCGGTCGGCGGCGGGGAGCAACGTCGCCAGGTGGCCGGAGTCGCGCCCGACGGTCGCGCCCCGGATGTGGGCGCGGCGCGACTCTGCCAGCCCGGTATAGAGCCGATCGGCGCTGGTGATGTTCAGCAGGGTCGCGGCGATCCCCTCCTCGTGCAGCGCCACGGTGGCGGCATAGGCCTCGGGGATGAGCGCCCCGGCGGTGGCGACGACGACGCGCGGCGCGGCGGCTAGCGTCTCCGGCGGGACGAGCAGTGCGTAGCCGCCCGCGAGCACCCGGCGGCGCAACTCCGCCGGGCCATGCTGTTCGAGCGCCGCCTGGAGAAGCCGCTGCTCGATCGGTTTGGTCGAGAGGCGCAGGTAGGTCGAGTCGCCCCCTTCGCGGTCGCAGCAGCGGCGCAGGCCATCGAGCAGGCACCACTCGACCTCGCGCCCGAACGCGGGCTCGAAGGTGGTCACATTCGGCAGTTCGAGGCCGATCGAGGCGGTGATCGTCGATTGGTGCGCGCCGCCCTCCGGGCTGAGGGTGATGCCGGACGGGGTGCCCGCGAAAACGAACTTCGCGGCGGAGTAGACCCCGTGGATCAGGGCGTCGAGCCCTCGGCAGACGAACGGATCGTAGACGGTGCCGACCGGCAGCAGGAGCTGGCCGTTGTGCTCGGCGGAGAGGCCGAGCTGCCCGAGCAGCATGAACAGGTTCATCTCCGAGATGCCCAGCTCGATATGCCGCCCGCTCGGCCCCGGTTCCCAGCGGAGGACGCGCGCGCCACCATCGCCCCAATCGGTCGCCGCCTCGGGCGAGAAGACGCCGACGCGGTTGATCCAGGAGCCGAGATTGGTGGACACCGCCACATCGGGCGAGGTCGTCACGATCCGCTCCCCCACATGCGGCACGCGCGTGAGTTGGGTGAGCGCCGCCCCGAACGCCTCCTGCGTGGACATGTTGGCGGAGGGGCGGAAGTCGATGTCCTCCGGCACCTGTGCGGGGGTGAGTTGTGGCGGCGGCAGCGCCTCGTCGCGCAGCACGGCGGCGCGTTCGGCGCAGAGGCGTCCCTCGCGCGAATCGGCAGGGAACGGCTCCCACTCGTCGCCGGGGGCGATGCCGAGATGCTCGCGCAGGGTGCCGACCTGTTGCTGCGTCAGCAGGGCCGAGTGGTTGAGGGCATCGCCCGCGATCGGCAGGCCCCAGCCCTTGATCGTGAAGGCGAAAAGAACGCTCGGGTGTTCCGTCGCGGCGTCGGCGGTGGCGAACGCGGCGAGGAGTTCCTGGATGTCGTGGCCGCCGAGGTCGGCGATCAGCGCGGGCAGATCCTCGTCGGCGGTGGCGGCGATGGCGGCGGCCAGGCCGTCGCACCCCTCGCCCGCGCCGTCGATCAGCCGCCCGCGCAACACCTCGCCGGGCAGGCGAATCAACGCCTGGTACTCCTCGTTGCTCATATCGTCGATCCGCCGCCGTAACCCCTCGCCGCCCGGTCGAGCGAAGGCGGCCTGCAAGTGCCTGCCGTATTTCGCTTCCAGCACCTGCCAGCCGCTCGCGGCGAAGAGGGCCTGCAACTGCCCGGCGCGGATACCGGGGACGACGCGATCAAGGCTCTGGCGATTGAGGTCCACGATCCACAACACGTTGCCCAGGCCCTTGGCCGACTCCTCGGCCACCGCCTCCCAGATGTTCCCCTCATCGAGTTCGGCGTCGCCGACGATCGCGATGAAGCGTCGGTGGGGGCCGTCGCCGAAGTGGGCGCGGGCGTAGCGATCGGTCAGCGCGGCGAAGAGCGGGGCGACCGCGCCGAGGCCGACCGAACCCGTGGAGAAGTCCACCCGATCCGGGTCCTTGGTGCGGCTGGGGTACGATTGGAGGCCGTGGAAGGCGCGCAGCTCCGTGAGGTAGCGGCGGTCGAGATTCCCGAGCAGGTATTGGATGGCGTGATAGGCGGGCGAGGCGTGGGGCTTGATGGCGACGCGGTCCTGGCCATTGAGGTAGTGGAAGTACAATGCGGTGAGGATCGAGACGACCGAAGCCGACGAGGCCTGATGGCCGCCGACCTTCGTCTTATCGGGATTCGGGCGAATGTGGTTGGCATGGTCGATGATATTCGTCGCGAGCCAGAGGATCCGGCGCTGGACCGCCTCCAGGGTCGTCAGCTCCTCATCCGTTAACCGGACGCCCGCGAGCGCGTCGTCTGCGCCTGCCCGGCGCTCGATAATCGACGTCATCGCCCCTACCCTCCCGCGTATCCCCGGCGACACCGCACCGCGCCAACAGAAGCTCGCCAACCGCACCTCGCCAAACGAGTTTCGCCTAATCCTACCATGCCGGGCGGGTTCGTCGGGCGGCGGTCGGCAGGCAGTGGGGGCTGGTGGCCCCGCCACGCAGGCGGCGCGCTGGCGTGGCCGCGCGGCGTCGGTGGGGAACCCGAGCGGGGCAAGTCAGGAACTGGCATGATGGGTGCTGCAATGTCATGAACACGGGCATATGGGCACATGGGCAGATGGAGGAACAGATGATCGTCCGCACCTGGCGCTGCCGCGCGACCGCCGCGAAGGCCGAGGAATATCACCGCTACATCACCGGGACGGTCTTCGCCCACCTGGCCACGATCGACGGGCACCGGGGGGTCCAGTTGTTGCGGCGCGAACTGGATGGGGAAATCGAGTTCGTGGCCCTGAGCTTCTGGGATTCCTACGACGCGGTGCGGGAGTATGCCGGCGACTACATCGACACCGCCATGGTCCAGCCCGAGGCCCAGGCCATGCTCTCCCACTTCGACACCTTCGCGGACCACTACGAGTTGGCGCACACCACCATTGGCGAAGGGTAGCCGCGTCCATATCCGGCTCGCCGCCCGCCCCGTCAGGGAAGCACCTTCAGAACCCCGACCATCCCCGCCGCGCGGTGGTCGCCGACGCTGCAGTAGAAGGTGTAGGTGCCGGGGGCGGGGGGCGTGAAGAGGGCGACGCCGGAGCGCCCGCTGGGCACCCGGAGATGGACCGCCGTGCCGTCGAGATCGAAGGCGTGCGGCAACAGGCCACCGTTGGCGAAGCGGATGGCGACGGTCTGGTCGGCGCGCACCTCGATCAGGGACGGCGTGTAGGCGGTGTCATCCATGGCGAAGGTGGGGAGCGCGGCGAGTTCGACCGCGGAGAACTCGGCGCTCGCGTCGGATTGCGGCGTGGTGGCCCGCAGCACCCCGCCGAGGACCGCGCCGAGCAGCAGCCCCGCGACAACGGCGGCGGGCAGGAGCGCGCGGGCGCGGAGGCCCGGATACCGTTGCCGCACGGTCGCGCCGAGGCCGAGTGTGACGCTCACGCCGAGCGCGGCGAAGAGGAGGAGCGTGTAGACGAAGTAGCGCGTCTCGGCGGGACGGGCGAGGTTGTACGGGATGTCGGCGCGCACCGGCGAGGTGAGCACGAACAAGGCCATCAGCGGCGCGAGGAGCGGCATCCATGGTCGCCCGGTCGCCACCAGCGCGGCGCAGAGGAGCGGTGCCGCGACGATCGGCAGATAGCCCCAGTTGGGCCGGGCGAAGATGGCGACGACATGGTAGCTGTAGAGGGCGGCGATCGCGAGCAGGGCGAACACGGTGACGGGGTTGGCGACGGTGAGACCGGCGAGGGGTCGGCTGAACGCGCGGCGCGAGTGTGCGGCGTGCATGGCACAGACTCCTTTCGTGACGACCAGACGGGGCGAACGGGACGGACGGGCGGGTAGGGTGGCTTCCTGACAGCTGTGGTTCAGATTCGTGCGTAGCCCGGCGTGGGGGACTTGATCGGCCACACCGGGCTACGCACGACGCGTCTGGCCGACGGCTCGAGCCGCGCCTCGCAGGCCCTTCAGGGCCACGAAGCCCTTCTGCGCGAGGTGGATATGCGTCCGACCGCACCCCTTCTCGATCAGTGCGACGGCTGCGGCTGGGCGCGATACCACTCGATCGTCTGGCGCAGGCCCTCGCGCAGGGGCGTGATCTGCACGCCAGGCCCCTGCTGCGCCCCGTCGTCACCACCCTCCACGCGACTGAAAGCGCGGGCATACTTGCCATGGTCCACGACGAATGGCTGCTCGAACTCGTACATCATCTCGACCGTCTCTCGTGCGGCGGGGATGAAGATGCCGCCGAGTCGCATCATCATTCGGCCCATGCCGCTCATCTTCGGCGGCGTCCCGAGGAGCGCGAACAGTTCAGTCAGCACCGCGCGGGTCGTCACGGTCGGGGCATTGGGGACGTGGTAGATCTGGCCGAGGGCATCGTCGCATGCCCCGAGGTTCACCAATGCCGCGCCGAAATCGTCGATATAGGTGTAGGTGTGCGGCTGATCGAGGTCGCCGACCGCCGAGGCGGCCTTGCCCGCCAGCGCGGGGGCGAAAACCCGGTCGCCGAGGGCCGAGTCGCGCACGCCGGGCCCATAGAAGTCCGACCCGCGCCCGATAGCCACCCGCACCTTGCCCGCCCGATGCGCCTCCAACAGCGCCTCGCTCATCCGGGCGCGGGTGCGGCCCTTGCGTGTCGCGGCAAGGTGGGGCAGCTCCTCCGTCATCGGCCCCGTCACCGGGCCGTACATGTACAGATTCTCCGCCACCACCAACGTCGCGCCGTTCGCCGCCACCGCCTCGACAATGCTCGCTTGCAGCGGCGGGAACTGTTGTTGCCAGTCCTGGTAGGCCGGCTGTGCGCACTGATAGACGACCGTCGCGCCGTCACACACCGCGCGGATGTCGGCCGACTCGTAGAGATCGCCGCGCGCGACCGTCACCTCGGGCGGCACATCGGCGCGACCGCTGCGGTTGACCATCCGCACCATCTTGCCGCGTCGCAGGAGTTCGCGCATCGTCGCCCGCCCGAGCGGACCCGTGCCGAGGATGACGTGCAGCTCACCGTTCTCCGTCTCGCCAATCATGGGAAGCCTCCATACAGCGCTTTCGTGGCCGAAACTGGCCGTGGTTCTACCAGGAGCATCCGGAGACATCCCGGTGCCCGTTCATGCGGTTGGCGCTTGTGGTGCCTTGCTGTGTCGTGTCGTGGGCGGCGGAGTCAGGTCGCGCGGCGGCGGCGGGGGCAGGGTGGAGGGCCGGGGCTGGAAAGGGGCCATCACCGCGCCGTCTCGCCACCGCTCCGTCTTCACCCTCCCCGCGTCGGGGAGGGTCGCCGCCAACAGGCGGCGGGGAGAGGTCATCCCACGCCCGCCCCAGCGACATCACCCCGACAGCAATTGGTGAACGAGACCGTCAGCTGGCGCTCGGCAGCCCCAGGCGACGGAGCTGCATCTGGACCTCGAAGTCGTAGAATGGCGCGGGGTCGCCGACAACGGGCGCGATGTGACCGAAGAGTTCGAGCATGATCAGCCCTTGCAGGTGCGTCCAGACCACGAACCCGGCGTGCAGCGCCGCCATCGCCGCCTCCCCCCCCGCGCCTCCCGGCAGCATCGCGCCGAAGCGTTCGCGCAGGGTTGGCGGGGCCGCTTCGTATGCGGCCTCCGGGTGGATCGCCCCCGCTTGCCAGGCCGCGATGAGCAGGGCGAGCAATGGGGCGAGACTGCGCCGCACGGCAGGGTCGGTGACCACTTCCGGAGCATGATAGTGGGGGAGCGGCGTGCCGTAGATCAGGGTGAAATCGGCCGGGTGGTCGAGCGCCCAGGCGCGGTAGGCGGTCATCATCGCGACGAACTGGTCGGCGTAAGCGGTCGGCGGGGGGATGCGGCGCGCTTCCTCCAAAGCGTCGCCGAGCGCGTGGAAGGCATCGACAATCAAGGCGGTGATCAGTTCGTCGCGACCGGGATAGTAGCGATAGAGGGCGGGGGCGGTCAGCCCCATCTCGGCGGCGATGGCGCGCAACGAGAGCGCCGCCGCCCCTTCCCGCGCCATCTGCCGCCTCGCGGTGTCCTTGATCTCGCCGCGCGTGGTCCCCTGCTGCCGCTCGCGCCGTGTCTGTGTCGCCCCGCTCATCGTCCCCACCCATCGCGAAGAATTACAATCAATCACCGTAGTAAACAGTATAAACTATCCATATCCCGTTGTCAAGGGGTGTGGGTGTCATCGTCGCCCGCCGTGCCATTGCCGCCGATGGGCGACTATGCAAGGCTTGGCGACAACGAATCTTCCCGACGGGGGTTCGCGGCCGTCCAAGGAGGGTACTCATGGAAATCTATCTGTTACGGCACGGCGACGCGACGGATCGCCAGGATGGCGGCTACACGCGCGACGAGGAGCGCCCGCTGACGGAGGCGGGCCGAGAGGAGGCGCGCGTCGCCGCCGAGGCGTTGCGCGGGCTCGGCGGCGCGATCGACCTGGTGCTCACCAGCCCGCTGCTCCGCGCCGAGCAGACGGCGACGATCGCCGCCGACCTCCTCCGCCCGGCGCAGGGCCTCGCGCGCTGCGCCCCCCTCGCGCCGGGCGGCGACCCTGAGGCGGTCGTCGCCGCGCTCGTCGCCGCCGCGCCCGCGAGCGCGCTCCTCGTGGGCCACATGCCGGATCTCGGCGAACTGGCCGGGTGGCTCGTCTGGGGCCTGCCCGACGCGGCACTCGCGCTGCGAACCGGCGGACTCTGCCGTATCACCGCCCGCCCCGGCCCCGGAGCGGGGAACGGCGATCTACGCTGGCTCCTGCCGCCGCGATTGCTGCAACGCCTGGGATAGACCCCTACGGCGGCGCAACCCGGTGGGTCGGCCCGCGAGGGGAGCGCTCCACGCCCGGAATATCGGCGCGGGAGGCGGCGTCATCAAGGGTCCATGCCCCGACAGCAGCGAAACGCCGCCGACGCCAACACTGCCGCAAACAAGGAGCAACCGACATGACGGTAGACCCGACCGGCGCGCTTGGCCCGTTCGACGCCCTGGCCTCCCACGAGTTCGCCGTCCTGACCACCTATCGCCGCAATGGCGACGCGGTCCCCACCACGATCTGGTTCGCCAATGACGGCGACAGGCTCTATATCACCACCCAGACGGGAGCCGGGAAGATCAGGCGTGTCCGCGAAGATGGGCGCGTGACCCTCGCCCCTTCCGACCGCGTCGGCGGGCTGCTGGGCCAGCCGGAAATCGCCGGTCGCGCCCATGAAGCCGACCCGAGCGAGCGCCCCCGCGCGGCGACGATCCTGGCGAAGAAATACGGCGCGCAATGGCGCCAGATCGTCGGGTCGGTCGACGACAGCCCCGAGCGCGCCTACATCGTGGTCGAGCGACCGTAGGCGCACAGCCCGCAGGGCTCACCCTCCGGCGGGCGCGGCAGCCGGGAGGCGAGCAGATCCGAGGATTCCCCACAACCGTTCGAGCATCGTGGCCCTGCACTTGAACTCACTGCCCTTCCACCCAGTCGAACGTCCGCTCCACCGCGCGCTTCCAGTCGCGGTAGAGCCGGGCGCGGGTCGCCTCATCGCCAGCAGGCTGCCACGACTTGTCGGCCTGCCAGTTCAGGCGCAGTTCGCCCAGGTCGGACCAGAAGCCGGTCGCCAGCCCGGCGGCGTAAGCCGCGCCGAGCGCGGTCGTCTCGGCGACGCGCGGGCGCACGACCGGGACGCCGAGCTGATCGGCCTGGAATTGCATCAACAGTTCGTTGCCGACCATCCCGCCATCCACCTTCAGCGCGGTCAGGCCGACGCCGGAGTCGCGCGCCATCGCGTCGAGCACCTCGCGCGTCTGGAAGGCGGTCGCCTCCAACGTGGCGCGTGCCAGGTGCCCCCGGTTAACGAAGCGCGTCAGTCCGACGATCGCGCCGCGCGCATCGTCGCGCCAATAGGGCGCGAAGAGCCCGGAGAAGGCGGGGACGAAGTAGGCACCGCCGTTGTCCGGCACCGTGGCGGCCAATGCCTCGACCTCGGCCGCGCTGCCGATCAGCCCCAGGTTGTCGCGCAGCCACTGGACGAGGGCACCGGCGATGGCGATCGAGCCTTCGAGCGCGTAGACGGCGGGACGCGCGCCGAGCTTGTAGCAGACGGTCGTCAGCAGGCCACTGGCGGAGGCGAGGGGCCGCTCACCGGTGTTGAGGAGCACGAAACAGCCGGTGCCATAGGTATTCTTCGCCTCGCCCGGCGCGTAACAGGCTTGGCCCATCATCGCGGCCTGCTGATCGCCGAGGAGTCCGGCGATCGGCACCCCGGCCAGCGCGCCGCGTGCCACGCCATAGACCTCGCTGCTGGAACAGATCGTCGGCAGCATCGCGCGCGGCACGGCGAGGAGCGCGAGCAATTCGTCATCCCAGTCGAGCGTGGCGAGGTCCATCAGCAGGGTGCGCGAGGCGTTGGTCACGTCGGTGACATGGATCCCGCCGTCCGGGCCGCCGGTGAGCCACCAGGTGAGGTAGCTGTCGATCGTGCCACCCAGAGCCTCGCCGCGCTCGGCCCGCGCGCGCGCGCCGGGCACATTGTCGAGGATCCAGCGCAGTTTCGGCCCGGCGAAGTAGGTGGCGAGCGGCAGTCCGGTGCGCGCGCGCAGGCGATCCTGCCCCCCCTCGCGGGCCAGCTCGCGGCAGATCGCGTCGGTGCGCGTGTCCTGCCAGACGATCGCGTTGTAAAGCGGCGTGCCGGTCGCGCGATCCCAGACCACCGTCGTCTCGCGCTGATTGGCGATGCCGACCGCCGCGAGGTCGCTCGGGCCGTAGCCGCCCCGCGCCAGCGCCCCCGCGACGACCTCCTGTGTCCGCAGCCAGATCTCGCGCGGATCGTGTTCGACCCAACCCGGTCGAGGATAGATCTGCTCGTGTTCGCGCTGGTCGGCGCAGACGACGTTCCCGTCATGGTCGAAGAGTATGCAGCGGGTACTCGTGGTCCCCTGGTCGATCGCGGCGATATAGCGCGGCTTGGACACCCCTCCACCCCCCTCACCCATATCCATCGGGACAGCCTACGCCATCGGTCGCGAACTGCCAAGCGACCGCAGGGCCCGGCACGCCAATGGCACCGTCATCGGACGGTAAGCATCGCTTAAGCTTCCCCATGTACCATGAGGCTGTGATCTGTGACCTGCGACCTGTGGCGGCGAGGCACGACGACGGCGCACGATGATTGGGAGGGCGTGACGATGGCATATCGACCGATCGAGCAATATGGGATCATCGGGGACACCCACAGCGCGGCGCTTGTCGGCCTGGACGGATCGATCGACTGGCTCTGCTGCCCCTCCTTCGATTCGCCGAGCGTGTTCGGGGCCCTCCTCGACGACAAACGGGGCGGGCGCTTCGTGATTGCGCCGGAGAGCAGCGCAGGCACCTTCACCCATAAGCAATTCTACTGGCCGGACACCAATGTCCTGGTCACCCGTTTCCTCGGGGCGGATGGCATCGGCGAGATCACCGACTTCATGCCGGTCGGCGTGGCACAGGAGGGGCGGTGGCACCAGCGACTCATCCGCCGGGTCAGGGTGGTGCGTGGCACGCTCACTTTCCGGCTCCACTGCCAACCGGCCTTCGATTACGCGCGCACCGCGCATGAGACGACACATCACGCCTATCCGCGCACCGCGCACCCGCCGACAGGCGCGGACAACGGCGTGATCTTCGCCACGCCCGACCTGCGCCTCGAACTCGCCTCGACCATCCCGCTCGCCGCGCGCGACGGGGCGGCGGAGGCCACCTTCACCCTCGGCGAGGAGGAGGGGGTGACGTTCATCCTGCGCCAACTCGACGAGCGCGGGGACGCGCCCGACTATAACGGCCCGGCTCTTGACGAGACGGCGGTGGAGGAGCTGTTCCGGCAGACGGTCGCCTATTGGCGGGCATGGGTGGCCCAATGCACCTACACCGGGCGGTGGCGCGAGATGGTCCGGCGTTCCGCCCTGGTGCTGAAACTGCTGACGTTCTCCCCGACCGGCGCGATCGTGGCGGCCCCGACCTGCGGGCTGCCGGAGGCGATCGGCGGCGACCGCAACTGGGACTACCGCTACACCTGGATCCGCGACAGCGCCTTCACCCTCTATGCGTTCTTGCGGATCGGCTTCACCGAGGAGGCCGCGCGCTTCATGGAGTGGCTCGACAAACGCTGCCACGAGTTGAACCCGGATGGCTCCTTGCAACTGGTCTACGGCATCGACGGTCGCCGCGACTTGCCCGAGACGATCCTCGACGGCCTCGACGGCTACCGCAGCTCGCGCCCGGTGCGGGTGGGGAATGCCGCCGTCGAACAGCTCCAACTCGACATCTACGGCGCGCTGTTGGACGCGGTCTACCTTTACAACAAGCACGGCGCGATGATCTCCTACGAGCTATGGACGCATCTGCGCCAGTTGGTCGATTGGGTGTGCGAACACTGGCAGGACGAGGACGACGGCATCTGGGAGGTGCGGAGCGGGCGACAACACTTCGTCTACTCGAAGGTGATGTGCTGGGTCGCGGTCGACCGGGCGTTGCGGCTGGCCGACCGCCGCTCGTTCCCCGCCGATCGGGCGCGCTGGACGACGGTGCGCGACGCGATCTACGAGCAGGTGATGGTGCGGGGCTGGAACGCGGAATTGGGCGCGTTCACGCAGTCGTACGACGGCGATACCCTCGACGCCGCCGCGCTGATCATGCCCCTGACCTTCTTCATGGCCCCGAACGACCCCAGGATGCTGCAAACGCTCGACGCCATCCGCCGTCCGCTGCGCCGGGGCGGCCTGACCTCCGACGGCCTGGTCTACCGCTACGACGGCACACGCGCGCCGGACGGGCTGCAAAGCGAGGAAGGGGCGTTCAGCATGTGCAGCTTCTGGCTGGTGGAGGCGTTGACACGCGCGGGCGGCAGCGACCCTGCGCGGTTGGAGGAAGCGCGGCTGCGCTTCGAGCAGATGCTCGGCTACGCCAACCACCTCGGGCTCTACGCCGAGGAAGTCGGGTCGCGCGGCGAGGCGCTGGGCAATTTCCCGCAGGCGTTCACCCACCTGGCGCTGATCAGCGCCGCCTACAACCTCGATCGGGCGCTCGGGTCGGGCTGCTGAACCACGCCGATCGCGCGATCATAGCCCCACCCTGTTCCCCAGCGGCGGACTCGAGTGGGGGAGCCGTGCCATCGAAAAGGCAGTGTTACAATGCTGGAAGGAGCGGTTGGAAAAGCCCGCCGCCGTGACCCCACCCGCAACAAAGCGCTGCCTTACCCAACCACCCGCCGCCTCGGCCCCCTTTCCCCTCTCCTTGGATGGGCGGGTGCCCTCTGGGCGGCGGGGTGGCGAGCCGCAGCGATGCCGGGGGTGAGGGTGTCCAGCCGACCGCCCCGCTGCCGGGGGCGCGGGTCCCCCGCCGACCGCCCCGCTGCTGAGGAAGCGTGCCACGTCGTGGGGTCGGCCGCAGGGCTGGCGCGGAAGCAAACGAGATAGTGGCGAGGGGGGGCGATGGACAGGTCAGGGCCGATCGGGGCGAGCGCCCGCGCACTCGCGCGATGAGGCCGCGACCACCCCTGCCGATGCGCTCCGACGAGGAGCGGGAACGTGCGCCGGACCATCGCCCGCGCGGCCTCGCCGCCGCCATCGTCTTCGATTGGGCCGCAGTGGCCCTCTTTGTGGCGCTGCTGGCGACCGCGATTGCCCAGCGCGGCGCGACCTCCCGGCAGGCCGCTGCCGCCGCATTCCTCGCGCTGATCGCCGGGCTACCGCTGCTCGGCCTGGGCGAGACGTTGCGGCGCGGGCGACGCGGCGCGCGCCTCGTCCAAATCGCCGTCTCCACGATCTTCGCGTTCGGCAACACCGCCGGACTCCTCCGCGACCTGGGCGAGCTGGCGCGCGGCGAGATCCCGCGCACCATCAATCTCCCTTCCCTGCTGGCGAGCAGTTTCATCATCTGGGGGCTGACCCGCCCGCAAACGATCGCCTGGTTCGCGAGCACCACGCCCGCACGGGCACGCGCGCTGCATGGCGGACGCTGGCTGCTGGCGGCGCTCGGTGCCAGCGTGGCGTTCGGCCTCGCGGCGGCCTTCGTCGGCGTGGCGTGAGGGCGGGCACACCGACACAGGGGCGCGGCTTCTTCGCGGCAGCGTGGCACAGCAGCCACCACCGCAGTCGATCCCCCACCTCAGAATCGTCATAGGAGTTGCGCAGTTGAGGGCGAGGCGGGCGTGATCCCGGCCCGCATACACGCGCAACCGTGTAACTCCTCTGTCACGCTGAGCCACCGCAACGGCCGCCGTCACCCCCGTCAGCCTCCCACCTCGAATCTGTCATCCTAAGTACTGCGTTTCACAAATGCGTGTCGGGTTACAGGGGGGCCTCCCACCCTCCCTTTTAGGGGAGGGTCGCCGCCGCAGCGGCGGGGAGGGGTCAATCTCCGCCCCGCAACCCCACACGCTATTGTGAAATGGAGTACTTAGGGCCTCGCGTGGAATTGGCTATCCCGTTGCGAGTGGCGGCGGGAGGATGGTGACGAACCACTTGCCGAGGGTGGGGTGCCGGGTGAGGCGGGCTTCCACGTCCGCCATCGCGTCCTTGGTC
>JAABUN010004739.1_pt1 | contig 17927 bp, 16 predicted proteins | sample 5559311 | NCBI WGS metagenome assembly JAABUN01 (sample SAMN10711877, study PRJNA513370) | rock metagenome | isolation source: Antarctica rocks | place: Antarctica: Victoria Land, Siegfried Peak sud | reverse complement strand
TACTTGCCGAGGCCGTGCCGCCCGCCCTCGATCCGGGCATCACGGAGGCTCTCGATGGCTTCGTGACCCGCCGAAAGCGAGAGATCCTGCCCACCAACTGATCGCGGATGTATCGTGGCCGGTCCTGAAGGACGAAGGAGCTGGCATGCCGACGACGACACCCAACTGGTTCGATCGACTCGATCGTCGGATCACCGAATGGATGGCGCTCCATGGGCTGACCATGTTGCGACTTGCGCTCGGCGTCATCTTCGTCTGGTTCGGTGTGCTCAAGTTCTTTCCGGGACTGAGCCCCGCGGAGGACCTGGCCGGGCGCACGATCGAGGCGCTCACCCTAGGCAGCATCCCGGCCTCCGTCGCCCTGCCGGTCCTGGCCGCCTGGGAGGTCGCGATCGGCCTGGGCCTGATCATCGGGCGCTGGATGCGCGCGGTCCTGCTGCTCCTCTTCGCGCAGATGCTCGGCACGATCACCCCGCTCGTGCTCTTCCCGGCAGAGACGTTCGTGCGGATCCCCTACGCGCCCACGCTCGAGGGCCAGTACATCATCAAGAACATCGTGCTCGTGACCGCGGCGATCGTTCTTGGGGCGACGGTCCGCGGCGGCGAACTGACCCACGAACCGGTCGTGGCCACCAGACAGAGTGGAGGCTCGGCATGACGAACGACGGTGGGGCGACGGGGAGCGGCACCCGCGACGACCCCTGGCAGCTGAAGACGGCGCCCGGGACGGCCAGCTACGAGATGTGGCGCGACGACACGGCCGATCCGCCAACGCTCATGTGTCAGGTCGGTTCGACCCAGCTCAAGTATCACCTCTCGGCGATCGATGACCTTCACGCGATGCTCAAGGCGCATGGGGACTGGATCCCGCTTGGCGCGGCGGACGAGCAGAAGCCCGCGACGGAGGGGACTGTGGAGGCCTGGGGTCGAGCCTCGGACAATCCGGTGGGTGGCTGGTACGGCCTGCGCAGGGGCTACCGCGGCCGGTTCGGGATGTACCTGCCGCCGCTGCTCGAAGCCCTTGGCCTGGTCGAATTGACCCATGACCCGAAGAACAACCGAGTGCGCGCCCGCTGAACAGCCGCGTCCGGTCAGTCGATGTCTTCCTCGCGCAGGGCCAGAAGCCAGAACCCGAATTGGGCGCCGCGTGGCTTCCGCGGTCGGGCCCAGACGCGGCCGCCCATGCCCTCGACCAGCTGACGGCAGACGAACAGGCCGATCCCGGCGCCGGTGGCCTGGCGTGCGGCACCCGGATCCCGGTAGAACAGGTCGAACAGGCGGGTCGGGTCGCCCGGCGGCAGTCCGGAGCCCTCGTCCAGCACCCGGATGGTCGCGCCGTCGGCCTCGTCGTCGGCGCTCACCTCGATGAGCGAGCCCGTGGGGCTGTACTTGGCCGCGTTGCTGAGCAGGTTCTGCAGCACCTGGCCGACATGCAGGTCCTCGCCGAGGACCATCGGCAGGCGCGGCGCGACGTGAGACTCGAATCGATGAGATGGCCAGCGCGCCGACTCGTCCTTCAACGCCCGGCGGATGATGTGACCGAGCACGAGCGGGTCCTGGGCGAGGCTCAATCGACCGCCCTCGGCCCGGCTCAAGACCAGCAGGTCTCGGCCAATCGACGCAATCGGTCGGCTTCGTCCTCGATCGCGATGATCGCCTGGCGCAGGGTATTCGGGCGCCATCGTCTGGTGGCGCTGGCGGAGCACCTGGCTCATCCCGTAGATCGTGGTGATCGGCGTCCGCAGTTCGTGGCTGACGACCCCGGTGAAGGCGTCGCGGAGTTGCGTGGCGCGCTGCTCCGCGGCGTAGCGGGCGGCGAGGTCCACGGGCCCGGCCAGCGTCCGACCGACCGTGGCGACAAGGACCTGGTCCGCTTCAGAGAAGGCGCCGGGTGCCGTGGAGTCCACCTCAAGCAGGCCGATCCCGATGCCCCGCCGCTCGATCGGAACGGCGAGCCAGGACCGGACGGCGGTCGACGCCTCGGGCCCCGTCATGCGCAGGCCGGCAGCCTCGACGTCGTCCACACGAACGGAGCCGAGCGTCTCGACGACCGTCCAGCTGCGGGATGGACCGCGGGCGAGCCGCTGACCGAGGGCCTCTTTCTGGAATGGCCCGGTCGCTGCCCGGATGACCAGGTCGTCTCCGTCGACGAGGGCGATCGAGCCCCCGGTGAACCACACGACCGCGTGCAGCCGGTCCAGGGCCGCGTGCAGGATCGCGTCTAAATCCAGCTCGCCGGCGGCAGCGGTCGTGATCTCGAGGACCAGGGCGGCCGTCGCCAGGGTCCGTTCGTCGACGGAGGGCGCGGACGCGGCTTGGCTCGGAGGCTGGGGGACCGGCATCCGGTGATGCTATCGCAGGCTTCGGGCGGGCCCGACCCGATCCAGCCGCTCGCCACCCGGGCGCGAGCCAGCCGCCCGTCGGCGCCCCGAGTCTCAGCCGTCTCGCCGCAGGTTTCGCCGCCGGACGGGCCCGGCTTCGGCCGCGAGCGCCTCCGCCGATGGTTCAGGTGCGGGCGGGATCGTCGGCAGTTCGGTCTGGGAGACCAGGCCGGACCGGATGATCCGGCGCAGCTCGTCGTCCAGGACGGGATCCGTCCGGAGTGGACGGTAGGCCGCGAGTCGGCGATCGACTTCTTCGCACGCCCGTTGGTGCGTGTCCTTGCCGCCGGCCCGCAGCCAATTCTCCCGATTGTCGCGATCGATCACGGCGCTCGGCAGGTACAGTTCAGTCGGCCAGTGCGCCGTCGTGTGGTCGGCCATGATCAGGTGCTGATCTTCCAGCAGCCGGTCGATCAGCGCGCCGACCGGCAGGTCGTCCTTGATCTCGATCTCGCGTACGAAGCGCAACGCCTGGCCGCACATCTCGTCATCGAACACGAGCTTGGGCAGACTGAACACCAGCAGGAAGTCCAGCATCCCCGGGCCGGACACGGAATTGACCCCCGCGAGGTCCGCGACGAGCGCGCTGCCGAAGGTCTCGGCTCCGGCCTGCGCGTCGAGGATCGGCCCGTCGGAGAGGGCCATGTACGACTGGCTGGGCAGGCCCAGCGATTTTGCGACCGCGACGTACGCGGCGTCGAGCTGGAGCGCCTCGATGGCGGCCATCGGTGACGACGCGACCTTCATGTGGAACGTCGCCGGCGCCCCGCAGAAGAGAACGGGTGCCCCGGGCCGGATGATCTGGGCCATCGTGATCCCGGCCAGGACATCGGCGGTGTGAAAGATGGTGGCCCCGACCGTCGTGACCGGCGCGATCAGGCCCATCAGGGTGACCGGCACGATCTCGACCGGGATGCCCGCCTCCACGCAGTCGATCAGGTTCTGGCAGGAGTCTCGCTGTATCGGAAGTTGCCCGTCGCGGTGATCGTGAAGATGCTCATCGGGCGAGCGATGAGGTCCGCTCGATCCGCACGGAAGAGCTGCATCATCTCGACCATGCGCGGCACGCCGTGCTCCGTGAACGCCCCGGAGACGACGGGCTTCTTCGAGTTCGTGAGGGTCATGTACAGGCGCCACGCGTCGGACACCTGCGCCTCGATGTCGTCGTTCGTGGAGAACGCCGTCGCCAGGTACGCGATGTGGTGCAGGCCGTCGGCGAGGCGGACGTATTCGACGAAATCGGTCGAGTCGGCCATGCGCAGGTCGCCGGTGCGGTGATCGAGCCACTTGAGGCCGGACGATCCGGGCACGAAGTGGACCCGGTCGTCGCCCAGGTCCGCGTGCGGCGAGCCGTCGCGGTCGTAGAGCGCGAAGCTGGATGGGGCGTCGGCGATGGCGCACTCCACGACGTCGCGGGGGAAGAGGACGCGCTCGCTGCTTCGGTTCGTCGGCAGGCCGGCCGCCAGCAGGCGTCGGCGCATCTCCGGCCCGCGGATCTCCACGCCGACCTCGGCCAGGACGCGTTTGGCTTCGTCCACGATCTGCCCGAGCAGCTCGGGCGGACAGGATGTTCAGGCTGGGCGCACTCGGTCCTCCTCGATGGGCGATCGCGAGCGTAGCGCAACCTCCAGGGGGACGGGGACGCGGCCCGGCTGATGGGTGCCAAGTGGGTGGCGGCGATCGTCCTGGCCTGGACATGTGTCGGCTGCGGCCCAAACGTGCAGGTGGTGCACATCTGGCACCGGCGTGGGCCGGGCCCTCACCCGAACCGATCCTGCGTCAGTCGAGGTAGCCGGCACCATCCGCCGCCCGGATCAGCAGCACGGTCGGCGTGAGGCCGGTGCGCGCCGGGTACTCGGACTCCACGGCTTCGGCCAGTGCCTCCACGGCATCGGGCCGGACGAGATTGACGGTGCAGCCGCCGAATCCGCCGCCGGTCATCCTTGCGGCCACGACACCCGGCACCCGGCTCGCGATGTCCACGAGTGCGTCCAGCTCCGGCGAACTGATTTCGAACAGGTCGCGCAGCGACGCATGGCCCGCCGCGAAGAGCTCGCCGACCGCGGCAAGGTCTCCAGCCGCCAGCGCCTCGATGACGGCGAACACGCGTCCGTTCTCCGCGACGATGTGCTCCACCCGGCGGGCCACCACCGGCTCGAGCCGGCCACGCTCCGCAGCGAGCAGCGCCGGCGTGACGTCGCGCAGCGATCGGATGCCCGGATCCACCTGGGCGAGCGCCACGACCGCCGCTTCGCACTGAGCCCGCCGCTCGTTGTAGGCGGAGCCGTCCAGCTTGCGCGACGAGCCGCTGTGGAGAACCACGAGCCGCACGTCTGCCGGCAGCGCCACGGGCCGCCAGTCGAACGATCGACAGTCGAGCAGGAGCGCGTGGTCGCCGACCCCGCACGACGATGCGAACTGGTCCATCAGCCCGGACATGACCCCGATGTAGCCGTTCTCGGCGCGCTGGCAGATCCGAGCCAGGGCCAACCGGTCCATGTCCGGGGCGGCGTCACCGAGCAGTGCCCAGGCGGCCGCGAGCTCGATGGCAGCCGACGACGAGAGCCCGGCATTCTCGGGCAGGTTCGACGCGATGACCCCGCGCAGTCCCACGGTCGGGTAGCCGGCCTCCGTGAGCGCCCAGGCCGTCGCCGCGATGTAATCGATCCAGGTCCCGTCTCGGGTTCGCTCGCCGTCCAGGTCGAACCCGGCCCGCTCGCCCGTGTCCAGCCTCGTCAGCTCGACCCGCCGGTCGCCGGTCTCGACCACCGCCATCCGGACCTCGTGATCGATCGCCGCCGGCAGGACGAAGCCGAGGTTGTAGTCCGTGTGCTCGCCGATCAGGTTGACCCGCCCCGGGGCGCGGATGACGCGAACGGTCGATCGGTCGGCCCCGGCAGCACCGGTACCCGGAGCGCGCTCGTGCAGGACGGCGCGCAGCTCATCTGCCTGGAACGGGGTTCTTGTCACCATGCTCGTAGCGTATCCTCGGCGACGATGCCCGAACCCTTCCGCCCGGTCCGATGCGCCTTCTGACCGAGCCCCACCGACGCTACGATCCGCTTTCCGACCAGTGGATCCTGGTCTCGGCGGACCGGACGGATCGACCCTGGCAGGGAGGCCTGGACCGACCGACTCCGGCGGACCGACCGAGGTACGACCCGGCCTGCTACCTGTGCCCCGGGAATACCCGGGCCAACGGCAAGGCCAACCCGGCGTATGACCGAACCTTCGTCTTCACGAACGACTTCGCCGCCCTCCGGCCGGACACGACGACCGATCGCGTCGAAGACGGCCTGCTCGTGGCCGAGGGCGAGGTCGGCACCTGCCGCGTCGTGTGCTACGACCCGCGCCACGACCTCACGATGTCGCGCATGGCTACGGCCGACGTTCGCGGCACCGTGGACCTCTGGGCGGACCAGACGACGGAGCTCGGCGAAGCGTACCGATGGGTCCAGGTCTTCGAGAACCGGGGTGAGGCGATGGGTGCCTCCAATCCGCATCCGCACGGACAGATCTGGGCGGGCAGCGCGCTGCCGCGCGACGCCGCCCGTGAGGACGCCAGCCAGCGGCGCCACCTGGCCGCAACGGGGCGGACGCTGCTGGCGGATTACGTCGCCCAGGAGTCGAGCGGACCGCGAGTCGTCGTGGAGGACGGCGATTGGCTGATCATCGTGCCCTTCTGGGCGGCCTGGCCGTTCGAGACCCTGATCGTGCCCAAGGCGCCGGCCCAGCGCCTGGCCGACCTCACGTCCGGGACGCGCGATCATCTGGCGGTGGCGCTCGTGGCCTTGCTCACCCGCTACGACAACCTGTTCGAGGTGCCCTTCCCGTACTCGATGGGCTGGCACCAGGCGCCGTTCGACGCCGACGACCACACCCATTGGCAGCTCCACGCCCACGTCTACCCGCCGCTCCTTCGATCGGCGACCGTCCGCAAGTTCATGGTCGGCTATGAGCTGCTCGCAGAGACCCAGCGCGACATCTCGCCGGAGGAGGCTGCCGCCCGACTGGCCGCCGCGTCCAAGACCCATCACGTCGCTGATGTGCCCTCGGCACCGGAGGGTCGTTGACCGGCCGGCCACCAGCGCCACGACATCGTGGCCTCGAACGAATCGCCCGCTGCCACCACGGTCCGAGGTCCCAGGTTCACGTCATCAGGCGGTGCGGTCTGTGGCTCCACGCACAGGGCGTCGTCGGGCTTGTCATACACGACCCAGTGATCTGCGGATGAGGCCAATTCCAGCGTGAGCGTGTCCGCCCAGGTCAGCCGAGGCCGCGAGTGGAGGTCGACGAAGCAGTCGTCCCACGGGCGGGGAGTCGGCGCCACGAGCCGCCCGGTAGGGAGGCCGTCGGCGCCCCGCTCGTACATCTGCCCGGGTTCGAACCGCAGCTCCACCGGGTCTCCTGCGGGCAGGGGCTCCGCCTGGCTCCCGCTCAATCGTCGCCGGAACCACGGATGCCAGCCCAGCGCGACCGGCATCGCATCCGTCGCGTCCACCCGCAGTCGGACATCGAGGCCGTCCCCGTGCACGGCGAAATCCTGCGATACCCGGCCCTTGAATGGCCAGTCCGGCCCGAGATCCACCGACATCCGGTCCGGCCCATCCACGCGCCAGGCCCGCTCGAAGACCGTACCGTGGATCGCGTTCGGCGGCAGGTTGCGCGGAAGCTGCACGTCGCGGCCACCGAACGAAAAGCGGCCCTCGCGGATCCGTCCGGCGAAAGGCGCGAACGGGTAGCAGCCCCTCATGATGGAGCCGAACCCGCTGGTGACGAGCACCTCCTGGCCGCGGATCACGAGCGAGCGCATCCGTCCGCCGTCGGCAGCGCTGACCACCAGCCGGGCATCGGCCGCTTCCAGGACGAGATCCTCCGTCGCGGTCCGGTTCACGGTTCGACCACGATCTTGAGGCCGGCCCTCGACTCGAGCGCCGCAAAGGCCAGCGCCACGTCGTCCAGCCCGAACCGGTGGGTAATCAGCCCACCGAGATCGACTTGACCGCCCACCACGAGGCGGATCGCCCGCGGCAGGTCCATCGCTGTCATCCGGCGGGCGAACACGAGCGTCAGTTCCTTGCGCCGCGCCAGCGAGGCCGACAGCACTGTGCGGTCGTCCGCTGCGATCCCGACGAGCACGACCGTCCCGCCCGGCCGAACGACTCGCAGCGCGGTCGTCACGGCATCCGGCTCTCCGGACGCCTCGAACGCGACATCGATCTCGAACAGCCCCGCTCCGTCCGCTCCGTCGAATGCGGTCGCCCCGCTCGCGTCCGCCGCCGCGAGACGATTCGCGAGCGGGTCGCACGCGGCGATCTCCACGACCCCGGCCGCTCGAAGGGCTCGGACGATCAGCAAGCCGACCGGTCCGCAGCCGACGACCCCGGCCCGCGTGGTCGCGTCGACACCCGCGAGATCCAGGGCGTGGAGGGCCACGCCGAGCGGTTCGAGCAGGGCCGCCTCAGGATCCTCGATCGCGTCCGGCAGGGGCACGAGGAGGTCGGCCGGCCAGGCCATGAACTCGCGCAACGCCCCGTCCTGCGGGGTGTGTCCGGCGAACCGGGCACTGCTGCACAGCCACGCGCGACCGCTCCGGCACGGCGCGCACATCCCACAAGGCGCGGCCGGCTCGAGCACCACCCGTTCCCCACGCCGTGGGCCGACGGCGACGACCCCGGCCGCCTCGTGGCCCAGCACGAGCGGGTCGGCCAGCTCGGTCGTGCCGATCCGGCCGGTCTCGAACCAGTGCAGGTCGGAGCCGCACAGCCCCACGGTCGTGATCCTGATCAATGCCTCGCCCGGGACGGGTACGGGTACGGCCTCTCGACCCAGGCGCACATCCCGCGGCCCGTGCAGCCGCGCGACGTGCATCGGCGACCCGGCGCCGTCCTGGTCGCCTCGCGGGATGTCTGTCAGGTGGATCAGCCGGCCTTGCGCTTGCTGGAGACGTCGAAGTAGACGGCGCCGAGCAGGACGAGCGCCTTGATCGCCTGCTGATAGTCGATGCCGATGCTGAGGATGCCCATGCCGATGTTCAGAACACCGAGGAACAGGGCGCCGATGACCGCCCCCAGGACGGTCCCGACGCCACCGTACGCCGACGCGCCGCCGACGAACGCCGCCGCGATGACGTCCAGCTCGAAGCCGTTGCCGGCCTTGGGCGTCGCCGAATTGAGTCGAGCCGCGAAGACCAGACCGCCCAGGGCCGCCAGGACGCCCATGTTCACGAAGGTCAGGAAGACCAGGCGCTTGCTGTTGACACCGGACAGCATCGCCGCCTTCGCATTGCCGCCGACTGCATAGATCCGCCGTCCGACGACGGTCCGATTGGTCACGAAGATGTACAGGCCCGTGAGAGCCAGCACGAGCACGAGTACGTTCGGCAGCCCTTCGTACTGGGACATCAGGAAGGCAAGGAACATGATCCCGGCGACGATCCCGACATTGCGCGCGATGAACAGGTAGATCGGCTGCGATTCGAAGCCGTATTTGTGCTCCTCCCGGCGACCCCGGAAGTCGATGTACACGAGCAGGGCGCTCAATACGCCGGCCAGGATGAGGCTGCTCAAGTTGAGCCCGTCGCCTCCGAACGGATCCGGAAGGAAACCCGAGGCGATGGCCCGGAAGCTGCCCGGGAACGGCCCGACCGGCTGTCCGTTGAGCATGAACAGGGTGAGCCCGCGAAACAGGAGCATCCCGGATAGGGTCACGATGAACGAGGGGATCGCCATGTAGGCGACCCAGAAGCCCTGCCACGCGCCGATGAGGGCGCCGATGCCCAGGGCCACGAGTGAGGCGACGATCGGATCCATGTGCTGGTTGACCATGAGCACGGCCGCGACCGCCCCGGTGAACGCGGCCACGGATCCCACCGACAGGTCGATGTGCCCGACGACGATGATCAGCAGCATGCCCAGGGCCATCAGGACGATGTAGCCGTTCTGCAGGAAGATGTTCGTGACGTTCAGCGGCTTGAGCATGATGCCGTTGGTGGCGACCTGGAAGATGGCGACGGCGACGACCAGCGCGACGAGCATCCCGTACTGACGAGCGTTGCTTCGGAAGAAGTGCAGCAACTCGCCGGCGGCGCCCGTGGCCTTGACCGGAGCTGGAGTTGCGGGATCGGGCGCGGCGGTCAAAGGACGACTTCCTCCACTCCGGCCCGATTGAGCCGCATGATGGCCTTCATGATCGATTCCTGGGACGCCTCGGCCACAGGCATCTCCGCCGCGATCTCCCCGGCCGCCATCACGTAGATGCGGTCGGCCATGCCAAGCACCTCGGGCAGTTCGGACGAGATGAGGATGATGGCCTTGCCCGAGGCGGCCAGCCGATTGACGATCGTGTAGATCTCGAACTTCGCGCCGACATCGATGCCACGCGTCGGCTCATCGAGGATGAGGACATCCGGATCGGCGAACAGCCACTTGGACAGGACGACCTTCTGCTGGTTTCCACCGGACAGGTTGACGGTCGACTGGAGCACGCTGGAGCTCTTGATCTGGAGCTGGTCGCGGTATCGATTGGCGACCTGGATCTCCTTGGGATCGCTCACCACCAGGCCGTTCGAGACCCCGTCGAGATTGGCCATGGTGATGTTCGTCTTGACCGAGCTACCGAGGACCAGGCCGTACGTCTTGCGATCCTCGGTCACGTAGGCGACGCCGTTCTTGATCGCCTTCGGGATGGTGCTGACATCGATCGGTACGCCGCGCTTCTTGACCGTGCCGCTCACGAAGCGGCCCCACGAATGCCCGAACACGCTCATCGCGAATTCGGTCCGGCCGGCACCCATCAGTCCGGCGATGCCCACCACTTCGCCGGCCCGCACGTTGATGCTGATGTCCTTGATGACCATCCGGTCGTCGTAGATCGGGTGGGCGACGTTCCAGTGCTCCACCTCCAGCAGGACCTCGCCGATCTCCGCTTCGCGCTCCGGGAAGCGATGGGTCAGATCGCGCCCGACCATGCCCCGGATGATCCGGTCCTCGCTCACGTTGCCGCCGGTCGCGTCCAGGGTCTCGATGGACCGGCCGTCACGCAGGATGGTGATGCTGTCGGCGACGGACTCCACCTCGTTCAGCTTGTGGCTGATCAGGACGCACGAGATGCCCTTGCTGCGAAATTCCTTCAGCAGGTTCAACAGGGCCTGGCTGTCGTTCTCGTTCAGGCTGGAGGTTGGCTCGTCCAGGATGAGCAGGGTCACTTCCTTGGACAGGGCCTTGGCGATCTCGACCAGCTGCTGCTTGCCGACCCCGATCCGACCGACCTTGGTGTCCGGCGATTCGTCCAGGCCCACCCGCTTCAGCAGCTTTCGGGCCCGGTCATGCGAGGCGCCCCAGCTGATGACGCCGTTGGTCTGCTGCTCGTTGCCGAGGAAGATGTTTTCCGTGATCGACAGTTCGGGGACCAGGGCCAGCTCCTGGTGGATGATGACGATGCCCTGGCGCTCGCTCGCCCGGATGTCGTGGAACTGGCATTCCTTGCCTTCGAACAGGATGTCGCCCTCGTACGAGCCGTACGGGTAGACGCCGCTCAGGACCTTCATCAGGGTGGACTTGCCAGCGCCGTTCTCCCCGACGAGGGCGTGGATCTCGCCTCGGCGGACGGAAAACGACACATCATCGAGGGCCTTCACCCCCGGAAAGGTCTTGGTGATCCCACGCATCTCGAGCAGAACGTCACTCACTCGAAATGTTCCTTCCTGGCTAGTGGGATGGGCGACACGCTGAGGGCCACGAATGGTAACGCGGGCGCACCGGCCAGGATGGCCGGATGCGCCCGCGTCGGAACCGTTGTTACTGGAGGTCTGCGGCCTTGTAGTAGCCGGAGTCGACCAGTTCCTTCTGGACGTTGGCCTTGTCGACGCTGATCATGTCGAGCAGGAACGACGGGACCTTCTTGACGCCGTTGTCATAGGTGTCCGTGTCGTTCACTTCGACGGTCTCACCCTTGAGCATCTGATCGGCCATCTTCGCGGCCTGCGCGGCGAGGTTCCGCGTGTCCTTGAAGACGGTCGAGGTCTGCTCGCCGGCGAGGATCGACTTGACCGACGGGAGCTCGGCGTCCTGGCCGGTCACCACCGGGGCCGGCTTGTCGGCGGAGTAGTAACCCACGGCCTTGAGCGAGGCGATGATGCCCCGGCTGATGCCGTCGTACGGGGAGAGGACCGCGTCGACGCGCTTGTCGGCGTAGAACGTGGCCAGGATGTTGTCCATCCGCGCCTGGGCGGCGGCGCCGTCCCAGCGGAGCGTACCGACCTGGTTCGGGAACTCGGTCTGCTTGCTCTGCACCACGAGCTTGCCGCTGTCGATGTAGGGCTGAAGAACGGACATCGCCCCGTTGAAGAAAAAGCCCGCGTTGTTGTCGTCCGGGGAACCGGCGAACAGCTCGACGTTGAACGGTCCGGCGGCGTTCTTGAGATCCAGGACCGACTCGATGGAACCCGCCTGGAGCACGCCGACCTTGAAGTTGTCGAAGGTCGTGTAGTAGTCCACGTTCGGGGACTTGTTGATCAGGCGGTCGTAGGCCAGGATCTTGATGCCCGCGTCGGCCGCCTTCTGGAGCGAGTCCGTGAGCGTCGTTCCGTCGATCGCGGCGATGATCAGGACCTTGGCGCCCTTGGTGATCATGTTCTCGATCTGCGAGACCTGGGTCGGGATGTCGTCCTCGGCGAACTGGAGGTCGGCCTCGTAACCGAGTTCCTTCAGGGCCTTGACGAGGTTGTCGCCGTCGGCGATCCAGCGGGCAGACGACTTGGTCGGCATCGCGATGCCGATCAGGCCACCCGCGGCCGGAGCGGTGCTGGCTTCGGCGGCGGACGCGGCCGCGCTGGCAGCGGGGGCCGCGCTGGCGGGTGCGGTACTGGCTTCGGCGGCGGACGCAGCCGCGCTGGCAGCGGGGGCCGCGCTGGCGGGTGCGGTACTGGCGCCGGGGCTGCTGCAGGCAGCCAGCGCGAGCCCTGCCACAAGGGTCAGGGAAAGTAGTCTCTTCATCGGTTCGGTCACTCCTCCACGTTCGATCGGCATCCTGGATGTCCGCTCGTTGCGAGCGTTTTCCGGGTCCCCTGGCGCACGCGGCCAGCGGTCGGGACGAACGTCCTCGATGCGGCGGTCAGGTGATCCAAGGTCGGGACATCGCTTGGCCGTGAGCGTTCCCGTGAACGTTCACGGAGATGCTAGTGGGGTGACGCCCCGGCGTCAATACGGATTCTTCGCCGGTGGAGGGACGGGACCGAGCGGTCGTCGGCTCAGATCCCCTTCGCCAGGTGGTGGTACAGGTCGTTCCAGCGCAGCTGGTCGGCGAACGCCTCGAGGCGCGTGGACTCGTCGATCACCAGGCACTCCGTGCCAGACATCGCCGCGAAGTCCCGCAGGTGGGCCGGCGTGACGTCGAAGCCCAGGCTCGTGTGGTGCGATCCGCCGGCCAGGATCCATGCCGTGGCATTCGTCTTGAGGTCCGGCCGGGGCTTCCACATGGCGCGTGCCACGGGCAGGCGGGGGAGAGGTTGCTCCGGCGGGACCACGTCCACGACACTCACGACCATCCGGAATCGATCGCCCATGTCCGTGACGCACGCCGCGACGGCCGGACCGGGATGCGCGTCGAACACCAGCCGCACCGGATCCGCCTTGCCGCCGATGGAGAGCGGATGGATCTCCAATAGCGGCTTGCGGGCTGCGATGGTCGGACAGACCTCCAGCATGTGCGCGCCCAGGATGAGATCGCCGTCCGGACCGAAGTGGTAGGTGTAGTCCTCCATGAAGGACACGCCGCCGGGAAGGCCCGTGGACATCACCTTCATCGCGCGGACCATGGCGGCCGTCTTCCAGTCGCCCTCCGCACCGAAACCGTAGCCGTCGGCCATCAGCCGCTGGACGGCCAGGCCGGGCAGTTGGGTGAGGCCATGCAGGTCCTCGAACGTGTCGGTGAAGGCGATGAACGGCCCAGCCTCGAGGAAGCGGCGCAGGCCCAGTTCGATCCGCGCGCCGTCACGCAGGGAAGCCGCCCGATCGCCCCCGGGACGCAGCTCGGCGACCACCTCGTAGTCGTCGAGATAGCGTTCGACGAGTCGATCGATCTCTACGTCCGTGGACGCATCGACGAGCTCCACCAGATCGCCCACGCCGTAGCCGTTGATCCCGAAACCGAGCCGCCGCTGCGCTTCCACCTTGTCGCCCTCGGTCACCGCCACATTGCGCATGTTCTCCCCGAAGCGCGCGATCTGGCCGGTCTCCCAGTCACGACGGGCACACGCCGCCCGACTCCAGGTGCCGACCCGTTCCTGGACCTCGGGGTCACCCCAGTGACCGACGACGACCGTACGCTCCAGGCGGAGTCGAGCGGCCAGGAACCCGAACTCGCGGTCGCCATGGGCGGCCTGGTTGAGGTTCATGAAGTCCATGTCGATCGTCGCCCACGGGATCTCGCGGTCGTACTGGGTATGGAGATGGAGGAACGGCTTCTGGAGGGCCTCCAGGCCGGCGATCCACATCTTGGCTGGCGAGAACGTGTGCATCCAGGTGATCAATCCGATGCACGCGTCGGCGGCGTTCGCTTCCTGGCAGAGGCGGCGGATGCCGTCCGCCTCGGTCAGAACCGGCTTCAGGACGACGCGCACCGGCACTGACCCCGATCCGTCCAGCGCCGCTGCGATCCGGGCGGAATGCGCGGCGACGATGTCCAGGGTCTCGGGTCCGTACAGGTGCTGGCTGCCGGTGGCGAACCAGACCTCGAGCGTGTCCAGGGGCTGCAATGCGGGCTCCTCGTGGTCCGGTCTACTGACCGTAATCGTTCATGTAGCGGCGATGGAGGCGTTCCACGACCTCGTCGGGCAGGATGTCGGGCTGGCCCAGTTGCAGGGCCGCGAAGACGGTCGCGGCGACGTCCTCGGTCATCACTGCGGCCTTCACCGCGGCGCTGGCACTCGCCCCGATCGTGAATACCCCATGGTTCTTGAGCAGGACGGCCGGCGAGCGCCCGATCGTCTCCACGACCTGGGCGCCAATCGCCTCGTCGCCGATCATGGCGAACCCGGCGCACGGGATCTCGCCGCCGAACTCATCGGCCTGGGCCGTGAGGTAGACCGGGATGGACCGGCCGACCGCCGCGAACGCCGTCGCATATCGGGAGTGCGTGTGGACGACGCCGTTGACGTCTGGCCGATGACGATAGATGTAAAGGTGGCTGGCGGTATCGGACGAGGGCTTGTTCGAGCCCTCGACGATATGGCCCTCGAGATCCACGACGACCATCGACTCGGCCGTCAGGTCCTCGTAGCGGACGCCGGACGGCTTGATGGCCACGAGACCGGACTCGGGATCGCGGGCGCTGACGTTGCCGCCGGTCCACACGACGAGTCCGTGCCGGGGCAGTTCCAGGTGCAGCCGGAGCAAGTCCTCGCGGATCGCCTCGAGCAAGTCAGACCCCCACGGCGGCGGACGTGCCCGCCATCCGTCCGGCGCGTGCCTGGGCGCGCAGGCCCTTGAGCACCTTCATCACGTCGTTGCCGCCCCGACCGAAGTAGTCGTGCAGCCGGACGTATTCGCGGTACAGCCCTTGGTACGCCGCCTGGTTCGCGGCGATCGGCATGTAGGCTCTCTCGCGCAGGCGGGCCATCGCTCGTGCCGCGTCCTCGATCGTGGCATGGCCACCGGCCTCTGCTCCGGCGGCGACTGCCGCGTGCATCGCCGAGCCGAGTGCCGGGGTCTGGTCCGAGGCGCTGATGTTAAACGTCTTGCCAGTCACGTCGGCGTAGATCTGTATGATCAGCGGGCTTTTCTCGGCCAGGCCTCCGCAGGCCACGATGTCGTGGATCGGCACGCCGTTCGCCTCGAACGTCTCGATGATCACGCGCGTCCCGAAGGCGGTCGCCTCCACGAGCGCCCGATAGATCTCCTCCGGCACGGTCGCCAGGGTCGCGCCCAGGAGCAGGCCACTGAGGCCCGTGTCCACCAGCACGGACCGGTTGCCGTTCCACCAGTCCAGAGCGAGCAGGCCGGATTCGCCGATGACCAGGCCCCCGGCGAGCTCCTGGAGGTAGACGTGGATGTCCTGTCCTCGGGCGGCCGCCGCCTCGTGATAGGCCGGTGGCACCGCATGGTCCACGAACCAGCCGAAGTGATCGCCCACAGCGGACTGCCCGGCCTCGTATCCGAACCGTCCGGGCAGGATCCCGTCTTCCACGGAACCGCACATGCCCGGCACGGTCTGCTCGTCGGGCGCCATGACCATATGGCAGGTCGAGGTGCCCATGATCATGACCATGCGATGGGGTTCGACGACCGTCGCCGCGGGGACGGCCACGTGGGCATCCACGTTGGCGATGGCGACGGCGGTGCCGGGCAGCAACCCGGTCCAGGCCGCGGCTTCATCGGAGAGTCCTCCGGCCCGTTCGCCCAGGTCGTACAGCTCGCGCGACATCTTCGAGTCGACGACGTCGGCGAAGTCGGGATGCAGGGCCCCGAAGTAGTCGTTCGACGGGAAGCCTGCGGCCCTGGACCACATCGCCTTGTAGCCGGCGGTACAGACGTTGCGACGCTCCTCCCCGGTCAGCCGCCAGACGACCCAGTCGGCGGCCTCGATGAGCCGGTCCGCACGCTGGTAGACGTGTGGCGCTTCCTCCAGGATCTGGAGGGCCTTGGCGAAGAACCATTCCGACGAGATCCGCTCGCCATACCGCGCCAGCCACGGCTCGGCACGATCCCTGGCGACCTGGTTGATCCGATCCGCCTGGGGCTGCGCGGCGTGATGCTTCCAGAGCTTGACCCAGGCGTGGCGTTCGCCACGGAACTCCGGCACGTTGCACAGGGGCGTGCCGTCGGCCGTGACCGGGAGCATCGTGCAGGCGGTGAAGTCGATGCCGACGCCGATCACGTCGTGGGGCGCGACCGCGCTGGCGCGCAGGATCTCCGGGATCGTCGTCCGGAAGACCTGGAGGTAGTCGTCGGGGTCCTGGAGCGCCCATTCCGGTGGCAGTGCGGCGCCTCCCGCGTCGGCCGGGAGGGTCCGATCCATGACGCCATTGCCGTAGGCGTGGACCGCACTCGCAAGGGTTCGTCCATCGGCGACATCAACCAGGATGGCCCGACCCGATTCCGTGCCGAAGTCGACGCCGATCGCGTACCTGTTCAAGGTCCCTCCTGACGGGTGGGGCGCGGGATCACGGAGATGGGTCGATGGTTGCGGGACCGCGACACCGTGGGACGACCGCACCCTACTGGACACCAACCGTTAGCGTTCCCGATAACGTTCACGTGGGACGGCTAACCTACCAGCAGCAGGACCCACGCACAAGCCTGCCGCAACCTGATCGAGGACGCCTTGGACCAACAACAGCGAGCGAACGGCGGCCACCGGGTGACGATCATGGAGATCGCCCGGATGTGCGGCGTGTCCGTGCAGACGGTGTCGCGGGTGATCAATCAGCGCCCGGACGTCTCCCCGGAGACGCGCGCCGCAGTTGAGGCCGCCATCGAACGGGTCGGCTTCCAACCGAGTGCCGTCGCCCGAAGCTTGGTCCAGCGGCGCTCGTACACGCTGGGCGTGATCGCCGCCGGGCTACGTTACTTCGGGGTGGCCCAGACGCTCAACGGCATCACGGCGGAGTCTGAGGCGTCCGGCTACGCGCTGCTGCTCAAGGAGATCGCGAGCAGCGGCCAGGTGGACATCATGCCCGAGATCGCCCTGCTCATGGCCCACCGGGTGGAGGGCATCATCTTCGCGGCACCGGACCTGGGCGCCGATCTGGCTGAGGTTCGCGCCCGGCTGCCCCGGGCTTCGCCGCCGATCGTCTTCCTGAAGTCGGATCCATCCGCCGCCTTCTCGACCATCCTCATCGACAACCACGCCGGGGCGCGCGAGGCGACCCGGCACCTGCTGTCCCTCGGCTGTCGGCGGATCGGGCACCTGGCCGGGCCGCTGACCTGGCACGAGGCGCGCGATCGCCACTCCGGGTGGCTGGATACCTTGCGGGAGGCGGGTCAGACGCCGGGTCCGGTCCAGGTCGGCGACTGGACCTCAGCGAGCGGCGCAAGTGCGTTCGAGGCGATGCTCCTGGCCGATCCCGAGATGGATGGGGTCTTCGCGGCCAACGATCAGATGGCGCTTGGCGTGCTGTCCGTCGCGAACCGGCGGGGGATCGCCGTGCCGAACGAGCTCGCCCTTGTCGGCTTCGACGGCATCGAGGAGGGTGCCCAGTTCACTCCCTCCCTGACGACCGTCCGCCAGCCGCTGCGCGAGCTTGGGCGTCTCGCCGTGCGCGAACTCATCGAGACCGCGGAACCCGGCCCCGACGGGGCGCCCGTTCGAGCCCTCACCCTCGCACCCGAGCTGGTCATCCGCGAAAGCGCCCCGGCGGCTCGCGCGGATGACGCGCCTTGAGCGCGGCAAGAGCCCGCTACGTCGCGTCGCTCGGCCGGAAGCTCCAGCGCATCGGGCTCGGCACCGTCAACTTCCGGCTCGATCGACGCGACGCTGCCTTCGCGGTCCTGGATCGCTGGGCCGATCTCGGGGGCGACCTGCTCGACACAGCCGCGGTCTACGGCC
>JAABUN010004738.1_pt1 | contig 17928 bp, 14 predicted proteins | sample 5559311 | NCBI WGS metagenome assembly JAABUN01 (sample SAMN10711877, study PRJNA513370) | rock metagenome | isolation source: Antarctica rocks | place: Antarctica: Victoria Land, Siegfried Peak sud | reverse complement strand
GCATGAGTTTTGTGCCTTTGCCGCGCTTGGTCTTTCCGATGCAGACGCCCCTTTTTTAGCAGGAACGAACGTGCCGTCAATGAAGCATTCGGACAGGTCAAGCGCGGCTTCCTCGGCCAGTGCCTTGACCAATGTTTCAAGGGTTCCATCCATGACCCAGCGTTGGAACCAGCGGTGGCAGCTCTGGAATGGCGGATACTGCGCGGGCAGGGCAGGCCAGCCTGTTCCATGGCGTAATATCCAGAGGATGCCATCGAGAACACGGCACGGGTTATTCCAGGGACGGCCTCGGCGGTCGGGGCGCACGGGCAAAGGCGGCAGCAAGGGCGCAATTTTGGCCCACTGCTCGTCAGTCAAATCGGTCGTCGATGCGGTCGTTGGAGTTGGCACACAAATACCTGCATCCCCTGCGGCAGGAGAAGCACGTCATCCCGACGAACTTCGTGGCGACCAACGTGCGCAAAACGTGCGCAAAATGTGCGCAATTGGGAGGCCCGCCATGCCCGTGCCCAGCGGCACCGTCACGTTCTTGTTCACCGACATCGAAGGCAGCACCCGGCTTTGGGAAGATTACCCGCAGGCCATGCGGCAGGCTCTGGCTCGTCACGACGAACTGCTGCGACAAGCCATCGAGAGCAACAACGGCGTTGTCTTCAAGACGGTCGGGGACGCCTTTTGTGCCGCCTTTGCCACCGCTCCCGACGCCTTAAACGCTGCCCTTACCTCCCAATGCGCCTTCCACTCCCAACCCTGGCCTGATGACCTTTCCCTGCGCGTCCGCATGGCCCTGCACACAGGAGCCGTAGAACACCGCGACAACGACTACTTTGGACAGCCGCTCAATCGAGTAGCGCGGCTGCTTGGGGCGGGGCATGGCGCACAAGTGTTGCTCTCAGATGTGGCCCATGACCTTACCCGCGATATCCTCTTGCCTTCTGTCAGCCTCAGGCCGCTGGGCGAACACCGATTGCGTGACCTGGGCCGTCCGGAGACGGTCTTTCAACTGCTCCACCCTGACCTTCCTTCCGACTTTCCGCCCCTCAAGTCACTGGACAACCCGGAACTGCCCAACAACTTGCCCCAGCAGGTGACAAGTTTCATCGGGCGCGAGAAGGAGATGGCAGACGTAAAGACACTGCTCGCCAAAACCCGCCTGCTGACCCTGACCGGCAGTGGCGGCAGCGGCAAAACGCGGCTTGCCCTGCACGTGGCGGCTGACGTGTTGGAGAACTACTCGGAGGGTGCATGGCTGGTCGAACTTGCTCCCGTGGCTGACCCTGCCCTGGTGGCCCAGAGTGTCGCCCAGGCTCTCAACGTGACGGAGGAGCCGGGCAAGCCCCTCGTGCAGACCCTTGTGGCGGCGCTCAAAGACAAGAGGCTCCTGCTGGTGCTGGACAACTGCGAGCATGTTCTGGATGCCTGCGCGCGCCTGGTGGACACACTTATCCGCGCCTGCCCCAACCTCAAGGTACTCGCCAGCAGCCGGGAAGGGTTGGGCACTGCCGGGGAGTTGACCTATCGTATTCCCTCTCTCTCCCTGCCGGATAGCCGTCAAAGCGCGACGGTCGCCAGTGTAAGCCAGTACGAAGCCGTGCAGTTGTTTGTCGAGCGCGCCTTGTTCCACCTGCCTTCGTTTGCTGTCACGAACCAGAACGCGCCTGCCCTCGCCTCTCTGTGTCATCGGCTCGACGGCATTCCGCTTGCCATTGAACTCGCGGCGGCAAGAGTGCGTTCGCTGTCTGTGGAGGAAATCAACAGCAAACTCGACAACCGCTTCCGCCTGCTCACCGGAGGCAGCCGCACAGCCTTGCCCCGTCAGCAAACTCTCCGCGCCCTGATTGATTGGTCATATGACCTGCTCACGCCGCAGGAGAAGACGCTGCTGTGCCGATTGTCGGTCTTTGCCGGAGGCTGGACACTTGCGGCGGCAGAGCAGGTGGGTGCGGGTGAAAGCCTGAGCGGAGCGAGCCTCGAAGATTGGGAAGTGCTGGACCTGCTGACAAGCCTCGCAGACAAGAGCCTGGTTCTCGCACAATCGCAGGGCGAAACCACGCGCTATGGTCTGCTGGAAACCGTACGGCAGTATGCGCGTGACCGGCTGACCGAGAGCGGGGAGAGCCTGGTGGTACGCGCGCGGCATGGCGACTGCTTCCTGACACTGGCAGAGGAGGTCAAGCCGAAACTGACTGGTTCGGAGCAGGGGCAGTGGCTTGGGGTTCTCGAGGAGGAACACGACAATCTGCGGCAGGCGCTCACCTTGTACGCCGAAGACACGGAAGACGCAGAAGCAGGCGAGAAGGGTCTGCGGCTGGGAGCGGCCTTGCAGGTCTTCTGGTGGACGCGGGGGCATCTGAGCGAAGGACGGGAACGCCTGGCCGCGTTGCTGGCGCATCCGGGAGGGCAGGAGCCGACAAAGGCACGGGCCGGTGCCCTCAATGGTGCGGGTGAGCTGGCCCGGATGCAAGGGGACTATGGCGGGGCGCGTGGTCTGCAAGAGGAGAGCCTGGCGATACGGCGCGAGTTAGGGAACAAGGGCGGCATCGCTGCCTCTCTCAACAATCTGGGGCTTGTGGCTTCTGACCAGGGCGACTATGGCGGGGCGCGCGTTCTGCATCAGGAGAGCCTGGCGATTGCGCGGGAGTTGGCGGACAAGAGCGGCATCGCTGCCTCTCTCAACAATCTTGGGCTTGTGGCTGCTGAGCAGGGTGACTATGGCGGTGCGCGAGTTCTGTATGAGGAGAGCCTTACGATACAGCGCGCGTTGGGGGACAAGAGCGGCATCGCGCTCTCTCTCCTCAATCTGGGGCTTGTGGCTAAAGATGAGGGCGACTATGGCGGGGCGCGGGTTCTGTGTGAGGAGAGCCTGGCGATACAGCGCGAGTTGGGGGACAAGGGCGGCATCGCGCTCTCTCTCAACAATCTGGGGAGTGTGGTTTTGAAGCAGGGCGACTATGGCGGGGCGCGTGTTCTATATGAGGAGAGCCTGACGATTGCGCGCGAGTTGGGAGCCAAAGAGGTTATTGCCTACGGTCTCGAAGCCTTTGCCTCGGTTGCCATCCACGAGACGGATGAGGAGCGCGGTGCCCGCCTGTGGGGAGCGGCAGCGGCCTTGCGGGAAACCATTGGCTCCCCGCTGTCACCTGCCGACCGTGAGAAACAGGGGCGCGAGATGACGGCTGTACGGGAGAGAATGGGCGCGGACGCTTTTGCTGAGGCCTGGGCACAAGGGCGTGCCATGACAATGGAGCAGGCCATCGAGTACGCGCTCGAAGGAGATACAGATGCCTGACCTGCCCACTGGAACCGTTTGCTTTCTCGTTGCTTTTGCTTTCTCTTTGCCCACGACGAAGGCAGCCCGTCGTCCGTGGCCGTGGGATGGAGGCGCGAAGCGGCGGCAGAAGCGGGCTGAGTTTGGCCCCTTGCTCATCCGTCAGGTCAGCAGATGAACTCATGAAAAGCAACAGATCAGCGGAAAAACTGAGGGAATTTACCCATTTATGAGAAGACTTGTTCTGATTTTTGCCCTGCTTACACTCGCCGTGCCCGGCTTTGCCAGCATGAATTTGTACGTTTCGCCGGGGCAGGGCAAGGATAGTTGGTCGGGACGCGCGGCCTCCCCCAATAAATCGAAAACGGACGGTCCGTTCGCCACGCTGGAACGCGCCCGCGCGGCGGTTCGCGGCCTGAAGCAAACCGGAAAACCGGCCGGCAGCATCGGTGGCGTCACCGTCTGGCTGCGCGGCGGCGACTATTATCGCGACAAGCCGTTTGTCTTGACGATGGAGGACGGCGGCTCGGTGGCCGCGCCCATCGTTTATCGCGCCTATGAGGGGGAAACGCCCCGGCTGATCGGCGGCAAGCCCATCGCCGACTGGCAGCCCGTTTCCGACGTCGCGATTCTGCAACGGCTGGACGAGAACGCCCGCACCCACGTCCGTCAGGTCAGTCTGAAGGCGCTTGGCATTACGGATTATGGCGTTCTGTCCCGGCGCGGCTTCGGCCAGAGCACGTTGCCGCCGATGGAACTCTTCTTTGACAACAAACCCATGACGCTGGCACGGTGGCCCAACAACGCGTGGACAAAGATTGCCACGGTTCCCGGTGGGCAGGTCGGCGGGCAGTTCGGGTACGAGAAAGATCGCCCGGCGCGCTGGAAGAGCCTGGAAGACGTTTGGGCCTACGGGTACTGGACGTTCGACTGGGCCGACTCGTTCGAGAAAGTCGCGTCACTGGACACCCAGAAGCGCATCGTTCGCACCGCACCGCCACACAGCGCCTTCGGCTACACGGCGGGAAAACGCTTTTATTTCCTGAACGTTCTGGAAGAACTCGATTCGCCCGGCGAGTACTACATTGACCGCGAACGGGGATTTCTTTATTTTTGGCCGCTCGACGCCCCCCCTGGCCGTTCACGAGAAGCGTTCGTTTCCGTTCTTTCCCAGCCGCTCGTCGCGTTGCGGGACGCGTCCTACGTCACCTTGCAAGGCTTGACAGGGGAAGGCTGCCGGGGCAACGCGATTGAGATCAAGGGCGGTTCGCATATCCTTGTCGCCGGCTGCATCCTGCGCAACATCGGGCAGGTCGCTGTCACCATCGAAAAAGGCGCTACCGAAAGCGGAGTCCAGAGTTGCGACATCTCCGCGACGGGAGACGGCGGCATCGTGCTGGACGGCGGAGATCGCAAGACGCTCACGTCGGGGCATGTCTTCGCCGTCAATAACCACATTCACCATACCGGCAGGCTGCGCCGCACGTACACGCCCGCCGTTTCCCTCAATGGCGTCGGCTGCCGGGTGGCAAACAACCGCATTCATGACCTGCCACATACCGCCATTCAGGGCGGCGGCAACGACCACCTTATCGAATACAACGAGGTTTACCGGGTCTGTCAGGAGACCGGAGACGCGGGCGCGTTCTATATGGGACGGGATTTTACGCAGCGCGGCAACGTTGTCCGGTACAACTATTTCCACGATTTGCGGGGAGGCGCTTTGGAGGGGCAGACCGGCTTTACCGAGGTCATGGCGGTTTATCTCGACGACTGTTTCTCCGGCGTGCTGGTGTACGGCAACCTGTTCGTTCGCGCCGGGCGCTCCGCGATGATCGGCGGCGGGCGCGACAACACCATCGAGAACAACATCTTCATTGAGGGCAGTCCCGCCATCCATGTGGACTCACGGGGGAAAAGCTGGGCCGCGAAATATTTCGTCGAGAACGGCGAGTGGCACATCTTTGAAACGCTCGAAGCGGCCCATCCAACGCAGCCGCCGTACAGCACGCGCTACCCGCAGCTGGTCTCCTTGAGAAACGATGATCCCTCGCTGGCGAAGGGCAATCGCATCGTGCGCAACATCAGCGTGGGCGGAAAGTGGCTGGAATTGCAGGACGGCCTGACGGACAAGATCGTTCATTTCGAGAACAACTATGTCGGCAGCGACCCCGGCTTCGTGGATGGGGCGAAAGGTGATTTCCACCTGAAGAAGGACTCGCCGGCGGGGAAACTCGGCTTCAAGCCCCTTCCGTTCCCGAAAATGGGCCTGCAAAAAGACGCCTATCGCAAGACGCTGCCCGCAAAGGAGTAAACGTTCCGCTCGCCGAGCGTACGAACAGCCGCCCGGCACGGGGCTTCGTGTTCCTTGCTACATCTGCGACAACAAGTCGGTCTTCTTTTTGTCGAACTCTTCCTGCGTGATCGCGCCCTGACGCAGCAACTCGTGCAGGCCGGCGATCTTTTCGACCACGTCGGATAGGGCCGGGGCAGCTTCGACGGGAGCGGCCCCGGCTGCGCCGTTCTTGCCAGCCGGCGACGGGGCGCCCTTTTCGGGTTTCGCGCCGTTCTTGCCGTTCTTGTTCTTGCTTCCCTTAAGGTTCAGGTGCAGGCGGCTGGCGAACAAATCCTTCAGCGAACTGATGCCCGGCTCGACGCCCTTTCGCGTCTGCTTGAAGTACTCCTTGAGCGCGTCGCCAGCCGCCCACGCGACCGCGCCGACGATGGGCGCCTGCAAAAGAAGCGAGGCGAGCCAGCCGCCGCCGGGGATGAACTTGACCAACTTCGAGCCGGCAAAGGCAATGCCCATAACGGATGAGGTCGTGGTTGCGATGGCCCAGCCCATCTGGCGCGCGCGCGAGTTGGACACGATCACCTGATATACGCCCGCGAGTTCGGTCGCCATCTTGGCGAACGTCGCGGTCACGCCCATCAAGTCCAGCGGCGAGGGCAGCACGTTCCACGCGCCCGACACGAGCGCATATTTTGCGACGATGGCGTTCGCGCGGTGATCGAGTTCTTCCCAGTCCGGTTCCAGCCAGGGGTCCGTAGGCATTTGGTCGTCTTCTTCCGTGTTCCTCAGGGAGTGCTTCCAGTCGGACACGCCGCGCGTCCAGCGGGTTGCGTTGTGCTGCGCGAGGCGGCGCAGGATGCGGAGTCGGTCCCAGTTGTCCATACCTGTATCATGCGCCAAAGCGGAGCCTTCGCGCAAGGCGGCTTCAGCGCGTCTCCTTTTCCGGCCGGAGCAGAGGGAAGAAAATCACGTCGCGGATGCTTTCGGCCCCGGTGAAGATCATGGCGATGCGGTCAATGCCGCCGCCGAAGCCGCCCGTCGGGGGCATGCCGTATTCGAGCGCGCGCAGAAAGTCCTCGTCCATCGGATGCGCCTCCGCGTCCCCAGCCACTTTCAGGCGGCTTTGCGCCTCGAAGCGTTCGCGCTGGTCAAGGGGGTCGTTGATCTCGGAAAAGGCGTTGCCGACTTCCTGGGCCAGAACGTAACTCTCGAAGCGGCGCACCAGCGTTTCGTCGCCGGGCTTCTTGCGGGCGAGCGGGCTGGTTTCGAGGGGGAAGTCGGTGAGGAACGTCGGTTTGATCAAGCGCGGCTGAACGAACTGCTCCATGATTTTTTCGATGATGCCCCCGACCTGCGTTTCGCGGGCGGGGTCCAGGCCGAGCTTGCCCATCGCGGCTTTGGCGGAGGTGAGGTCGGCAAAGGCGTCGCGGGGCACGCCCGCGTACTGCGCGATGCCATCGAGCATGGGCAAACGACGCCAGGGTTTCGCAAAGTCGAGAACGTGCTCGCCAACCGTCAAGGTGTCGCCGCCCGTGACCGCGCGGCAGATGTGTAAAAACAGACGCTCGACGAGGTCCATCATGCCTTCGAGGTTGGTGTACGCCTGGTACAGTTCGAGGAGCGTGAATTCGGGGTTGTGCCGGGTGGAAATGCCCTCGTTACGAAAAACGCGGCCCAGTTCGTACACCTTTTCCAGCCCGCCGACGATGAGCCGTTTCAAGTACAGTTCCAGGCTGATGCGCAGGTGCAGTTCCAGGTCGAGTGCGTTGTGGTGCGTGTGGAACGGGCGGGCGGACGCGCCGCCGGCCTCGGTCTGCAAGATCGGCGTTTCAACTTCGAGGAAGCCCTCGCCGTCCATGAAGTCGCGCACGGCCCGCGTGATTTTGATCCGCTTGACCAGCATGTCGCGCGCGTCGCGGTTGACGAACAGGTCCACGTAACGCTGCCGGTAGCGCGTTTCCACGTCGGAGAGTTTGTTCGCCGCGCCCGCCCCGCCCTCATATTCCTTGCCCAGCGGCACGTCGCGGAGCGCCTTTGCGAGCGGCTGGGCGGCTTGCGCGTGAACGCTCGGCTCGCCGGTCTTGGTTTTGAAGACAAAGCCTTCGACGCCCAAAAAGTCGCCGATGTCCAGGCCGTGGCGCAGCGCGTTGAAAACGGCTTCGCCCACGTCGTCGCGCTTGAGGTAAACCTGCGCGCGGCCGGACTCGTCGAGCACGTCTAAAAATGCGGCCTTGCCCATCCAGCGCAGCGCGGCGACCCGTCCGGCGACGCGCACGGTCTGGTTTTCGAGCGCGTCGAAGTCGTCGCGGATGGCCTGGGCGGGGTGGGTGCGCGCGTAGGTTTCGGGCGCGAACGGGTCCAAGCCGGCCTCGCGCAACGAGGCGAGTTTTGCGCGCCGGGTTTGGGAAACGCCGCGCGACAAAATGTCGTCGGCGTAGGGGGTGTCAGCGGTTGGGGCGATGGCGTCGTCGGTCACGAAAAAACTCCTGCCCGGTTCGTTCGCGTGCCGGGCGGCGGCAGCGGTTCTGGAAGGGCAAGAAATTATAGCACGGCGGTTTTGGCCGGGGTTCGTCGCTACCGGGAAGCGGGCGGCGGCGGGCCATGCGCGACGATGCCCAATTTTTCCTCGTCCATGGTCATGGTGAAGAAGCCGATGCACATTTCGTCGGTTGTCTGCTCGCCCCAGCGTACCGTTTTTGGCGGCTGCGTGTGCTGGCGCGGGTTGCGCTCGCTGTTGTCGAAAATGGCCTCGGCCCGAATAACCGTGCCTTTGGGGAGTTTGAGCGGCTTCTTGTAGTTGTACGACTCCTGCCAGTTGAAGTCCCAGTCGTCAATGCGCACCATCGGCTGAACCGTGCCGTCGGGGAGGTGGGCGGTCATGGTCATCGCGCGGCCGAGCAGATGCATGTGCGGGCTGACCGACCAGACGGTCGCGTTGGCGGGCAGCGTCGTTTCGGCCACGACCTTCTGGTTCACCAAACCGGGTTTAAGAACAAAGTCGTGGTTGATGGCGGCGTTGACCATGACCACGCGGTCCACCGGCCCGCGGGCGAAGTACAGCCCGATGCGGCTCTGGTCGGCTTCGGGGCAGCCGTCCTTGTGGTAGTGGACCTGGAGCAGCAGTTTGGCCCCTTTGCTCAGTTTCAGGGCCGTGCCGGGCGGCAGCCGGCGGGCCGTGTTGCCCGCCGCCCAGCCCGACAGAAAAACCTCGTCGCGCACGCCGGTCGTGGTCCCCGCGACCGTATAGCCCGGTTCGGCCTCCTTGCCGTCCATTTTCGCGGAGTCGCCGTGCGGGTCGAGGTAGGCGATGATGTGGTGGACGACCACGCGATTGTCCGGTTTGAGTTCGATGCCGGCCAGGTACACGTCGTCGGGCAGGTCAAGGGGCAGCACGAACTGGCGGTACACGTCGTCGCCCTCGGCCGCGAGGTGGTACGGGCGCGTCGAGGACAGAATGCGGTCCGGCGTGCCCAATTCCCAGCGGCCGGCGGGCGGGAAAACGGGCGGGGTTGGCCGCTCCTTCAGGTTGCCCGGCGGCGTGCCCGCGTCGGCCCAGCGGGCGAGCGTGGCGATGTCTTTGTTGGAAAGCGCGCGGGCGTCCTCGAAGTCGCCGTGGCCCGCAATCGCTTTCCACGGGGGCATGATGCGCCGAGCGGTGTAGTCCTTGATGGCCGTGGCCCAGGTTTTTGCCTGCGCGTACGTTTCGAGCGAAAAGCCGCCCGCCTCGCTGGTTCGGTGGCAGGAAACGCAGTTTTTGTCCAGCAGCGGGGCCACGTCGCGCGCGTAGGTCACGGCGAGGGTTCTCGTCGCGGCGGGAACAACGGCTGTGTCGCGGAAGATCGTGCAGCCGAAGGCGAGAGTGCGTGGGCGGGCAACGGGCCGGCCCGCGAGCAGGGCGTCGAGGGCCTCTCGAACGTCGCTGCGGATGACCTTCGCGCGATCCTTGTTGTCGTCAATGCGGCCCCGATAGCGGATGCTCCTTTGCCGGTCCACTATCACGGCTTCGGGCGTCACGTTTGCGCCCAGTGCGTCGGCGAGCGTATTTCCATAATCGCGCACGGCGGGGAAGGCCAAGGCGCGCTCGCGGACGTGGCTTTTCACCTGAGCGAGGCTTTGGCTCGCGTCTGCGTAGACAAGGAAAATGCGCACGCCACGTTTTTCGTAATCACGGCCCAGTTCGATCAGGCGCGGCGTGTACGCATTGGCAACGGGGCACTGAGTGGCGGTAAAGACAAAAACCGTGGCGGAATTGTTGGCAATGTCGGCGGCGCGGTACGTCGCGCCGGCAACGTCCGTCCAGGCCGCCGGCAGGGCGGCGCGCGGGTCGGCTTCGGCCGCCGTTCCCACCAGCGGCGTTTGGGAGCGAGCCGCAACCGAGAGCCAGGCAAGAACAAGCGCCCCGGCCAGGATGCCGGCCAAGCGTCCGCCCGGGCATCTACGCGAACGACAACGTTTCAATGCCTTTCTCCTTTGCCCCTCGCTAAAGACCCAGGTCCGAAAGGTGCGTCGCGGACAGAATTCGGACGGCGAGCCGGTTCAACTCGGTTTCGCTGAGCGCCTCGACGGCGGCCCGCGTTTGGTCGGAAAGCGGGCCGAACTTGGTGGTGATCAATTCCAGCGCCACTTCGCGTCGTCCTTCGCGTCGTCCTTTGGCCTCCAAAGCCTGCGCTCCTGTCATTGCCATTCGATTCACCTCTTCCTGGTGCCGTGGTTCCAGCGTTTCGTTCATCCGTTGGAACAGCGTGTCCTGTTCTTCCTTCGGCCGTGTGTGCCGGACGAGCAGATACAGATAATAAATCGCGCGGCGCCACTGGGCCTGCTGCGTGTCGGGCAGCGCCTCCAGATGGCGCACGGCTTCTTCCAATACGTTCGCCAAAACTTCGTGCGTCGCCTGGGAATTTTGAAGCGCCCGAAGCGCCCACGCGACGGCCGTGTTCGCGCCGGTCAGCACGTCGGCGGGCGTCGTTTGAAGATTCAGGAACAGAGTTTCCCAGCGCGGCACGAACCGCGATAAAGCGGCGGGCGCGTCCATCAGCACGTCGAGGCCAAGCGCGGACGCGGTCCAGCGCCGCCGGCCCGTGTAGAAGACGATGGGGATGATGGGGTGCAGACGCCACCGCGAGACGGGCGTTTGGGCGTCCTGGTTCGGTCGGGCCGCGACTGATGTTCGAGAAGAACGTAAACGAAAACCTCGCCCGCGCTACCCTCCCGAAACGGGACGCGGTACAGCAGGTCGGCCTCCTGCTTGTGCAAATCATCGGGCACGAACGAGCGATTGATCCGCTCGGCCCGCGAAAAGTCAAGACGGTCGGCAAGGTCGCGGGCGACGAGCGCGAGCAGCCCGCGCACGTTTTCCGGTGATTCAAGCAGCCAGAGCGTTCCCCGGTCGGCGAACTCGCGCACCGGCGGTTCGTCGCCGCTGCCAGGTGTTGCTTCTTCTTCGGCCATGAATACGCCGGTCAGGGATGCGTCATCTCTTCGGGCTTGACGTACTGGTCGAACTGCTCGCCGGTCAGCAGGCCCAACTCGACGGCGGACTCGCGCAGGGAGATGTTCCGCTTGTGCGCGTTCTTGGCGAGTTTGGCAGCGTTGTCGTAGCCGATGTGGGGATTCAGGGCGGTGACGAGCATCAGCGAGTTTTTCAAATGCGACGCGATCTGGGAACGGTTCAGCTCGATGCCCGCGACGGCGTAGTCCACGAAGCCATGGCAGGCGTCTTTGAGCAGGCGGATCGAGTGGAGCAGGTTGTGGATCATCACGGGGTTGAAAACGTTGAGCTCGAAGTTGCCCTGCGAGCCGGCGAAGCCGATGGCCGCGTCGTTGCCCATGACCTGCACGGCGACCATGGTCATCGCCTCGCTCTGCGTCGGGTTGACCTTGCCCGGCATGATCGAGGACCCCGGCTCGTTTTCCGGCAAGATCAACTCGCCCAGGCCCGCGCGCGGCCCGGAAGCGAGCCAGCGAATGTCGTTGGCGATCTTCATCAGCGAACCGGCCAGCGTTTTTAGCGCGCCGCTCGCAAAAACGATCTCGTCATGGGCCGAAAGCGCGGCGAACTTGTTGGGGTGGGACGTGAACGGCAGCCCGGTGAGTTCGGCGATCTTGGCTGCCGCGCGCGCGCTCCACTCCGGGTGCGAGTTGAGGCCCGTGCCCACCGCCGTGCCGCCGATGGCAAGGTCGTACAAACCGGGCAGCGTGAGCCGGAGCCGCTCGATGTCGCGCGCGAGCAGGCTGGCCCAGCCGGAAAACTCCTGCCCGACGGTGATCGGAGTGGCGTCCATCAGGTGCGTGCGCCCGATCTTGACCACGTCGGCGAACGCGCGCGCCTTGGCCTCGATGGCATCCTGAAGCCGTTGCACCTGCGGGATGAGCGCGTTCATCCGCTCGGCCGCAGCGATGTGCATGGCCGTGGGAAAGGTGTCGTTGGACGACTGCGACATATTGACGTGATCGTTGGGGTGGATCGGCTTTTTGCTGCCCATCATGCCGTCCGCGATCTCGATGGCGCGGTTCGAGATGACCTCGTTGGCGTTCATGTTGGTCTGCGTGCCGCTCCCGGTCTGCCAGATGCGCAGCGGAAAGTGGTCGTCGAGGGTTCCCGCGATTACCTCGTCGGCGGCCTGCACGATGAGCCTGGAAAGGTCGGCGGGCAGTTTGCCCAGGTCCTTGTTAACCAGGGCGGCGGCCTTTTTGAGGATGCCTAAGGCGCGGATCATTTCGCGGGGCATCGTGTCGTAACCGATGTTGAAATGGTGCAGCGAGCGTTGCGTTTGCGCGCCCCAGTACCGGTCGGCGGTGACTTCGATCTCGCCCATCGAGTCGCTTTCGGTGCGGGTGTTGGGTGTTGGGTGTTGGGTGTTGGGTGTCATGGGTGGGCGGGGTTTCTCCTCGGCTTTCGTTTTACCATTGACGGTAGGGGCCGGTGGTAAACTTTCGGTAGCAAAAGTTTCCCCGAAAGCGAGCGTTTCATGGACCCGGACGAAGCCCAGCGAATCACCGACGAGACTATCGAGAAGTACGTCAAGTACGTCAACCCGACCGCCGTTGCCCTGCTCAAGTTGGGCGGCTTCGACAAGATCGAGTGGGAAGGCTGCGGCGCGACCATCAAGGACATCGCCGGGAACGAGTACGTGGACTGCCTGGGCGGCTACGGCGTTTTTTCGCTCGGCCACGCGCATCCGCGCGTCGTCGAGGCGGTCACGCAGCAGATTCGGCGGCTGCCCTTGTCGTCCAAAACGTTCCTGAACAAGCCGCTCGCCGACCTTGCCGAACTGCTCGCCGGCATCGCGCCGGGCAAATTGCAGTACACGTTTATGTGCAATTCGGGAACGGAAGCCGTCGAGGGCGCGCTCAAGTTCGCGCGCATGGCGACCGGCCGAACGCAGTTCGTGTCAACCGTGGGCAGTTATCACGGCAAAACGCTGGGCGCGCTTTCCGCGTCGGGCCGCGAAGGGTATCGCATCCCGTTCCAGCCGCTCGTTCCCGGCTTCGTCCACGTTCCGTTCGGCGACATCTCCGCAATGGAAAAGTGGATTGGCCCGGAAACCGCCGCCGTGATCCTCGAATCGATCCAGGGCGAAAACGGCATCCGCCTGCCCCCCGACGACTATCTGCCGGCCGTGCGGGCGCTGTGCGACGAGCGCGGCGCGCTGCTGATCTTAGACGAGGTACAGACCGGCCTGGGCCGCACGGGCAAGATGTTTGCCTGCGAGCACTGGAACGTCGCGCCCGACATTATGACGCTCGCCAAGGCGTTGGGCGGCGGCGTCGTGCCGGCCGGGGCGATTATGGCGACGCCCGGCGTGTGGGACCAGGTTTTTCACGACAATCCGTTCATCCACACCTCGACCTTCGGCGGCGGCGAAATGGCCTGCGCGGCGGGCATCGCCGCGATCCAAACTATTTTGGATGAGGACTTGCCGGCTCAGGCGGCCGCAAAGGGCGAAAAGTTGCTCGCGGGCCTGCGAAGCGTCCAGGAAAAATATCCGGACCTGATCGCGGAGGCGCGCGGGTTGGGCCTGATGATTGGCGTCGAGTTTCGGGACGCCGACGTGGGCAAGTTAGTCATCGGCGGGCTTGTCCACCACGGCGTGATCGCGGCCTACACGCTGAACAACGCGACCGTGATGCGCTTCGAGCCGCCGCTGATTATCTCGGACGCCCAGATCGAGCACGTCATCCAAGCCTTCGATGCGGCCGTCGGTGAGGCGCGGGAAATGCTCGCCGAGTTTATGTAGACGCGCGCAGCAATTCGAGCACGGCGTTCACGTCGGGTGCGAGGATGTCCGCATCGGCGAACAGGCGGGGAGCGTCGGGGCCGACGGTGCCGGTGAGCACTTGGGCCGAAAGCAACGTGACGTGTTGGGCTTCGGGCAGGGCGCGAAAGGCGAGCACGGTGCGCAGGTCGTCGAGCGCGTCCCCGACGTAGAGCGCGACGCGGGCGTCGAGGCGCGACAGCAGCGTTTGCATCCCGAACGGTTCGGGCTTGAAAAAGCCGTCGTCGCGCGTGATGCCTTGCGAGCCGGGCAGCGGGATGCGTTTGTCCAAACCGACCATTTCGAGCGCGAGTTGCGCCTCGGACAGCGTGCGGCCCGTGAGTGCGGCCAGAGTAACGCCTTGCGGCAGCAGCGAAACGTCGAGCAGCGGGCGGTCGCGCCGGACCGCGCCCGGACCGGGGTTGATCGTGGGCGCGTAGCCGTACACGCGTGGGCACAGATCGCCGGCCCACAGTTCCTGGAAGATGCGCCCGGCCCATTTCTTGTCGTACTGCGCGCGGATCGTTTTTTCCTGGTCGGGAGTCGTCTGCTCGAAAACAAGAGCCTCGGCCGCGCGCAGCCAGCCGCCGCGAAGGGCGATAGCGTTCGTGTACTCGGCGACGGCCGGCGAAAGAGGATGGAGGCGAGTGGCGTCCCGGCTGTTTTCGCGCGCGCCTTTCCACAAGAACAAAAGAACGACGGCGCAGGTCAAGTCCCAGTCGTCGTTGAAGCCGCCGGCCTGCTTGAAGCGTTCGATGTCGTGTGAGGAAAGCAGGTCGTCGGGCGCGCTCCAGCCGGGCAGGGTGCGCAGGTAAGCAGGGACGGCGAGGACGTTGACGCTTCGGATCGAGGCGCGCACGTCTAAGAGCACGCCGTCTACGTCGAAAACAAGCGTGTCCAAGCGGGCCAAGAGTTCGGCAACGCCCGGTTTAACGACGCCCGCCGTCACGACTTTGGCGCGCGCAAAAGCACGACAACAAGACAAGCGGCGGCGAGCGCGCCCTGCGGCCACGCGGAAGAGGCGTCCGGGCCGTGATGCTTGCCGCTGCACGCGTGCGTGGGGAAGCGGACCGCGCTTTGAGGAACGAGGCCGGTCATCCAGGCCGCGTTTTCAACGTCCGGCAGCACTGCCCCGACCGCCCCCGCGAGCGCGGGCGACGCCAGGCCGCAGCGCCACGCGAGCAGGCCGAGCGTGGCGGCGAGCAGCGGGGCTTCTATTTTCGGGTCGAAGTCCTTGTGGGGCAGCAGGTCGCCCAAAAGGTGCGTGGCGACGCCGGCCGCGAACGCGCCCCCGCGCGAGCCGCAAAGCGTGCCGAGCGCCGCGCCGACAACGGCGTGAACCGCGCAGATCATGGCGTTACGAGGCTCCGCCATTGCCGCCCTCAGGCGCGCTGTCCTCGCCGCAGAGTTGCCGGTATAGGCGCTCGATCTTCTTGATGTAGTTGCGCGTTTCGCGGTAGGGCGGGATGCCGTTGTAGCGCTTGACCGCGCCCATGCCGGCGTTGTAGGCGGCGAGCGCGAGGTGGATGTGGCGCATCTGCAAATCGCCCTGAGCGGCATTGCCGGAATACTTGTCGAGCCGGGTCTTGAGCAGGTAAACCGCGCCCTGAATGTTCTGCACGGGGTCGTACGGGTTGGTCAGGCCGATGTCGGCGGCCGTGCCCGGCATGATCTGGCCCAGCCCCATCGCGCCCGTGCGCGAGGTCGCGCCTGGGTCAAACGATGATTCGGCGATGATGAGCGCGACGATCAGGCGCGGGTCCACGTCCATCTGCTCGGACGAGCGCAAAATCGCGGTCGTGATGTCATCCACCTGCTTTTCCGTCAAACGTGCGTTGGATGCCCGGATGAACGCCCGGTACTGCCCGAACACATCCGCGTTTACCGAGCCGCCGTCGCCCCCGCGCGGTGCGCTCGCGCCCCGGCTCGCCAGCAGCGCGCCCCGGAACGCGGCAAGCGCGCCCGCGCCACGCGGCGACGCCGCGCTCCGACCCGGCAACCGGATTTTGCCGGACGCGTACAGCGATGCCAGGCGGTTCAGGTCGGTTCGGTACCGTTTGGAGTCGGCCGCCCGCGCCAAACGCTGTTTTTGCCACCGCACTTCGGCGACCGCGAGGTCCGATTCCGAGGCGACAGCGACCACGAGCAGTTCGGGTATTCCGATAAAAACGTTGTTTTGTTTCGCGCCGCCGATCACGCACAGCGCGCGCAGCCGGCCGCCGTTCTGGACCCATTCGGGCACGCGGCTCATTTGCAGGTTGAGGACGCCGCCGTCCCCGGCGTCAATCATCAGCGACGCGCCCGTTTCGGTGCGGGCCATGCCGAGCAGACGGCCGGTGATTTCGAGCGTCGCGCCCCGGCAGGCGTCGGGGTCGCGGGCGGCTTCGGCGAGCGAAAGGTTAATTTTGGGCGGGTAGTTTTGCCGCGCCTGAAGGTACTGCTCGGTGGGCGAGCCGGCGCGCGCGGGCGGGGAGGCGGCAAAAAACACGGCGGCCGTGGCGGCCAGAACAAGACTCGTCGGGCGGGCGGGGCGGAGGCAGGAAGCCAAAAGCGTCTCCTTTGGCGCACGGCGCGCGCGCGGTCGCGGGAACGGGGGCATTAAAACGAAGCGGCGGAGGGCGCGTTGGGGAAGCGTCATCCGCCGCTGATACCAAGTTTGATCTTTTGGAAACGGAGAGGCCGGGATTCGAACCCGGGGTAGGGGTTAAGCCTACAACGGTTTAGCAAACCGTCGCTTTAGACCACTCAGCCACCTCTCCGCGCTTAGCGCCCACGCGCCGCTGATCGTGTGTCAATTTACCACGCGCGGCCGGGAAAAGCAACGCGGCGCGGGCGCGAGAGAAAGCGCGCGCTGTTGCCCGGATGGCCGGAACGACAAAAGGACCGGAGCGCGCGTCGGCCCGGTCCTTTTGCTATTGTGGCGCCCAAATACCTGTCTGTGGGCGTTTAAGCCGCGTTCGTGGTTTTCCCGGAGCGGCGACGGCGGATGATGCCGGCAAAACCGCCCAGCGCGCCGGTTCCGAGCAGCGCGAGCGTTCCCGGTTCGGGAACGGTCTGATTGGGAAGCGCGGCGATGCCCCGGACGGAAAATCCGGCGGGGAGCGGCCCCATGGTCGCGCCGGCGGAAGCAAGGCCCGTGGTCAGGTCAATGGTATGGAAGGTCGAGGGGCCGGTGAGCGTGAAGTTGGGACCCGTGAACGCGGCGAAGGCCAGACCCGAACCGGAAACGTCGAATCCGGATAAACCCGACACGTCCAGGCCCAACGCGCCTACCGTTACGTACGTGCCCGCGTTCGCGTTGGTGCTGCGCAGCAAGGTGTCGGTGTTGGCATCAATTCCGTACAGCGTCGTTCCCGTCGCCGGGTTCACGTCGTTGTTGGTGTAGGCCGAACTGACGATGGTGCCGCCCGTAACTGCCGCGTCCACAAGTACCTGACCGGTGTTTGCGTTGATGCGCAGGTTCTGGCCGGTGTCGCTGATGACGCGAAAAGACGGATTGCCCGCAAGGTCGGGAACGGGGTTGAAGTCCACGCCGAAAAAGGTCCCGCCCAGAGTGGTCCCCATTAGCGGGGCGCGCAGGGTAGCCACGCCGGTGGTCGGGTTGATCGTGTAAAGATCGTGTAAAGATTGTTGCCGCTGCCGATCCCGAACAACTCGCCCGTGGTGGGACGGACATCAATGCCAACAATGGTTTCGAACAGTCTGGTGCCGGTGATGAGGACCGGCGCCGTGGTCGCGCCGGGCGAGTTGCTGTCGAAGGTGACGAGGGCGTTGACGATGCTGGGAGAAGTCACGAGGGCGATGATTGGTTCCGCCTTCGCCTGTCCCACCGCCCCGGCAAAGGCAAGGCCGGAAATCGCTACGCTCGCCGCTCCGAAAAGGCGGACGCCTTTTCGGCCGTAAAGTGGCCGGTTCGCGCTTGCACGCTGTCGCTGCTGCTGCATCCTGGCCCCTTGTTGCCGCCGCGAGGTAAAGGTTAAGGGACGGAAAGGGGGCGGTCAACGGACACAATACCCAAAAGATATCCGTATCGGGCTATGGATCGGAGCGCGTTGTTCGAGTCAGACGCCTGCTTGCTTCCGGGTTCGTTCCCGAGCACAGGTTTCTCATTG
>JAABUN010004737.1_pt1 | contig 17933 bp, 13 predicted proteins | sample 5559311 | NCBI WGS metagenome assembly JAABUN01 (sample SAMN10711877, study PRJNA513370) | rock metagenome | isolation source: Antarctica rocks | place: Antarctica: Victoria Land, Siegfried Peak sud | reverse complement strand
CGTACCATCCGCCCGGCTTCGCCCGAGGAGGACGCTGCCTATGCCGCCGTCTTCAATAGATCAGATGACACCGTCCATAACCGTCGCGCATTGACGGGGTCCAGCGCGTAGTCCCGGGCCCCGTAGACGCCGTCGATGATCTCCGGCACCACCTCGGCTTCCCTGCAGTCCTCGAGGTACAGGCCGCCGACCCCCTTGAGCAGCGACGACGTCGCGGCGAAGACCGACGTCGCGGCACCCTGCTCCGGCGTCTTGGCCGTGAGGCCGAGGGCCGTGACCCGTGCTTTCGTGGCGGCGAGCTCCTCAGGATCCCAGTGGCGCTGCAGATTGGTCCAGATCCCTCCCGGCATGAGCGCGTTCGCGGTGATGCCGTCGTCCGCCCACCGCCGAGTCGCCTCGACGGCGAAGAGGACGTTGGCCGTCTTCGACTGTCCGTAGGCATGGCCGGCGTCGTAGGGGCGGCGTTCGAAGAACAGGTCGTCGTAGACGATGTCGGAGTTGCCGTGGCCGCTCGAACTCACGGAGACGATGCGCGCGCCGTCGGCCGACACGAGGGCCGCGTGGAGGCCCACCGCGAGGGCGAAGTGCCCCAGGTGGTTGGTGGCGAACTGCAGTTCCCACCCCTGCGGCGTCCGCAGCTCCGGTGTCAGCATCACCCCGGCGTTGTTGACGAGGATATGCAAGGGGCCGGTCCAGTCATCGACGAAGCGCCGCACCGAGGCGGGGTCCGTCAGCTCCAGCAGACCGACCTGCACCACGGCACCGGGCGCGGTGCGGCGGATGTCGGCGGCGGTGCGCAGCCCCGCGTCGACGTCGCGGACGACGAGTGTCACCGCGGCGCCGGCTTGAGCCAGCGCCCGCGCGGTCTCGACGCCGATGCCGGAGGCGGCTCCGGTGACGATGGCTGTCCGTCCGCCCAGGTCGATGCCGTCGACGACCTCGAGGGCGGTGCTGTCCGTGGTGAAGGGTGAGGTGAAGTGGGTCATCGCAGAATACATGTCGTCGTCATGGTCATCTCCTTCGTCACTCTCCGGTCATCTCCGTCGCCTTCAGGAGAGTCTCGTCGACGAGATTCCGCCGTCGATCGCGAGGATACTCCCATGCATCATGCGGGCGGCGTCCGAGGTGAGGAACAGCACGCCCTGGGCGATGTCCTCGGGCCGCACCACGACACCCGCTGGCGTCGTGGCCGTCAGGGCGTCGAGGACGGCGCGTGACGCCTCGTTGCCGGCATGCTCGGCCGCCAAATCCACGTGCAGGAAGTCGGCCCGGCCACCGGCGGCCCTGATGCTCCCCACCACCTCCGATCCGCGGGTCCTGTCACGGCCGCTCACGACGACGGTGGCACCGGCAGCCGCGAGGGTGCGGGCGATGGCTGCTCCGATGCCGCTGGTGGAACCGGTCACCAGGGCGGTGCGGCCCTCGAGGAGTGCTGGCATGGAACCGGACGATGATGCGGTGGTGATTGTCATGTTCCCAGTTCTAGGCCTCGCGGGACGGCCGAGCCAGACCGTGATGAACCGGGGCACGGCAGGACCATGCTGCGCGCAGCGGCACCTCCTAGAGTGGGAGGATGCCCGCCGACCGCACCCAGATCGGAACGTTCCTCCGATCCCGCCGCGACAGCCTGAGCCCGGCCGACGCCGGCATGCAGGCGTTCCCTGGTCCGCGCCGCGTGCCCGGGTTGCGCAAGGAGGAACTCGCCGTGCTGGCCGGTGTGAGCTCCGACTACTACAGCCGCCTCGAGCAGGGACGGCAGGCGAACATCTCGCGTAGCGTGCTCGACGGCCTCGCGAAGGCGCTGAGCCTCAACGAGGTCGAACGGGACCACCTGTTCGCACTGGCTGATCCGTCGAACCGGCCGCGGTCGTCGTCGTACGCGGTCCAGCAGGCGGATCCCGGACTGCTGCGACTGATGACCGTCCTGGATCACGTGCCGGCGCTGATGCTCGGTCGGCGCGGGGACGTGCTGGCGACGAACGCCTTCCTCGCCGCCGTGCTCGGGGATTGGCCGCCGTCGTCGTCCCTGGTCCGGTATCTGTTCTTCGACCCGCTGGCACGCGAGCGCATAATCAACTGGGAGCACTTCGCGTCGACGTCCGTGGCGGCACTGCGCGGGGAGCTGGGCCGGCATCCCGACGACGACCGGCTGATCGCGCTGATCGACGAGCTCCGGTCACGCGACGCCGAAGCGGCGCGCTGGTGGGACGATCACAGCGTGCAGGACTACGCGTCCGCGGCCAAACGGATTCTCCACCCGGTGGTCGGGGAACTGTCCTTCGAGATCGAGACGATCATGCCGTCGCGCGCCACCGATCAGGTGCTCGTCGTGTATACGGCGCAGCCGGACTCGGCGACGGCACGGAAGCTGCCTTTCCTCGCGAGCTGGAGCCTCGAACGGTCGGTCCACCCCTGACCCCGTGACCCTCGTGACCCGGGCGCGCAGCGGGCTCGGCCGCCGCGGCGCGTCCGGCCGCCGCGCCTCCTTGCGCCGACCGCCTGCGGTGGAAGACTGCAGGTGGGGACGCCTGCGCGGGTGGGTCCGACGAGGGAGGGCACCACCATGGACGATTTTCACGATCCTCCACGACGACGGCATCACGGAGATCGTCTGGCGCGCCGGGATCGTGATCCGTCCCGCCGAACTCGATGTCCTGGCCAACACCATCACGTACGTTCCCCGGTGTCAGTCCAGGCCGCTCCTCGTGCACCTCGACCTGGTCCGGCACATCACCCCGGCAGTGCGGGGCATGCTCGCGTCCTACCGGCACCATGGACCCATCGGCCTGACCGGCAGTGGCCCCAAGGACCGCGTGCTCGCCGCGTTCATCGCGCAGTCCCGTAGCCGCACCAGGTACTTCGCCGAAACGGCGGACGCGCGGGCCTGGCTGTCCTCGATCCTGATGAAGGCGGGAACGCCCGCAATGAACCCGATCTGGGTGTGTTGACCACACGCGTTCACGAAATGCGTGCGCAGCTCTTGAGGCTGGGCCTCGGTTCACGTAAACGTGAGTTGCCGGGCGTGGAGGGCTGGCATATTCGACAAGGTGAACGTGGAGGCCCCAGTTGGCGCACAGCGAGTTCATCCCTCAGCTGGAAGAACCTCGTGGTCAACACGCCCGCTCCATGGCGGGTCAACGGCGAGGCCCTCGAAGGGCCCAAGCGCCCCTCGGCGCCCTCTTGCAATAGGTTGGGCCGGTTTTCCCAGCCGCGATGCTGGCCCTGCCGGCCTGGTAATTGACTTTTATCTCGCTGACTTACGCCCTTGCAGAACGTTCTCATCCCCATTAGTTTAACGCTATACCCACGACAGCGACGACGAGGGGACTTCCGTCCGGCGGCGCTCACGCAGGGGCAGGGCGCCATTGGGGCGCCCGCGGAAGAGAAGGGGACATTATGATTCCTCAACTACAAGATCGGGTCAGCCATCAGGCTCACCCTCCTATACGATCCTTGCACGTACTGAAGATGCCTTGTGCGCGGCGGCCAATCGCCCTTCTCCTCGCAATCGTCCTGGGATTCGCGGCGTTGACGGTCGCGGGCGCGTCGGCAGTGGCCGCTACGACCCGGCTTGAGGCGGAGAGCGCGACGCGAGCAGGAGGCGCCGTTGTTTCGACCGAGCACGGCGGCTTCAGCGGAACCGGCTTCGTCGGCGGCTACACCGACATCAACCGAGGATCCGCCTCCACGACCTTCGCTGTATCCACGACAAGCACGGGTGACCATACTCTCGCCCTTCGATACGCCAATGGAACCGGCTCCGCCAAGACGATTACGCTCGTCATCGACGGAGCGGCGCGCCAGGTATCCCTTCCGCCCACGTCGAACTGGGGGACCTGGGCGACGCATTTAACGGTGGTCGGTCTCTCCGCTGGTTCGCACACGGTCGCGTACCGGTTCGGATCGACCGATTCGGGCAACGTCAATATCGACGCACTCGACGTCACGACGCCCGCAGGCGGCTCCGGCGGGTCTGACCCGTCTTCCGGTCCGCTCTTCGAAGCCGAGACGGCCGCACGCACAGGCGGTACCGTCGTCGCCACCGATCACCCCGGCTTCACCGGCGCGGGCTTCGTTGGCGGCTTCACCGACGCTAATCGCGGCTCGGCGGCCCTCACCTTCTCTGCGCAGATCGGATCGGCAGGGGACAAGAGCCTCGCCCTCCGCTATGCGAACGGAACAGGGGCGCCCAAGACGCTGTCCCTCTATGTCGATGGCGTGAAGGTGCGGCAGATCAGCCTTGCGGCGACCGCGAACTGGGCGACCTGGGCGACATCGACCGAGATGATCACGGTTGGCGCGGGCACCCGCAGCATTGGCTATCGGTTCGACTCGGCCGACTCCGGCAACGTCAATATCGACAGCCTCACCCTCTCGACGGCCACCACGCCGCAGGTGGAGCCACCAGTCGAGCCTCCCGTGAACCCCCCGGTCAGCGGATCGGGCGAAGCGGAATCGGCCTTCCTTTCTGGAGGCACTGCAATTGCCTCAGCGACTGTCGGGCATGCAGGGACTGGGTACGTGACCGGATTCCAGTCACCGGGTGCCCGAGTCATCCGCACCGTCAACGTCGTTTCGGCCGGCACCGCGAACATCACCGTCCGCTTCTTCAACTCGAGCGGGTCACATCGTGTTCTCGCCGTTGTGGTCAACGGCCGGGATGCAGGCCCTCTCGCGTTGTCCTCCGGGTCCGGGTGGCGCACCGCCGTAGTCTCAGTCCCGGCGCGCGCCGGGCTCAACACCGTCGCGCTCGTGGGTACGTCAGCGACCGGCGGTGATGTGCTGATCGACAGTCTCGTACTCTCCGGCGAAAGTCCTCTCGCGTCTCGAGGAGCGACGACATCGTACGTTCAGTATGAGGCTGAGGCAGGGTCGACTACAGGGTCGTCGCTCACGGCCAGCCGCACTTACGGCACTGTGCAGGCCGAGGCCAGCGGTCGCCGCGCAGTGCGGCTGGACGCGACCGGCGAGAAGGTCAGTGTCACCCTCACGCAGCCCGCCAGCGGCATCGTGCTGCGGTACTCCATCCCGGACACCGCGAACGGTGCGGGACAGAGCGCGCCATTGGCAATCTATGCCAATGGCACCAAGGTGAAGGATGTGACGCTGTCGTCTCAGTTCAGCTGGCTGTATGGCGGCTATCCGTTCGACAACAACCCGTCAGGCGCTACTCCGCACCGGTTTTTCGATGAGACGCGCACCGAGATCGGCTCCTGGCCGGCCGGAACGGTGCTGACACTGCAGAAGGACGCATCGAGCACCGCCGCCTGGTACGACATCGACCTCATCGAGGCGGAGAGCGTTCCGGAGGCGCTTCCCGCGCCGGCCGGAGCACTGTCCATCACATCGTACGGAGCCGTATCCGGAGGGGCGGACGCGACCTCTGCGATCGGCGCGACGATCGCCGCAGCCAAGTCGCAGGGAAAACCGGTATGGATTCCGGCCGGCACGTTCCGTATCAGCTCTACGATCTCCGTGTCTGACGTGAAGATCTACGGCGCAGGTCCATGGCACTCCGTGCTGCAGGGCACGAACTCGCGTGGTGGTTTCCTGGCGAACGGCAGCAATGTCAGCATCGCCGATCTGGCGATCTTCGGAGATGCGAAGCTGCGACAGGATGACGCGTCAGACGCCGCGATCGAGGGGAACTTTGGATCAGGCTCGATGCTGCACAACATCTGGGTACAGCACACGAAGGTTGGGCTGTGGGTGGTGACCGGGACGGACGGGCTGTACGCAACCGGGCTGCGCATCCGCGACACCTACGCGGACGGCGTCAACTTCCGGTCGAACGTGAAAAACTCCCGTGTCGACCAGTCGACGTTCCGGAACACCGGCGACGATTCACTCGCCATGTGGTCGGACAGCACCGCAGTGACCGACAGCGCGTTCACGTTCAACACGGTACAGGCTCCTGCGCTGTCGAATGGTATCGCAATCTACGGCGGCACAGGCAACCGCGCAGATGACAATATCGTGGCGGACACGGTGAACGCTGCGGCGGGGATCGCCATCAGCACGCGCTTTGGCATCCCGTTCAGCGGCACCACGTCGGTGCAGCGGAACAGTCTCATCCGTGCCGGCAGTCTCGAACCGAACTGGAACGCGCAGCTTGGTGCCCTGTGGATCTACGCGGATGTGCACGCTATCGACGCGCGCATCGTCGTGCGTGATCTGGCCATCAGCGACAGCACCTACAGCGGCATCCTGATGAGCTGGCAGAAGAGCATCAGGCAGCTCGAATTCGACCGTCTCTCGGTAACGGGTTCAGGGGCATACGGCATCGAGATCAACGCGACGGGGAGCGCATCGATCTCGAACACATCGATCAACGGTTCTCGCACGGGAGCGTTGTTCAACGGACTCGGCTACACCCTGGTGAGAGGCAGCGGCAACACCGGTTTCTGACCGCGGGCAGGCAGGTGGGGTCCGGGTCCGGGCGACCCGGGCTCCACTCAGCCGAGGAGGCATGGCTTAGCCCCGATGTCGAGGTGTCGAAGCCGACGACGAAGACACTCTCCGGAAGTCACCGTCCGGCCCCAACGAGTCCTCCCGTAGTAAGCGACCGTCGCCACTCGATGCCCGCCGCCGCGAGCGCGAAGCGAAGCACGTCGTACCGCTTGCGCACGATACCGAGCCGCTCGAACGGCGGCCAGTGAAGACCGGTCTGACGGTGGCCCATGCCAATCAGTTCCTCCGCGGAGAGACCCCCACCAGGGGCGTAGTCCGAGCGCACACCTGTTGCGCGCGGATTTATCGCATCGATGGCGACCATCTGCGCCCGCCGAGTGGCACCGCGATTATCCGCGCCGTCATCAACGACGCTCCGCCTACACACATCCTCTTGTGGGACGTCTGCCTCGTAGCCGCAGGTTTAGCGATGCACGGTGGCAGGTGAAGAACGAGCAGAAGGGCCAACTCAGCCGTTCAGGTCAGCCACACGCGGCGGACCGACTGTACCGCGTTCGATCAGCTGGATGCCAAGTGACACCGGGGCGCGCGGGCCCTCGCCGCGCTCGATTGCGCTGAGGATGATGCGAGCGGCCTCGGCGACCTTCGCAGGCATATCCTGGGCGATGGTCGTAAGGGCGGGCGACGTGTACCCGCTCATCTCGAGGTTGTCGAAGCCGATGATCGATATGTCGCGGGGCACCGACGCACCTGACTCGGCCGCGCCAGCCATGATTCCGATCGCGAGCACATCGGCGGTAGCGAAGACGCCCGTTACCTCGGGATAGTCGCGGCGTAGTCGAAGCCCCAGTTCGCGCCCGTCCTCGAAGGTGGTCAGCACCTCCTCCGACACGATCGAGACTGGGTCGATCCCCGCCGCAATACATGCGGAACGGAATCCGTCCCAGCGCTGCCCGACCACGCCCTGGCTCTCGTAGGGCGGACCCGCGAACAGCACCCGCCGGTGCCCGGCATCGGTCAGATGGGTCCCGGCAGCCCAACCCCCGCCGTGATCGTCTGTACGCACGCCGACGGTGCGGGGGTTGGCGGAATAGCTGTCGATCGCAACCAGGGGAACCGCATCCACGCGGATCCGATCGATCTCGGCGTCTGTGAACTCAACTAGGATCGCCCCGTCGAGCGACCAACCGTGAATCGCTTGAGCTATGTCGTCATGATGATCGATACCGCGCAACAATACGTGGTATCCACGGTGCCGCAGATGCGCCTCAATTCCGCCGATCACAGCGACCGTGTGCGGACTGACCAGCAGGCTATTGTCCTCCCGGACAGGGACAAGGGCCGCCACGATGTGCGATTTCACGCCAGCTAGGCTGCGCGCCGAAATGTTGGGAACGTACCCGAGCCGATTGGCGATCTCCTGCACGCGCAAGATGGTGGTAGCCGACACGCGGGCGCGTTTGCCGTTGATGACATTCGACACGGTCATGACGCTGACTCCGGCGGCGTCGGCGATATCGCTGAGTTTAACGGTCACGGCTCACCTTCCGCGTTCATCCTAAGGGAATCGCTTGACGCATGCGGAATCATAGTTTACTTTTGGGAAGGTTTATCGCTAAATCACGTGCCGGTCAAAGGAGATCCTATGCGCGCACCTCACGTTCTTACTGCAGCCCTCGCACTCATTCTCGTCGCGTCCGGCGTAGCGGTCGCCGAGCCTGCTCATGCTGCGCCGCTTGAATATGAGGCGGAGGTTGCCGAACTCTTCGGCGGAGCCGGCATCAACGACAACCATCTCGGATTCTCGGGAACCGGATTCGTCGACGGCTTCGTGATCGACAACCGGGGAGAAGCCGGCATAACTTTCGCCGTCGACGTGGCTGCTGCAGGGGAGTACGGTCTCAACCTGCGCTACGCCAACGGGCTCGGGACCGACATGACGATATCGCAGGTCATCGGCGACGAGGACCGGCAGATCACCCTCCCGTCGGCGGTAGGAGCCGGCTGGAGCCAATGGTTCATCCACCAGGAAGTCGTACAGCTACAAACTGGACAGCAGGAGGTCACTTTGCGGTTCGACGACGACGACTCAGGCAACGTCAACATTGACGCAATTGCGCTTACCACCGTCGGCGATATGGCGACCCCGGGTCGCGGCGCGACCGATCCGACCAAAGGGCCAGGTACCGGATTCGACACACGCTGGGATGGCGTAACCACGCCGCTCGCCACCCGAAAGGCCCCGCGGGGAGGAACGGTATTCGAGGCCGAAACCGCCTTCGCTGCGAACGGTGCCATTGTCGCTGAGGTAGAAGGAGCGACCGGCATCGATCTGGCGAGTGAGCGCTCGCGTCTGGTTGTCACCACCTTCGCCACCGACAACCAGCTCCAGTTGCTGACTATCCGCTACCGCAGCACCGCGACCGATGCTGTGCAAGTAGTAGCTGGCGCCGATGGGCTCCCACTCGGTGTGGTGAATCTTCCCCGCTCAACCTCCTGGCGTGAGCTCGCCGTTCCGATCGCGCTCCGCAGCGGTCTAGGGACGTTCGAGTTGCGCCGCACCGGCGACGCTGTCAACGGAGAGGTTGTTATCGACGCCGTTAGGGTGCAGCGCGCAGACCCGCCCGCTGAACGCGGCGCGACGCTCGGCACGACGACCTACGAGGCGGAGCACGGCATCACGAATGGGCAGATCCTCACGCCGAGCCGCACTTTCGGCGACCTGGCGGCCGAGGCATCCGGACGCCAGGCGGTCACTCTCAGTGAGGTGAATGACTCCGTGAGCTGGACGCTCACAGCACCAGCAGATGCAGCAGCGCTGCGGGCGTCCATTGCGGATTCGTCCGACGGAACCGGTCAGAGCGGAACGCTCGCGCTCTACGCGGGCACACGCAAGGTGGCTGACATCGCAGTTTCCAGCGCCTATTCGTGGATCTACGGTGGCTATCCCTACGGCAACGACCCCTCGGCCGGCGGCGCGCAGCGTTTCTTCGACGAGAGCCGCGCAACATTTGCGAAGCTCCCGGCAGGTACAACGCTGCGGCTGGTGCGTACCGACGAATCTGGATCGCTCCACTACACCATTGACCTGCTCGAGACGGAACTGCGTGCTTCCGCCTTCCCCCAGCCGACCGGCTACATTGATGTGCGCTCCACCGGTGCGACCGCCAATGACGGCACCGATGACACGGCCGCAATCCAGGCGGCTGTCGATGCGGCGAGGGAGAGCGGCACCGGCGTCTGGATCCCTTCGGGCCGTTTCGTGATTGCCGATCTCATCCGGCTCGCTAACGTTTCAATCCGCGGAGCGGGCCCGTGGTACTCGGTCGTCGCGGGTCGCGACAACCAGGGTGGTCTCTACGCGATGGGCACGGGCGTGACGATTGCCGACCTCATGATTTCGGGCGACGTGCGCTACCGTGATGACGCGAAATTCGACTCCGGTGTCGAGGGCACCTTCGGTCAAGGATCGCTGGTACAGAATGTTTGGATCGAGCACACCAAGACCGGCCTGTGGGTGGATGCCGGGACCAACGGCCTGCTGGCCACCGGCCTGCGGGTGCGCGACACTTTCGCTGATGGAGCGCACCTGCACGGCGCCGTCGCCGATGCGCGGGTGGAGCACACCAGCGTACGCAACACCGGTGATGACGCGATGGCAATGTGGTCGAGCGGTGGTGCAGTCTCGCGCGGCGTGTTCACCCACAACACTGTGCAGTCGCCGTTGCTCGGCAACGGCGCTGCCATATATGGCGGCACCTCGAACCGTATCGAGAACTCGATCATCGCCGACACCTTAACTGCTCCGGCCGGCATCGCGGTGAGTACCCGGTTCAACCCTGTGCCGTTCAGCGGCACGACGACGGTGAGCGGCAATGACATCTTCCGCAGCGGCGGGTGGGAACCCAACTGGAACACGTCCTTCGGCGGCATCTGGGTGTTCACCGATACCAACCAAATCTCCTCACCCGTAGTGATCAACCGAACGCGAATCATCGACTCTACTTACGAGGGAATCTTGGTCAGCGGCAGCCACGGGGTTAGTGACCTGCGGGTGAGCGACGTAACGATAGAAGGCACCGGTTCGTACGCGGTCGCGGCGCGAGTCGGCGGCAACCACCGATTCACGAATGTGCGTGCTTCGGACATCGCGGAGCCCTCCGACGGCCGCAACCACTTCTGGGGCACGTTCATCGACGGTGGCGGGAACACCGGGCTGCTGGCCGCCGCGACAGCAACCTGCAGTGTGAAGGTGACCACTTCGCCAGTAGCCGCTGGCCGCTGGAAGATGAGCATAGGCATCCGCAACACCGGCGTGACAGCCCTGGATGCCGAGGCGTTGGCTTGGGACGCCGGCAGCGGTGAAGCCGCGCTGCGCGCAGCCATAGCCACTGTCAGCCAGAATGGCACTCGCGTTGAGGCGACGTTCGATGCGAAGCCAATCCCCCCGGGAGCGATGCGGAGCTTGCACGTGACCGGCACCGCGAATGCACCGGAACTCACAATCCCGGATTTGTTTACACTCGACGGCTTGCCCTGCGCCGGATGACTACCTCCACCGGCGCGCTAGAGCACCGCAAACCCATGACCAAGGACTCGAAGGAGATGACGCCAATGACGGCAACTGACTTTACAGTGCGGGGTGCAGACAGTGCCCATGCCGACCAGTGGTGGCGAGACGCCGTAATTTACCAGATCTATCCGCGCAGCTTTGCTGACGGCAACGGCGATGGAACGGGGGATCTCTCGGGGGTGCGGCACCGCCTACCTTACCTACGCGAGCTCGGCGTCGATGCAATCTGGTTCACGCCCTGGTACGTGTCCCCGCAGGCGGACGGCGGATACGACGTCGCGGACTACCGTGCGATCGATCCCACTTTCGGGACCTTGGAAGAGGCAGAGCAGCTCATCACCGAGGCGCTCGCATTGGGCATACGCACCATCATTGACATCGTGCCGAATCACGTCTCAGATCAGCACAGATGGTTTCAGGAAGCCCTGGCCGCGCAGCCTGGTTCGCCGGAGCGCGAGCGGTTCTGGTTTCGTCCGGGCGGCGGCCCGGATGGGGCAGAAATGCCGACGGACTGGGTTTCGAGTTTCGCCGGCACCACGTGGACGCGCACGACCAACGCCGACAAAAGTCCGGGCGAGTGGTACCTCCACCTCTTCACTCCCGAGCAGCCCGATCTCAATTGGAACCACCCCGATGTGCGAAGCGAGCACGAGGAGGTCTTGCGGTTTTGGTTCGATCGCGGCGTCGCGGGCATCCGCATCGACTCTGCCGCCTTCCTTGTGAAAGATCCCGCGCTGCCATCGCTGGCCGACGCAGCCCCGGGCGTGCATCCCCACATGGATCGCGACGAGCTGCACGATATCTATCGGTCGTGGCGCAGAATCGCCGATTCGTACGACGAACCGCGCGTCCTCGTCGGAGAGGTGTGGCTGGCCGATGCGAAGCGGTTCGCGGCCTATCTGCGTCCCGACGAGATGCATGCCGCGTTCAATTTCGACTTCATGACGCAGCCTTGGAGCGCGCCGGCGATGAGAGCGTCAATTCAGCGCACGTTGCGCGAGCACGCGCCAGTCGGTGCGCCAGCTACATGGGTGCTTTCCAACCACGACATCACGCGTCCGGTCACGCGTTACGGGCGGGAGGACTCGGGATTCGACTTCGAGCGCAAGCGGTTCGGCACGCCCACCGACCTCGAACTCGGCACACGCCGGGCAGGGGCCGCCGCTCTTTTGACGGCGGCTCTTCCGGGCGCGCTCTACATCTACCAAGGTGACGAGCTCGGGCTGCCCGAGGTCGAGCTTCCTATTGAAGTGCTGCAAGATCCGATGCATTTCCGGTCCGAGGGGATCGACCCGGGACGGGACGGATGCCGGGTGCCAATGCCCTGGTCGGGCGATGCGCCGCCTTACGGCTTCGGCTCCAAGAACACCTGGCTCCCGCATCCTCAAGGTTGGGCATCGCTTACTGTCGAGGCCGAAGCGGCCGACCCTGATTCGATGCTTGCGTTATATCGCTCAGCGCTTCGTATCCGCCGTGATCGCGGGGACCTGCGCGGCGACGTTATCGACTGGCTCGACCTCGGCCACGACGTGATCGCCTTCACCCGCGGCGCCGAGACGGCAAGCATCACCAATTTCGGCCCTGTGCCGATCGACCTGCCAGCCCACCGGCAAGTCCTTCTCAGTAGCGTCCCGCTCGGCGGCGCGCTACTGCCCCCCGACTCCACCGCGTGGCTCGCCCTGTGAGCGCGCGACACTCGGAGAAACGTTCACAGCACGCCACAGTAGACACAGCACGAAAGGACATCAAAATGAAGATGCGAAGAAGCATCACCGTCGTCGCCACCATCGGCGTCGCCCTGACACTCGCGGCTTGCGCCGGCGGAACCACGGAGGGTGGTTCCGACGGTGGTGGTGGTGGGACCCTCACGCTATGGGTTGACCCGAACCGGTACGTCGAGATGCAGCCGGTTGTAGCTGCATTCGAGGAGGAGAGCGGCGTAAAGATCGAGCTCGTCGAGAAGGCTGTAGAAGAGATCGGCCCCGACTTTGTGGCTCAGGTCCCGACCGGCGAGGGTCCCGACATGATCATCTCGGCCCACGACGGTCTCGGTGAGTGGGTGAAGAACGGCTTGGTTGCGCCGATCGAGCTAGGAGACAAGGTGGATACCTTCGCAACTGTCGCCTCAGCGGCCATGGCTTATGAGGGCCAGTACTACGGTGCGCCTCTGTCGCTTGAGAACGTGGCGCTCGTGCGCAACAATTCGCTGCTCTCAGACACCAAAGCCACCACATTCGACGAGTTGATCGCCGAGGGTGCTACGGCGGGCACCGAGTTCTCGGTCCTCGTCCAACAGGGCGAGCAGTCCGATCCTTACCACATGTACCCGCTGCAGACTTCATTTGGCGCCCCGGTCTTCAAGCAGAACGCAGACGGTTCGTACACCTCGGAGCTCGCAATGGGCGGCGAAGCCGGTCACGCCTGGGCCGAGTACCTCGCGAAGCTCGGCCGCGACGGCACTCTCGACATCGCTGTAGATGGCGCGGTTGCTGGACAGGAATTCGGCGACGGCAAATCGCCCTACATCATCACAGGACCGTGGGGCATTCCGGGCATGGAGGAGGCCGGTATCGACTTCACTGTGCTGCCAATCCCGAGCGCGGGCGGCGAGCCTGCACAGCCCTTTGTCGGCGTCTCGGGGGCCTTCATCTCGGCGAAGTCAAAGAACCCGGTGCTTGCCAACGAATTCGTCGCCAACTACCTAACGACCGAGGCGGCACAGGACCTGCTCTACGAATCCAGCAATCGCAGCCCGGCTCTCATTGCCTCTGCCGATAAAGTCACCGACCCGGTCATTGCCGGCTTCAATGACGCCGGTGCGGAGGGTGCCCCGATGCCTGCGATCCCAGAGATGAGCGCGGTGTGGGGCTTCTGGGGAACCACGGAAGCCCAGATCATTGACGGGCAGGTCGACCCGATCGAGGGATGGGATGGCCTGGTGAAGAACGTCCAGGACGCCATCGATGCAGGCTGACACGGCCTGATGCTGTTGCCCGCCGGCATGCCCGGCGGGCAACAGCATGTCCCGAACTTCCGACCACAGCTCCAAGGACCCTCGCATGGCGACTTCGACTTCCACGCCCACTTCGACTTCCACCTCCACCTCCCCTTTCCGCGCCCCGTTGCGTGGGGCGGGCGGTAGCCTGGGCGTGAGCTTTTTCGTCAAGCTCATCCTGCTCGGGCTCGCGAATGCCTTCGGCCTCTACGGCCTGTTCGCTGCTTGGGCGGTCGACCAATGGGCGATCCTCATTCTCATGGTCGTCATTCTGGCCGTGGTGAATTGGGCGTACCTCTCGCCGAGGGCGGTCGCGGCCAAATATCTTGTGCCTGGCCTGATCTTTCTCTTCGCGTACCAGATCTTCGCCATGGCATACACGGGGTTCGTGGCATTCACCAATTATGGCGACGGCCACAACTCCACCAAAGAGGACGCGATCGCGCAGATCTCCGAGCAGAACGAGATCCGGCTCGAGGGGTCCTCAATTTTTGACCTGACGGTCCTCGCGAATGGCGACCAACTCGCCTTCGCCATCGTCGATGACGGCGAGGCGCTGCTCGGCACTCAGGACGAGCCCATGAGCGCGGTCCCGGATGCGGAGGTACAGGGCGATGAAGTGACCAACGTTCCGGGATGGGAGACGCTAAATTTCGCCGACATCGCCGGACGCCAGGCCGAAGTCGTCGCGTTGCGGGTGGCGCTCTCGGACGAACCCGCGGATGGGTCGCTGCGGACACAGGACGCCTCGACCGCTTTCATCGCGGTGCCGACGTTGTCCTACAACCAGCAAGCGGACACTTTCGTCGACACGGATACCGGAACCGTTTATCGTGTCAGCGACACCGGCAACTTCGTGTCCGACGACGGCGAGGTGCTGACACCAGGATGGCGGGTCGGCGTCGGGTTCTCGAACTTCACAGCGTTCGTCACCGACTCCCGCATGGCCGGCCCGTCCGCTGAGATCTTCGTCTGGACATTCGTTTTCGCCTTCCTGTCCGTCGTGACGACCTTCGCGCTTGGCATTTTCCTCGCGGTCACGTTCAACGACTCACGGTTGCGGGGCCGCAGGATCTACCGGTCGCTGTTCATACTTCCGTACGCATTCCCAGGTTTCCTCTCTGCACTCATTTGGGCAGGCTTGCTCAATGACCGGTTCGGCTACTTCAACGTCGTGCTGCTGGGCGGCGCTGATGTTCCATGGCTCACGGATCCATTGCTGGCGAAGGTCTCGCTGATTCTGGTGAACCTGTGGCTCGGTTTCCCGTATATGTTCCTCATCTGCACGGGCGCGCTTCAGGCGGTGCCCGGGGATCTGGTCGACGCGGCGCGCATTGACGGGGCTGGGCGCTGGCAGATCTTCCGCAACGTTCACTTGCCCTTCGTCATGATGTCGGTGGCTCCGCTGCTGATCTCGTCTTTCGCGTTCAACTTCAACAACTTTGCCCTCATCTACATGCTCACCGGAGGCGGACCCAACTTCGTCGGCACACCGTACGTGGTGGGCCACACCGACGTGTTGATCTCAATGGTCTACTCCGTGGCGTTCGAGAGCGGCAGCAAGCAATACGGCGTCGCGAGCGCGCTCTCGCTGCTGATATTTGTCATGGTCGGGCTCATCTCGTGGGTCGGGTTCCACCGCGCGCGTCGTCTTGAGGAGGTCTGACAGGATGAACAACCAAACTCGCTTGCGAGGTCTGCGATGGTGGACCGAACTCGGCTGGCGACATGTCGTCGGTGTCGTCACGATAGTCGTGTGCGTCTTCCCGCTGTTGTACGCGGTTTCCGCGTCGATCAATCCTGGAGGTACGCTGACGGGGTCGTACGAGCTCTTCCGGCAGGGCTCACCCGAGAACTACGTGGAGCTGTGGCACACCCCTTTTGCACTCTGGATGAGGAACTCGCTTCTCGTGTCATCCGTCACCGCGAGCGGCACTGTGCTCATGGGTGCGGCCGCGGCTTACGCGTTCTCGCGGTTCCGGTTCATCGGCCGGCGGGCTGCGCTGACCACCTTGCTCCTGTTGCAGATGTTCCCGCAGATGCTCGCGTTCGTCGCTATCTTCCTCGTGTTGTTAGTAATTTCCGAGGTATACCCGTTCCTCGGGCTCAACTCCCACCTGGGACTGGTCTGTGTCTACCTCGGAGGCGCCCTCGGCGTGAATACCTTCCTCATGTACGGGTACTTCAATACTGTCCCGCGTGAACTCGACGAGGCGGCGCGGCTCGACGGCGCAAGCCACTCGCAGATCTTCTTCCGCATCATCCTCCGCCTCGTCGCGCCCATCCTGACCGTTGTCGGCCTGCTCTCGTTCATCGGCACCTACAGCGACTTCGTCATCGCTCGCGTAGTGCTGCAGCGCTCGGAGCAATTCACGCTAGCCATCGGTCTGTACAACTGGGGATCCGACGAGCGCAATGCGCCGTGGGGCGAGTTCGCCGCGGGAGCGGTCCTCGCCGCGATCCCGGTCGTGGTGTTGTTCCTCTTCCTGCAGCGCTATGTCGTCTCCGGTCTTACTGCCGGCTCGACAAAAGGCTGAGGGCCCCCAGACCTAGGAATTTTTCAAACTGAGCGGCACCAGTGGGAGTTAGGCGACTGACTGTTCGAGGATTTTTTGGGTTCATTGATCCACGCTGGTCCGGGGAGGACGACGATTCTCCCGGCTCTTCATAATTGAGGGTGTAGTTGCGGCCTGAATCCTCCGGTTCGCAGGAGTGAGCGGGCGATACAGTTGGCGAGCTTCCGGAATCCGAGGGCTGATTCGCGGAGGTGTTCGAGGCGGCCGTTCGTGGCGGCCGTTCGTGGCGGCCGTTCGTGGCCTCGGTGGGCCCGTTGGAGGTTCTGGGCCGGTCGAAGTACGCCAGGATATCGGCGGCTCGTTTCTTGAGGGTGTGTCCGAGGGTGACGAACTCGGTGAGAACGGCCGGGACGCCGTGGCTGACCGATTTAACGAGCTTCTTCACCGATGCCCGTCCCTCGATTCGGTCCTCGTCTCGGTAGGCGTTGATCATCGGCTGATAGATGCCCCAGGTTACCTCGACGCGCACGTGAAACGTGTGTGGTCAGTACATTTAGGGCTCGCTGATGAAGCCTTTCTCCACCATGAACTGGAAAGCTACCTCCGCCGGCTCCTCACCTTCGACGTCGACGCTCAGATTCATGGCTCGCAGAGCCTCGTCGGTCAGTGTCGGCGCGATCTGCGCGAAGACGTCCTCGAGCTCGGGGTACTGCCGCAGGGTCTCGCTGTAGAACACCGGCGCGGCGTTGTAGGCGGGGAAGAACCCGAGATCGTCCTCGAGGATGGTCAAGCCCAGGGCGTCGATGCGTCCGTCTGTCGCGAACACCTCACCGAAATTGCAGGCACCCGTGTCTGTTGCCCCGTAGATGGCGCCTGTGTCATAGATGCCGATGTTCGCGTCGGCCACTCCGGTCGGCGTGCCGCGCTCCAATTTGTAGTGCTCCAGCATGGGTGTCATGCCGTCCGCTCTCGAGTTGAACTCGGCTTCCACGCAGAAGGTGCGGTCCTCCGGTGGCAGCTCCGCGAGGCCCGACATCGTGGTGATTCCACCGAGCTCATCGATCGCCTCCGACCGCACGGCCATCGCATAGGTGTTGTTCAACGGAGCAGGCCGACCCCAGGTGAGTCCGTTCGCGACATCCGCCTCCCGCACGGCCACCCACTGCTCCTCCTGGTCGGGGATACCGGCCTCCTTACCGAGGAACGCCAACCAGGCGGTGCCCGTGTACTCCCAGGTCACGTCCGCCTCACCCGAGAGGATGAGGTCGCGCACCGGCTGGGAACCGGGTGCGTTCGTGAGGTCGCTGACCGCGAAACCCGCGGCCTGCGCCGCCAGCACCGAGATCTTCCCGAGTATCAACTGTTCGGTGAAGTTCTTGGAGGTGACGGTCAGCGGGGCACCGTCCACACCGTCGATCGGCTGGATCGACCCGGGTCC